>OIYF01000297.1_pt1 | contig 21102 bp, 20 predicted proteins | sample 1587971 | NCBI WGS metagenome assembly OIYF01 (sample SAMN03283248) | human gut metagenome | biome: human-associated habitat; material: feces | host: Homo sapiens | place: Peru | collected 2012 | reverse complement strand
ATTTTTTCACCTGCCTTTCTAAAATCTATACTACTTCATCAAAATTATTATATCATAATTTTTTTGCTAAAAGTCTATTATTTATTATTGAAAGGAGGGGAGGTGCGGCTCCTCTCATGACTAAAGTCACGAGTCTCCGCCGCACCATGAAGATGAATAGGGGATTCAGGCGGGCCGCCCTTTGGGACGGCCCCTACGAAGCGGTCTGCGGGCCGCCTTAGCAGGACGGTCCCTACGAAGGACGGCTCCTACATTAACCGATGAGTTATTCCTCATCGGCCGTATCGGCTGTATCGGCCGCCGGGACATTGAAGTCCATCATGTCGTGGGGCGCGTTGAGAAGCGGGTCCTGCGGTTCCAGGTCGGCCGTGCTGACGACTTCTTCGCTGTCGTCGCCGGGCGTGAGGATGATTTCATCATTCGGGTCGTAATGTGACTCGATGGTATCGACATGGCGGTCGCCGTCGCTGTAAGCCACGGTCCGGCGGATAGTCACGTCGTGGCCGTCATAGCCTTCCTGCTTGCGCTTATCTTCGGTCACACTGTCATCGTGCTTCTTGATGACCTTATGGGGCAGGTTCTGGAGATGCGTCGTTTCAAAGGACACACTGCACGTATCGGCGTGATTGCCCAGGATGTACGTCGTCACCGTATTCTTGCCGGCCACCGTATAGACACAGACCGGGTGCTGGAAGGGATTGGTAAAGGAGAAGTCCAGGCCGTCATCGGCGACGGTCGCATCCATGCCGACGGGCACATACGCGGCCGGAGCGAAATGCGGTTCCCGGCTGGCAATGAACAGACCGGCCCGCAGTGCGGCATTGAACAAAGTCGTGCTGACCTGGCAGACACCGCCGCCGGTGGACTGTTCCAATTTATTCTCGAAATACGACGGCGCCGGCTTATAGCCCTTGTCCGCCGTCCGCGTGCCGACATACTTATTGAAAGAGAAATCCTTCTGAGCCATGACGACGGCGTGGTTCAGGCGCTGCTGGGCCAGGCGGATGTTGACGTTGCGGTCGGGATTGGTATCGTCAAAATGCGTCGTATAGTACGACAAGACCGTGTCGATATCCTTGAGGTCATCGGCCTTGATGTCCGCCCCTTCCCGGCTGTCTACGGGAACGTCCAGGGTATCCGTCTTGCCCGTATGCAGTTCATCGGTCACGGCGTCCTTCAGCTTATCCGTGTTGATGACGATGCGGTCCTCGGCGTCTTCGATGGCAACAGTCTTCTGGTCATCCTTGACATAGGCATAGGCATTCTGCGGGTCCTTATCGTACTTGTCGTGGACATCGGACAAGACCTTATCCAATTTATCGTCGTCGACGGCAATGGCCAAAGGCACATCCTTGCCATGGCGGAGCGTCGTCACCACATCGGCCACGCGCTGCCAGGGCAGGCCCCGGCGGCCGACGAGATGCAATTCATCGTCGATATAGGCCCGGTCCAATTTAGCCCCCAGTTCATCGAGATCCAGCGTCACATCGACACCGTCCGTCGCCAGGCGCAGCTTCTTATCTTCTACATCCTTCTCATGGAGATCCAGATAATTGGTAATATCATCGGGCGTCATATCGGCAATGGATTGGCCGTTGAGGGTCACCATCTGTTCCGCCTTGCTCTGGGCCGCAAAAAAGCCGCCGAACCCAATCACACACAAAGCGACAATCACAGCCGCCCGCTTCTTCCAGGCCGGCCTTTCCTTTTCCGGAGGCAGCCCGTGCTTTTCCCGGTACCGCCGGCGATATTCCTTCATCCGTTCTTTCCGTGCTCGTTCTTCGTCAGTCACATTCTAACCTGCCTTTACTCATTATATTCATTTTATAGCTCACGCGGCATTAAAATGCCGCTTCGTAGGGGCCGTCCCTACCTGCAATACAGGCAAATGAGAGGGCCTATATCCTCGGGCGATGCCATACCGCGGCGGATATGGAGCTGGAGCGTAAAAATTTGGCAAATACAATTTTCCAACTCTTCTATTTTCCAATAAGATGCCACTTTTTGCAAGTGGTATAAGACATATTTTACACTGCGGCCCTTATTGATGGTCTGCAAAATCTGTTCACACTGGTGCTGGCCGGCATGGGCCCGGCGCAACTCCTTATAGGCCAGGAGCAATCGCAGGCGCGACAACATATAGCCGGTATTCTTCAAAAACGCATCTTGCCGGCTGAAAAGGCCTTCCAAAAAAGGCAGGGTCTTGTCCCCATTGCGCCGCAAAAATTCATCCATAAAAGTGAACAAATTCTTTTCCATCGTCCCGGCAAAGAGGTCCTGCAAATCGGCCACATCAACAGTCTGCCGGCTATCGGGCACGGTAATACACAATTTCTCCAGCTCCGAAAAGACATAGAGCAGGGAAATATCGCCCCAGGTCTGGAACAGAGCCCGCAAATAGGCTACCGCCCGGCTGGTCAGACGCTTGCCCTTGCCTTTCAAATAGTCCGTCACATAGGGCATGACCGTCTTTTCCGTCACCGCTTCGGCAGCTACGACATCGGCCATGGGCTTCAAAGCCTTAAAAAAAGCACTGCCCGTATCCATCTTGCCCTTAGTATAAAACAAAAGGCTGTTCTCGTCACTGAGCCGCCGGGCTTCATCCAGGAACCACTGCTCTTCCTTGGTGAGCTTACTCCGCGACCGGCCGCCGCGCTTGAGCGGCAGAAAGGGACAGTCATACCAAATCGTGACTGTCCCACTGCTAAAGAGACTCGCCCCCTGGAAGGATTCGACGACTGTCGCCGCTACAGCATCCTTCTGGAAAGACTGGACCTCGGCCTCGCCGCCGGCCCGCTTATTAGCAGCCGCCAGGAAACGCCGGCGCCCGTCTTCCATGACATAAGGTTCTGTCCCATAAATAATCATTATATGTTTCTTATATTCCATGATTGTTCCTCATCAAAAGTAGCTACCTGCCACTGTCCCCGCCAGCGATACAGCCGGATCTGACCGTCCCGGCCCGGAGTATAACAGGGCCTTCCATGAAATGCCGCCGTTTCGCCCCATTCCGTCAAGGCCTCATCGCCGCGGCGCGAAGCATAGACAATGGTCGCCATGGCCGATACGGGGAAATCCCGGCCATTCCAGCCCGCCAGGGACCGAAATTCCAGACACAACGGCCCGTCGGGAAAAGCCGACGACGCTGACGGCAGACAGCGAAAAGGCACGTCCTCCGCCCCTTGCTCCGGCAGGAAATCAAAATGGCGCCGCAGCAAGGCTAGCGTATAGCCTGCCCCGTCGCCATCGACACGACATTGGCGAAGACGAAAGACACCCTGAGCCCGCAAAGCCGGCGTCACGACGACAGCTGCCTGGTCGGGGTTGGCGAATCTCGACTTATTATACCATATATCGGCCGATTTATCTTCATAAATGACAGCAGTCACCTGGTCCCGTCCGGCATCGAGGACTAAGACTTCGGGCCCAGACGGCCGCAGGAACCATGCCGCTGCCAGACAAAGGGCCAGCCCGGGACCGATGCGCCTGCGAAAAGCCGGACAAAAGACAAAAGCTACGACCAGATACCAGGCCAGCACAGCCAAGACCGACGGCTGCCCGCCCCAGAAGCGGCTCCCCGGCAGGGCTGCGATGAAGGCGTTGCCCTTCAAAGCCAGAGCCAACAAGGGCTTGATGAGCCACAACACCATATCGGCACCGACGCCCCACAAGAGGGACAGGATCGATGCCAACAGACCCAGGACCATGACCAGGTCCAAGGCCGGGGCTACCAGAATATTGGCAACCAGTGAATAGACGGGAAAGGAAAAGAAAGCCGAAAACAAGAGGGGCACGACTAAGATCTGCGCCGCCACGCAGACTGTCAGGCAATCCCGCAAAAAAGCAGGCAGTGCCGAAAACCAGGCACTGACAGGACGCTGAAAGAGGATGATGCCGGCCGAGGCCCCGCAGGAAAGGCGAAAACTCAAATCAAAGACCAGATAGGGACTGTAAATCAGCATAGCCGCCATGGCCAAAGCCAGGGCATGACCGGCCAAATACTCGCGCCGCACAGTCAGGCTCAAGGCACTAGCGGCACCCATGAGAGAAGCCCGGACGACAGGCGACGAAAAATCCGAAAGCGCTCCGTACAGGAACAAAAAACTCACAGAAACCAGGCACAAACCGCGCGGGCGCAATCCCAGGGCGCGGCCCATGAGCTGGATGACAGCCAGCAACAATGCCACATGGGACCCGGACACGGAGAGGATGTGAATCAGTCCGGTCGTGCTGAACGATTCCAGCAGGCCTGGCGGTAATTCATCGTAATGACCGCCGAAGAGCAGACTAGCCAGCACAGGCGCATAGGATTCGCCGAGGACAGCCTCATACCGCCCGGTCAGTGCCTGGCGCAAGGCCTGCAAAAAAGAGTCCCAGCGACCCGGTGGAGCCGTCACGGACACCTTTTTCCCATCATCGGCAAATAAACGCAGCCAAATCGCCTTTTCCCGGTCGCGATGGAATGCATCATACATGCCGTCGTTCTTATAATATGTCAAAGGCCGGCTGTCGCCCGTGACGACGACTGTACTGCCCAGGACCTGCGGCTCAGGCAAAGTCACGTAGGCACAACCACTTCCCGGCTGTACGTCCTCTTCTCCGGCATAGGCATAGCGCCGGACTTGCATGACATACCTTCCGACAAGGCCCTTCTCCGTAGCATAAGTACTGCGCTGCTCTTGCAGCGTCCCTTCTACGGTCAACTTGGCCCCGACAGCCTGATGCGGCAGGGCTTCATAACGATTCGCTTCCAGCTGGAGACGCCCCGCCCCCAAGACCAAAGCAACCAGAAACAGACAGACGGCTAGGACGACACGACTTCGGGACCGGAAAAAGAAGATTCCCGACAGGGCCAGCCAAAAGATAAAAAGCCAAAGAATCAGGGGCAAAGTGAACGCATCGGCCAAGATCATCCCTGTCGCCAAGGCCAGGACCAGGGACAAGCTGACCCATTCAGGTTTAATGTTATGTCCCATCATAAGCACACCTGGTCTTTCAGCTTGGCAAACTTCGCCGGGCCGATCCCTTTGACTTTCTGCAGCTCTTCGATACTGCCAAAAGAGCCATGTTCCTGACGATAAGCGATGATGTTGGCCGCCATAGCCGGTCCGATGCCAGGCAGCGCCGTAAGGGCCTTTTCATCGGCCCGGTTCAGAGATACCTTGCCGGCTTCTGCCGGATTTTCGGGAATCCCCTGGAAATCATAGGGCACGTGGATATGGGCACCGTCGTCAGCCCGGTCCGCTAAATTGACGGCTCTCGTATCGGCATAGGCGATCATGCCGCCAGCTGCTTCTACGGCTTCACCGGCCGTTTTTCCCGTTTCCAAGGCGTAGAGCCCGGGATTCTTGACAGCCCCCGTGACATAGACAAAGGCTTTTTCCGGCAGCGGTTCTTCCACAGCCGGCGGCGGCTCGCTAACAAGGGACTCAAAGACAGGGGCAAACTGGAACAGGGCTACCCCCAATAAGACCAAAGCCAGGACTACCATTTTCTTCATGCTTATCACTCCTATACATATAATTATATATGTATAGTATGCCCCATTTTTCAGGTCTTCTTGGAAAATTTAATCGTCCTTTAATCGAATTTGGCAAAATTTAATCATTCTCTCATTTACCAGCTGCTCCTGGACTTCCAGAAACTCTTGCGCAGCATGACCAGGAGGGTGAAGATTTCCAGTCGTCCCAGGAGCATGGACAGGCAGAGGATGGATTTGGAGAAGACCGAGAGTTCGGCATAGGTACAGGTCGCGCCGGTGATGCCGAAGGCCGGTCCGATGCAGCCCATGGTGGAGACGCTGATGCCGATGGCGTCGAAGGCACCGATGCCGTCGAAGGTCAGCAACAGGGCCCAGAGGGCGATGAACATGAGGTAGAGGAAGCAGAATTGGGCGACGCGGACGACCGTGTCGTCACCGATGCGGTGGCCGTTCATGTTCAGGGCGACGACCTGGCGCGGATGGAGTTTAGCCTTGGCAGCCTGCCAGATGTAGCGCACCATAATGACGACGCGCGAGACTTTGAGGCCTGCCGCTGTTGATCCGGCACAGCCGCCGGAAATCATGAGCAAGAGCAGGATGCCTTTGGAGAAGGATGGCCAGCGGTCGTAGTCGGCCGAGACGAAGCCCGTCGTCGCGATGGACGCCGATTGGAACGACGAATAGCGCAAGGCCGTAGCAGCCGATACGTCAAAGCCATCCATGAGATTGATACCGATGAGGGCGGCCGCCACAGCGATGATCAGCAAATAGGCCTTAAATTCCGTATTGCGCCAGAGGACGTGCGCACCTTTCTGCCAGGCTTGGTAATAGAGGCCGTAGTTGCCGCCGGTGAGGATCATGAAAAAGGTCATCCAGGCTTCGACGGCCGGGCTCTCGAAGTGAGCCGCACTGGCGTTATACGTGGAAAAACCGCCGGCCGAGACCGTCGACAAGGCATGGTTCAGAGCCCCGAGGAAGTCCATGCCGCAGAGGAAGAAGATGACGAAGGCCGTCGCCGTAAAGGCCATGTACATGCGAAACAGGACCTGGGTCATGTCATGGAGCCTGGGCAGGACCCGTTCCCGCGTAGGCCCTGTCGATTCGGCATTGTACATGTAGACCGTCGACTGGCCCGCTTCCGGCAGCAGGGCGATAAAGATGACGACGATACCCAGTCCGCCGAGCCAGTGGGTCAGGCTGCGCCAGAAAAGGAGGCTCTGCGGCAGGATTTCCAAATCGGGGATGACCGTCGCCCCGGTCCCGGTAAAGCCGGAGATGCTCTCGAACAGGCCGTCGAAATAGTTCAGGTAGCCGCCCAGGCAATAAGGCAGCATCCCCAGGAAGGTCGCCAGGAGCCAGCCCAGGCCGGTGATGGCGATACCTTCGCGCATGGTCAGTTTCTTCGTCCGCACGTGGCCGTAACGCAGAAATCCCCAGCCCGCCAGGGCACAGGTCCCCATCGTGCCCAAAAAGGCCAGCCAGCTGTCTTCGGCAAAGACCAGGGCCATCACTAGGGGCAGGGTCATGACGCCGGACTGGGCCCAAGCGATTCTTCCTAAAAATTGACAGATTACGTGTAAATCCATAAGCTTCCCTTCAAAAAAATAAAATCCTTTTTATTATACAATACTCGCTTAATGAAGCCAACTAGAAACATCATACTTTATAAAAGGAGCAAAAAAGGAGCAAAAAAACAAGCGTCGTCATCGTCGAAAATGCCCTGTACTTCATCAAGGCCCGGCCACCATAAGCCGGGTTTTTCTTTGTGTCTGCTGCCAGGAAACACGGCCCGGCCATCACGTGAACCCTGGCCCCATGACGGTATAGATCTACACGGCGGCCGCTTCCCTGTCCGCTTTTATGGCGTACCGTTTTCCCCTATGCTATAATATGGGTGTTGCTCGCCCCTATACAGAGCTAGTAAGGGGGTGTTTCATTATGCTTAAAAACATTCTCAATTTTCTAAAGGCCGTTATGGCAAGTGTAGTTTCCTACTACCTTTGCAAGTGGTTAGACTGCCTTTTTCAAATTATGAGCAACTAGCCCCGGCGCGTTCCCGTTGAACGCCACAAAGAGAAAGCCCCCGGAATGGCCGTTCCGGGGGCTTTCGTGTTGCTCGTGTCATTATGACATAAAAACATCTCAATTTCTACGTTTATTATATCATGCCTATCCTGCCTGTCAATCTGAACAGCTATATCATTTTTTGAACAGCTTTAACATGGAAATATTGTGGACACACCCGGCAAAACATCGGGCCAGCTTTGCAAGTTTTTCCATTTTTTGCCGTCCGCTGTACTTCCGATAATTAAAGATTATAGGAAAGTAACGGTTTTAAGCCGTTTATATGGTATTTGCCGCCCATTTTGCCGCCATAATTCACACAATTATAAACATTAATAATCTATTATGAATAATCGTCGTATAAATTCAAAAAGCAGCCATGAGGAAGCGGCCGACATGGAAACCGTTTCCGGTCGGGGACGAATGACAGGTTTTGACAGGTGGCATATTTGCCAGGATTCCTTTTAGGGTGTCCGATTTGTTGGGATACCTTACCTTACTTTCCCCACCCAGACAGAACCCCCCTTTAATCAGTCATGATAGTTATTGGCGTGAGCACATGTAAATACTTCCTGTTCGCCTCTATATCACGTTTTTATTAGTTCTCTGTGTAATTGCCATTGGCAAGAGGCAATAGGCTCTAAAATGGCACTGGCAAGTATTTGTTGGGGTTTGTTGGGGTTTGTTGGGGTTTGTTGGGGTTTGTTGGGGTAAGTCTACTACATAATACTACATAATACTACATAATAAAGAGATCATCGGGGAACATATCGGGGCAAGCATCGGGGCCATATAACATAATAGCTAAACTTTTTGTAGCTTTATCGGCCAATTTATAACAAAGGTTAATACTCATAAAAAGGGAAGCAGCCGTTTTTTCCCATGAAAGACGATTTATACATTTAGCCGTGACGACTGATCTTTCATCAAGTGGCAAGTGTTTTAATCCCCGTTCAAGTCGCGAAATTTGAAATTTCAATTCTTTCAGTTGTCGCCGTTTCCATTTTAAATCATTTCTCATTGCTTCATGTTTTTCTACAATCTTTTCCACATCACTATTTTTTATATCATTGCCCCCGACGCCACCCGACGATATATGAGCTATACGAGGCCCTGCCCCTTCTTTTAGCCGGCATTGCAAATCATCTATATCTGCAATCAATACAACTGCGCGCCTCTTCCAATCGGGCAAGCCCCGTAAACAGTTCCACGTCTTTTTTATATATTCCATGTCGTACCCTTCAAAACGGTTCTTTCTTTGATTCATGATGCCCCCCATAAATTGAAATATAAGGGCACAATATAGCATATATGCCCTTATCGGAATAGTCCCCAAATACCTAAATATTTCTATTGGAGCCAACCGGCTTTCCAATTTTCCATAGCTTCATCCTTTGTTGGGGCGGCTTTATACCGCTTCCCCGTCGCGCGATCTAGTACATAAAACATTCCTTGCGGAACCGTGATTATATCCGCGACCGTGTAGCACATGGCAGGAAGTCCCCCCATATGACAACTGTCTTTTTCCATAGCATACAGCCCCTTTCCTTATTACTAGCCAGGTATTCCAGTACATGGCCAATTATCCGTTTCATTCAGTCCCATAGCGTTTACAGCCTTAATTAACGGCCGTTTTCCTATCTGCATCCAGGGCCAGCGCATGGCCTGCAAATATATCTTGTATCTTTAATAATCACAAGGGAATTTATGCCGGCGGCTTATCCGCTTTAACATCCTGCGTTCATAGCGATTCATAGGCAACCCCTTGGAAAGTAATCTTTTTTTACTAATTCCTGCTTTACCTAAACACAAACAATCGTTTGTAATCCCTTTGTTTTTGACCATTTGTTTTTTCATTTCCCTTCACTCCTAAATACTTATTAATCATACAGGGTGACGAAATGACAATTTGACAATCAAATTCCCATTATCCCTATACACAACAATAGGTAAAAAAAACGACAGGCGATTAGTAAAAATTCGTCATTTCGTCATTTCGTCACCTTCCAAAACATAAGGTATTAAAAAATCATTCTCCAATCTGCTTTTAAATCAATTCCTTCAAAATGTGTTCCGTTCTTGTAATGCCTCTTGTGAAAATCCCGCATTTTCATATTTTCGGAAAAAGTAGAAAGTCGCATATCATGCCAGCCGCGTCCGTCGTTCATTTTTTCGTTGAAAGCTTGTAGTAGGTCACGGGCATATACATGTTTATCGGGGGCAACATCGCAATACGTTTCTATAAATTCTCCTATTAAGTCACTACTATTATAGTAATCAATTAATGATTTTTTAATAGCATCGGGCATATCATCGAGGCCCTCTTTTTGCCATAGTAAACAGCCGTCTACACACCAGGAGAGTATTCCGGCCCTTTCTTGCGGCAATAGTAATCTTTCTTTAATAGTAACATCTCGTATGTTTTTCAAATCAGAATCAAAAGGAACAATAACAAGGCGACGTTTCATTCCTTGATCCATGATATTTGTTACGGCCGGCTGAAAATTACTGCTCATTACGATTTTGAACATAGGCGTAAATGTAAAGGGATTTTGCCGCAAAAGTCGCGCCGTTATTTTGTCGCCACCCGTTAAAAGTTTTACTCTTGCGTCGTTAAATCGTCGCCCCTGGCCACTTTCACTAGTTACAATAAGCCGTTTTCCGGCCATTTTCGCAAGTTGTGGCGTCGGCTCGTTGCCGCTTCCTGCGTCGTTCCGGGCACTTAGCAGAATATCTACAGGGACGGTGTCGGCGTAATCTCCTAAGACTCGCGCGATTGTTTCAATAAATGTTCCTTTACCGCCACCACCTGCACCATACAGGAATAATAATTTTTCTTCACGCGTTAGCCCGGTTAAGCAGTAGCCTATAAATTTATGGAGATAATGAAGTACGTTTGTATCGGGGATAATTTGCGAAATCGTGTTTTCCCATAAATCGGATTGCCAACCACCGGGCACATAATCAGCGTGGCAAATTTGCGTCATGTACTTCATTCTATCATGTGGTAACAAATCACCCGTCTTTAAATCAATTACCCCATTTTGACAGTTTAAAAGCCATGGATCTGCATCTAGTTTCTCTAACTCAATAGGCAACAAAGCTTCCGCCCGGCGAATAGTGCTTGTAATACTACGCATGTTCTCCGATTTTTTGCAAAAACGCTTGAACTGCTTTTCTGCTGCCTCATCATCCTTGTTTTGCGACTGTCCATTAATACGAGTATACTCCATATCAGCAAGACGCATAACAGCACTTACAAGGTTGTATAGTTCCGTTGCTTTAACGCCTAACTGTTTCCAACGCTTCCCATCCCATTTATACCAGGTATCAGAATCAATACAATATCTAAGAATATCCCCGTAAACTAATTCAAGCCGTTCAGCGTTCCCGGTATCATTGAGTTCAAAATAAATCAGTTTTTTCAGCTCATCGCGGCTTTTTAAAATCTTATTTTCTTGAATAAACCTATCTTGCTTAAGCTGTTTTTCTTTCATGGCTTGCGGATCATATGAAACTCCATTCCAGGATTTAAGGGCTTGTTCTATCGTTGATTTTTGATAATCGGGGCGTGTTTTCCATTTTTCACGTTGTCCCAACGCCGACATGTTGAAAATTTGCAACATTAAAACTCTGTTTCCCTGTGTCCAAAATGGCAATATATCCATTAACGCCATATCGGCCTCACTTGCGCTTTTATACCCGGAGATGTCGCCCATATCAAAGAGTTTAGTAAATAAAATTCCCTGGCGGCTTCTTTTTATGAGGTCAAGAATCCGTAACGTATCAAGCGACGCATTTCCGGCCCGTTCAATCTGCGCCGTAATGTCAACAGGTGGCGGAACATCTCTTTTATTGCCCAAACTATAAAGTAGTTCTTTGACTTCCTGCGTCCGCTCTGCAATTTCACCGCGACCTTGTAGCACGTCGCCCGTTACGGTCAAATAACGCCCCTGTGAATATATTTCTAGTTCGCTGTTTCGCTTTCCTGGCCCGTTTATATCTGCCTTGATAATGATATGTACACCCGTACCACTGGGTGAAATCTCCGTATAGCTGCTAAAAGAATCAACAATTTCTTGCGGGCGTCTGCTAATTTTTCCATCTATAATACAATGGTCAATATCAATGCCCACAAAGGGACTACTTGAAAGCATGAAGCCTATTCCGTCATATGCTGTTTGCCCTTTGACTGTCTGAAAATCGGCCCATGTAGCAGGATCATTACTTTTTGCGTAATTCCCGGTTGTGGGATTGTACGGCATTTTAGTTTTTTTGCCGTTACGCTGCTGCCAGCGCCAACATACCCAATTAGGCAATTTTTTCATTTCTTCTGGGATAGCATTAAAATTTATATTCAAGGTTGTTTGCAACCTCCTTTATACGATATAATACGAACAGGACTACAAAAACAAATTCCCGTTTTTGTCCATTGTCGTTTTCAGTATGCCAGTACTGGGAACGACTTTTTTATTTCCGTAACCACATTTTCTTTTCACTCCGTTCTTGTAAGAAGTGTTCAAAGTCTGCCAGCTTCACCAGGCGCAAGTTATAGCTCAAATCAAGGAAGGAATGGCAGTATTTCGGAATCTTTCGCATTTCAGTAAGCAACATATAAATTGTTGTCCGGCAAAGGGAAAAGCGTTTCTGCAAGTCCGGCGATCTAACCCATACGGCCCCGGTATCGTCTTCATAAATTTTTAGTTTCTTTTTCATCATGGCTTGCATCTCCTATCTAAGATAATTCCAAAATGGACTTACAAGGCACTTTCGACGGTCTTTAATATTTTTGTAAGTTTTTTGTAAGTTCAACCCTAGGTTTTCCGAGGTTTACAATAACCCCTTGTGTCCTTCTTGAAATGTGACGCCCCAACTCATCGGCTCATGGAGCAGGCAGGCCGCGCCATGAGTGAAGGGGCATCCCTGGCAATCGTTCTTTTCTAGTCGGTAATACAGGCAGAACCGTTCGAGGTTTTTGGCCGCTTCCACGGCGCGCTTTTTCGTGTATTCCATGGCTCATCCTTCTTCCTTAATTAGCCTTTGTGGTTCAACATTCAAAGCATGAGCAATTTTACATGCCGTTATCATACTTGCACGACGCCGGCCGGCTTTCAAAGCAAATAAAGTTGATTGCGTCACAGATGAACGGCGGGCCAGTTCTGCCCACGTCCATAAATGTTCATGTGACAACTGTTCTACTTTTTCCATATCCATAAATACAGCGTTTTTCATTTGTTCACCTTCTTCTATTTCTTTAAAAGAAATTTAATATCTTATTTGAATCTCAAACAAATATTATCATAACATATTCTATTTAGTCAATAGCTTTTTATAGTTTTTGATTTACAAAATAGCTATTATTAGTGTAAAATACACTCTAGAGAGGTGATATAATGACATTTCAAGATAATTTAAAAAAGTATAGAGAAATGGCGGGCTATACACAAGCAAAGGAATTTGCGGAAAAAATAGGCGTTCCATATCAAACTTATATGGGATATGAAAACAGAGGCCGAGAACCAAAATTCGACACCCTCAAAAAAATAGCCAACGCGCTTCATGTGTCTATTGATGAATTACTAGGCTATATGCCCGAACCCGCTACGATAGCACACTTAGAGGCTACCGGCTTTTCAGTAGAAAAAAAAAGCAATGGAAAAATTGAGGTTATAAACAAAAAAGGGGCGGGGCTAATAATCGAGGTAGATTCTTATGCCGATTTAACTAAAATCGTGAAAAATTCACTTCAAAATGTACTTATTGAAAAATTTTATAAAGCACTTACTAATGAGCTAATTTATAATGAAATGCTTACTTACTACGCGGAACGAAACGGCTGGCCTATAATTAAATACCCACAAGAGAAATAGCCGCTTTCGTTACAGGTTTTTACAGGTTCCACAAAGAAAACTTATTCAAAAATGGATTTACAAGGCACTTTCGACGGTGACGACGTTCATGCATTTTTGAAAAGAGGTCATCTTATGTGGATTGAAAAAATTACCAATTCAAAAGGAACACGCTACAAATACCGGGAACGCTTCACGGCTGCCAATGGCCGTACTATCACGATAAGCCTTACCCTAAATAGCAATAGTACACGCGCCAAAAAACAGGCCGCCGACGCCTTACGTGAAAAGTTCTTCAAAAAAGAAGGCCTGGCCAGGGAAGCGGAAAAGGAAGCGGCGCGCGCCATCACGGTACACGCTCTTTGTGATGAATGGTTTGCCATCCATCGGCAAACGGTCAAGGAAAGCACGGCCCACACGGAAAACTTATGGATCCGGAAGCTAAAGGCCAATATCTCCCCTTCCTTCTTAGTTGCCAACTTGACGGCCGACTACATGATACGGTATTTCATGGGGCAATACTACGAAAAGAAAGTTTCTTATTCTTACATGTCTTCCCAGCTGGCCATATTCAAGCAAATTATGCGTTATGCTGCCAAAAAAGGGTACATCGACCAGACCGCCGACTTCCTGGCCATCAAGCTCAAACGACGCCCGGCGACGGCGCAAGAATTGGCCAAAAAGAACAGCAAATTTCTCAGCCGCGACGAATTACGCGACGTCCTGGCCCTCATCGCCAAAAAGTCGCCCCGTGTAGCTCATGCCATGGAATTTATTGCCCTTACGGGCCTGCGCTGCGGCGAATTACTGGCCCTGCGCTGGCAGGATGTGGACTTGATGAAAAAGAGTATCAACGTAAACGCCACGCTTGCACGAACCATAGAAAACGGAGCGGCCAGGAAGCGGAACACGCCTAAAAACGTATATAGTTATCGAGTGGTTCAGCTTGACGACCGCGCGGTAAAAATTCTTCAATGGTTCAAGGCAGACAATGACCGTTTACGTCTATGGGGCCATGATACCTATATCGATACGGGCTATATCTTCACTACCAAAAAAGGGCAGCCCATGTATATTACTGGCATCAATACGTTACTTTCTAAGCTAGACTATCCCAAACGCATTACTACGCATGTTTTCCGACATACGCACATTAGCTTACTGGCAGAAATGGGAGTACCATTAAAAGCCATCATGCAGCGCGTCGGGCATCACAATCCCAATACAACATTGAACATTTACACCCATGTTACAGACGCCATGCAAGATAAAGTTGTTGAAAAGCTCAATGCCATGAGCCTATGAAAAAAGCCCCCTTTCTCCAGGGAGCAAAAAAGGAGCAAAAGGGGGCAAATATTTCAGATTTTACGATGAATTACGAATAATCGCAGGCATCGGAAAAGCATGTAAAATAGCTTTTCTACGCTACTTTAAACACTGTCAAACATTGTTTTATTTTCTTACAACAAAAACCTTTTTATTATACCATGGCTGGCGAGAGAACCGCAAAAAAACAATCATTCCATAGATTCTTGTATATATGTTATAATAAGAACTACTATTGAAATTAAAGACTTATCCTGTCAGAAAGGATGACGCCCATGACTTATGACTATACCCAAGATTTGTTGAAATTTATCCAGCGCAGCCCGTCGCCATACCATGCGGTCCAGGCCAGCCGGACCTATCTCGATCAGGCCGGCTTCCAGGCCCTGGCCCTGTCCAAAACCTGGCACCTGGCCCCGAACAGCGCCTATTATGTACCCCTCTATGATTCGGGCCTGGTCGCCTTCCGCACGGGTTCCGATGTGCGCCGTCACCTGCGCCTCAGCGCGGCCCATACGGATTTCCCCTGTCTGCGCCTGAAATACCGGCCGGAACTGCGCCAGCACGGCTATCTCAAGCTGAACGCCGAAGTCTACGGCGGCCTGCTGCGCGAATCGTGGCTCGACCGCCCCTTGTCCCTGGCAGGTACCGTGGCCCTGCAAAGTAAGGATGCCTTCCGACCGGAAGTCCGCCTCATCGACATCGGCCGGCCCGTCCTGACCATCCCCCGCCTGGCCATCCACATGAACCGCCAGGCCAACGACGGCGTCGCCCTCAATCCCCAGAAGGACCTCCTGCCCGTCATGGGCCTCGATGACCAGGCCTTGACGAACCACTTCTTCCTGGATTTCCTGTCGGAAAAATGCCACTGCCTGCCGGAAGCCATCTTATCGTATGACCTGACGGTCTATCCCTGTGAAACGGGCTGCTCCCTGGGCTGGCACGATGAATTTATCTCGTCGCCGCGGCTGGACAACCTGACGTCGGTCCTGGCCTGCCTGATGGGGCTGGTCAAGGAAGATAGGGCCGACGGCCTCAACGTGACGGCCCTCTTCGACAATGAAGAAGTCGGCAGCCAGACGAAACAGGGTGCGGACTCCCAGATCCTGCCGGGCATCCTGCGCCGCATCTACCACGCCTTCGGCTTCACCGACGACGACTTCTCGGCCGACCTGGGCCGAGCCTTCATGCTCTCCGTCGACGTGGCCCACGCCATCCATCCCAACGTGCCGGAAAAATGCGACGTCACCAACCAGCCCGTCATGGGCCATGGCGTCGCCCTGAAGATTGCCAGCAGCCAGCGCTATGCCGGCGATGCCACAGCCGTGGCCGTCGTCAAGGCCTTGTGCCGGGAAAATGAAATTCCCTATCAGGTATTCATGAACCGGTCGGACATCCCCGGCGGCTCGACCCTGGGCTCGCTGCTCTCGGCCAACCTCCCCCTGCGGACCATGGATATCGGCATCCCCATTACGGCGATGCATTCCTGCCGGGAACTGATGGGCGCTGCTGACGAGGAAAGCCTGGTCCGCCTGATCCGCGCTTTTTTCGGCCATAAATAGGTTTCCATCCTCCATGCTTCATAAATCTATTTGTTTTAAAAATGCGGTTTTATACGGTTGACGCTTTTGGCTATCCATATTATAATGACTAATGTATAGTACATTACGTTGTACACGGTACATGATACTATATCCCAAAAACCTTGCATAAAACAGAGATTTTGTATACAGAAAGAGTGAACGCGCATGACTTTAGGACAAGAAATCAGGTATTATCGCAAAAAAAAGGGCTTAACCCAGACGGCTTTCGGTGCCCTCTTCGGCATGTCCAAACAGGCCGTCTATTCTTGGGAAACGGGCCTCTATTCGCCGGATATTTCCGTATTGCTGAAGATGGCAGACTTCTTCCAGATTCCCATCTGTATCCTCGTCGGCCGACCGGGTATGTACTGCAAAGGCAGTGAAGAACACGGCAATAACTGTGACTTCTGCGCTTCCATCACCGAAGACGACAGCCTCATCATCCGGGCTATCCACGCCTTACCGCCGGAAAAGCAGGAAGCCATCAAAACCTTATTGAATATCAATGAGAAAAAATAAAGCATCACAAAAAGAGGCTGTCGCACATGCGACAGCCCTTTTTTTAGTGGTTAGTGGTTAGTGGTTAGGGGATGCAGAAGCCTTCGTGCGACAGCCCCTACGAGCCACGAATCACTAGCCACGAGCCACGAATCCATGGTATGATGGTAAAAAAAGTAAAGGACGATGTGTTATGGAATCTCTTATCCGCTCGGTCTATGGCCGGGCTGACGCTGAATATGTCATCAAGAAGTCCCGCTTCATCGCGACGGTCTGCGAAGTGAAGTCCGAAGATGAAGCATCTGCCTTCATCGACGAAGTGAAAAAGAAATACTGGGATGCCCGCCACAACTGCTCGGCCTACCAGGTCGGCCCCGACGGCCGTTTCCAGCGGTCCAGCGATGACGGCGAACCGGCCGGCACGGCAGGACGCCCCATCCTGGAAGTCCTCAAGAAGCAGGGCCTGACCAATACGGCTATCGTCGTCACCCGTTACTTTGGCGGCATCAAGCTCGGTGCCAGCGGCCTTATCCGGGCCTACAGCCATACGGCCGCCCTGGGCCTGGAAGCTGCGGATATCGCCGTCTATACGCCGTTCACGATCCTCAAGGCGACTGTCGCCTACCCCCTGGTCAGCACGATGGAACGCTTCGTCCCCGACCACGGCGGCACCATCACGGACCGCCAGTTCGCCGCTGACGTGACCTTCACCATGGAAGTCCCCCAGGACGAAGCCGAGCCCTTCGCCGCCGCCCTGACCGACACGACCAGCGGCCGCGTCACCTGCCAGAAAACCGGCACCCTCGTCAAGCCGGTGGTTAGTGGTTAAGTGTTTCGTATGGGCGACCTAATGGCCCGCCGCGAACAGTTGGCGATATACAAATGGGGCTGTCGCACGATGTTTTTTCCATCATGCGAGGCCCCGTTTATCCTACGCCTTATACCCGGTCATGAGGTCGACGATGTTTTCCAAGGGATCACCGGTCAGGTAGCGTTTGAGATTGTCCGCGGCGATGCGGACGATGTAGTCGTGTGTCGCCTGGAGATGATAGCCGCCGGAAATGTGCGGCGTAATGTAGATGCCTGGCGTCTTCCACAAGGGATCTGACGACGGCAGCGGTTCCGGGTCGGTCACATCCAAAGCAGCGCCGGCCAGATGGCCGGACACGACGGCATGGCGGAGGGCTTTCTGGTCGACGTTGGTCCCGCGGCCAACGTTGACGAAGTACGCCCCTTTCTTCATAGCACCAAAGCGCGCCGCATCATAAAGGTGATACGTTTCCGGCGTATCGGGCAGGCAGGACGCGACGATATCCCCTTTCGCCAAGTATTCATTGAAATGATCCATATCACCCATTTCATCGGCTTCGGGCGGTACGGCGCCCTGACGGCGGCGCAACCCGATGACGTGGGCCCCCATGGCCTTGACGCGCTGGCCGAAGTTACGGCCGATGTTGCCGAATCCGACGACGACGACGGTCGCGCCATAGAGGGACGTCACCGGCCCTTCATCGCGCCACAGGGCTTGATGCTGATTATCATAGTAGCGATAGAGTTTCTTCATCATCGCCAGGGTCTGGGCCAGCATGTGTTCTGACAACGCCAGGCCGTAGGCACCGGTCGCATTGGTCAAGGTGACGCCAGCCTGCAGGATACCGGGCCGGCAGTATTCGTTGGCACCGGCACTGTTGAGCTGGAGCCACTGCAGCTGCGACGCTTTCTTCACCAAGTCAGGAGCTATATTGCCAATGATGATATCTGCGTCTTCCAAGGCCTTTCCGGCCTGGGTCCCATCACCGGGGCAATAGCAAAAATCCGCTTCCGGAGCGGCCATTTCCAGCCACTGTTTCTGTTTTGCATCGACATCCATGACAACTAAGATTTTCAAATGAATCACTCCCTATTGCTTTTTTCTTGCGCGGCAATTTCCTTTACCGTTTTTAGCGGGCATTGGGCAACGTGTGCGATGAATTCATAGGTCACGTCCTCTTTCAAGAGGTTCCGCACAACCTGTTTGACACTGCACCGGTTTCCGTCCGCATCGACGAATGGCCCCATCGTTCCCGCCTCCTCTGCCATTATAACACAATCGAGAGTCCTGCATACATCTTGCAACCAGAATCAGCCTTCTTTCCTGAGAATAGCTCTTTATTTCCATTTTATTATAGCTTCTCCCTGCCGAAAAAGATAGCATCCCGCCACAGCTGTGACAGAACTGTGCCAGCCCGGCCATATTCGGCGGCTATATCTTCTTGGATTGACAAGCGCTGTTTTTGTTCTATACTAATAGACAGAGTGTAATCGCAAAACGACCGCACGAAGGGGTACACCACCTTGGGTGTAAACTTTCGTGCGGTCTTTTTTGTCAGGAGGTCTTAATCGTGAAAGAAGCATCACAAATGCAGCGCGGCCTGAAGAACCGTCATCTCCAGATGATCGCCCTGGGCGGCGCAATTGGTACCGGGCTGTTTTACGGGTCGGCGTCGACCATTTCTCTGGGCGGGCCGTCGGTCATCGCAGCCTATTTCATCTGTGGCATCGTCATTTTCCTCATCATGCGCATGTTAGGGGAAATGGCCGTCGAAGAACCCGTGTCCGGCTCCTTCAGCTATTATGCCGACAAATACTGGGGACCCTTCCCGGGGTTCATGCTGGGCTGGAATTACTGGTTCTCTTACGTCATCATCAGCATGGCTGAATTGACAGCCGTCGGCATCTACGTCCATTACTGGCTGCCGGACCTGCCGCAATGGGTCACGGCCCTAGTCTGCCTCATAGCCATCACCTGTCTCAACCTGGTCAATGTCCGGGCCTACGGCGAAACGGAGTTCTGGATGTCCTTCATCAAGGTGGCGGCTATCCTGGGCATGATTGCCCTCGGCGCCTGGCTCATCTTGCAGGACAGCCGGCCGTTCCCGCAGAATTTCAGCAACCTCTGGGCCTACGGCGGCATCCTGCCCAAGGGCATCTGGGGCTTCTGCCTGGCCATGGTGACAGTCATCTTTTCCTTCGGCGGCGTCGAACTCATCGGCATCACGGCAGGCGAAGCGGAAAATCCCGAACGGTCCCTGCCCAAGGCCATCAACCAGATTATCTGGCGTATCCTCGTCTTTTACATCGGCACGATGGTCGTCATCATGACCTTGTGGCCGTGGAACCAGATTGGCACCCAGAACAGTCCTTTCGTCCAGATTTTCACCAACGTCGGCTTCCCGGCAGCGGCCAATCTCCTCAACTTCGTCGTCCTGGCTGCGGCCATTTCCGTCTATAACTCGGCCATTTACGGCAATTCCCGCATCGCCTTCGGCCTGGCAGAAGAAGGCAACGCGCCGCAATGGTTCAAGAAGCTGTCGTCCCGGGGCGTACCGGTCCACACGCTCTGCCTCTGCTCGGGCCTGACCTTGTTCGTCGTCGCCGTGACCTATTTCTTCCCGGGAAAAATCTTCATGTACTTCCTGTCCCTTACGGTCGGCGCAACCATCGTCAACTGGGTCACCATCATCGTGACGCACTTAAAATTCAAAGCCTACTGCCGGAAAACAGGGCAGACGACGAAATTCCCGTCCCTCTGGTATCCGGCAGCCGACTATTTCTGCCTGGCCTTCCTCTGCTTTATCGTCCTCATGATGACCCAGATGCCGGACATGCTCACAGCCGTCCTCATCATGCCCGTCTGGCTGGCTATCCTCTGGTGTTGCTGGCGCCGCCTGGCCCCTGCGCCAATGATGACACACACCATGCAAAAGCCTTAGCACAACGCTGCCCAGTCTGTTGAAAATGGTTGCCCTTATTCCATAAAGCTCCTTTTCATCCGTATAATATTTTTACTATAAAGGGGCTGTGCATGATAGCCTATGCTTTCACGCAACAGCCCCATCTCTATTGGCTAAACATACTTAAATTAATTTATTTTGCTTTGCAATGTCAGCAATAGCTTCTAAGGATAACTTAGTATACTGAGCAATCTTTTCAAAAGGTACGCCATCTTTCAGCATTTCCAGTACGTCGTCTTGCTTCCCTAAATTCCAACCACGTTTTTCTCCTACTTCTTCCCCTAGTTTACGTCCGCGTTTTTCCCCGCGCCGTTCAATACCCTCGCTCAAGTTACACATGGCTGCCACTCCTTTCTCTAAGTGCGGTGTCATTGTTACATTAAATTCTTTCGCCAATACTTCCTGCTTTTCTTGAGGACTGATATTATCCAAGAGCAACATGTTTAGCAACCGCAAAATACCTTTTAACTGCCTATGGCTCTTGCTACCCAGACAGACCAAGACGATACGGATCAAATCGTAATGGC
>OIYF01000296.1_pt1 | contig 21127 bp, 13 predicted proteins | sample 1587971 | NCBI WGS metagenome assembly OIYF01 (sample SAMN03283248) | human gut metagenome | biome: human-associated habitat; material: feces | host: Homo sapiens | place: Peru | collected 2012 | reverse complement strand
TGAAATTGAATCAGGTTTTAACTTACCTGACTTCTCCCAATTTCTCATGGTTTGAACATGAACCCCTAATAGTTTTGCAGCTTGACCTATGGAAATTATTTTTGACATACTCTTAACATCTACCAAATATTGGTAGATGTTATAAACAATTTATATATTTAACACAACAGTTAATTAACCCCCAAAAAACACTTTTAAAGCTAAATTTATGACACCTACAAAAGCTGTTTTTCTTGGAGCGGCAACATTAAGCCCCTAAAACGGCAAAATCTTGACACTATCCCTCCCCCCGAAAGGAAGAATAGACACAAAACCGAAATAAATAAAGAAAGAACCAAGCGAGAAAAAAAGATGAATGTAAGGATGGAGGTATAAGTGGAAAAAGAAATAAAGGAGGGCGTAAACCTACTAGCATGAATGCTAGATCCCCCATAAAACCCAAAACAAAACCTTCATTTTTTTGGATTGACCCATTTTTTAGGCCTTGCTTAGCTTTAAAAATGAAGGTTTTCTAAGTTAAAGTTAATTAAAGCTCACTATGAAAGGTGGCATTTTCGTAATTATAATTTTGTCTATTAACCATTACGTCATGTAGTCATAATTATCGGAGAAGAATCTAAAACAATTACGCCCAGATGATTTACAAGCGTACAAGGCTTCATCAGCATGCTTATATAGTTCTTCAAACGTACTACCGTCGCGAGGCACTTCCACTACCCCGATACAGCTTGAAATTTTTACACTTTGTCCGTTAACTTCAACTACTCGTTCTAAGCGTCGTTTCAAGTTTTGTAACAACTGTTCAATACGAGCATTGCGTTCTGTATTTAAGAGATAGATAATAAATTCATCCCCACCTAAACGGCATGCCATATCGCTAGCACGGCAATTTTGCTGCAAGATAGTAGCTGTTTCAATTAAGATCCGGTCGCCTTCTTGATGACCAAAGGTATCATTAACCTTTTTAAAATGGTCCAAATCAAGCAGTAACATGACCCCACGACCAGGGGCGTTTCGTTTAATGTCATTTTCAATGAAGCCCTTCGTATAGCTTCGATTAAACAAGCCGGTTAAACCGTCACGTTGAGCACGGTAATTCTTACTGCGCGCATATAAACCAAGCGCCCCTAACATTATAATTACCAAAGCTATAACATACCAATAGCGAGCCAAAATTTGCAGATGGGTCATCTTATATGGCATCCCTGTGGTGTACCGGATAACAATTTCTTGGAATTCTTCTGGAGAAATATGATTAAAGCTTTTATTCAAAATACTTACAAAAGTCTGGTCTTCAACTAATGGGTTATTCCTAGAATTAGCTGTCTTTAAACAAATTGAGTATGGGAACGTGGCTTTTGACAAAATGGTTAAATTTTCATATTTAGGCATTGCCAAATACCAGCTAATGGCAAATTGATTAATTAAACAACCATCTATTTGACTTGTTCTTACAGCTTCTAAACACTGCACAGTTTTATCGTAAACTTTCCAGCTGATATTAGGTATTAGCTTGCGCACGATCCCAGGTCTAAACTTATTAAATGAAGCCCGGCCTAAGGTTAAATGTTGGCCGTGTACAAAAAACAAATCAGACCTGCCCACTAACACCATTTGGCTCTCGATAATATTGTTAGTAAAGATATTACCATCTCTAATTTTTGGTAACGGTGAAAGCCCACTTTCAACCAATAAATGTAAGGAAGCTTCGCTAGTAATTTCATGCCTAGTAGATGGAATAAAGCGAAACTTAAGTCCGACTGCATCGCCAGCTAAATTCAAATAATCGACAAGAATCCCAGTTACTTCCCCAGTTTCCGGATCTAAGTATGCAACAGGTCTTTCATCCTTAGGCATGGCAATTCTAATTTCAGGTAGTTCTTTGATATAGTCCAATTCCGCCCGGCTTAAAGGGACACTTTCAAAAAATGGAAAATTGATGCGGTTAAGTTCATTACCAAGATTTGGTTCATTGGAAGAAATTAAATCTAAAGCCTCAGTTAGACCTTCTTTTAAGTAGGTATCTTCTTTGCGATGCATGAAATAGTAAATTGCCGTTCCTACTCGTCCGATTTGACGCATATCAGGCTCGGCGCGCATCACATTACAGATAATAGCGTCAACTTCACCTTGATTTAAGGCGGTCACTAATGCTTGGTGATTAGGGTAAGTTTTTATGTTTTTAGGGGTAAAATGTTTTTTCTGAGCGTATTCTAGGAACATTTTATAATATGTGTTCCCTTCTTCCACCCCAAAGGTCATTTTATTAAAGACCGCAAAATCCTCAAACACAAATGAACTGTCTTTTAAAGTCATAACCACGCAATAGACTTTCCCAATAGGGAAAATACTAAAGTTAAATTCTTCCATTCTTTTCGCGGTCATTTGAGCCGGAGATATAAGGTCAACCTTCTTTTCTTTAAGCATCACCAAAAGGTCTGACCAACTTGGAGCCGGCACATAATCATATTCCCAACCGGTCACGTTTGAAATGCGGTTTAAGTAGTCGATTTCATAGCCCGTACATGCGCCGGAAACATCACAGGAGTGGTAACCAGGTAAATCATAAACACCTACTCTAACTACGCGGTGATCTAAAGTTTTTGCCTGACCATTAGGGTCTTGTTGCTGCTTGTGATATGGGCAATCTTTAACTTCGGGGGCAAGAGGATCATGGTTACAAGATAAAGCATTTGCTTCTACAGTTTGGGAAACTGCATTGTTAGTAGAAGTCATCTTAGTGTTTGTGGCTTCTTGGTTCTTTACTTCATCTTCGGCCAAAGCTTGGTTAGAAAAACCAAGCATTAACACCACCACGAAAGCACATAGCATCCCTAGCAATCTACGCATGTATATCACCTTGACTTATATTCTTATTATTACTTAGGCACACAATCTTAGAGTTGTGTCGGCAGCCAAATACCGTTGCCTTTTGTAAAGGTTAAAAGCTATGATTCTTTTAAATAATACGAGTACCTAATGTCGCTAAAAAACAAACCTTTACACGCATTAATCATAACATAGCAATTATTTTTCCCCCTTAAAAACCGTAGGGTTATTCCTGAATTTGCCAATTTGGTGACAAATTTTTTACCATAATAAATGGCGTTACAAAGCATTTTCATCTTAAAGCTTAATTGTATCTATATTTAAATTCTGCCAATAAAAAAACCGGAGCTAGGCTCCGGAAAAGGATCGAGCGAAACGCTCAAGAGAGAAAACTGTAAAAATTTGTAATTATCTTATTGTTGAAGTAATGAAAGTGCCATTTGAGGACGCTGATTAGCCTGACTCAAAATGCTTTGTGAAGCCTGCTGAATTATGTTCTGTTGAGACATATTAGCAGTTTCTACAGCAAAGTCAGTATCACGAATACGGCTACGAGCGTCGCTTACATTTTCACTAATGTTTGATTGGTTACGAATAGTTGATTCCAAACGATTCTGTACGGCCCCAAGTTCGGCGCGTTTTGAGTCGATTGTAGCCACAAACTTATCCACGTTAGCTAACACATTCTGTGCCGCCCCGGCAGTTGATACGTCAAAACTTAAGCCGCCATCGTTCACCACAAAACCAGATACCTTCGCATCTTGTGCTGTGGTATCAGCTAAAATGGCATCAGTAGGATTTTTATAGGCCGTACCATTAGCCTGTTTAATGTCTAAACTCCCAGAAAGAGACATAAACATACTTGCCATATCAAAGCCAAGTTTAGCCCCAGTCACGTTTGCCCCTTTATCATCGACTAAATTTGCTTTACCAGAGGATAAGGAAATGCCAATAGTCTGATTAGCGTCAGCCCCGACCTGGAACACAATGTCCTTCTTTGAGGTGGTGTAAGTTGAAACTGCTTTAATCGTACCAGCAGTTACAGTTAATTTTGCTTCACCATCTAAAATATTTTGCCCACCGAAGGTAGTATCTTTAGAAATACGGTCAATTTCAGAACAAAGTTGACTTACTTCCTGCTGAATTGCCACACGGTCTTTGTCAGAGTTGGTGCCGTTAGCAGACTGCAAAGCCAAAGTACGCACACGCTGTAACATGTTAGTAATTTCATCCATGGCGCCTTCAGCAGTCTGAGAAAATGAAATCCCATCTTGAGCATTACGGTTACCCTGTTCAAGGCCGTTGATCTGAGAAGTCAAACGGTTTGAAATCTGAAGACCGGCAGCGTCATCCTTTGCGCTATTGATACGCAAGCCGGAAGCTAAACGCTTATAAGTAGTGTCAAGAGAAGAAGTTGAATTAGAAAGATTACGTTTCGCATTAAGTGACGAAACATTAGTATTTACGTATAAAGCCATAACAAAATCTCCAAAGCTCGGTTCGTTCCTTTTGCACTGCACTTATTTTTTTATTATTTTTATTGAATTTAGGTGTGCAGGCACCAGTACTTTAAGGAGGTTTGACGGAGGAGGCGTTTATGCCCCTCAGACTAAAAAAGTTAATCCACCTTCCGTCAACAACCTTTTCTGCCTCAGCAGTACAACTTGATATAAAAAAGAAGCGTGCCAAAATTTAATAAATTTTGTTATGCATTTTTAAAACCCTTATTTTACAACGGTTTTAACACATATTTTTATTTAAACATCATTTAATCGCCCCCAAAAATTCGCCCTAATCTTCCAAATAACGACGCTATAATTTCGTCAAAAAAATTTAGTTCCACCAAATTACCGGCAAGATTTAGCCGAAGTCGGCAAATTTTCGACAACGTGTCATAAAGGCTGTTAGTCAATTTTGGGGCCGATTAATCCCAAGCGTTTCACTAGTAACGTTTACTGATGAGTTGAGGCCAATGGTCGATATTGGTATATGGGAAGGATTCCTTTAGGAAATGGTAATTGTTTTAGTGGCACTTGTTTTAAAGCTACTTTTTTAATACTTAAACAATTAAATCCTAAAGAAGTTAACTTACAAGGTATTACGCTAAAGACCAAGCTACAGGATATTACGCTAAAGATAAGCTACAAGGTAAAGCGAGGTCCAAAGAAAAGAAAAGAAAAGAAAAGAAAAGGATAAGATCAAAGCAAACGCTAGAAAGCACGAAAACTTTCAATAACCAAAAACTAGGCTACGCAATCAACAAATCAAAGCCACACCATCAGCAAAAACTTTACTTTAGCTCATTGCAGCTTGAGCGCATAACCTCGTAGTTTTGCGCAAAGTTTTTTAAACTTAGGTCAATGCGTTCCCGGTGACGGTTTTGGACAAAGAACAAAGATACATTGTCCGTTCCCGCTTTGGATCTACTCAACATTAAACGGTAAGCTTCTTCAAGTTTGGCGCTTTGTTCGGCATTACCTGTCGGAACCATGACGATATCTCCGGTTTCAACTCTAACCGACAACACGATCCCCGACACGTACTTACGGGGATCATCAGGTTCATCCGTAAAAAAGACTACAGCCTTGTTTTCAGGTTCCATAATATCAGTAGATAACGCAGGCATTCTTAGAACTATCCCCGGCACAGGAACAGAATGACGACAACCTATACGCATTTCAAAGGATCTAACTAAGCCTTTTTGACGCCATACAAGTTCTGAGATTAGCGAACCTTTTTCGCTAACTTGAGACGAGGCTGCTTCTAAAGTCCAGCCCTCAATAACCTCAGAGTGGGCAATTCCTATGCCGCCCCCAAAGCTTCCAACTAAAACCATCCCCCAAAGAACTAGTTTGAAATGAGCTAAACAGCTTTTAAGCTTTGGAGCGTTGGTTACTTTAGTTACTTTTGTTACCTTTGTGGCTTTGGTAATTTTAGTGGCTTTAGCCCTAACACTATAAGAAAGCCTCTTCAAAGCTATCAAATTTAAAGCTTGTAAATTCTTCTGGAGAATTGTTTTTAATCGCTTACAACCTTGCATCGAAATAGCCGGCTCCAATTAGCGCAAATATAAAACAGTCAATGACCTAATAAGATCTCGTTTACGCATAAACTTACATAAACTTATGAACTACCTAAAATCCTAATATCTTCCTAAAAATTTAATCCCAAATTACTTAGAAATTTGCTTAAGTTTACGAACGTTACCATCTAGGCTACGACAAAAAGTTTCTTTTTCGCCAGCCGTTAACACTACCGCACACTTTTCCCCTAAGGCGTTTACATAATCTTCTGCCCACACGCAATCATCTAAAGCTGTATCTTTACAAGTTACCGGAGCAATAGAATCATAGTTTACAGCTTCATAGTTTTCAGGTTGCTTCTCGCTGTGAGTAGCACATCCCATAAGTAATCCCAACCCAAGCCCCAAGGTGGCTACTTGACGAACAAAAACACAGCATAGGTTAGATTTTTTCATGTAAAACTCCATCGCTAACGCGTAAAACTAATAAAAACCCCAAAATACGAACTAAAATCCAACGTTTAAATAATTCAATTTGTTAGCTCTAATTAAATCTCACTAGCCAAAAGAACTAGAACCATAAATAAACCATTTTACAGCAGGCAAGCTTGGCAAACGATTAAACTTAACCATGATTAAAAATCGTTCTACCATTGATTTCACCACGGCCAAGCCAAACGTTGATGTTCAAGCAAAAATGTTCAAACGAAACGTATTTTTAATTATACAAAAGCCACACCACATAAACAATGTGATAGTAATAATCAGCAATTTTAAGGAAATAAGAAAAAAATAGAAATGGAAAAAGATAGGAACAAAAAAAAGTAAAAATGAAAAAAATTAGGAAACCCACACACAAAAAATTCAAAGTAAAGCGTATGTGAAAAACATTTAGGCCGACTCCAGCAACTACTAAGCAATGTTCCCCCAAATAATCAAAAAAAGCCTTAGAAAAATCTATTTCCTAAGGCTTTGATTTTTAGTTTTGTGGTTAGAAATACAACGGGGATAAACCCGATCTAACTTTTAATTTCCTAGTACAAGCGAATCCAACTTGACCTACGCATATTTGGAGTTCTCTTATCAGGAATTGCAATAGCAGCGACCCCTGATTCAGTGTTTTTGTCACCACTCCCATCGTAAGGCACTTGTACAATTAACTGTCCATCATGCACAGTAGCCACCATTTCGTTAGCCAAACCCTTAATTTCTTGTTGTAGGACGGTAGTACCATTATCCACATTCATGGTATATAGGTAAGATCTACCCCCGGTTTCACAAGAATCAGAAACATTTGGTATAGCACTGACAACATAAACAGTTTTATTGATAACTAATGGACTACGGTAGATACGTTCGCCAGTATTAACGTTAGCCCCGTCACCAGAGAACGCACTAAGATCCATGTACCAACCATTTTTAATTTTTAGAGAATCAGCAGGAGTGGTTGATGCCACCCAATTACCTGTACATTTCCCCTCAGCATAGCCATTAAACTCGTTTCGTTTGCAGTCATCACCATCCACGCGCACAATTGGCATCAACTTGTCTCTATTCATGATATTAGTTCCAGTTGAAGAACCATTGTCGCGATTTAAACAGTACATAGTCTGTACTTGCTTAAGCGAATCTGGCGTATCATCAAACGGAGTCCAATAAGAACCAGTCCCAAAGAGTACAGCATAACCACCTGATGTTAACGAAGCCACAGCCGGACGAGCAGTGATCATTTGTGGATTACCATGTATATCTTTGGCTTCAAAAGCAACTTGAGGTTGATAATCTATAGCCTGTTCACCGGAATTTATAACTCCCGAACATTCTTTATTTACATAACCCCAACAATCAGGTCTGCCACTAACAGCCCCATTAAGCTTGATTTGATAGAGTCTACCTAAGGTATCTCCCACAAACATAGAGATTGGTTCTAAGCCCTTAGAGGATTGGCGAGCATAGATTTCAATCGGTGAAATCGCGCGATTAGCCTCAGTACCTAAAGGAATTTCTGCTTTTACATCACGTTTTGGTACATTGCCTACATCGTCAAACCCTTGAACTACAAACACCCCTGGGGTAACAGCATTATACCCACTTGAGTAAATGAAGTAGTCTTTATTATTAACTGAATAATAAATTGGAGCTTCACGAGATTGGCCTACCAACTTAGAATCCGAAGATTTTAATTCCCATCCATAAAAATCAGATTTGATAGTCTCAAATCTATCTTTAGCACTAGAGTTTTGAGTACCCAAAATTGTAGTTAAATCAAGTAAATAACCACCCTTAAAATTAAGACCTAAAGTGCCATAAAGATAAGTGTGTACTGTACCATCAATAGTTTTACTAAAGGTTTTTGGGGTAGCATCAACAAAGAACTTGTGGTTAGATTCATACAAAACTTCAGCTGTACGCAGGATTTCAGTTCGCACTTCAGTTGGGATGAATGATACTAGTGGTTTACCAGTAGCTTCATCTAAGATATGTAGCATCCCATCATTTGCTCCTACTGCAAGTAAGAATTTGGTGCCAGCTTGAACCACCGCCACATCAGAATTAACGATATCACCTAATACAAAGTGTCTTTCACCTTCTTTGCGTTCACGTAAGACGTTAAAGTTGTCTTCAGCTACAGCTTTTTCGTATTCTTCAATTGAGCCTTCATGTTCTGCTTCGCCTCCTAACCAGCGTATAATGTATTTTAAACGAGTTTCTGTTGGATGCTCAATTCCATCCGTACCAAAAATATCAAGCCCCAAATCTGCCAAAGTTGTAGATTTATCGTTAGCATCATTTGGACTCACATAAACTCGTTTAAGCCCGTTGTCATAAGTTACAATTAAACGATCTTCCGGCGTCATCTTAGAAAATTCATACGCTGCATTCCACCCTATATTTGCATAGGCTTCGCACCCGCTTTCCCAACAACCTTTAAGTTCGTTTAAACTTTCTAAGTCATAACTTCCTGTAGCCCCATCAACTGGTGACTTATAAATCGTACCAAACCAATTCATTGGGTTATAAGATGTAGCATAAACTGCAGTTCCATTAGTGGTGTATGTAGTTTGAACTGCAAACGAAGAAGCCGAATGATAACTAGATAACAAGAGATTGATGAGCTTTCTGATGTTTTTACGGAATTCTGCCGGGTTAGTTACATATGAAAAGTTAACCGGGTCAGCATTGTCGTTACCATCACGTTGGTCAAAGGTATAGCCAGCTTTTGCGGCATACCATAAAGGACTCTTTAACCAAACGTCTCCACTCTCACTCTTACTTACTTTAAAAATACGACTTGAGTATGTTATACCCACGGCATTGCCGTCTGACGCTTCATCAAAGTTAGCGTGGTTTTCTTCGGAATTCCAGCCATCAACATTTTTTGTTTGCTTTAAAACGCGCGCGCGGTCCCCCACTAATCTCATGTCAATAGCGTTAATATCAAACTTAAAGAAATTATTAGATTTGCCATTATTTAGGTAATAATCAGCATAACGGCTAAACATGTAACGTGGCATATAATAAATTGGGCGACAATTATCAGAAGCGTCGGAACAAATTTCTCCTGTATTTACATCAGCTTTTTTGTTCATGATAGCTTCATACTGTGAAACAATGCTTCCGCCATTAAAATCCATACTTGTAGGTAAGTCTTTGCTTGGATCAACCAAACAATCCAAGAAATTTTTTCCTGAAGATTCAGACTTACATACATAAAAACCAGCATCACTTATATAGTTATCAAGAGAATAGAAATTACCCTGTTCATCAAATAGGTAATAAGATGATGATTTAGCTAAATCTAAATAAGTCCCGCTATAATCAACCCCGCTTATCACGTAACCACCGTGTTGAGGAGTATAGACATCCCCATCTTCATGGAGCATTGTTATTTGAACATATTGGTTACCGTCTGTTCCATTAATTACCTTATATTTATAACCAACAACCCAGTCCATATCAAAGTCAGACCCATACTGAAAATCTTCAAAACTTACGTGAAAAAGACCTTCTGTGTCAGTTGAGTATTGAATGTAAAAACCTGCAACTTGGTTAGTAGACTGTAATTGATATGCTGTAGTTTTAGAGGCATCATCATTACTCGGATCTTTATTTTCAATAGCACCTGCTTCAGCTGGCGACTTAGCTAATGGAATTAAACGCACAACCCCATTTTTAACGGGAATTTTAACTTCTGGCATATTTGGCTTCATCGCCAGCACAAAAGTTTGCATATTAAAATTCTCTTTTACTCCACGCGCCGAATTTGATAAAGGGAGATTATCAGCATCTTTACCTAAAGCAAGCGATGCCACCCCTGCTACATTGTAGCTACCGTAACTAAAAGCTTGGGTAGGCGCAATCCCAACTACATCAGATAAATCATTAATAGTTTTAATTGTCGGCATACCTTTATAGTGTAGCTCCTCATTAGAATCGGTAGTCGTGCTTAAACCAACTAGATACTTACCAGAAACTTTAAATCTTTTTTGAAGCTCAGCTGTGATCTTCCCTTGGTCCTTATCTTGAATGGAACTTTTTGGACCTTGACCAAAGGCATCAAAAGAAGGCGCTTCGTCAGAAATTATGAAACTAACAGCCTTGGCGCAATAATTAGATTTGTTATATGGATTTTGGCGCGTATCAATAGGTTTTTTAGTGTCTGTTGTATTAGCTACACAACCAAGATTTATGTCATTTTCACGTTTACGATCCCAAGTGTTACCATCTCGTTTAACATCTTTATCTTGAAAGTAATTTACGCTTTCATACAAAAGTTCGGCAATAGGGTTTCCCCAATCACCACACTTTTTTTCAGCGCCATTCATAGCTTTTAGAACGCCAATTTCTCGTTTACAATCTTCTAGATAGTAGTTATTATTTTTAAGAATTTTGAATTGATCAAGAGCCCCTGCTAAACCACAACGCTTGTCACCACAAGGCTTGTATATAATTTTACCAGTATTTTTATCTATATCGTATTCATTGTCTTTGTTACTAATGTTGTCTCGTAACATTGCCCCTGTTCTATTTGAATCCCAACCACCGGTTAACAAACCAAAATGTAAGCGAGCTTGAGATCCCACGCCGTATACCTGCACAATACCTTCTGGTTGGTGGTAAGTTTGGTTTTCCTTAGACACATACTCTTTACAGTTATTATTGATTTTTGAGGTTAAAGCTGGATTACACGCCACCACATTTAACAAATAATCATCGCCTACTTTTGTTGCCCATTTGTTTACACCATCTTCTTTTGTTCTAAAGTTTTTATTGCTTCCACTTTCTTGGCTTATCCACGTCCAAACAGCACAATTGCCAGTTCCGGCTTCGCACTCTTGGGCCACAGCGTATTTACCTTGATCCCCTGGGATATTAGCTTTTTCTACTTTAACCACCCGAAAACGAGGAGAACCAGATGGTTCATATTTTTTTGGGAATACCCCTAAGAAATAAGCAGGGCTAGTACCATCAGACGATGAAGACGATGGCAAAGCTGGTAATCCCGAAATTTCTTCAATAGCAATTTTAGGGACTTTAGGGTAGTTTACATACATCTTTGGTGAAAACACTTTGGCCCAAGCATGAGCATCAATCAAAACATCTGTATGTGTAAGAACAGGTGAAATGCTATTATCTTTCCATGTATAGTCATACTGTGTATTGTCTGATTTTAATAATCTAGTGCCACCATAAAGTGCTGTTTTGATGACATCAAGGCGCGATGCGGTAACGTAGTTCATGAAGTTACCTAACCATTTTGCATTTGCATCTTCACAATAGTAAACATCGGCCGAAACTGTTCCATCATGTGAAGAAGCTTGCTTTAACTTAGCCATGCTGGTTGGGACCCACGCATGATCGGCTTTATCGTTGTTTGTATCTACAGGATCTGTCAAAGATTCGTATTTATAACACATATCACTTGCGAACATGCCTTCATAAATGAATTCAGGGTGGTAAATTGTATAGAAATAATCGGCTGAGTTATTTTCTGTAAGTGGCGTATAATCAGAGTAAGCAGCCGTAAATAGATTATGGTCACGCCCCATAACAAACATAACATTAGGCGGAACGTCATCTTTTGACACCCCTAGAGGTTTAGTAATCGGATTTTGTGCACTAGATTCCGCGTCAGCAGCACCATCACCTTCTGTAGCCTGGCTTATGCCATAACTTGCCATCCCTGCTACAATTCCCATAGCTAAATATATATGCCATGCTATTTTTTTAATTCTTAACATGTTTTCCCCGCGTAAGCATATTCTGCCAAATTTTGAATTTTAAAAAAGTTATAGAATCCTACATTCTACATTTATATAGGAATTAACTATAGCTATCAAAAAAACTAGGGAAAATAATTGTATTAGTTTTAACCTATTCACAAAACGTGATAATAATCAAGCTTCATACCCAACTTTTTATCCCCCAAATACATGCAAAAACGTAGAACCGAATATCACCATATGAGGTCAAATATCAACCTTAGAAGCATACGTGTAAACACAAATATCCCCCCATTTAAATTCAACCTCCTCAGTTCAATCCCTTCAGCCCCAACAAAAAAAACTCCACTTATAGCAATCTATAAATGGAGTTTTAGTAGCAATTTAAATTTAAGCGTAGCTCAGCCAAACAACTTCTAAGTTCAGCCCCAAGCCAGCCAAAAGCTTAAAGTAAAATTCTAGCCTTTAATGTACCGTCAATGGCCTTAAGTTCATGCAATAATTCTTCTGGATTATCAGTATGAACATCCATAACCACGTAACCGATAGTTGGAGAAGTCTGTAAGTACTGCGCTGCAATGTTTACATTCTTATCCGCAAAAATCTTGTTAATCTGGTTGATGATGCCAGGAACATTCTTGTGTACGTGTAACAAACGGCTAACGTTGCCTTGGACTGGGAGTGAAACTTCTGGGAAGTTTACAGCAGTTAAAGTAGAACCGTTGTCAGAATATGTAGCAAGCTTATCAGCAACTTCAATCCCAATGTTACGCTGTGCTTCAACAGTAGATGCGCCGATGTGTGGAGTCAAAATAACATTGTCGAACTTCTGTAATGGAGATACGAATGGATCGCCATTTTTAGCAGGTTCAGTTGGATAAACGTCAGTAGCAGCCCCACCAACCTTACCTCTTTCAAGTGCTTGTGCTAAAGCATCAACGTCAACTACAGTCCCACGGCTAGCATTTAAGAAGATCACGCCATCTTTCATCTTAGCGAAAGCATCAGCATTGATCATATGCTTAGTACTATCGTTTTCAGGTACGTGCATAGTAACAACATCCGCACGAGCAAAAAGTTCATCAATAGTGTCAACCTGCTTAGCGTTACCAAGTACTAACTTCTTTTCTACGTCGTAGAAAATTACGTTAAGACCGAGTGCTTCAGCAATAATACCTACCTGAGTCCCGATGTGACCGTAACCAATGATCCCGATAGTCTTACCACGAGCTTCGTAACAGCCCTTAGCATTCTTATCCCAACCACCTCTATGTAAGAGAGCATTCTTAGTTGGAACGGTACGGAATAACTGGAGGTATTCACCAGTAACGAGTTCTGCTACAGAACGGGTATTTGAATATGGAGCGTTGAATACAGGAATACCACGAGCACGAGCAGCGTCGAGATCTACCTGGTTAGTCCCAATACAAAAGCAGCCTACAGCACAAAGCTTGTGGGCCGCTTCAAATACATCTTCAGTAAGGTAAGTTCTAGAACGAATCCCAAGGAAGTGAACATCTTTGATCTTTTCAATTAATTCGTCATGATCAAGAGCCTTCTTCTGATATTCTACATTGGTGTAGCCGGCCTTTTTAAGGGTCTCTACCGCGCTAGGATCAACACCTTCAAGAAGTAAAATCTTAATTTTATCCTTGTCGAGAGAATAATGAGTCATTTCTTTCCCCTATTAGTAGCCGGACCTAAAAACAAGGCCCGGCCATTTACAAGCTATGACAGCATGAATTACTTGTTACGACGAGCGATTACCGCATCAGAAAGCTGACCGAGTAACTTTTCAGTGTCTTCCCAACCGATACAAGCATCGGTGATACTCTGACCATAGAGAAGTTCACAAGCTCTACCATTTACGAGGTCCTGACGGCCTTCAACAAGATGGCTTTCGATCATTACACCAAATATTTCATTTGAACCAGAAGAAATTTGGCCTGCTACATCAGCACCAACTTCCATCTGCTTCTTGAATTGCTTGCTACTGTTAGCATGGCTGAAGTCAATCATAACTGAAGGATGTAAACCAGCCTTCTTAAGCACTTCTGCAGCTTCGTGTACTTGAGGAGCAGCATAGTTAGTCCCCTTGCTACCACCACGAAGAATAATATGACAATCTTCGTTACCAAGAGTCTTAACGATAGCGCTATGACCAAACTTAGTTACAGAAAGGAAGGTATGATGTGAATGAGCAGAAACAATTGCATCTACTGCAATCTTCACAGTCCCATCAGTACCATTCTTAAAGCCTACAGGAGCAGAAGTACCAGAAGCAAGTTCGCGGTGCACCTGAGATTCTGTAGTACGAGCCCCAATAGCAACCCAAGCGATAAATTCGTCGAGGTACTGTGGAGTTAATACATCGAGATATTCGGTGGCAGTTGGCACGCCGAGTTCATTGATGTCAAGGAGGAGCTTACGACCAATCTTAAGACCTGCATTGATATCGTAGGAACCATTCATGTAAGGATCGTTGATGAGTCCCTTCCAGCCTACAGTAGTACGAGGCTTTTCGAAGTAGACACGCATGATAATTTCAAGGGAGTCCTTATACTTCTTGCGAAGCACCGCCAGCCTGTTGGCATATTCCATAGCTGACTTTACATCGTGAATTGAACATGGGCCTGTAATTACTACAAGACGATCGTCTTTGCCATTCATGATGTTATGAATAGCTTCACGGCCCAGCAGTACGGTCTGAGCAGCCTTATCGGAACATGGGTATTTTTCAATAAGAGCTACCGGAGGAAGCAACGGAGTAATTTCGCTGATCCTGGTGTCAAAAATCTTTGCAGTCATTTGAAGAATCTTACTTAAGGAATAAAGATTATTATTCCGTAATCAATTTGAAATATAGATAAACAGAGCCCTTGTTAAGGGCTACTTCTTTAATTGTAAAGTCACAACCGCAATTAGTCAATTTATAGAGCTTTGATTTTTTAGGCTAAATTCTATTTTTTGGCAGATCTGGCTTTCTAGCCCCTAATTTAGGACCTATTCAAAGCGCATAACCCAGCGAGAAGCCAAAAAAAACGGGATCAAGAACCAAATCTTCATTCCGTTTCTAGTTTAAGGTGGTAGATAGAATCTCTAACGCTCTAAATATACTTACGTTCTAAGTTATTTAAGCTTAGCTACCACCGTGACATCCTCCCCCACCTATAGAGGTGGGGGACTTCTTGCCGAGTTCAGTTAAAGCTATATCTAATTAAAGAACCTTTGCAATAGCTTGGCAAAGTGGATCGATATTAGAGGTGGTAATACCAGCTACGCTGATACGGCCAGAACCTACGATATAGATACCAAATTCTTCCTTAAGACGAGCAACCTGTTCCTTGGTTAAACCAGAGAAAGAGAACATGCCGTACTGCTGAGAAATAAAGCTAAAGTCAGCCTGAACACCAAGAGCAGAAAGCTTAGCTACAAAGAGTTCACGCATTTCCTTGATACGGTCACGCATTTCTTTAACTTCATCTTCCCACATCTGACGGAGTTCAGGGTTAGAAAGAATAGTAGTTACAATGTTAGCACCGTGTGCAGGTGGGTTAGAGAAGTTAGCACGTACCGCAATCTTCATCTGAGAGAATACACGGTCAGCAGTTTCTTTATCAGCAGAAACGATGGTTAAAGCACCGATACGTTCGTTGTAAAGACCAAAGTTCTTAGAGAAAGAGTTAGCGATGAGCACTTCCTGGTTGTACTTAAGGAAAGTACGAACGCCGAAAGCATCTTCTTCGATACCGTTACCAAAACCCTGGTAAGCGAAGTCAAAGAATGGGATAAGCTTAAGTTCAGCTACGAGCTTAGCAAGTTCTTCCCACTGAGCTGGAGTTGGATCGATACCAGTTGGGTTGTGGCAGCAAGCGTGAAGCAATACTGCATCACCAGCGTTAGCGCTCTTTAAAGAAGCCTTCATGCCTTCAAAATCGAGACCGTGAGTAGTAGCATCATAGTACTTATACTTAGCAGTTTCGATACCAGCCTTGCCAAATACCTGGAAGTGGTTAGCCCAAGTTGGGTCAGAGATCCAAACCTTGGTAGTTACGTTTTGCTGCTTGAGGAAGTCAGCACCAATACGAAGAGAACCAGTACCGCCTGGACCCTGTACAGTACGAGCACGGTCATGAGCGATAACTTCGCTATCTTTACCGAAAAGGAGTTCACGAACGAGACGGCCGTATTCAGGAGTACCTACGATTGGTAAATAGCTCTTTGTGGTTTCGTTCTTGAAAATAATTTCTTCAGCTTTCTTTACACACTTGAGAACTGGTGTAACGCCTTCGTTGGTTTTGTAGATACCTACGCCAAGATTGATCTTATTGGCACGGGGGTCATTCTTGAATTCTTCGGTGAGACCTAAAATTGGGTCTGCTGGAGCTGCAACAATTTTATCAAAAAACATGTTTATACCTTTAAAAGCCTGCCTTACGTCCTGAAACAAACTTACAAGAAGCTTGTTCCGTCCCCTACTGGCGCACAGGCGTATGCCAGGGGAAACGCCTTCACCATTTCGACTAACAAAATCAAATAATTTTGGTCAAAAGCCGAAAAGCGTCACACATTATACAGTAATCAAATTATTGTCTCAACAAAACAACCGGCTTTAAACCACTAAAAAACTACATTTTTCTGGACTTTTAAGTGAAGCGTTTACTTAAGTTTCTTAAGTTTTACGCCTGAACCTAACTTAGTTTTCCTAGGTATTACATTTAAATTTACCGCAAGAAAGCGCCTTAGGTTCTGATTACGCTTTGTCTTCTTTTTACAAAGATAGACAACTCTCACCTTTATTCAGACTAATCCTCTAAATACATCTTTTGCACTTTCGGGTTACGCAATCCATAGATCTGAGTTTCACCAGGCTTATTAGTCTTAAAATATTTTAAGAACCACATGTATTGCTTTTCCCGCCCTAAAATAAGATGTTCAGTGGCCGCATTCATCTTACGAACATCTGCAGTTAAATCAGCAGAAGGATAATTTTTAAAATACTCTTCAAGCACTACTTCGTAACAATGACGTTCTTCGTTATAGCATGAGAAAAACGGCACGATAATAGCGTTACTTAAGGCTGCGATTTTAGGAAGCACAACTAAGGAAGCTTTGTCTTTACCAAAGAACGGCACAAATACCGCACTCTTAGGACCTAAATCCTGATCCGGCAAAAAGTAAGCATGGTAGCCATCTTTTAAAGCTCTAATAATGCACTTAATGCCGCTATTTCGTTCATAAACCTTGCCCCCATAACGAAGACGCATGGAATTCATAAACCAGTCATAAACTTCATTTCCAGATGAATGCATCATGGTACACATTGGTAAACCAATCATTGATAAATAAATGCCACATCTATCAATAGCCCACGCATGTGGGGCCATAAATACAATGGGACGCCCTGTAGCTAAAGCTTCATCAAGATATTCACGCCCGGTAACCATAAATGACTTTTCAATAAACTTGTCACCGCGAAAAAAAAGCTCGCCATAGCCTAATATTACTTTAAGGCCAACCCGGAGATTATCGCGGTAAATACATTTGCGTTCTTTTAGAGTTAAATCAGGGAAACAGGCTTTTAAATTTATTAGGCACAATTTTTTATGCTTAATAGTAAATGAGGACAATAAACCAACAACTAAATTACAAAAAAAATCTCGCACTCGAGCCGGAATAAAGCTCAAAACGCCAAGTACACCTAATAAAAACCAATTGACCCAAAATTTTGGTTTTAGGTAACGAAGCTTAAACGAGTTATCAAATTTTTGATCTGTCGCCATAGGTATACATTTCCTCACCTGTCGGCTAAAAAAAGTAAAAGTAAAAACTTTTACCACCAACAATTAAAACGAAGCGCAATTATATCATTATGAAAAAATCAAACCAACATGAAAAAATTTTCTATCTAAGCCTTAAACTTAAGTTTCATCCGTTATTTTAGATCTATAAAAAGTTTATAAGCTACAGTTTTGTAGGCTTACTCACCCTTTTACTAAATTCGCGCTTCATAAGCCATCGCTTTTACATGATTTATTGCTAAATCTTCGTTCAAACGATGGGGATCCACGCGCATAAATTCGGCGGTAACTCCACCTACTAAAGTCTTTTTCATCTTTTCTCTTAAGTTGATAGCTGCATTGATGTCTCTGTCTATGGTAAAGCCACAGCTTGGACATACGTAGGTTCTATCAGCTAATGTAACGCCTGCTTCGGTATATTATCCGGCAATGCTCTATGAGGCAGCTAGATATGCAGCATGATCACCAGTAACCCGGGGAATCCATTCTCCCATAATCATGAATATCAGTTCATTACAAAAATCTCAGATTTTTGTCTTGAAAACTGACTCATTATACTTTTAGCATTTGCGTTTTTTTAAAATATAATTGATAGCATCTTCAGGACTACAGCGTTTGCCAGTTTTTGGGGAGATAAAGATACTATACTTATAGAAAACGGCAGCAACTAATAGATCAAGATCCACTATACCGTTGCATTTATTTAACCGCTCTTGATTAATGTCTATAAGTTTGTCCTGTGTAAGCCCCCACCCTGCATAGAATGGACAGCCAAAAACAGTCACCTTAGCACCACATAGAAGTGCTTCAAACCCAAAGCCTGATGTTACGGTGTATACCTTGTGGAATAGTTGGGCCAATTCAATGGTATTACATTGCCAGTCGATAATATTGATCCCCTGATGTCTTAGTTTATTAGGGTTAAAATATCCTTTTTTAGTGCCCGAATAAACGTTTGGGTGAATTTTTACGTAAATTTCATGTGGCTTGTGTTGCAAAAGTGCATCTTTTAGCATTTCATTAAAACTTTCTGCGGAGGCTAATCCACAAGAAATTGAACAATCCCCAAAAGTTTGATCAATAAGAAGTACAGAATTTGGACTTGGGTGCAATTCCTTCATTGCTTGGGTATTTACACAACTAGATTGTTCATTGGTGCTTATATTCTGTGTTGGTGCAATGATGTTGTATTTGGAGATCTTGTGGCGCACGATGCTTTGACGTAAGTTATGGGCACGTAATTTTAGATCTTCCGTAAACCAACTACTATCAACAATGTAGCGACGCAAATCTGAATCAGAACGACCGTCATAGTAAATTCCATGTCGGTCTAAAATAAGACTTAGGTTGTCAGCATGCTCAATGTCATAACCTACTGTTTTTATAAAACCATCTTCCATAGCATAGTATGGTATATCGTGATTAGTTGCATAACTTCTAGCCTTAATGGTAGTAGGACGATAACCCCACCCAATGACGCATTCATTAGTAATATCGGCAAGATAGGCTGCAAGGTGCGGAATACGTCTGATACCTCGACTAAAGATGTGGCAGGCTGCAATCCCTGTTGGTTTATTGATTTTAAATTTAATAAGGGAGTATTCAAGAGCTTGGTGTCTGCCCTTCCTAGTATAGAAGTTACCAGGTATTATTGAAATCTTCTTTAAAATTGCTAAAAACAGTCGTACATTTTCCTTTTGAGGAGCAATTGGATTTTGCCAAAATTCATTTAATACCTCAACATGAAAATGCCCACCAATAAAAGCATTAGTAGCAAGGCCAGGGCCTGTATATATTGCATCTCCTAAGGCAATGGTAGGTAAGCCATTAGATATGGCGCTGATACCCATGGTTGAGTTAACGACTACAACTCCTGCTGCGTCTTGAAAAAGCTGCCGATTTTCGCCATTTATAATAAATTTAACTCTGTTGGTTATATTTAAAGATAACGAAAGGCTATTGATGAATTTTTGGTAGTTAAAAAACGTATTGTCGAGTGGATGAAGCTTAATAACGAGCATCATCTTGTTTGGCGCATGTTGAGCAAACGAACACAACACAGTTTCAATAACATCAGCAATGTCTCTAAACGTTGAACAACATTTTATTTGAGCATCAGACGCAAGCTGAAGTGGGAGCAAAAAGTATTTGTGGCTGTTGTCTTTTAGTTCATTCAAAATAGCTTGGTTGCGTTTTTTATAACTAAAATTGTGTAGACTCTTGAGCGTCCAACCAATTATTTCATCTAAAAATCCTTGACTCCGGTGCCATGTGTAAAATGGAAACAATGGCATGAGAAAAAAATACCAAGATAGTACAGAACTGCTAAGTAAACTCGTTTAACCATTGGGTTAGGTAAAAGTTTAACTGCCGGAAGTTGCGCCTCATTAGAGATGTCGTATTCCGGAGGTAACTTTTGGGAGGCTTCATACTTTTTTAAGGCATCATTATAGATGGCTGGGATGAGCGATTGCGAGTTAACGCCGTTTTCTTCTATGGTAATAAAACCAGGACGGATATAACCTTCTTCATAAACCCAAATTCTAATGTTTTTATTACGAGCAATGTGCACGGCTACACTGTGATATGCTCTTTTATCACCGTAAAGCACAATGTCTGTAATTTGGCGTTCACAAATAATTTGCGTAAAGTAGGCAGGCCAATTTTCAATACATCCATGAAAATAATAGGTGCTACGAAAATGGTTTGAAAGCACAAAATCTCCGCCATTAAAAATGACGTTCCATGCGCCATAGCTTGACTTTTTAAGTATATGGGCAAAATTGCGAAAAAAAGTACCGTGGGGCCCCTGGAGGAATAAAAAGTTTCTCATCGGTGTAATCCTAATTTGCGCCAAATTCTTAAAAATAAGTCCCCAAGTAGCATTATACGATTTTGTTCGCTACTAGCAACCTTGGCTAAGGTTGAGCATGCTGTGAAGGCATCAGTAGGTTGTTTTAAATGCCAATTGTAATATTTAGGGTATAAGATTAAAGCACATGCCACAAGTGCCTCAAGTGTAAGCTTGGCTGTTCGACGAGTACAAACAGCTTGATCTGTGGTTAACCCCCAACCAGCGTAAAATGGCATGCCATAGGTAAATACTTTTTTTCCTCTAATTAGTGCATCAAATCCAGAAAGAGAAGAGATTGTATGTACCTCATCTGCAAGTTCAATTAAAGTTGTAATGGGTGTGTTGTCACTACAAACATAATCGGCGAATTTAAGAAGTTCTTTACGATTGGCAATAC
>OIYF01000294.1_pt1 | contig 21242 bp, 16 predicted proteins | sample 1587971 | NCBI WGS metagenome assembly OIYF01 (sample SAMN03283248) | human gut metagenome | biome: human-associated habitat; material: feces | host: Homo sapiens | place: Peru | collected 2012 | reverse complement strand
ATCGCTATCGTGCTATCATCAAGGCCCTCGGTCTTCGTAAGTAATCAGCTTAGGCAGACACATTGCTTAACAGAACAGAATCCCATCGTTCGCAAGAGCGATGGGATTTTTCTTGCATACTCAAGTCTTGAGTAAATAAAAAAAAAGAATATGATTCATTTCTTAGAACAGCACTTTGTAGAACTTGTAACCATAACCAGCATCATCTATCTGACGCTGGCTATCATTCTGTTGCTCTACCAGACACCTGATACAGCCGTTTACAAAACCTTCCGCAGATCTAAAAGACTGATGGCAGGCGGAATGATGCTCATCAGCCTGAATATATGGGTATGGATAGCATCATTTACCGGAAGCTGGACGGAATATAACAACTGGGTACCCTGTTTCGACATCATCCTCTTCTATCTGATGGGCATCTGCTTCAGCTTCTCGCTCAGCAGCCTGCTCGACCCTCATTATATCTCCCGTAAGCGCTGCAGGGCGATAGCCGTAAAGTTCACTCTGACGGCTTTCTTCGCCCTTTTCGCCATGACAGATGCGCTGAAGGCATACCAGATACCCCTGCTGCTTATCGCCCTGATAGGACTGCTGGAGATGCTCATAGGGCATATCTACTACTTCAACAAGTGCTATCTGAGAAGCAATGCCCTCTTCGAAAACTACTTCTCGAACGAGAAGAGCCATTTCATCAGATGGCTCAAGGTGAGCCACTGGCTCTTCTACGGCATGCTGATACTGGGCGTGATATCCATCCGTACGGGTGCCCTGGTCAACTGGCTGGTGCAATTCTATGTGGTGGGCATGAATCTCTATATCCTGGTAAACATCATCAACTATGCCTCAGAATACGAGACGCTGATGAAGGCAAACTGCGATAAGGAGGAAGAGGAAAAGATGGGAGAAGCCAGTCCGAAGAAAGCCTTTATCGAGACGCTGCGCCCGAGAGTGAAAGAATGGACTCTGGAGAAATCGTATCTGAAGGAACAGTTCACGATAGATGATCTTGCTACCAAGCTGTATACCAACAAGACCTACCTCTCCACCTTTATCAAGGAAGAATTCGGCATGAACTTCAGCAGCTGGATAGCAAGTCTGCGCCTGGAAGAAGCCAAGAAGATGATGAGCGAGCATCCTGATGCCAAACTGAAGGATATCGCCTACAACGTAGGTTTCTCCTCGCTGCCCTACTTCTCGAGCGTCTTTGCCAAATCAGAAGGCGTCACGCCATCTGCCTGGATGAAAGAAATCAGCAGGAATAAAGAAAGATAAGAAACACAAAAAAGCTTTCTCTCATCGGAGGGAAAGCTTTTTTGTTATTACTGTATGCGTATCCATCAAAGAGACTCGGATGATATAGACAGTCTGGGACGAAGAGGAAACCGGGATGCTGACAGAAACAGCACCTGCAGCCTTTTTCGCTGCCACCAGTTTTCCATCAAGGGTGTAAACCTCCACCTTATTTAATAGAGGTCCATTCACCTTGGATACAACAATCAGCCCCCGGGCTGGAGAATAGATCTTCATGTCACTCTCGTCCACCTCAGCATTTTCGATACCTGTGGTACTGCGCGTCTGGGTGAGGAAGTATCTGCCGTGTTCATTCGCCATTACCTTCACCTCTTCTTCCTCCTTCAGTTCCTGATACTTGCGGGTGGCAGCATCGTAGAGGTAAAGAGGAGAAGAAAGACGAGAGATGCCATCAATTTGCAATCCAACAGAAGAGGCTTTGCCTACCACACCCAGCGGCAGCCAATCTACATCAGGCAAGGTATTCAGCGCCACAGCCTCATCACCAGCCACCGTATAGACAACCGGAACTTCCTTCAGCTGGGCATCATAGAGCAGCTGGGCATCCTCGGCATCATCATAATCTTCCGAAGCTGATGCATCAAGAACGATCCTCGAACGGCTGCGATAACCCGATGCAGCAGCCGTAAGGGTAAGCGTCGTGAGATTCTGCTCCTCATCCGATGCCGTCTTCACACCGCCAAACACTTCTCTATCTACCGTCATCGCAGAAGTGAAGTTGAGCTGCGATGCACTCTGTCCATCCTTCAGACGGACAAAGAACGACTGCATCGGCGAAATCTTCACGTCGTTTTTCGACTCATACGTAGTGGTTGACATATCCAACTGATTATAGAGTTTCAACACACCATTCTCATAGACATAGAAGCTGGACTGTAGCGATGGATTTGCCTTCAGGAACTTATACATGCTGAGCGTAGCCATATAAGGATTGCCCACCAGATAATAATTGTTGCCATCCTGCAACTGTACCAGCGAATAACTCATCTTGCCCAAAGCATTCTCCTGAGCATCGGCATTCACTACCAGGCGATGGGCATTCTGCTTATCCACATTCACCGAAAGCGGACTCTGCTGCTGAGAATCCGAGACATAAGTATATTGCGTATCTGCCTTCGGCAATCGGAGCAATACTTCGGATGCAGCGCCGGATGCACTGCCCGATGCACCCACCGTATATTTATCTCCCATCCTGATAGCCACGCCCTCCAGCGGCTGATATTTCCTATCCACCTTATTATATACGTGGCTCCAGTGGGCTGAAAGCGCATTGAGATTCTGATTCTCGAATGTGATACCGGTGCCTCCATAGTCGTAGGCATCGTAGCTGCCGCCCAAGATTACTTCCTTGGCAGAAGCATCATCCCAGCTGCGCTGATATACAGGACTGGTTACACGATTGTTTACCGAAGCGGAGAATGTGATTGGCATGAACGCCTCCGACTCCTGTCTGCCCGATGCTGCCGGCACATAGATGTCACCCGCATAGGTATCCTGTAAAGGCGAAGTGAGGGCATACCAGGTATTTGGCTTCATCTGCTTCTCCACCCACGCCTTGTTGTATTTCAGATAGCACTGGTTGAGCAGTTCGCCTCCCGGCTTGAAGTAAATCTGGTCGCAGGTGTTGCCATAGAAGGGTTCACACTCCAGATTGCCGTCGGCATTCAACCCGTGATCTGCGGCATCAGCATCCCATTTGGCAAGCATGTCATACTGTATATTCGCCGTAGCCGCATCGCCTTTGGCATTGCTCAGACGGGTGGCGATGCCCGTGGATTTCTGATAGGCGATATAGCCCAGGGAAGGGAAATACAGTCCGCTCAAATTTGGAATCGTTACCTTGGTAAACTTCATCGGCACGTATCCGCCGCTGCTGTAATCCGTATATTCAGCAGCCCCCTTATAGAGCTCGCCATGGCCAGAACGGCGCCAGTTCTCATCATTGTTCCATGCCGCACTCATCCTGCTGTTGGCAGTAGGATTCCAGGTAGCGTATTCAGGTACCACCGCAAAGCGGATGTATACCTCGCCCGAACAGAGCACCGTGGTTCCCATGCTTCCATCCTCACGGAATATCAATACACCTTCATACCAGTATCCCTCATGCAACTGCACATTCTTTGACGCAGAAGATGCATCCCCCGACTGCGGCGTAAACTTCAGCTTCAGCTGGCTGGTATTACGCTCGATGTAATTATCCTGAAGCGTAGCCAGCGTCAGGCTCTCCCCTATTCTGTTCTTATAGGCAGGGTCATTGGTACCCGAAAGATACATCACGTTGGTATGCTGCGAAAGATTCAGCTGACCTTTTCCGCCAGCCGTCACGAAATAGAGACGGGTGGAATTAGCCGCCACCAGGTTCTCGCCGCTGATAGGCACACTGATATATCCGCCCTTGCCCTTGGCTTCCTGCTCTGCCAGCAGAGCCACCTGAGGCAATCCGATGCGCACCGTGCGGGCATAATTATTAGGATATGCCACGTCGGGAAGTCCCAGATTCAACTGCGGTCCGTTCTTCACGACACGAAGTTTGAACGACATCTCATCGAGACAGATCTGATAATCTACGCCGCCCTGGGTGATGGTAGAAGAACCGGTGGTAGGAATCACACGGATGGTATGATCGCCCACACTCAGCGGCACGTTCTTGAACTCAGCGCTGTTTTGCAGTATCGGCGTCGTGGCATCGTCTACATACCAATTGTAGAGCACACCATTCAGCTGGATGCTACCGCCATTGTTCTGGTCTACGGTCTGCAACTGCGCCTTGATGTTATATTCCGGGGTAGCGTTGTCATCGCAAGGAATGGTGACGGTGGTGGTGATGCTTCCGTTGGCATCGGTAACCAGCACCTTCTGCTGCACCATCTGGAAGTTGGTGCTATAGAGCGAGCACACATCCGAAGGCTTTCCCCACGAAAGCTGGCTCTTATCCTCTACCGCCTCATCCTCGAAGGCGAAACTTACATAGTAAGTCTGGTTTGACTGCAGATTGAAGTATCTGTTGGCAAGCACCACATGCCATTCACCGTTGATTTTCTCGTACATCGGCTTTCCATCCACCGTTCGGGTATCATCCACATAATTATATATAGTGGTGGTTCCCCAATTGGAGTTCGGGTTTTCTGCCGTGCCATAGTTCACGTTCTTCACCGGATTACCATCTGCATCCACGAAGCGGAAGTAGAGTTTCTTTTCTGTATTGTCGGCAAGCGCCGCCATAGTTTCCTGCAAAGCCCTCAATTTAAGGAGGATGGTGGTAGAAACAGAAGAATCTTCATTTGTGTTCTTATCAGGACAGATAGGCGAGCTCTGAATAACATCCACCTTGGAAGCCTTGGTGTAGATGCGGAGATCATCGAAGGCATAGTCGGCACCAGAGGTAGATTTACACATGTTATCCACCACCAGTTTGAAGTCGGTGAAATTATTCACTCCGCTCTCCTTCTGCAACACCATTTTTCCGTAAACCTGATACCATTTTCCTACATTGTCATCATCAGTTCCTTCACGGTTTCCCGAGAAATTACCGGATGAGAAGGAGTGCAGCAACCTGCGATCCGTTTCCTGATTGTTCCCATCGTAATTCACGCCATAGAGCTTGAAAAGCAGCTGCGGGCGCTGCGCACCGGTGGTCATATCGGCAATGGCAGCACTGAAAATCACCTGCGAACCTACACAGAGATCAGCACTGAAATCTGCCTCGGCAATCTGACGACTCTCATCGGAGGCATCGATATAGAGGAAATGACCGTATTGAGCCCCATTCGTATTTGCGTAGGTACGATCGTAAAGTTGGACAGAAGGCCACCACAGGTAGTTATCTGTACCAGAGGTTCCATTTCCAGACCATCCACTCACATTTGCCGACTTATAGAGTCCATAGTCTCCATGCAGCGGTGAATGCTTAGGATTTACATACATATTGCCTGCCGGAGCGAAATCCATCAATTCACGATAGACAAAGCCATAGCTTCGCCTGCTCCATTTAGAAGGCAAGCGGTCTTGGTTATCATCCGGATTTGTAGGAGCCAGAAGGGTCTGTTCATTATCATCATTATCAAAAGAGACGGTATTGACAGAGCGATAATGATCGTCTAGATAGGAATTCAATCGGGTGTTCTGGCCAGCCGTCTTCAGTTCGTCCGTAGTCATCGGATACTGGTTGAACAGCTGACAGGTGAAATTGGCGATAGGACACATCTGTCCGCTGCTGGAAGCGGCTAGCGCCACCACATAAATGCGGTCGCCATATTTAAAGGTCTGCTTGCTGCTGACTCCTCCACCATTCAGATTTCGCCATGCATTAGCGCCCGTATTATTCAGTATATTCAAGCTCAAATCAAAGAAACGGGGCGCATAACTACCTCCTTTATGAGTCCACCAGACAAACTGGGTTTTATCGGAATTATAAACACGCCACTGCACTTGAGTTGCCTGAACAATCTCAGTACTGAAATCAGATTCCTTAATTTTATACTTCTCATCCTCTGCGAAGACATGATGCTTATTGATATTATTCATTGGATGGAAATAATAGTTGGTCACATCATTCTGGTTGAGGCGGAGTGTCATAAAGGCAGAGGCATCCTTCACTCCTGCCGAAACACCCTTTCCATCTTCATAAGAATAATCCCTGGCTATTCCCGTTTCCAGGAGTTTCTTCTTGATATCATCCGCCATCTTTTCTGCCGGCATGATATGGAAGATATATCGGATAGAAAGGGTTGGCTCATGCTCGAAGCTTGTTCCGCTGCAGCCATCCATGTATCTGCTCACATCGCAGGCGATGGTCTCCCCAGTCCAGGAAGTATCAGAGGGACGGGTATATCTTACACCCACCGAATTGAGATTTGGCCCGGATGAAAGATTATAGGCAACCAAACCTTTATCTACGCCACGGGAATCCTGCATACTTTTCAACTTGCTTCTGAAAAAATTAGAATATATCTCCAACTGATCAGAAGCCTTATCTGTATCGTAATTATACCATCTGAAATATCCTCTAGGTTCCAAATCTGCACCATTGCCCGAATAGCCGGAAAATGGCAGCAACAATTCCTTGGAACCGCCACTAGGGATAGCGATATAATAATCATACACATGCGTCTTCTGGCGAAGACAGTCTGTTGAAGCATCTATCACCTCGTAATCGCCGGTTTTATTGGCGAAACCTTCATAATGCTTGAAGGTTTGGGCACAAATCACCCCAGGCGTCAAGTAGATGATGCCCAGGATGAGCCAAATGTATTTAGAAAATAAGCTATTTTTTTTCATAGCCAAAAGTCTTTGTGTTTAATACTATTTTTTCTGTATTCTTTCCTGCACGGGTCAGGTCCACTTGCTTCATCGTAAAGCGAACCTTGCGAGAGATGATAGGATACGTACCCGAGCCATTCTGTTCCTTCACCTTGATCTTCATTGTATAAATGGCAGAACCGGTACGGTTGCCCATTTCTCCTTCCAGACGATAAGCAGAGGGAACCCAGGCTGGCGAGCTATCGAAGATGTTTACGCCATCAGCTCCCTCCGGCTTCTGCTCCTGCAGCTTCCAGCCATCAGAACCTGTTGCATCCGTTCCCATCTGCCATTCACTCACTGACAGGGTCTGAGAACCGATACGGCTCAATTTGATGACCTCGGGCTTGATATGAAACTCTCCATAATAACCGAAGTCAAGCGAAAGGTTTTCGCCATCATCCTTTACCTTCGGCAACACCCCGATTGGCGAGAATGCCTCCACCGTCCATCTAATCTGATAATCCTCCAGCTTGATAGGAATCTTCAGATAATCATTGCGCCGGATTTCATTCCATGATAGCATGGCATAACGATGGTTACTGGTAGCGCCAGTAGCCGCATCTACCGTAGTAAGCGAAAGGATAAAATACCGGTTGCCACCATCTGCTCCCTTATCTACCAAACTCTCGTTCATATAGAAACAAGCCGTTTGCTTAGCTCTAGCCTCTATGGTCATACCATTGTTTTCGGCAGCCGTCAGCGTGATGGTTCCTTTTGCCACACCATCAGCTAAATTCACACCCTTCAATTCATTTGCCGAATCCACATTTGGTAAAAGTTTGATATTCGGATTACCGTTCAGGGTGACATCCGAGAGGGTGATGCGCTTCAAGACAATGGGATGATCGGTGGCATTGGTAATGGAGAGCTGTACCTTAGCCATCATACGGATAACCTCCAGTTTGATGACTTGCTGATTATCAGTTATATTCACAATCTGCTTATTACTCATCGGATAACCGTTCTGAAAGTCAGGCGTCATCGACAGATGGAAGCGTTGACAGTTGCCATCCATCTGATAAGTCTGTTCATCAAAACCAGCAGGTAGCTGTTGCCCAACAGATGTGCTGGCATCCAACCCGATATCTTCAGGCTTGATATTGGCAAAAGAATAGAAGGTTGTCGCTCCAGTATTCAACTTTACAAACACCTGGTCTTTCTCCACCTCAGTAGCACCCAGAGATTTCAAATCGGAAGTGATAATATTCTCTATCATTCCATTCTGTACCACCACCACAAACCAGCTCTTCATCATTTCTCCAGGCAAAGCTTCGGTATCCGTCTCCCAACCCGCCCTGGTCAGAGAAGACCGGGAAGACTGCGAAGTCTGGGAAGATAAGGCAGACAGCTGCAACGTCACCCCTACCCGGTTCTCGGCATCAGCCTGACCGGGAAAGGAAGTTGCATCATCACCGGCAGAACAAGCCGCCAGCAAACATACTGCCCAAATACATATATAATAGTATATCTTTGCCATGTTTTGAAAATCCAACAATCAATTGCTTGATTTATAATTTCTTATTAATACTTTATTTATTATTCATAGAAGTTACATCACGATTTCATCGTGATCACGTACATTCCACTTCCTCACCGTCAACTTCACGAGATTCTGACCATTGCTGCCCTTATACACCTCGAAGATATAATAATGGTCGCGCACGATATCATTGATGGTTGTACCTTCCGTTCCTTCATCCGTATATTTCTTAAAGCGCAAGGTATATTCCTTATCCGATTCAACGATTCCATTTCTAGCCAGTTTCAACTTGATGATACATTTATCCGCATCTTCCTTATCATTATTCTGATATTCTGGCAGATAGATAGGAACATTATCACTCATCGTAATGCCAACAGTTTGTTTTGAATCCAGGAAATGCTCAAACTCCTCGTGAGTAAGCGATGCCGTCTGTTCGCATTCTGCATACTTAATGGGCATACAATAGCCCCTATCATTATAGTTGAAGAGATGCATATCATGTATGCTCCATCCATTATTCTTCATATCGTTACTCAGATACACCTTTACCTTGGCTACCGCCCTCAGCAGGTCGATATCCGAGAAATCCTGAAGCTTGCCGGCAGCAAGTGTAAAGGCAACTTTCTTGACGCCCCACATGGGCAGATACTTAGGATTTGCTTCGTAATTAAACGACTTCTTGGAGATATCCGTATCGTTGTAGTCTTTCTGCAAGTCAGCCTCACTCATATTGAAATTGGCATAAACCACCATTTTTCCTTCAAAATGATTACCCACAAGCACCTTGTTGCTCACAGGCAAAGAGCCTGTCAACCGGTAGATATTACCGCCCACATGAATGAGCACCATGTTTTGCAGGATTCCAGCCATACGATGATTTGCATCATAGAAAACGACGTGGAATCTGCTAAAGTCGATACTGTTTTCCATCTCCGTTTCCGGATTTTCAGTCTTATCTTCTTCACCTCTCGAAGCCAGTGGCTTTACAAAAGGTTGCCCCATTCTTGTATTACTATTTTTATCTGCTCCTTTCAAGCAAAGGGTAAGCGTGATATTTGCTTCCGCTTCCCCTGCATTTGTATCTCCTTGGTCGCATGAGACCAAAGCAATACAGCCTAGCCAAGCCATCGCTATTGATACGAGGAACCTAAGCAGTCCCCCAGCATATCTTATTCCTTTTATCTCATACATCATGATTAAATACAATAATTATTGATTACATATCAGCCTTGCTCAGTACCACTCTCCATGAATTGATGAAAACTGAGGCAGCCTGCCATTTGTGGTTTTCGTCAATGGAGAATACAAGGTCGTAGGAATCCTGTCTATCCAGATATTCCTGGTCGCTCATAGACTTATTGTAATTGCCTTTCACCATCAAGGCATAGTCTATCAATGGAATATTGATGATGCTTGTACCCGTTGCTTTATTATATACACGCAGGCGCATGTCATGTCCTTTCACCAACCGGTTGGTTGTCAGCTCAGCAATGGCACATGCCACTGATGTCTGCTCACCGGTGCCAGAGTTGATTCCAGCCGAACCTGCATAAGCAGACCAGGCATGATAGGTAAGCATCTCATCCTCCATCAAACTGTTGTCGTAATCCATCTTACCATTGTTATCGGTAATCTGGAAGATGAAGTCATCGGCATTAAGATTTACTCCCGACAGGTTTTGCAAAACCACCTTGAAATGATTGGTGTTCTTGGTAAGCGAAACCTTGACGGTTCTCGTTCCCCCCTTCTCCATCTTAGTGAGATTGGCTTTAGCCAACTGTCCATGGAAGAGTGGAGTCAAATCATGGTCGATGATTCCCTTATCGGCACGGTTCACCGTAGCCTTGAGCACATCACAGGCTGAAGAGCCTATGCTTGCCTGTCCAAAAGTATAGGAGTCAGCATAACGCTCTTCGCCCTGTGCCCAAACGAGAAGATCATAGACACCAGGAGTCAGGTCGTCGATGTTCATACCCTCTTCGGCGATAATCTTCTCGGCAGCCTCGGTTTTGACATAAGCCAATTTCCCCTGCTGGTCGAAAGCATAAAGCGTGACGTTCTTCACCTCATGAGGGAAAGCGTCGGCAAACTTCATGTTCATATCGTAGATGAACTGCACCTTCAGATGAGTCTTCAGCAGTTCCTCACATCCCTCATAGCTATCGTGCCAGTAATCACAGGATGCAAGCAGCAAGCCGAGGATGGTGCAGCAAGAGAGCATCATCAGCCTTCCCTTCTTTCTGATATCATTTATAATCTTCTTCATTTATATAAATCTTATTATTTCTTTTCTGTCTTGTCCAAATCTACCGTAGATGGTACTACACGCCAAGAGAGGACATTGATCTTTGCAGCAAGATAGGTCTTATCATCACTTGGTACTGTTGGAACGATAATCTTTTTAGGGTCATAAACAGGAGTACCAAATCCCTTGATAGAATTGAGAGATATTTGATAAGAGTGGTTACGAACAATACCATATTCTCCCAACTTAGGTTCACCCAACGTACCTTTTTTGCCAAGGTGCTTGATAGTTGTATAATAGTATGCCATACCACCTGTTCTCACCTCTGCAGGGGTTGCCTGCAACATGTCGTTCACAACGCTCTTGTCAGTTACCTCATGCCATACACCACCTTTCTGTTCGTACAAGGTAATGTCTTTATTTGCCAACATAGCAAAGACTTCGTAATTCTTAGCTTGAGTACCTGATGGAGCAGTTGTTGTAAAGGTAATATCAGAAGAAGTCAGATTTTCATATTTAGCTGGCTGACCAGCAGGAGAGACATTCTTATAGTAACGCGAAATCTCATTTAGATAGGTCTTCTTCAAATTATCTGTTCCCAAGAATTCCTGTCCCTTATATTCACAAATCTCGGCAGGCTTAAAACTACCATCAGCATCCTTGTATGCCAGACGAGCAGCGACCACGAATTTCGTCAAAGTATTATCATAAACATGAGCATCATCTATAACATCCGTAGGTGTATTAGGCAATGTATAGACAGCCTCACCCAATTTATGTGTATACTGAGAGAACTTATAATTTACAGGTTCATTTTTATCAGCACCTGTTCCACCAAAAGGAACACTGAGTGACCAGAAACTACGATGATAATCAGCACTTGACCATGGAGAGATACCAAGAATTTCATCTGTAAATTTCTGAGTATCAATCTGCTTAAACAACTCTGCCATTCCATTTTCACTTGCCAATCCCCAGCCTACAATGTAAGCAAAGATATCCTTTTTATCGGTAGTACCACCTTCTTTTGCCAGAGAAAGAACACCTACCTTAGTTTTCTGATTGTCCTTCATGCTGACGCCGTCAAAAATAACATCAGCTGTTTCTTTTTCAAAGTTAGTGCCGACAACATTAGCATTCACCTTGGCATTGACACGCTCTACATATACATTGACAGGATGACTCTGTGCATCACCTTGAGAAGCATAGGTCTTACCAGTCAACTGAGTTGTACAAAGGTCATTTCCTGCTTCCTCGTAAGTAGAGTTGCTCATCATGAAATGAGTTTTATCATAAAACTTGGTACCTTTCAATTCCTTACGCATGACAGACCAACGCAAAGGTGCGCCATCTTTTAATAATCCTGGATTGATGTCTGGATTGATAACTGTCAACATAGAGGCTGGAGCCACATGGTTCTCACCCGTCAACACCAAAACAGTTTCAGTAATGCCCTCTACCGTTTGAGACTGGTCTCCCTGATTAACATTGACTTCTCTATCAATATAATTCCCCTTACCATTCACATTATTGAGAATGTAAGGTGTACCATCGGCATTGAAGAAGTAGAAACGTACACTCTTTATTTTATTTTCCACTCCTACGCCATCTTCATACGTCCCATTTTGGGAATCCGTATAGCGGGTTTGACGAGCATTACCTGTTGGAGCACTGCCAACAGTCTTTAAATTCACGGCAAGGAAAGAAGTAGTCCCCTTACCATTCTGTGCATCGTCGCCAGCAACATCTTCGCTAGAGCAGGATGCAACCACCAGCATCAGTGCAGAAGCCAGCACTGATGAAAGCATCGTAAATTTCTTCATAATCCTATAGTTTTAATTTTACTTATAATTTTTTTTTCGTTCTATTGCATCATCATCATTTCATACGCCTTTCTTGCTGCATCGGCTTCCTTTGAATCGCCGGCTCTATCCAGATAAGGCTTGGCTGCATCGACATCTCCGTTGTTCAGACGGATAATGGCAGCATTCAGGTTTGCCGTTTCATCCGTTGGATACATGCGGACTGCCAGCTCCATCACCTCATTGAAGTCCTTGGAACCTACCTCATAGGTCTGAGCCACCATAAACAGCTCATTGAGCGACAACAACTGCGGCTTGGTCTTCATGATTACCCTTGCCTCTTCCACATCGAAAGGCTTAACCTTATAAGTAATGTGGTAGTCGCTATGGCGGAGAGTCGGATAGCAGAGGGTGAGCAGGGTGCGATACTGCGCCGGATATAGTTTCTTCATTTTCGCATCTCGGGCATCTGGGGTCAGGGTTTCATCCTGCACTATCGCAAGAAGCAGCTCCTTTTTCTCCAAGTTGCTTGACTTGATATATTCACACAATCCATCCCAGTCTTCGGCTGTAGATGATACCGCAAAGATGCTGTCAGGCAACTCTACCATCTTGCGGACATATTCTGTCAGGGTGATGGCACGATTCTTTGCCAGATACTCATTATGCTTATACGAACCTTCCGGCGAAGCAAAACCATGGATATTGATGCCCATCACCTGCAGGTTATTATCCGCCTTCAATGCCTTGATGGTAGTGATGATGCTATCCAACTGTGCCGGATTACGGCGATAATCGGCACGCAATTCTATCCTGTTGACCGGGAAATCGATATAGGCTCGCTTATCCAAATGACGGATCTTTGGAGCCTCGGCAACGACAGCCTGCAACTGGAGCACCGGCTTCAGTACATTCTGCTTAGGCTGCTGAATGGTCTCGATAATCTGAGGCACATCGTTTTCGCGTTTTTCTTCAACCTTGCCAGGGATTAAATAGATGAGGGAGAGAGCCACCTTGGTGGGTCCCACATAATTCTTATGGGCAGAGTTGAGTTTTTCACCACAAGTACCACATTCGAATTTATCGTATTTGGTATGGATATAGCCCAATCCGACCGAAGCCTCGAAGTTCCAGTGCTTAGAAAGATTCCATTGTTTTCCAGCTGTGATGCCGCCTCCGGCATACCAACCTTCATAGCGATGGTTGCGCAGTCCTTTCAACAATCCGAAAGGAAACTTCACACCGCCCACATTATATTGTCCTCCTAAAGCATGAGCACCGAGGAACCAACCATCGAAGTTCTGATTGAACCAGTAGCGATACTCAGGCATCACCATCCAATGGCGAAGACTGGAATGGTCGCCGCCACTTTGCTTCCAAGGATTCAAGCCGAAGAAAACCTGAGCTGTATGCTTTTTGCCTACAGCCATCTCTAATCCCAAGTTAGGGGTAGCAGTAGCCCAATAAAGCATATTGGTCTTCAAGCCAACCTGCTTAGTCCGCCAGGTCTGCTGAGATGTTTTGGTTTGCTCGGCTTGGTGGGCTAGCATAGGTAAGATGCAAAAACACACCAATATAGCAACTGATAAAAATCTACTAATTTTCATATATTATTATCTTAGAATACAATTTCTTATAATGTACTTATTTTTGGCTGCAAAATTAAAAAAAAAGAGCAAAATATGTTATCAAAAACCGCAAAAACACGATTTGCAATTTTAGAAAACAGAAAAAGAAGCAAGGAAAAAATGATAGAAAAAGAAAAAAAACGAACATAATGGGGGAGGAATTTGTGTGTAAAACTAACTAAATATCAAAGAATTGCATTTTTAGAACATAAAAATTTCATTTTTAGGAAAATAATTTGTAACTTTGCAGGAGTATAACTGTAGGAGTCACAAACAAAACATTTTTTCAGTGCGCCTATCAGTAATTATCAGTCAACTAAATATATAGAATTTACTTGAAAGAAAAAGATTATGAATGAGTTCTTAGAAGAAAACTATTCGTATTTAGTAACGATGACCAGCATCATTTATTGCATGCTGGGATTTGTCCTTATATTCTTCAACACACCCCAAACCAGCATCTATGCGCCCTATCGAAAGTCAAAGAGATTACTGGCTACTGGCATGTTCATAATGAGTATAGATATATGGATCTGGCTTGCCAGCTTCAACGGAGTGTGGACATACTCATACGATTGGGAGGTGAGTTTAGATATCATCCTATTCTATCTCGTCGGCATCTGCTTCTCCTTTTCCTTCAGTAATCTGATAAACCATCAATACATTTCCAAGCGACGCTGCAAAATCACAGCAATCAAGTTTGGCGCAACATCTTGCTTTGCCCTTTTTGCTATGCTCGACGCATTACAAGAGTACAGCCCCATACTGCAGATCATCGCCCTGTTAGGCATTGTGGAACTATGCTTCCAACATGTGTTCTATTTCCATAGAACCTATCTTCAGTACAACATAGAACTGGCCAACTATTTCTCCAGCGACCAAAGACATTTCCTGAAATGGCTGAACATCACTCATTGGCTGCTCTATATCCTTTTTGCCTTTGCAGTTATTTCCACCACATCAGGAGCAATCATCAACTGGCTCTTGCAGTTTTATATTGTAGCAGTGAATATCTATATCACCATCAACTTTATAAGCTATGCCAGAGAATACGGAAACCTACAATTGGCTAGCGAGCGGGGCATCCAAACAGATGAAAACAAGTGCCCAAGTGCTCTTGATACAAAAAAGGAAGAAAACGACATAGCTGCCGGCAACAGCTATAAAAACAAAAGGAAAGAAGACTTCAGGCATATATTGCGCCCAAGATTGGCATTGTGGTTGAAAGAAAAGGCTTATACGCAAGAACAATTCACCATAGAAGAACTGGCAACCCGACTACACACCAACAAAACATATCTATCAACCTTTATCAATGAAGAATATGGCATGAGTTTCAGTTCCTGGATTTCGAGCCTGCGAATAGAAGAAGCCAAGAGAATCATGGCAAATGATCCCCAACAAAAACTCATTGACGTAGCTTACAAGGCAGGCTTCTCTTCACTGGCCTATTTTTCAAGTGTATTTGCCAAGTCAGAAGGCATCTCACCCTCTGCCTGGTTAAGAGGATTCTCTCGAAATTCAGAAGGTGAACAATGAAACCGCAAGAAAAACTGCCGATTGAAGACGCTGCGAGAACGAAAGCCCGCAGCTTCTGCAATCTGCGAAATATTTAGCTTATTATCTGGGGAAGACAATAACTGAACGGCATAATTCAGACGATAACGATTGATAAACTGCAATAAGGTCATATCACCGAAAGTATATTTCCTGATGCAATTTGCCAAGGTAGTACGATTAGAACACAAAGCCTTTGCCAAATCATCTATACGAAAATCAGGATTGGTAAAAGGAGTTTTCTCCTTCATATATAATGTTGCCTTGACAAATAATTCCTGCTCCGTACTCAATGCCTCAAGTGCCTCATCGCCCAAATTCTTACCCTGTACTTCGGAAAAGAGATGATCTGTACGAACGGCTTCAACCGAAGCCGAAGGATCTAAAAAATTCTGCAATTGCTGACGCAGAGACTTGATGATACGAACCTGTCTCTTCACAGTTAAGCGCAAGCTAATTATATAAAATATCAAAAGGGCTAGTAGGACCAATGCCATAACCGCCCAGGAAATGAAGTGATAACTTTCGAACAACTGCATAATTTCTTTTTAAAATCTCTATTTTAGTATTTCCTTCAGCGGTTTCATCACGAAATCACGCTCCTCCATCAACGGATGAGGAACCTTGAAATCGGGCTCATCTATCACCAAGTCATCTATCATCAGGATATCAATGTCGATGATGCGGTCCTGATATTCGCCATCCACCGACTTCATAGTGCGCCCCATTTCGCGCTCTATGCGCTGCGTAGCCTCCAGCACCTGGCGCGGAGCCATCGTGGTGAGAACCAGCACACAGGCATTGATATAGTCGTTGGGAGATGAATAGCCCCAAGGCTTGGTTTCGTAAAGAGCAGACTGGCGCTCTACCACACCAATCTGCTCTCCTATCTTTTCTATTACCTCGCGAATGTTGCGCTTTCGGTTGCCCAAATTCGTACCGAGACTTAAATATACCTGATACATACTTATTCACACTTTTATAAAAATTGTGGATAACTAAGCTAAAACCCAGAATATCAACAACTTCTATGTGTATAAAAACTGTTTATACCACTGTTAATCTGGAAGCATCAACAAAGAATCACCATAGCAGCCAAACATATAGCCATTCTTCACAGCCATCTTGTATGCCTCGTAAACCAGGTCGTAACCGCCAAAGGCTGCAGTACTCATCATCAGGGTTGACTCCGGATGATAGAAATTGGCTACGGCACAATCAGCAAGACCGAAATCGTATGGAGGGAAGATGAACTTGTTGGTCCATCCATCGAAAGCCTTCATCATACCATCGGTGCCTACAGCCGTTTCAGTTGCCTTCATCACACTGGTACCGATAGCGCAGACGCGATGGCCGGCAAGCTTGGTCTTGTTAACCAGATCGCATGCCTCCTGGCTGATCATCATCTGCTCAGAATCCATCTTGTGCTTGGTAAGGTCCTCCACCTCAATATCGTGGAAGTTGCCCAAACCGCAATGCAGGGTGATATAAGCCTCGTTGATACCGTTGATCTCCATACGCTTCATCAGCTCGCGTGAGAAGTGAAGACCGGTAGCAGGAGCAGTAACAGCACCCTCTACCTCAGCGAAAACACACTGGAAATCGTCCATATCATCCTCTGTAGCGTGATGATCCTCACGTGCATCGATAACGTAACGAGGAAGCGGAGCCTCGCCCAGAGCGAAGAGCGAACGCTTGAAGACATCATGATTGCCATCCTCATCATAGAGGAAACGGAGGGTACGGCCACGGCTGGTGGTATTGTCGATAACCTCGGCAACCATCTCGTTGACATCATCGAAGAAAAGCTTGTTGCCGATACGGATCTTGCGGGCAGGCTCTACCAATACGTCCCAAAGGCGCATCTCAGGATTGAGCTCGCGGAGCAGAAACACTTCAATCTTGGCATCGGTCTTCTCCTTGGTACCATAAAGACGGGCTGGGAAAACCTTGGTATTGTTGAAGATGAAGGTATCGCCCTCTTCGAAGTAATTCACGATATTCTTGAACTGCAGGAATACTGGATTGCCATCGGCATCAACCATATCCTTGCCGTTTTCATCTTTCTTGTACATCTCGATGGTTTCTGACTTCTTGTGGAGAACCATGAGTCGGGACTCATCGCGGCGAGTAATCTCGAATGTACGTTCACCACTAGCCGTTTTTACCACGTGCTTTGCCTTATGTGGATAAAGTGCCACCTGATCTTTTGGCAACTTAAAGTTAAATTGTGATAGCTTCATGTTATATTTTTTATTACTTGGATGACTGAAGGCTGTCTTCGAGAGGCTGCTCATCAAGCCATTCCTGGAAATGATCAAAACTGATGCAGTTTTCTACTGCGAAACTTCCTGCCTTGGTACGGCGGAGGGCGGTCAGGAAGGCGCCACTATCGAGAGCCCTGCCGATATCTCGGGCGAGGGAGCGGATATAGGTGCCTTTGCCGCAAACCACACGGATGCTGGCGGTCTTCTCCTCATCGTTATAATCGGTGAGTTCTATCTCGTCTACACGCACGGTCTTCGGCTTGAGCTGTACCTCTTCGCCTGCCCGGCGCAAGGCATAAGCGCGGTCGCCATTCACCTTTACGGCGCTGTAGGTAGGCGGAACCTGCTGAATCTCGCCTACAAACTGCTTGAGCGTTTCCTCCACCAGCTGGCGGGTGATATGCTCCGTAGGATAGGTATGATTCACGCTGTGTTCCATATCATAGCTGGCGGTGGTAGCACCGAGCTGCAGGGTAGCTGTATACTCCTTGGTATGGGTCTGCAGCTGTTCTATCTGCTTGGTACATTTGCCGGTACAGAGCACCAGCACGCCAGTGGCAAGGGGATCGAGCGTACCGGCATGTCCTATCTTTACCTTAAAACCGAGCTTCTTACTGAGCAGATAGCGAACATGCGCCAGGGCTCCGAAACTCGACATGCGATAAGGCTTGTCGATGGCAATAATTTCTCCTTTTCTGAAATCCATATTTTTAAACTAATGAACAGATGATGGTTACAGCACCTGCAATGGCACAATAGATACCGAAGTATACCAGTTTACCCTTCTTCACTATGTTGATCATCCATTTACAAGCCAGACAGCCCGAAATGAATGCTGCTACGAAGCCTACAATCATAGGGAAAGCATCGATGCCGCCCAGAGCCTCTTCGCCCTTCAGACCCTTCAGAAGGTCGAGCAATGCCTCGCCCAGGATTGGAGGAATCACCATGAGGAATGAGAACTGAGCCATCTTCTCCTTCTTATCGCCCAGCAAAAGACCGGTGGCAATGGTAGTACCAGAACGGGAAAGACCTGGCAATACGGCAAGCGCCTGACCGAGACCGATGATGAAAGCATGCAGCGGAGAGATATTCTCCTTCTGACGTGGCTTGGCGAAATAAGAGAAGGTAAGGAGCGCTGCTGTTACGAGGAGCATACAGCCCACGATAAGCAAGCCTGAACCGAAAACTGCTTCCACCTTATCCTTGAAGAATACGCCTACGATACCCACAGGAATCATAGAAATGACAATATTGAGGGCATACTTTGTTTCCTCATTCATCTGGAACTTGAAGAGTCCCTTCAGGATCCAGTCGATTTCCTTCCAAAGAATAACCAGCGTACTCAGCACGGTTGCAACATGAACCATGATGGTAAAAGTAAGGTTATCCTCTCCGTTAATGCCAAAAAGATAAGCACCGATAGCCAAATGACCGCTACTGCTTACAGGCAAATACTCTGTGAGACCCTGAACGAGTCCCAACACTAATGCTTCAAACCAATTCATCGAATGAAATAAATGTTATGTGCTGATTTTTATTTTAGGGTTACGCCCTATTAACTATAAACTATTAATTGTCTTTCGGTTTATGTATCACCGCATAGATGATTGAAAGGAAACCTATCAATGTTACGGTTGGTGCTACAACGATGCGACGGGTACTGAAAATATCAGTATCGAAGGTATGCTCGTTAGAACCGGCGCCACTCATCAGCAGAAAACCGATGATGATAATCGCCATTCCGATGCCTAACAAGATAAAGTTCATCTTGTCGAATGCTAAATTCTTCTTATCCATAATTTAATGTTGAATGTTGAGTGTTGAATGTTGAATGTTGATAGCAAGATTGCTATAAACTATTAACTTTTAACTATTAACTAAATCTTATAAAGGTCTCCTGCCTTCATCTTCAGGAACTTATTGACTGAGATGCAGGCGCAGAAGGCGGTGATGATGAGTCCGAAGAGGAAGACCGAACCGCCAGTGATGGCAAGTTCCTGCCAACCCAGGACATTCATCAGTTCCGGCTCGTGGAGGGACCATGCATAGAGACAACCGCCCAGGAAACCGTCTGCCAGCAGGGCTGAAACAACGCCCACAAGCATTGCCTTGCGAAGGAACGGACGGCGGATAAAGCCCCAGGATGCACCTACCAGCTTCATCGTATGGATGGAGAAGCGGCGGGCATAGATGCCCAGACGAACCGTATTATTGATCAGCGAGAACGAGATAAAGGTAAGCAAGGCGGCAACAATCAGCAATCCGATACTGATCTTTGCCAACGAATTGTTCACCTGCTCTATCAGGTCGTGCTGATAAGTAACCTCAGTAACACGTGGGTATGCCTTCAGTTCCTTAGTAATCCACTTCAATGAATCATTGTTCGCGTAATCTGCCTTCGTCGTAATCTCTATGGAAGGCTGGAAAGGGTTGACACCGGCAAACTCGCTCGGGTTGGTGCCCAAATCACGGGTAGCCTCTTTCAGTGCCTCTTCCTTGGTGATATAAGTCAGCGTATTGACGTAAGGTCTTGCATTCAGACGCTTGCACATCTGCAATCCCTCCGGATTAGTCATATCCTGTTCGAGCATCACCTGCACCACGAGATTCTCCTTCACATAGGAAGAGAGATTGCGTCCCATGAGGACAGAGAAGATAACCAATCCCAACAAAATGAGCACCATAGCGGTACTGATACACAAAGTAATGACCTGCAATCCACGATGATTGCTAGGCTTATATTGTTTTTTTCTCATTTTAAAAACCTTTACTAACTTAAATCTAAAAGGGCACAATGACCCAAATTGTCTGCAAAGATACGCATAAACGAAGAGATTACAAAATAAAATTGCATTTATTTACATTTATTCAATTAATTAATGGGAGAAAGCAAATGAAAGAACAGGAGAAAGAATCTGATAAACCCGAGATAAAAACTATGAAAACCTAAATGTATTTGTTGATTGAACTAGCAGAAATCTTCGTTCATAGACATTGAACGGACATTCAAAACTTATGAACGGACATTCAAAGTCTATGAACGGACATTCAAAGTCTATGAACAGAGATTTCAACCAGATAAAGCAACTGTTCTTATCAGATTATCTCCATTATCCAATTAAGTAGAGAAGCAAAAAGGGCTAACCTCACGGCCAGCCCTTCACATACTGAGTAAAATTCAAATAGGTATGACTTGAATTTACTAAATGAAAATTTACTATTCGGGATGGTAAATCCCTTTATGTACATTCATTACATCTTAGTGATGACACCCTTCTCTGAACTCTCCAGGAACTGGATGATGTTCTGAATCTCCGGTCCATCTGGCACCTGATCCTTGATCTGGTTAATGGCATCGAAGAGGGATGTCTGACCATGGAATACCAGTCGGTAGGCATTAGCAATATGCTTGCGAACCTTCTCGGTAAGCTCGGCTGCTTCCATGATGATGGTGTTAGGACCTGCATACTTCACAGGCTTTCCACCGGCAATGATATAAGGAGGAATATCCTTAGAGAAGGTAGTACCTGCCTGAATCATCGCCAGGTCGCCTACTCGGGTCTTGGCGTTCTCTACTACAGATGTTGAGTAGATGACACCGTTACCAATCACGCAGTCGCCTGCAATCTTGGTACCATAACCGAA
>OIYF01000288.1_pt1 | contig 21462 bp, 17 predicted proteins | sample 1587971 | NCBI WGS metagenome assembly OIYF01 (sample SAMN03283248) | human gut metagenome | biome: human-associated habitat; material: feces | host: Homo sapiens | place: Peru | collected 2012 | reverse complement strand
GCCATGAACCGGATGTTGAGGTGTCGGAAAAGACCGAACCTGCGGTGACGAAAGTCTATCTCCTGAAAGGTCTGGACTGCCCGAACTGCTCAGCAAAGATCGAGAAAGAAGTCGGTGAGCTGGATGGCGTGACTTCTTCGACCGTGAATCTGATGAACCAGACATTGACTGTTCAGGCAGGAACATCGGTGGCTACCTCCCTGCTGGACACCGTTACCACGATCGTCCACAGCCACGAGCCAGATGTTGAAGTGTCGGAAAAGCAGCTGGAAGCGACTGCACCTGTCAAAAAGGATGAAAAAGCGGCGGTCTATAACGATGAGGATAAGAAGCGCACGATACGGCTTGCCGTGGGTGCTGTGGTCTATGCAATCGGTATGGCATTGACCGTATTCGCAAAGCTGCCGACTCTGGCGGAACTGGCGTTTCTGATTGTGGCGTATGTGATTCTTGGCTGGGATGTCGTATGGCAGGCAGTGAAAAATATCACCAGAGGACAGGTGTTTGACGAGCATTTCCTGATGAGTGTTTCCACGATCGGCGCATTTGCCATCGGGGAATACCCGGAAGCTGTTGCAGTTATGCTGTTCTATCAGATTGGAGAACTTTTCCAGGGCTATGCAGTTGGAAAATCCAGACAGTCTATTGCAGATATGATGGACATTTGTCCGGAATATGCCAATGTGGAAGAGGATGGCAAATTAGTCCAGGTAGATCCGGATGACGTGGAAATCGGCACAGTCATCGTGGTAAAGCCGGGCGAGCGTATTCCGCTGGATGGAATTGTAGTAGAAGGTGAGTCCATGGTCGATACCGCGGCACTGACCGGAGAATCTGTTCCAAGAAGAGCAGCAGAAGGTGATGAAATCATCAGCGGCTGTGTCAATGGAAGCGGTACTTTAAAGGTAAAAGTAACAAAAGCATTCGAGGATTCCACAGTATCCAAGATTCTGGAACTGGTGGAGAATGCCAGCAGCAAGAAAGCAAGAGTGGAGAACTTTATCACCAGATTTGCAAAATATTACACTCCGGTTGTTACCATTGGAGCAGTAATTCTTGCAATCCTGCCACCGGTTATTTTAGGCGGCGGCTGGGCTGAGTGGATTCAGAGAGCCTGTATTTTCCTTGTTATTTCCTGCCCGTGTGCCCTTGTAATCTCAGTCCCATTGGGATTCTTCGGCGGCATCGGAGCATCTTCTAACTTAGGTGTTCTGGTAAAAGGAAGTAACTATTTAGAGGCAGTGGCTGAGATGACCACTATCGTATTTGATAAAACCGGTACACTGACCAAAGGCGAGTTCAAGGTATCTGAGGTACTTCCGGTAAATGGAAGCAAAGAGGAACTCTTAGAACTTGCGGCTCATGTAGAAGGATATTCCAATCATCCGATTGCTAATTCCGTCCGTGAAGCCTATGGCAAAGAACTGGATATGAACCGGGTAAATGGAACGGAAGAAATTGCCGGACATGGAATTCATACATTTGTAGATGGAAAAGAAGTATGGCTTGGAAATGCCAAAATGATGGCAGCCCAGAATATTTCCTATACCGAAAACAGCAGTGCCGGAACCGTAATTTATGTTGCGGTAGATGGAGCATTTGCCGGAACCATTGTAATTTCCGATTCCATTAAGGAAGGCGTAAAAGAAGCTATCCACAGCATGAAGAAGGTAGGCGTGAAGAAATGCGTTATGCTGACCGGAGACCGTAAGGCAGCAGCACAGGCAGTGGCAGATGAACTGGGACTGGATGAAGTGCATGCAGAATTACTGCCGGGTGACAAGGTAAGTGAGGTTGAGGCACTTCTGAAAGAACAGCATGAGAAAGAAAAACTTGCATTTGTGGGTGATGGCATCAACGATGCACCGGTACTGACCAGAGCAGATATTGGAATTGCAATGGGAAGTATGGGTTCTGATGCGGCAATCGAAGCTGCAGATGTAGTTCTTATGGATGATGATGTGCGAAAGATTGCATCTCTTGTGAAGATTGCAAGAAAGACACTTTCCATCGTGCACCAGAATATCGTATTTGCACTTGGCGTAAAAGCAATTGTGCTGATACTCGGTGCATTTGGTATTGCCAATATGTGGGAAGCAGTATTTGCAGATGTAGGTGTATCTGTCATTGCAATTTTAAATTCCATGCGGACCCTGCGCATTGCAAAGAAATAGTATAAAGGCGTTTATTGAGAAAAAGAATCAGTAAACGCCTTTCTTTTACCAAGTGGATAGACTATACTAACAAAAGTTACAAAAAGCTAACAGACAGCTGGAAATAGTACAACATTGGGAAAGAGGGAAGCAGGAGTAACAAAATAAAAGAACTGAAAAAAGGGTCAGAAAAGAAAAAGGAGGATGAATATGTTTCTGGAGATTCAGGATTTGAAAAAAAGTTTTGGACAGGGAGAGGCAAAAACAGAAGTTTTGAAGGGAATTAATTTCTCTGTTGAAAAAGGTGAGATTTGCGTATTGTTAGGACCGTCCGGTTCCGGTAAATCAACACTTTTGAATATTATCGGAGGAATTGACAGTGCAGACAGCGGATATATTTCAATCAATTCTGAAAAAACTGCTGATATGAATGAAAAGAAGCTTACTGTTTACCGCAGAAAGCACCTCGGATATATATTCCAGATGTATAATTTAATTCCTAACTTAACAGTGAGAGAAAATATCGAAGTAGGTGCTTATTTAAGTAAGAAGCCTTTGGATATTGATGATTTATTACATACACTTGGTTTATATGAACACCAGAATAAACTACCTAATCAATTATCAGGTGGACAGCAGCAACGTACTGCAATCGGACGTGCAGTTGTAAAGAATCCAGATATTCTTCTTTGTGATGAACCAACAGGTGCACTTGATTATCGTACTTCTCAGGATATATTACAGTTGATCTGTGATATTAATGAAAGATTTGGAAATACAATCATCATGGTCACACATAATGAATCTATTAAGTATATTGCGAATCATATCTTTGTATTACATGATGGAAGAATTAAAGAAGACTATATGAATACAGAGCGTAAAAAAGTGAATGAGGTGGATTGGTAGTATGAAGAATCCATTAAATAAACGTTTTATACGTGAATTAAAAGAAGATTGGAGTAAGTATCTTGTCATCTTCTTATTGATGACAGGTATGATTGGTCTTGTATCTGGTTTTATTGTGGCGGATGAGAGTATGATCAAGGCTTATAATGAAAGTTTTGAGAAGTATACAATTGAAGATGGTCACTTTAATGTAGATAAGAAACTAAATAATCAGTCTTTGATCAATATTTCTAAAGCCGGTGTACATCTCTATGATCATTCTTATGTAGAAGAAACATTGATCAATGGAAATAAATTACGTATCTTTGCGACACCTCAAAGTGTGAATAAAGTATGTGTGATGGAAGGAAGACTTCCTCAAACTAGTAAAGAGATTGCGATAGATCGTATGTATGCCGTCAATAACAAGTTATCTATCGGGGATACGATTAAAAGTAAAAATCATTCATTAAAGATCTGTGGTTTAGTGGCTTTACCTGACTATTCCGCATTATTTGAGAATAATAGTGATACGATGTTTGATGCCATCAAGTTTGGTGTGGCTGTTGTACAACCTTCTTTATTTAATCAATGGGATACAGCACATATGACCTATAGTTATTCATGGCTTTATACAAATAAGCCAAAGAATGAAGAAAAGAAATCTGAATCATTCTTAAAGTTATTGAATAAAGAAGTGCATTTAGAGGAGTATATACCTCAATATGAGAACCAGGCCATTCATTTTACTGGTGATGATATGGGTAGTGATGGCGTGATGGTCAGACTTCTCTTATATATCATGATTGTGATTATCGCATTTGTATTTGCGGTCACTATGACCAATACAATCCAGAAAGAATCTAATGTGATTGGGACATTACTGGCATCTGGTTATACAAAGAAAGAATTGATCAGTCACTATATGACACTTCCTATTATTGTGACACTTATGAGTGCCTTGATAGGTAATATTCTAGGTTATACCTATTTTAGAACGACTATGGCGAACTTATATTATGCCAGTTATAGTTTAACGACTTATCAAACAGTATGGAGTGCAAGTGCTTTTATTCAGACAACAATTGTACCTGTTATACTCATGTTTATTATTAATCTCTTTATATTAAATAGACAGTTGTCTCTATCTCCTCTTAAATTCTTAAGAAGAGATTTAAAGAGACATAAACAGTCACATGTCATGCCTTTGTCTGCACGCATTCCTTTTATTACACGTTTTAGAACACGTATTATTCTTCAGAATAAAGCCCATTATTTGGTAATGTTTATTGGTTTAATGTTTGCGAATATGATCTTATTATTTGGACTTGCGATGCCAGATATTATTAATTCCTATGGAACCAATATTAAACAGAATATGTTTGCAGATTATCAATATATTCTTAAAGTACCTGCAAGCTTGCAGTCTAGTGAAAAGAGCTTTTCTAATATGATAGAAGCTTATACTTTCACAAAGGGCATAGAAACAGAAGAAAAGACAGCTGAGAAGTTTAGTGCTTATAGCTTAAAGATGGAAGACAATACTTTGGATACGGTGACTGTATATGGAGTAAAGAAGAACAGTCGTTATGTTTCTATTAGTGATGGTGTTTATGTATCAAGTGCTTATGCGGATAAATATCATATACATAAGGGCGATGTACTTCACTTAAAGACAGAATATACAAATAAGAAGTACACATTAAAGGTTAGTGGTGAATATAACTATCCAGGTGCGATTGCGATATTCATGAATCAGAAAAAAATGAATCAGTTATTTGATTTAGATGATGATTATTTTTCTGGTTATTTCTCAAAGAATCCTATTACTGATATGAATGAAAAGTATATAGGCACAACGATTGATTATGATTCATTAAGTAAAGTATCTCGACAATTGAATGTATCAATGGGAGGTATGGCTTATTTACTTTGTGGAATGGCTGTCATCATGTTTATTGTGCTTATTTATCTTCTTACAAAAACAATTATTGAAAAGAATGCGCAATCTATTTCTATGACTAAGATTCTTGGTTATACCAATCATGAAGTAAGTTCTATTTATATTGTATCGACATCTATTATTGTATCTTTGTTTATTCTGATCACTGTGCCACTCGATTATGCAATATTAAAGCCTATATTTGAGGCAATGATAAAAGAAGAGATGGCAGGATGGATGCCTCTAACGGTAAGTAACCTTACTTTCTTAAAGACAATCGTTATTGGTTTTATCAGTTATTTCATAGTGATGTTAATTGAGTATAAGAAGATTAAGAAGATCCCAATGCAGGATGCATTGAAGAATGTGGAATAGGGGGTACTTGTATGAATAAGAAGTTAATAGCGATACTATGTTGTATCATGCTTACAGGATGTACAACACAGACTAAGACGAATAAAACAAAGACTATTAAAGAAGAAACACCTGTTGTCTTAACTACAAAAGGACATGATGTAAAGGAAGCCGCGAATAAGAGTGAAACCATTACTGTAAAGACAAATACACTCGGAGAGATAAAAAGCACAAAAGCGGAAGTGACTATTCCTTCTATAAGTGAAGGTGATCTTATTCAAGATACAACTGTGTTAAAGGATATCAGTAATAAGGGTGATGAGAATATAACTTTGAATAATCATCAATTGTTGATAGAGAATAACAAGAATAATATTCAATATACAGGTACTTTAGATGCAGCACTTCCTGTTGGTGTCGATGTGACTTATTATTTGGATGGACAGAAAGTGACAGATATCAAAGGTAAAACAGGGACATTAAAGGCTGTATTTAAATATAAGAATAGTACTGAGACTCCTTTCGTAGCGACTACTATTATGTTGATTCCTCAAGAGACAGTGAGTGATATTGAAGTGAAGAATGGGAAAAGCATGTTGATGGATGATTATCAAGCCATTATTGGATTAGGTTGTCCTGGTTATGAACCATTTAAGGATTCTATGGAAGTGACTATGAAAATCAAGAACTTCCAATGTGACTATATGAGTACCGTATTTACTGAGGGAATCTTTAAAGATTTAGACTTAAGTGAACTCACAAAGACAACGGATCAATTAAATCAATCAGCCCAGAAGTTAGTAGAAGGTTCAGCACAATTACTGGCAGGATGTACAACGTATGGACAATACCTTCATACATATATGTCCAATGTGTCTAAAGTGAGTGATGGAGCCAATGCATTATTAAAAGGGTCTAAACAATATGATGCGTCTACACAGGCACTGATTAAAAACTTAATATCTTCTATGAAGGATCCTACAGAACTGATTCAATCTAAAATAAATAACATTGATCTCACTGATGAACAGCGTGCTGCAGTAAACAGAGCGATCAGTGAAGGTGTTCAGGAAAGCTTAATACAAAATAAGAAGAGTTTAGAACAACTCTCACAATTACTTTCTCAAAGTCCTGTATCAAAACAATTAGAGACATTATCTTCTAGCTTATCAGAGTTGAGTCAAGCTGGGAATGAACTTTCTCAACAATACCAGACACTTGTAACGGGTGCAAAAAGTTTATCTGAGGGAATGCGTCTATTTGATCAAGAAGGTATTCAAAAGATCACTGATATAACGACAATTAAGAAGTTAAAAGAAAAAGACAATTATAGTGGTCTATCAGGAAACAATATCACAAATACTAAATTCATCTTTGAGATGGATATCTAGAACCTTGCATTCGCAAGGTTCTTTTCATTTCTATCAGCTTTAATTTAGCTTATAGAATATATATTTTTCATATTTCAAGAGTTACTGTATTTAAAGATTAGGAGTATGTTAAAATATGAACATGGAGGTGATATTCATGGATGATTTCTTAAGTGATATTTATACAATACTCTTTGCGAAATGGATTCTATTGCAGGAAGTGCCTGACTTTGAAACAAAAGTGAATGAAGACTATACAGAGATTCATTTCTATAATAAGCATGCCGATATTGAAATTGTCTTTAATCCATTGAATATCATAGAGTTTAAAGCAACCAATACACAATCTGGTGAGATTGAATATTATCTACATTTCCAGATGAAAACATTGAATCATGCAATGAAGTTATTTAGAGAACTCACTCATTATATGAAGCATATTGGTGAATCGCCTACTATTAAGATATTGTTGTGCTGTAGTGGTGGATTAACAACTAGCTATTTTGCGATGAAGATGAATGAAGCCTCTAAATTAATGAGTCTTCCTTATGTGACAGAAGCAAGTGGTTATAATAATTTATACTATGTAGCACAGGATTATGATGTCGTTCTCTTAGCACCACAGATTTCTTATTTACATGCTAAAGCATGTGATATTCTTAAAGATAAAATTGTCTTAAATGTACCCCCTGAAGTATTTGCGAAATATGATGTAAAAGCCATCTTTACACTTGTGAAAGAATCATTAGAGATTAAAAAGAACCAATCTGATCAAAAGATTCCTTTACCTGTTATGTTGGATGTAGAAATTAAACATAAGACATTGGCTCTCTCTATTTTCCGTAATAAACAATCCATTCATGTTGCTTATCGTGTATATGATAAGAATCAAGAAATACTATTAGATAACGAAGTAATTAAACCTATAGTTAATCTTCAGGATATTTGTGACATTATTGATATTGCCCGTCTTCATTATCCTCGTATTCGTTATATTGGTATTGCGACTCCAGGTATTATTGATGATGGTTATGTGTCTTCTACAAGTTTAGTCGGATGGGAAACACCAGAGAGATTAGAAGATGTCCTCACTGAACGTTATCATTTGCCTGTATGTATATGTAATGATGTCAATGCAGCAGCTGTCGGTTATTATTCTTCACAGGATCAAGTAAGTTCACTGGCTTTCTTATTCCAGCCTGTACATGCAATAAGTGGTGCAGGTATTATTGTGGATAACTGCCTACTACATGGTATGCATAACTTGGTAGGAGAAGTACAATTTCTTCCTTTAGATTTAACAGAAGATAAAATGACACTCAGTATGTCCCCTGAAGGATGTATTGAGGTTGTCGCCCGTTATTTAGTATCTATTATCAGTTTATTAAGTCCAGAAGAACTCGTTCTTTATTGTGACTTTATTCCCCATATACTTCCTTTATATGAAGAAATGGCCACTCTTATACCAAAAAAATATATTCCGCCTATTACCAAAGTAGATAACATGCAGGAATATATTCTTCTTGGGACTATGATATTAAGTACAACACAGAACTAAGAGAGTTCTATATAGTGTTCAATACGATAGTTTATATTCTTTTCATAATCTCTATTAAAATAGCATGCATAGAGACAGTCTAATAAGAACTGTAATGAAGCTCTTGAAGAAAAAGATGCAATCTTTTCTTCTGAATCTTCATAGGATGCAAAATAGAGATGATAATCAACGAGTTTAGATAATTCACTCTCTTTAGTAGAAGAGATAAGAACAGTTGTCACCTGGTTCTTATTCATCACACGGATGAAGTCTTCTACATGAGGTGTTCTATTGGCATAGGAGATCACAATAGCGAGATCTCCTTTTTTTAATGTTTCAGCCACCTTTGTTTGATAGAAGATCTGTTTTTCTACTATGACATCCTTACCTATTTCTAACATATTCTGTCTAAAACACTCAGCCATGAAGAAATTACCTATAGAAGGAAATAACGCGATAACATTCGCATCATACATCTTCTGGACAATTTTACCAAATTCATCTAGATTCACTAGGTTTAATGTAGAGTGAAGTGTCTGGTCATAGAGATTCAACATTTTAGTCATGATCTCATGGTTTGTGTTATTGATCCTGAAAGGATAGTTATAGTCTACCGAAACAAGTTCTTTCTGGTATCTTTCACGATCAAAATGAATATGGGATTTAAATGCCTGTAAACCTGAAAGTTCTAGTTTATCAATAATACGATAAATAGTAGAAACAGATACGTAGCTATTCTTAGAAATATCTGATGCAGACATATTCATAATATCTTCTGAATGTTCTATAACATAATCTATAAGTGTTTTTTCACTTTCTGTAAGGGATAATTGTTCGAGCTTATCATATATGTTCATAATAGCCTCCTGATAGACTATATTATACTCTATTTTAATTACTATTTCTTTAACTGGAATACTTTAAGTGCATTCTCTGTTGTCTGTTTTGCGACTTCTTCATAGCTTAATCCTTTTAGTTCAGCAATCTTCTGGGCAACAAAATAGACATTACCTGGTTCATTCTGTTTTCCTCTATAAGGTGCTGGTGTGAGATAAGGATCATCTGTTTCTACAAGTAGATAGTTTAAATCTACGCCTTCAGCGACTCTTTTAGGAACCTTCGCGTTCTTAAAAGTAACAGGACCTGCCAAAGAAATATAATAACCAATCTTAATGAATCTTAAAGCCATCTCATAACTTCCACTATAACAATGCATAATACCCTTTACACCTGAGTTAGAAAGAATATCCAATGTATCTTCATAAGCATCTCTGGCATGAATAGTAACAGGTAAAGATAATCTCTTGGCTATTTCTAACTGTTTCTTAAAACAGTCAATCTGTTTTTCTTTAGATACTTCATCCCAATAGTAATCTAATCCTATTTCACCCACAGCAACAACCTTAGGATCTTTTGCAAGTGCTTCTATTGCCTCTAAATCCTCATCTGTTGTCTCTTTACAATCATTAGGACTAATACCTACTGCAGCATAAATAAAGTCATACTCATGCGCTATCTGTACTGCAAGACGTGAAGATTCTAAATCATAACCTACAACAGTAAAGTACTTCACACCTCTATCTATTGCATTCTGAATATATAAATCACGATTTTCAAATAATTGTTCACTATTTAAATGTGTATGTGTATTAAATAACATTTTTCTTATTACCTCGCTTTTAAACAAGTATACATAAAAAAAACAGGGGAATAAACCCCCTATTAGTAAATGCACAATCGTTATAATTCTATCTATTATTACTTTCTAGATTAGTGTCCAGTGTTTAGCCTCTTCCCACTTCACATCAGGTATACTTTGTAATAGGTTTAATAGTTCTTCATTTGTTTGAGTGTCTAGCTGCTTTGTGCTACAAAAAACAAAATTATTTTCATTATAATGAAGAAAATAGCCTTCTTCTACTTTTAAAATTTTAATAATTCTAGTATATGAAATGTTCATAACAAGTTCAGTTGATATTATGTCTACAGAACTGTCCTTGAAAACAAGATTGTATATAATTTTATCCGTTTCAATATCATATAGTTCTTTTTTCCTACGAAATATTAATTTCACACATAAGGTTCCTAAAAATTCAAGATAAATAACTCCAAAAATAATGAGGCATGTTACAAATAAGTTTATGTACCTAGAAACAAATTCATATAGCAGAAAAAAAACAGAAATAAGTATAAATAGTAAACGAGCTATTCTATATCTTCTTTCATTCAATAAAAGTCTGTATTTTTTTAATATATCATAATCAAGTTCTACATTATTAACCTCAATATTCTCTGACTTATAATCCATATAAATTCCTCCTTGTCTTATATATTATGGCATTTTTATTATTAGAACACAATATAGTGCAATGATATTTATCTGTAATATATAGCATCGATATTTGGTGTAATTGACACTTATCCATGCTAAAATTAATATATTATGAATAGCGAGGTATCAAACAATGGAAATATTAACCGTCAAAAATAATAAAATGGATTATTCAACTTTCAAAGATGTTGTCTTTTACTTATTTCCTACATTTTATATACTGGCACTAGTGGTCATGTTTTGTAGTGCATTGATTGCTTTGTTTGTAAATCTATATACAGGAAATATTATTGGCATTGCAACATTCATTATTATATTACTAATGGTAGCTGCAACACCTCTTATTCAATCAAGAATGATTGCAAAAAAAAGCATAAATCAACTTAATGATTTGCATCACACTGATGTGATTTTCTATGATCTAGTCTTTGATGAAAGTAAATTAAACTCAATTGAATACTCATCAAAAAATGAAATTCCCATGAAATACAAGAATATTAAAAAAATACTAGAAACCAAAGATGTCGTAATATTCATAAGTAAAGCAGGTTATACAATCTATTTTGAAAAGAAGAATGCCAGCATTGAAGATATTGAAAAATTACATGCATTTTTTGATAAGCAGAACATCAAGTGGAAAAAATCAATTCTATAATAAAGAAAACCTCTTTGATATGAGAATCAAAGAGGTTTTCTAATGCTTATAATTCTACTTTCTTACCGCCATACTTTCTTACTTTAAGAATATGACAAGAACCTTCACCAAAATACTTTTCAATTTCAGTCTTATATGTTTCTACATAATCATCTTCTACAAAGGCCTGGATCGTACCTGCAAATCCACCACCATGTACTCTACATACACCTTTATCACCTAGGATATCTTCAGATAAGCCTAAGGCAATAGAAACAGCCTGGTTTGTTTCATCATGGTTAGAATAGATATTCTGTAGGTATTTATAAGAACTGTCTCCTGATGATTTGATGACTGACTTGAATGTATCAAAGTCATTGTTCTTTAAGGCAGATACTGCTTTTTCTACTCTTGCATCTTCCTTAAAGAAGTGTAATGCACGGATGACACAGCGGTCACTCATCTTTTCACGTAATTCAGGAATATGTGCTTTAAATTCTTCTTCTGATACTTCTCTTAAGAATTCTTTTCCAAAGAATTGTGCTACTTCCTTCATTTCTGTAGGAATGGCTGCATAATCATCAGATAATACTTTTACAACACCTGCTCTAGGTGCTGTAATCGCAATAATATCTAAGTTAATTGCAGCAGCTAATACTTCACCATGCTGGTGGTCTGTATGGTTACCAGATACTTCACTTCTACCTGGTGCTGAGAATACTTCTACTTCCTTATCACCATAAAGTGAGATGAACTTTTCAATAGCTGCAATATATCTTTCTTTCTGAGTATCTAATAAAGACTCATCTACATAAATATCAGTTAATAAAGCATCTGCCTTACCATTTCTAATATCTTCAATAATCTGTGTTGCAAGTTTCATTATTTAATTACCTCTAAACAATAAGATGTCTGTGCATCAAATGTTTCTCCCTTTCTTAAAATAGTGCTTGGATTCTTTTCAATATGAATAGCGTCTGGTAAGTTCTGTGTTTCAATACATACTGCATCTCTCGCATTATAAGGTTCACCATTCTTACCAATACGACCATCTAGATAGTTTGCGGTATAGATCTGTGCTCCTGGTAAAGTTGTAGATACTGTTAATCTTCTACCACTTTCTTCATCTTCTAATACAACCTGGTTCTTATCTGTAGTAAAGAAGAAATGATGGTCAAAACCATTACCAAGTTTTAATTGTGGATGATCTACTTCTACACGTTCACCAATCTTTGCAGGTATTCTAAAGTCAAATGGAGTACCTTCTACAGCTTCCTTTTCACCTGTAGCAAGACCATCTGCATCTACATGTTCATAATAATCAGCATCAATCTTTAAAGTGTGATCATAGATATTATGTTTATGTCCTGATAAGTTGAAATATGAATGGTTAGTAATATTAATTAAAGTATCCTTATCACTCGTAGCATGATAAGAAATAGTTAATGTAGTACCCTCTAAATGATAAGTAGCACTAAAATCCATATTACCTGGATAACCTTCTTCTCCATCCTTTGCATGATAAGTAAACTTAATAGTATAGTCATCTAAGATTTCATAATCAAAGATCTGATAACTAAATCCTTTAATACCACCATGTAAACTATTAGGACCATTATTAATAGGTAAATGATATGTTTCACCATTTAATTCAAATGTTCCTTTTCCAATTCTATTCGCAACTCTACCTACTAATGCACCTAAATAAGCATCTAGAGTCTGATATTGATTAAAGTCATCATAACCTAATACAACATCACCTTTTACTCCATTCTTATCTTCAACAATCATCTTAATAATAGTACAGCCAAATGTTGAGACAACAACTTCCATCTCATCGTTCTTTAATGATAAATTTTCAATATTTCCAATTTTTTCTATTACTTCTATCACCTTTATTCACCTCATCTTCGGAAACATAGATAATTCATACCTATTACTTAATACATTTTATCATGTTATGAATAATTATGTATACGCTTTCTAGAAAAAGTGAAGAATTAATAGAATGTTTTATTAACCAGTATTTTTTAAAATGGACCCTGTTGAATGGACACTATAGAAAAGTAGATTTATTTTGTAAAGTGGACCCCCATTTAAGGACATTAAATAAAAAAGCACTTAATTAGAAAAAAATATCCTCTATGTATATAAACCAAGAGGATATTTTTACATACTATGTTTTAATGCACTTTTCCAATTCACTACTTGTTTTAGATCCAGTTTGATATAATCGTCCTCCTTGAAGGGGGATGCAGTTTGATTTCTGAATTTTTAATAACCGTCATAGCGGGTGTTCTCACATACTGTATCTGCAAATGGTTAGACGAATATTTCAAACGATAACTAGCTTAGTGTTAAACCACTATAAAAGTTAGAAAAGGTAAGGATGGTCAGATCCTTACCTTTTCGTTTGATGCATTTCGTTTTTTTGAATTCAGTTGAAATTTAACACTTAACCACTTCATAGTCAAGTCGTCGTAGCATAAAAACGATATAAGTCATAGTAGCATAAAAATGATATAAGTAATTATTTCACTTCATTTTCATATGCTTATAGTTTGATGTTCGACTTTTTCATAACCGTCATGGTGGGTGTTCTTACCTACTACATCTGCAAATGGTTAGACGAATTTTTCAAACGATAACTAGCCTAGTGCTAAACCACTCTAAAAGTTAGAAAAGATAATGATATGCCGATCCTTACCTTTTCGTTTGATGCATTTTGGTTTCCGAATTCAAATGTAGTTTAACCCTTAACCACTTCATAGTCAAGTCGTTACATATAGAAACTAGCATAGTTTACTTATTTCACTTCATATATTTGATTTAAAAAAGGACTCGTAATGAGTCCTCTACATTAACAATCATACTGAGTGAATACGTCACTAACTGGTAAATCGTTTTCGATGTTTTCAATTGTATGTGCAAGTAATCCTGCAACAGATACAGAAACAAGTTTATCAAATTTCTTTTCTTGTGGAATTTCGATAGTGTTAGTAATAACAACTTCTTTTGCCGCACAAGTAGATAATCTTTCAACAGCAGGTCCAGAAAGTACACCATGAGTACATGCAATATATACATCCTTAGCACCTTTCTGTTTTAACATATCAACACCAGCTGTAATAGTACCAGCTGTATCGATCATATCGTCAATTAAGATACAGTTCTTACCTTCAACATTACCGATGATACCCATAACTTCAGCAACGTTTGGTTTAGGTCTTCTCTTATCGATGATAGCGATAGGGCAGTCAAATGCTTCAGACATCTTACGAGCTCTAGTAGCTCCTCCGTGGTCAGGAGATACAACACATAAATCCTGAACCTTCTTTTTACGGAAGTATTTGATTAATAGTGGTAAAGCCTGCATTTCATCTACTGGAATATCAAAGAATCCCTGGATCTGAGCTGCATGTAAGTCAACAGTTACAACACGGTTAACACCAGCTGTAGTTAATAAGTCTGCAACTAACTTAGAAGTGATTGGCTGTCTAGGTTTAGCTTTACGATCCTGTCTAGCATATCCGAAATATGGAATAACTGCAGTAATTTCACGAGCAGAAGCACGTTTTAAAGCATCAGTTAATACTAAGATTTCCATTAAGTTTTCAGTTACTGGATTAGAAGTAGACTGAACAATGAATACGTCCTTACCACGAACAGATTCACCGATTTCACATAAGATTTCACCATCTGCGAAGTGATGAACTTTGCAGTCTCCAACCTTAGTACCTAAAATGCTTGCGATATCCTGAGCTAATTTCTTGCTTGAAGATAAAGAAAATACTGTAATTTTGTTTTTCATATGTGTCCCCTTTTTTTATTTCTTGTTTCTTTCGTTATAAATCTTCATACGTTTTTCTTCTAAAACTTTTGCATAACCAGGTTTGTTCACCTGTCTAGCACGTGCGATAGACATTGCGCCATCTTCTACAGTTTCTGTTACAGTAGATCCAGCTGCAACAAATGCGCCTTCACCAACAGTCACTGGTGCAACGAGATTTGAATTACATCCAATAAATGCATTGTCTCCAATAACAGTCATTGACTTATTCTTACCGTCATAATTGCTTGTGATAGTACCACAACCAATATTAACGCCATCGCCTACTTTAGCATCACCGATATAAGTAAGATGAGCAGACTTGCTTCCCTTACCAAAATCAGCTTTCTTCATTTCCACAAAGTTACCAATGTGTACATTCTCTCTAATATGACAATTAGTTCTTAGTCTTGCATAAGGACCAATATCAGTACCGCTTTCTACAACAGAATCGCTTAATACTGAGAACTTGATTTCCACATTATCCTTAATATCTACGTCTGTAAATTCACAATAAGGACCAATATGACAGTGTGCCCCTATAGTAGTATGTCCCTTGATAATACAACCTGGTTCAATGATTGTATCTTTACCAATCACTACATCAGTACCAATATATGTGTTATCAGTATCTACAATAGTTACGCCATTTAATAACCAGTTCTTGTTTACTCTCTTCTGAAGTAACTTAGTTGCTTCAGCAAGCTGAACACGGTCATTAATGCCACCTACTTCACTGAAATCCTGAATCTTATAGCCATCAACCTTCTTGCCTTCTTCATTCATGATTCCAATTAAGTCTGTAATATAATACTCACCCTGAGCATTGTTGTTTGTTACTTTCTTTAAAGCTTCAAACATTGATTTGTTATCAAAACAATATTCACCTACGTTCATCTCAGTGATATCCATCTGAGATTCCTGTAAGTCTTTGAATTCTACAATTCCTGTTACCTGGCCATCTTCCTTAATAATACGACCAAATGGAAGTGACAAGTCACAATCACATGTCATTACAGTACCACTATTCTTACCATTCATATGATAATCAATGAGTCCCTGTAATGTCTCCGCAGTAATTAAAGGTGCATCACCATTTAATACAAGAGTGATTCCTTCTTTATCCCCTAGAACACTTTCTGCCATCATGACAGCATGTCCAGAGCCTTTCTGCTCTTCCTGTAAGACAGTAGTGACGTCGTTATCTAACAAAGCCTTGACCTGGTCAGCCCCATGTCCAACAACAACGACTGTTTCTGCGATATCTAACTTCTTTAATTCATCCACCACATGATTGATCATTGGTTTATATAAAACTTCATGAACAACCTTAGGTGCGTCTGACTTCATACGAGTACCTTTACCCGCAGCTAAGACAACTGCATAAACTTTCATCGACATATCTCCTTTTTTTCCCCTACATTCTAGCAAAATTCAATTCAAAATAAAAGAGAAAAGGCGCAAGTTATCCCTTTTTCCTTTTCTCTGGATAGTAAATCTGTGTTTTTACTGCAAAACTATATTTCTTTTTAAAATATGGAAGCACTTTATCAATTAATTCAGGATCTTGAGTCATACCAAAAACAGATGAACCACTACCTGACATAAGAGCACCATCAAAACCAAAGTTCATCATATCATCCTTAATAGACTGAATATCCTGTACCATCTTAATAGAAGGCGCTTCTAAAGTATTACCTAAACAATCTACAACACCCTGATAATCATTCTTTTCAATTGCATGCTTCATTAAATCAATATCTGGATGAACAGCTGTTTCAATATCTAGATCATCAAAACATTTCTTTGTAGAAACACCTTTCTTAGGTTTTACAATCAATAAATGACAATTAAAACGTGAACGATCAATAAAATGTAGATTTTCACCAATACCACCTACAACCGCAATACGATTCCATACACAAAATGGAATATCTGCACCAATCTCCTTACCCATTTCACACATATCCTGATAAGACATACGTAAATGGAATAAACTGTTCATTGCACGGAAGATAGCTGCACCATCGGCACTTCCTCCACCCATTCCAGCTTGAGAAGGAATATGCTTATAACAGTGGATTCTTACACCACTTTGGATATCAAACTTCTTGATTAATGCATCCGCAACCTTATACATAATGTTACGTTCATCAGTAGGTACACGGTATGTGTTTGTAGTAATTTCTATACCTTTTTCAATAGGATCAATAAGAATCAAATCATGAAGAACAATAGGGGCCATAATCATATTTAATTCATGATATCCATCTTCTCTTTCACTTACTACATCTAATGCAAGGTTTATTTTCGCATAAGCACGAATCTTCATAGTGTATGACTCCTTTCTAGTATTCTTATATAGTCATCAATGTTTAATTCCTCAGCACGTTTATTGGCAGGAATACCACATGATTCTAATAATTCTTTTGTTTGATCATGATATAAAGGCTTTAAGTTATTATAGAGTGTTTTTCTTTTTGCAGTATAACTTGCTTCAATCAGATCAATTAATTCCTGTGATATAACACGTTCTTTATGAATAGAAATAACAGCACTATCTACATGAGGTGCTGGCATGAATACATGTCTAGGCACATTCAATTCATATTGAACATCTCCTACATAATCAATCATCATCTTTAAAGGACTCTTTTCTTCCGAACAAAGCTTTAAAGCTACTTCCTTTTGTACCATAGCGACTAAACGATTAATAGGTGTAGAAGAAGATACAATCTTTGTGATGATTTTAGATGTAATATAATAAGGAAGATTTGTGACAACACAGATATCCTTATAGTCCTTTAACTTATTACATGCTTCTTCTAGATCAGCTTTCATAAAGTCCTGGAAGATGATTTCTACATTATCATGTCCTTCTAAAGAGAATGATAATACTTCCTTTAAACGTTCATCTATTTCAAAGCATAATACTTTACCAGCTTTATTAGAGAGCTGTTCTGTAAGAGCGCCTATACCAGGTCCTATTTCAATAACTGCTGTCTCCTTATCCAGCGAAGCATGATCTGCGATACTTTGAATAATACCTGGATCTACTAAGAAGTTCTGTCCATATTTCTTAGAAGGCTTTAAGTTAAATGTATTTAATATAAATTCTGTATTTGATTTTTTTGCGATATTTTCCATATCATTTATTATATAGGATATGTAAAGAAAAGACCATTGAGTTCCCTGAAAAATTCTTCTATAATGGTCGAAAAGGTGATGTATATGGACAGAAAAACAAAGATAATGGAAATAATCAGCAGTAGTGATAAACCTGTTTCAGCAAGTAGAATTGCGAAAGAATTAGGTGTTTCTAGACAGATTATTGTAGGAGATGTAGCTTTACTAAGAGCATCGGGACAAGATATCACTGCAACACCTAGAGGATATATATTAGAAACAAATAGAAGTAATCATTATACGATTGCAGTAAAGCATAATAATGATCAATTAGAAGAAGAATTAAATACTATTGTAGATTTAGGTGGTAAGGTTGAAGATGTGATAGTAGAACATCCTCTTTATGGAGAAATCAAAGGAAATCTACATATATATTCACGCTATGATGTATCTAAGTTCATGTCTGCAGTTAAAGATAATGACATTGCACCTCTTTCTCTATTAACAGATGGTGTTCACTTGCATACAATTACAGCACCTGATGAAGAAACATTAGAGCGTATTAAAAAAGCATTGGATGAAAAGCATATATTATTAAAATAAGGCTGTGGTGAACAGCCTTTTTATTATATCTTGAAGAAGTTTTTGATGTCATCTTTAAAGAAATAGATGAGTAATAATGTGTTTCCGATAAATGGTAAAACTAAATTAGAACAGAATATTGTAGGTAGTGAAGAAATAGTAATAGTAATACTTCCTAGACTGAAATAAAGAACGGTTTGATCACAATAGAAAGCTGACGCAATGAATAATGCGACATAAATCACAAAACAGATAATGAACTTCTTCTCTTTAGAGCTTAGCATAAACAATCCCTCCGATTAATATAAATACGATTTTATTGAAAACGTTTCCACATACATATAATATCATGAATATTACACTTTGTACATAGTATATCTATGTATTGCTAGTTTTAAAACACAAAGTATAATATAAGTATATGAATGTTGAGGATCGATTAATATGGCCAAAAAGAATCAATTTTTCAAACTGGATATGCTTCTTCTATGTATTATTGCAAAGCAAGATTGTTATGGGTATGAAATAACAAAACAGATTAAAACTTACTCTCATGAACTTATAGACATTAAAGAAGGCACTATGTATCCTATTCTTTATAAATTACAGGATGCACACTATATTTCTAGTTATGAGAAAGTAATAGAACGCAAAATAAGAGTCTATTATCATATAGAAGAAGAGGGTAAAGCAAAGTTATTAGAAATGATTAATGAATTTAATCAAGCCGTGGATGGAATCCATAATGTGATTAAGGAATCTTTAGGAGAATCTTATGAATAATACAGAACAATATATTCACAATATTTGGACTATTATGCCCATGCATACAGATAAAGAGAAATTCTATCTTCTTGATTTAAAGAAACATTTAAAAGAATTCATGGATGATCATCCTGATTGTTCATATGAAGATATTGTAGAACATTTTGGTGAACCAAAGGATATAGTAGTTGAATATATCCAGAATAGTGATAAGAACTATTTGATTCAAAGAATGAGACTAAAAGAAGTGTTCCAGAAGTTCATTATTTTTCTTTGTATCCTTTGTACATTACTTGCGATATGGTTTGGTCTTCTTTGGTATGATGTCTATAGAAATTCAAAATATTCAGGTGTAGGAGAAATAAAATATACAATAACAGATCAGTAAAAGAAAGAGGCTGTAACGGGTAAATAACTCATTATAGTTTCATAAAAAGCAAAAGACGGACCGAGGTCCGTCTTTTGTGGTATATTTAGTTTGCAATGATACACCAACAAGATTATACGGCATATCAGACATATGCGCTACTAGATTTTAATATTTCTTTTGAAAAAGATGTACCTGCTGATGATATTTCAAGAAATGTGATTGAAGTTACGGAAAGGATAGATATAAACAAGTTTGTTGACTTCACTCATAGAAATTCTCACGGGTATGATGGTCTCATGATGCTCAGACTGCTTCTGCTTGCTTTTGCGGATAATGGTTATGCATCTACAAGAAAGCTTGCAGAACTATGTAGAACTGACATCAGATATATGTTCATCGCACAGAATCAGAAGCCTTCACATCAGGCATTTCAGAGATTCATCCATGATGATCTCATTATGTCTGTTGAAGATATATTCTACGAAATGAACAGAATTATGGAAGATGAACTTCCTATTGATACAGATGTGTTATGCATTGACGGTACCAAGTATGAAGCCAATGCCAACAAGAACACATTCATATGGAGAAAAAACACTGTCAGACATAGGGAAAGACAGTGGAAGAAGTGTAATGATACTATCAAAAGAATCAATAAGTTCTTTAAGGAAAAGAATATCAACTGCAGATATTCAATTCTTAGGGAGCCTAATATTGATTATCTATTGAGAGTTACAGATAAAATAGAGATTTACATGAAGGACAATGGAATAGAGTTCGTTCATGGAAAAGGATGCAGAAAGAGCGATATTCAGAAGCTTTATGATGAGCTAGCGAAAGAAGCGATGAAACTTTTTGAATATGCACTTCATTTTGATATGCTTGGTGACAGAAACAGCTGTTCCAAGACAGACCCTGATGCAACATTCATGCACATGAAGTATGACTATTATAATCATACTAACGTTTTCAAGCCTGGATACAATGTCCAGGTAGGCGTGAGTGATGGATTCATCAGAAACATTTACGTAAGCAGTGACTGTTCTGATATTCAGACATATATTCCCTTCATGGAGAAGTATAAGCTTATGTATGGTAAGCTTCCTTTAAAGACTCCTGCTGATGCAGGCTATGGAAGCTATGATAACTATATGTACTGCAGGGAGAACGGTATTGAGCTGTTTATGAAGTATCCAGGATATTATGAAGAATCGAAGAAAACAAATGATAAGAATAGATTCAGAGCCTCTCATTTTGATAGAACAGAAGATGGTGGGTATATATGTCCTGCTGGTCATGAGTTCGAGGTGGATAAGCTAACTACTGATACAAGGGGCGTATATGCACGTAATAATATAAAACTAATCAATCATCACTGTGAGAGCTGTCCATTCAGATCAAGATGCACTAAATCCAGAATTGGAAGAAGCATAAACTACTGCAAGGAACTTGATGAATTTCATAAGGAAGTAAGAAAAAATGTCACAAGTGAAGAAGGCAAGAAACTCATGTTCAAGAGAGATAATGAAGCAGAAGGAACATTTGGTGACCTTAAGGAGAATATGGGTTATGACAGACTC
>OIYF01000287.1_pt1 | contig 21497 bp, 15 predicted proteins | sample 1587971 | NCBI WGS metagenome assembly OIYF01 (sample SAMN03283248) | human gut metagenome | biome: human-associated habitat; material: feces | host: Homo sapiens | place: Peru | collected 2012 | reverse complement strand
TAAAGTGACATACAGTTCACCTTAACACCCGTTAACCAATTCGTTTAAACTTGTTTCCAGGTGCAAAGGTAAAAGATGTTGCGGCAGAGCGGTAAGCATCGGTTACATGACTTTCATCATCCACATAACCGTTCTTCACCAGATAGAAATAAATCTTCTTGGCTTCTGTCGTCGTGATACTGTGCTTGCTGCCATCCTCAATCGCGAAAGTCTTTCCATCGAAGTAGTCGATGTCGGCAACTTTCGGACGGTCGTAGAGATCTTCCGAAATATTCTTCTGCAGGTCGTTTACGAAATCAGCATAGCCCTCAGAGGCAATCACGGTAAGGCGGTTGATCTGCTGTACCTGTCCCTGCAGGGTGTCGGCATCCTGTCGCACTCCCTTGTTGTCAACGCAGAGTCGCAATCCTCGTCCCACTTCCTGGCGCTTCTGTGAGATGCTGTTAGCCTGTCGGAGCGAACAGATCTGGAAGATGTTCGGATTGTCCCAACCTTCTCGCAAGGCGGAGTGGGAGAAGATGAAGCGAACTGGCGAGTAAGTTGGGTCGAGACTCAGCAGTCGTTCTTTATCTTTCATAATCAGGTCGTAAGCCGATACGTCGTCGCTTCCGGCTCCCTTCTTTTCATCGCTGTCCTTGATGCGCTTGGTCTTGGGGTCGATGGAGAAATAACCTTCATGGGTCTTGTTGACAGGGATGCAGCTGAGATACTGCATATATTCCGGGTCGTACATATTCTGATTTTCGTTCAGCTCTGCCCGGTATTCTTGTTCGAATATCTCTCCATAGCGGCCCAGCATCGCATTGCCGTCTTCATCATACTGGCGATACTTGGCAACCTCGTCGATGAAGAAAAGGGAGAGGCACTTGATGCCACGATGGAAGAGCGCACTCTCTTTGCGGAAGTGCGCCTTGATGGTTTCCCTTATCTGGATGCGAGCCTTGTGGTCGGCAGTTACGTTGCCGATTACCTCCTTCAACATCAGACTCTCGCCGTTGCTGAACTTCACCTGGCTGCGACTTGGCTGACGGGCATCCACCACGATGTCGGTAATCATGAACCCCTTGTATTGCAACATGTTTCCGGAGACACTATAGAGGTCGTCGCCTTCGCCCAACTTCTTGTAGATTCGCTTGATGGCTCCCGTAGTGCTCTGCTGTTCTATCTCCAGCCTTACCTGTGGTGCCTTGTCTTTCGAAAGCAGCAGCTCTGCAAAATAGATATAGCTGTCGGTACCTTTCAGGTTCTTCAGTTCAAAGCCTACTACCTCTATCTTCTTCACCAGTTTGTGGTTGTAGGCATCAAGTGCATCGAGTACATACACCGTATTGTGGTGTTCCTTGTGGGTAGCGGAGTAATTCAGAGTGAAGAGCGGATTGAAGGCTTTGAGTGCTGTCTGTGTAGCGGCACCTCCCATCTTCTGCGGTTCATCCAGGATGATGATAGGGTTGTTGGCAGCAAGAACGGCGATAGGCTTTCGGGAACCGAACTCATCGCGTTCGGAGTTGATGATGCGTGCCGCCTTGTTCTTGGCTCCTTCCTTCATGGTGTTGAAGGCCTGGGTGTTGATGATCATCACGCTGATGTCGTTGCTCTGCGAGAAGGTGTCGATGTCGTTGAGGCTGCTGCTGTCGTAGATGAAGTAGCGAGCCTTTTTGCCGTATTGCTCCATGAAGTGATCTACCGTGATGTCGAAGCTTTTCTTCACACCCTCTCGGATAGCGATGCTTGGAACCACCACGATAAACTTGGTCCAGCCATACTGCTTGTTCAGTTCGAACATAGTCTTGATATAGACGTATGTCTTTCCCGTACCGGTTTCCATCTCCACGTCGAGCTGGCAGGCACCGAGTTTCTGACAGAGTTCTTCATCCTGATGGATATTGTTATCGGTCTGAATCTGTCGGATGTTGTCAAAGAGAGCCACTTTATCCATAGCAAGGCGGTTGTTCTTATAGCCCAGGCTATTGCCCGCATCATCGCTATCAGCAAAAACATTGGTTTGAACGAATTTGATGTCATGCTTCTTGCTGTCAACCACATACAGTTTTCCCTTATCCATCCTGTATTCCAGGTTGGCTTGGTTGGGCTGCCCCTTGAAGACGTTGATGACGCTCTCCACGGCATCGGTCTGATATTGTTGTATCTTAAACTTCAGTTTCATAATCGTAATCAGTAAAGCTCTTTTTACTTTTACAAGTTTCAAGTAAACACAGCAAAAATGTTCTTTTTACTTTTTTACCTTTTTACTTTTCTAAAGGATTTTGGTGACCGTGTCAGGAGAATATGTTTTAAAGATCTGCTCGAAGTTGGTGGCGGTGGAATCGTCCTTCATGCTGGTGTCACGGAGCACGGCATAGGCTGGTTGCATCTGGGCGATGGCCTTTACCACATCGTCTGTTACATCCGGGTCGAAACAAGCCACGAGGTATCCTTCGGCAACGTTATAGATAGTCTTGCCAGCTACCGTTGTCGTTTCTATCTTCGAATCCAGGGTTGCGCCGAGTTCAAGCATCACCTGGAAGAGTAGGTCTTCGCCCGTTCTATCCGGCTTTACATTATCAACCTGCGAGAAGAGGTCGGCTTGCGAAATATCCTTTGGAGAATAGTAAATGTCCTGCATATTGGTGGAATCGAGTTTCAACACACGGAAGCCTGTATCGAGGTCCTGGGTGGTTAAAGGAGACTCCTCCTTGATTTTCTTGCCGGCTCTTCTTATTCTTTCTTTTCCAATTTCACAGATGTTCTTATAGCCAGCCTTGAAAGCTTCGCTCTTCTCTTCGGTCTTTTCTGGGAGCTGCACCATAATGAACTTGCGGTTGCCGCCATCTTCAGAGTTTAGCTGCATGACAGCATGGGCTGTGGTGGCGGAGCCACTGAAGAAATCGAGGATGAGAGAATCCTTATTAGTATATAATTGAAGGCATCTTTCTATCAATGGAACTGGCTTAGGATAATCGAAGTATTTCTTGCCATCAAATAATTTTGCCAATTTTTGTGTAGCAGCTTGAGAGTGTTCTACTTCATTGTGTTTCCAAATTGTCATCGGAGTAATTCCAGTTTTGCGCAGTTCTGATAGAAAACGTTTAATGCGTGGTACACCATCTCCATCTGGACCAAACCATATGCGATTATCGCGGAGTCTCTCACGGAACGCGTTCCGTGAGAGCCTCCAGCTGCGCCCAGCTGGAGGCTCGACTTCTCTTCCGGATGGAGTAGTGATGGTATAGATGTTATCTTGTATTGCAGGACCGACAGAGATATCACTTGAAGACCAAACTCCACGAGGGTCATTGTCTGGGTTAGAATATCTATCATTTGCTTCTTTACTTCTTTCTATTCCATGACAAATGGCTTTTTCTATATTTTTTGCATAACAAATAATGTAATCGTGGGATGGCGAAAAATGTTTCATTAAGTTTATTGGTGCAAATGCCCTTTCCCAAACAATTTGTGCAAGGAAATTTCTTTCGCCAAATATTTCATCACTAATATTTTTAAGGTTCTTTGCTTCATTATCGTCAATAGAAATAAATATCACGCCATCATCGGTCAGCAAGTCTCTTGCAACTTTCAATCTCGGATAAATCATATTGAGCCAATCAGTATGGAATCTGCCATTGCTTTCGGCATTGGTAAACATACGGTTGCCCTGCTTGTCAAACTGTCCTGAGTTGGCGAGGTATTCTTCTGAAGACTGAGCGAAATCATCTTCATAAACGAAATCGTTTCCGGTGTTGTAAGGTGGGTCTATATAGATCATTTTCACCTTATGGAGGTAAGTCTCCTTCAGACATTTGAGAACATCGAGGTTGTCGCCCTCGATATAAAGGTTCTGGGTGTTGTCGAAATCAACGCTGTCTTCACGGCAAGGGCGAAGTGTGGCATTGATAGGAGAATTGGCAAGGAGAATCGCCTTGCTCTTGTCGGGCCAGGTAAACTGGTAGCGTTCTGCTCTCTCTGACATCACACTATCAGAAAGATTCTGCTTGAGTTTCTCGAAATCTATGAGGTGCTTTGGCTGACCGCTTCTTTCATCCACGGTCTCCGTAACGCAGTCGGGAAACAGCTGCGCAATTTTCGTAATGTTGTCCTCGACACCATTACTACTCTGCATTCTTAATTTGTCCATTCGTAGCTCTTTTCATTGTTGGTTACTATATATAATAAGGTATAGCAACAAACATTGAAGCGAACTCCAACGTCTTTTGCTATAGCTGATGGGTGCGTTTGGAACTAAATCATTATCGGAGTAAAACGGGCAGCGGACAGAAGGATTAGCAGAAATCTATCCAAAGAAAGCCTTGATGAAGTGAAGACAAAGAAGAAGCGTGAGCTTCCCTTATCTACACTTGAGGCTTTTGCCGGGCCCGTCATTCACGATAAGTTCCGCCCACGCTATAGCGCAGGCGTTTACAGAACTTATTCATTCGTGAATGACATACTTTTAATTCGGCAAAATTTCAAGTGTGTTCCGAACAAATTAGTAAACGCAAGTTTATAATCTTACTATGTTATATCTTTCTTTTCTGTTTCTTATATATCTTATTTTTTAAATTGTTATACATTCAAATTGCCGAGTGCAACTTATCTTATGCAAAGATAATGCAAATGAGCGCAATGAAAGTTTGCTTTCAAATTGCCGAGTGCAGCTTATCTTATGCAAAGATAATGCAAATGAGCGCAATGAAAGCTTGCTTTCAAATTGCCGAGTGCAGCTTATCTTATGCAAAGATAATAAAAATACAGGGAAATAAGGTGATACTTATGTTTTTTAACACAAAGAATGCTTCCCTTACCCAGTTTTCTGTAGAAAAGAGGGACCTGAGTGAGGGCGAATACCTACAAATAGCGTTAGTGCGGTAAACCACCAATGAAAAACACCCAAACTTTGTTGTTTATTTGAAGTTATTTAATAATATAACAAGGGCGTTTTTGTGGCCAAAAATTGCATAAAATGCTGTTAGTCAACTGCTTCTGAGATAAAATTGCCCTATTATGTATTAAATTAGTGTTAAAAATGCATTATAATTGTACTATTTTTGAAATATATGTTGTATCTTTGTTGGCAACAGGTGAGCGATAAGCCAACACAGGATAACAATCATGCGAACTATCGCCACCGACTTTCTTGGCGCAGCCTCGAAAGGAGGAATATAAACATAACTTTGTTGATGGCTGGCAGAGGAAAAACACTAATAAAAATAGTAATATGAAATTTTATAATATTACTTCAAAATCAGTTGAAATTATAGGCAAATGCTTGGAACAGTGCCTATGTACTCGAAAGTATTCTTATGTGGCAAAACTTTTTGCATACATATCTCCTTTAGATAGGGACTTTTGCATGTCTCCTTGTATAGACAAGAAGATTGTAGAAGAAAGATTCTTAGCTTCTTTGACTTTAGCAACCATTACTGATGATTGTAACACATTTGTGGAACAACTCAAAGATACGCTAAAGGAGGCTGAAGAGCATGAAAAAGCCATAAGAGAAGTAGGTGGAGAATGGATTCAAAGCTATGCTTGCGATAATCCTGCATGTTTTAGAGATTACAATGAATATCTCGAACAAGCAGGTAAGTTTGCTGTTGTTGAAAAGAAGTTTTTCAGAAAGTTCAGCAACACGAGAAAACATGGAAAGAAAATGTGGGATGCAGATGGAAATCCAATTTATCATAATCTTCACACATATTCTCCAATTTGTAACGATAATTACGCTAAATCTCTTTTTACCTTGAAACAATGTGGAGGGAAAGGCTTAAACCAAGCGTTAAAACTCTTTGAGGAAATCATAGCTGTTTTTGTTAAAACTTACCATTATGCACTGGGCGTGGATTTATATGCTCAAAGTATGCGTTCTAAACCTATTGAAGCGAGAATTATCCTAAGCAATAGTATTAAGAAAGAATTGAGTGTTTTTCATATTGATGATATAAATAATATCGAAGACCATTGGGTTAACCAGGCTAAGCAGAATATTGACAAGAAGATGCTTGACCATATTTACAACAAAACCATAATGGAACTGGCTCCTGCTTTTTACCACTTGGTTAAAACTGGCCAATTTCCTTGGATGGCTATACTTATTAAAGATAAAGAAAACCATCAAGGAATTTTGTCTGAAATAGAGTCAGATATTTTTAAGGGAATTAAAGATCCGAAACAGAGAGCACAAACTGTTTTGGAGATTCGAAAACTCATTTATAATTTTGACCGCTTTACAGGCATCATATATGAAAGAGGTGAAAATAATAAAAAAGATAAAATTCTTAATGTAGGCGATGTCTTGGCGTTTATTGTAGAATACATTAACGAGAAAGTCAAGTTGGACTATTCCATCAAAAAGTTTATAACAAACTATTTTTGCAAACTTCGTAATATAGAAGCGGATGGGGAAACGTTATATAAGAAATTTAATTATGCAAGGAACCACATGAATCTGCATGACTTAAAGAGAAAAGCTTTTGATAATAAAAAGCAAGAAATACTCTGAAATAAATTAGATTTTTTATATCCATCTGCATGATTTTTGGGATTGCCTGATATAAGGTAATCCCTTTTTTATCCCAAAAAACATAGCTTTATCATCCCATTTTATCCAAAAAGAATAAAACTTTATCCTATCAGACCTATATTTGGGATAGGACGAGGGTGAATTTCATCCTAATTCAGCTAAAATACCCTTTTTTTATCCCAAAATCCACAAAGTAGAAATCTAATAAAAACAGCACATAAACCATTGTTTCTTGGTATTTTTGTGAACAGAAACCAAGATGGTAATGCGCATTAAGCCAGATTCGTTGAGCATTGCGAAGTTTAAGCCTCCGTAGTGTTGGTTTCTTGCAGAGACCCCCCTTGAGGCTTTGGGATAAAATGTCTTCTGCCATTATCAAAATGACAAAAAAAAATTCAATGGAGCAGGTAGATGCTCTTATCAACGAGGCTAACACTGCCACGACCCTTTCGGGTATCACAGTGCAGCAAGAGAAGCAAAGCTTCATCACAGTCTCTCTTTTCAACGACTGTCTCGAAAAGGGCAGGGGCATGGAGAGCCCTCGCGAACTTATCAAGCATGTCGTGGTGGAACATGAGACGACCTTCCTCTTTGGCGATACAGGTCTCGGAAAGACCATCCTCGCCATACAGATGGCGTGCGAGATGGCTGAGCAAGGCAAACGGGTGTTATACGTCAACTTTGAACTTTCGGATGTACAGTTGGCCATGAGATACCCCGACAAGAAGTTCCCTGGTGGGCTTTTTGTCGCCAATGTCGATTATTCTCGTATGCACGATGTCACAGAGCAAAGTCATATTCTCGATGAGATTCAGCGACTCGCACTGGCTCACGACATCGAGGTGGTGGTTATCGATAACTTCACCAATCTCTGCATCAACTCCAAGGAGGGAAGCGAGGCGGGCAACATCATGTTGCAACTCGTCAGCTTGCGTATGACCCACAACTGGACGATGCTCATCCTTGCCCATGTGCCCAAACGCAAGCCTGGTGATCCTCTCACGCTCAACGACTTGGCTGGAAGCAAGATTCTCAGCAATCTCGCCGACAATGTCATCGGTCTCAACAAGTCGAAGAAACACAAGGACATGCGCTATCTCATTCAGTTGAAGTATCGCTCGTTCTCTATCGAACTCGACTATAAGAACGTGCAGGAACTGATGATTTCAACTTCTGATGATTGGCTCCATTTCGAGTATGGCGGCTATGACGAGGAGCGAGCACATCTGCCAAGAAGCCGTGACGAGAAGGCTGAGCTGGAGCATGACATCGTGAAGGAACTCAAGGAGCCCAATGGATTGTCGTACCGTGACATCGCCGACAAGTTGGGTACCAGTTTGTCCATGGTGCAACGCACAGCCCGCAATAACAAACTGAGCAGAAAGGTGGATAAACCGAGCAAGAAGTAGTGGGCTTGTATCAGAAGTGTATCATTCCAAAAAATGATACAAAATGATATTTAATCAATTGAATATTAAGAAGTTAAAGTGTATCAGAGCGATACAGGCTCTGTATCATGATACAGTATGTTTGTATCACTCTTGATACAGATAACGACTTGTAAATCAGTGATTTAAGTGTGTTTTTGTATCGAAACGGAAATGATACACTTTGATACATGATTATTAGTGATAAAAAAGTACAAACATGAACAATACGATAGATATTAGATATGTGTTGGAGCGCTATCGTTCTGGCGGAGCCAACCGATACGTTTGTCCCCAGTGTGGCAGGAAGAAGTGCTTCACGCGATATGTGGATTTGGAGTCTGGCGGATATGTGGCCGATGAATGTGGCAAGTGCAACCATGTGGTATCTTGTGGCTATCATTATCCACCGAGAGAATTTTTCCATGACCATCCCTGGTTGAATAGCAGGGAGGTGAATGAAGTGGAGTTTATACAGGGGAAGCCTCTTCTGGGCTTGTCCCGACGAAGGACTCTGATGGTGCAAGAGCATCGGCAAGTTCTCCAGGAACGACATCAGACGGTGTTCTTTGACATGGCATGGGCTGAGAAATCGATGCGGCGCACAAGTACCTTTCGCTGTTGGTTGGAGCAGTTGTCGCAGGATGGTGTTCAGCCAGGTCTCTTTGATGGCGAGAATCTTCGACGAGTGCTTGCCGACTATTATGTGGGTGGCACGCAGAAGGATGTGGTCAAGGATGGTGTCAATTACGGACCAGCCGTCGTATTTTGGTTGATAGACGAGCAGGGCAGGGTGCATGATGCCAAACTGATGGCTTATCGCTGCGATGGTCATCGAGTGGGTGATTGGGTTAATACGATGCGCTCCATCTGCGAGCGAAAGCACATCGGACCTCAGTTGGCTGAAACTGAAAAGGTCCTCTTCGGCTTGCATTTGTTGCCTCGTTATCCCGACAAGTCGGTTTGTATCGTTGAGAGCGAGAAGACAGCTATCGTATGCGCCTGCCGTTATCCTCAGAATCTTTGGCTGGCTACGGGTGGTTGCGGTAATCTTCAATCCGAAAAACTGCAGCCGTTGCAGAATAGAAGGGTTGTGGTGTATCCCGACAGCGGCGAGTACGAGAAATGGAAGGAATGTATGGAGAGAAGTGGTCACACCAATTATCATGTGGTGGATTTCATGGAGCAATACGAGCCTAACACCGACATCGCCGACATCCTCTTGGACGAAGCCAGGCAAAAGCCTGAAATCCTTTTGCCACCATCTACTGAGTTTTGCCCATTCTGAGGGATATTTGTGAGTCGTAAGCATCAAAGATGTGAGTCGTAAGTATCATTATCATGGGTGGAAACTACATACTTATTTATTGTAACGAAGCATAAAAATAAGATCGATAATAGTTATGCAAGAATTTAAAATCAAGGCATACGGCAAGTCAGAACTTGCCCTGCAATATTTTCCAGAGGCGGCGTCAGCCCACACGGCGGTCAACCATCTCATGTCGTGGATTCGGCGCAATCCGGTGTTGACGGAGGAGCTCACGCGGCTGGGCTATCGCAAATCGGCCAAGTATTTCACCCCAAAGGAAGTGGGGAAGATCGTGGAATACCTCGGTGAACCATAACACGAAAGGGGGCATTTCCTGCCTGTAGCTGAGGCTATGGCAAGGGAATGTCCCCTTAAAGTATGACATCTCACGCAACGTATGCTATCGTCATATCGGCCATGAAAAAAGTGGTATCTTTGCTATGTAAATCAAGGAGGTTTACCCGATGAGGCTCCCCAAACCCAAGAACAGAGGCGACGGATCCTAAGCCTATGAGAGGGGGTGGAGGCTGAATCGGCAGTGATTAACTCAAAATTTTTACAGCTATGATTAAGTATGTATTAAAGGAAAACAAGAACAAGAAGAGCCTTGCATTCGGCAAGTGGTATGCTTTTCCTGTAGCCGATGAAACCATCGACCTGTCCGACCTCGCCAAGCACATGGAGGAACACAACACCGGCTTCTCTGAGGCCATGTGTCTCGGCATGATGACCGCCATGGTGAAGTGTATCAAGGAGCAGCTCCTGGCTGGCAAGAATGTGAAGATCGACAACCTGGCCATCTTCTCCGTGGGTATCCGCAACAAGGAGGGCGCCAAGACCGAGGCCGAGTTCAACGTAGTCGGCAACATCAGCGGACTGAAGTTGCGTGCCCGTGCCACGGGTACGCTGAGCAACGCCAACCTCTACAACCAGGCCAATGTGCGCAAGGTGAGTGCCACCGTAGGCAGCACCTCTACTGGCGACAACAAGCCTTCGGGCGGTGGAAGCACTCCTTCTACTGGTGGAAGCACTCCTTCTACTGGCGGCAGCACTCCTTCGGGCGGTGACTCCACGGGTGGTACCAATCCTCCAGGCGGAGAAGGCACCGATGCAGAGTAATCGGCAGCCCTCAGTATCTTTTTCCCCCAGACCCTATATCAATCACCCAGGGTCTGGGGGATTTTTTTAAGACCAGATAAGCATGGAATTTGTCCGCTTAGGCATCTTTACTGATGTTTTGAAACCGTCTGGGCCGAAAGGCGTTTGCAGATGACAAAGAAATTGACTATCTTTGTCATACATTCAATAAATGATAAAAAGCCTATGAAAAAGAAAATGACAAGCCTTTTGGCTTTGTTTTGCATGATGTTTTGTGCTGGTGCCTCAGCACAGAGTGCCTATCAGAAAGCCTACGACAAAGCTAAGTCGAAGTCGCTGGTGAATGCTCTTTCGTTCTCGTTGGAGAAGGATAAAGAGCGGCTGCGCAAAGCTGCCTACAAGTATCGTGAAGACATTCCGAAAGAGGTGCTCAAGATGGCAAAGAAAGACAATGCCATCCTGCATGGCACGTGGATACAGGGACAGACGAAGTCGTGGGACTTGTTTGGCAAGCCTTTGCCCATTCCTGAGGCTTATGTGCCCTTGTGCCGGTACAACGACTCCGTGTTTGCCATACGCAATATGATGATGGAAACTCAGCCCATCCAATTGTATAATGTGAACAGGGGTGTGATAAATGTTCTTGCCTACAGTCTCGACGGAATCGTCTATCAGCCTTTTCTGAACAGTGCCCTGTCTAATATCAAAGAGTCTTTTGGTTATTCGAACGTTTTGGCTTCGCTCGACGACAATTATTTCTTTTCTGTTATCGATATCAATGCTTTGAACTCTCTGCAGGTTGCCGACCTTTGCCGTAAGGATAGCGCCAAAGCAAAAAGCATGGAGTATGCCGACTATATGGATCGGTGGAAGCATTATTATTACACGAGTAAGGTGTCGGACGACAGAGAACTGTATAAGGATAATGTGTGGGTGCAAGATGCCGAAAGGTATTATGCCTTGGGCGAATACCGTAAGGCTTTGCACTGTATCGAGCAGTTTATGGCATTCGATATTGATGGTATGAACGATCGAAACGGAATGTTCGCTTATGAACTGAAATATATGCAGCTGAAATGTTACAGGGAATTAAAGAAATACAATGATGTGCTCGCTGCTATGGACTATCTGAAGAGGGCCGACTTTCTGGCCGACGGCATGTATTTTTCTCCTCAGTCGAAATCTATTGTCGTGTGTGCAGGCGTCTCGGAAGACGTAGAGACTAATTTTAAATCCAAGATGTTGACTTTGTGCAAGGAATGTCAGACCCTGCAGGAAGAGCGCGAACGCAACAATACAATTCTTGCAGCAGCTCTCTTGGGTGCATTGGGCACCACGGTTTCCAACATCACTGGCAGCAGCAACCAGTCGTCTGGTGCTGCCTATTCGGGCGGTGGAGGTGCAGTCTCGTCGGCAAGTACGGCAACGGCTGGCAGTTCTGCTTCTACCAAGACCGCTACCAGGTGTACTGCATGCAATGGCAAAGGCGTATGCCAGTCTTGCAAAAAACATCCGGGCAAAGCCACTTCCAACTCCAAGGATCGTACTCCGTGTAAAGTCTGCGGTGGAAAAATCACCTGTCAATACTGTGGTGGCTCTGGATTCAAGAAACTCTGATCTCTCTGAATTCTCTTACTTCTCTGACTTCTGAACCTGCTAACCCTTCATTTTCCATATAAATGGGGATTGCACAGTGCAGAAAAACTTCGTACCTTTGCACCCGAAAACAGAAAACAACGAAAAAAATAATACAAGAGAAAAAAAAGTAAAGGTACATGTCACAAAGAATCATGATGGGCGTTGCCATGATATTGGCAGCAGCAACAGGAAAGGCAGAGAGTATTTCGGTGGATAGCAGTAAGGTGTACGACATAGACGAGGTGATCGTCGTGTCGCAACCCAAGGAGGCTTTCCGCCTGCGTCAGCAACCACTAAGCAGCACTTCTTTCGGAAACTTCGAGATGAACAGGTTGGGAGCCCGCGACCTGCGCGAGCTGTCGGCGTATATCCCCAATTTCGTAATGCCCAACTATGGCAGCCGTCTCTCGTCGGCAGTCTATGTGAGAGGTATAGGCAGCCGTGTGAACAGTCCTGCCATCGGTGTGTATGTGGACGGAATACCCGTGATGAGCAAGTCGGCTTTCAATCTACACACCTATCAGCTGAGCCGTGTGGACGTGCTGAGAGGTCCGCAGGGCACACTCTACGGACAGAATACCGAGGGCGGACTGGTGAGACTCTATTCGCGCAATGCCTTCGACTATCAGGGTACCGACGTGAGGATAGGCTATGGCAGCCGTCGTTACAGCAATCTTGAGGCTTCTCACTATCAGCGCTTAGGAGAGGACGTAGCCCTGATGGTGGGCGGATTCTACAATGCGCAGACAGGCTTCTTCCGCAATACCACCACGGGCGAGAGGGCTGACGACTACCAGGAGGCTGGCGGAAAGCTGATGCTGACCGGCAGACTGCATTCGGGATGGAAGGTGAATGTGACGGCCGACTATCAGTATGTAGACCAGAGCGCCTTCCCCTATGGATCGCTCGACCTGAATACGGGCAAGGCAGAGCAGCCAGCATCGACCTTCCCAGGCAGCTATCGCCGCAATAATCTCATCACCGGACTCACGCTGAGCTACGATGCCAACACCTTCTCGCTGGCATCCACCACGAGCTATCAGTATCTGAAAGACCACATGTACATGGACCAGGACTATCTGGAGGCTGACTATATGCGCATGATGCAGGACCAGTTGCAGAACGCCATGACACAGGAGTTCTCGCTGAAGAGCCGTAAACCCGTAGGAGGCGTGTGGCACTGGGCTGCGGGAGCCTTCTTCTCGGCACAATGGCTGAAGACCAACGGCCCCGTGTTCTTCGACTCTGCCATGACCACTCCCATAGGCAATGCCATACAGCAGCAGATGTATGGCGCCATGTTGCAGGCTATGGCCCAGCGCATGATGCGTCCCGGCATGACCCATGAACAGGCCCTCGCCCTGGCTGCACAGGTGATAGAGCAGGCTGGAGGCGTGAGCATGAACGTGGAGATGGGAGCACCCGGAACCTACCATACACCCCAGTACAACATCGGCTTCTATCATGAGAGCAACATCGACATCACCCCACGACTGGTACTCACCCTCGGTGCCCGCTACGACTATATGCTCACCAAGATACACTATGAGAGCATGGCATACATGAAGATGAATGCCAACGTGATGGGCACAAAGGCCGAGAACACACTGCGCTCGATGCTCGACGGCAAGGCACACGATGGCTTCGAGCAGCTGCTGCCCAAGCTCGGACTGAGCTACCGCTTAGGCTCAAAGGGCAGCAACGTGTATGCCACCCTGAGCAAAGGCTATCGCGCAGGAGGCTACAACATACAGATGTTCAGCGATATCCTGCAGACCGAACTCAACGCCAACCGCCAGCAGGCCATGAGAGGAAGCTACGACGTGCCCCATACACCGGAAGACTATGACAACGTGAACCGCACCATCGCCTACAAGCCCGAGACCTCGTGGAACTATGAGGCGGGAACGCATCTCAACCTCATGGACGGCCAGTTGCATGTGGATGTGAGCACTTACTATATGAAGGTGAGAAACCAGCAACTGTCGGTGATGGCGGGCAACTATGGTTTCGGACGTATGATGGTGAATGCCGGCAAGAGCCATACCTGCGGACTGGAGCTGTCGGCCAAGGGACAGGTCGTGGACGGACACTTGGACTGGATGCTGTCGTATGGCTATACCCGTGCCGTGTTCGACGAGTATGTGGACGGTGAGGGCGATGAGGCTGTGAGCTACGAGGACAAGTACGTGCCCTATGTGCCACAGCACACCCTGGCAGCCTCGGCCGACTATCGCTTCGACGTGGAAAAGCCTTGGCTGAGAAGCGTCACCCTCGGTGCCAACGTCAACGCACAGGGCAAGACCTACTGGGACAACGCCAACACCTATGCGCAGAAGTTCTATGCCGTGGCAGGCGCACATATCGATGCCGACATGGGTAAGGTGGTGGTGAGCCTGTGGGGACGCAACCTGAGCAATACCCGCTACAACACCTTCGCCGTGGACAATGCTGCCACAGGCACCAAGCAGTACTTTGCCCAGAGAGGCAATCCCATACAGTGTGGAGTGGATGTAAGAATGCATTTTTAGAAAAAAAGTGCAATAAGATAGTAACATTTTATACATAAATATTCCATAATCGCAAATTTTGTATTACCTTTGCACCGGAATTTTGATTCTTACATACATTAACATAAAATTTTATGGGAGGCATTTTCGGGACAATATCCAAGAAAAGTTGTGTCGCAGACCTGTTCTACGGCACCGATTACAATTCACATCTCGGCACACGTCGAGGCGGTTTGGCAACATTCAGCAAGGAGAAGGGATTCGTACGGTCCATCCACAACCTGGAGAGTTCTTACTTCCGCACCAAGTTTGAGCCATCACTCGACAAGTTCGAAGGCAGTACATCGGGTATCGGAGTCATCAGCGATACTGATGCCCAGCCACTCATCATGAACTCGCATCTTGGCAGATTCGCCATCTGTACGGTGGCCAAGATTCTGAATATAGAGGAACTTACCAAGGACCTGCTCGACAAGAACATGCACTTCGCTGAAATGTCGTCGGGCAAGACCAACCCTACGGAGCTCATTGCCTTGCTCATTATTCAAGGCAAGACCTTCAAAGAGGGTATCGAAAATGTATATCACCACATCAAGGGCTCATGCACCATGCTCATCCTGACCGAGGACGGTATTATCTGTGCACGCGACAGTTGGGGACGCACACCTATTATAATAGGTAAGAAGGAAGGCGCCTATGCGGCTTCGAGCGAGTCGACCTCGTTTCCTAATCTCGACTTCGAGGTGGAGTATAATGTAGGTCCGGGCGAGATCGTCAAGATCAAAGCCGACGGCATGGAGCAGATACGTCCTGCCAACAAGCGCATGCAGGTTTGCTCATTCCTCTGGGTGTACTATGGTTTCCCTACATCTACCTACGAGGGCAGAAACGTGGAGGAAGTGCGCTTCAAGAATGGTTTCAACATGGCTAAGACCGACGGAGTGGAGGTGGACTGCTGCAGCGGTATCCCCGACTCGGGCACAGGTATGGCGATGGGTTATGCTGCCGGCAAGCAAGTGCCTTACCAGCGTTGCATCGCCAAGTACACTCCCACCTGGCCACGTTCGTTCACACCTTCCAACCAGGCCATGCGCTCGTTGGTGGCCAAGATGAAACTCATCCCCAACAAGGATATGCTGAAAGGCAAGCGAGTGCTGTTCTGCGACGACAGTATCGTGCGAGGCACCCAGTTGCGCGACAATGTGAAGGTGCTCTTCGAACAGGCAGGACTCAAGGAGTGTCACATGCGTATCGCCTGTCCTCCATTGGTTTACGGTTGTCCGTTCATCAACTTCACCTCCTCCAAGAGCGACATGGAGCTGATCACACGCCGCATCATCGAGAAGTTTGAGGGCGATGCGAATAAGAACCTTGACAAATATGCCACCACAGGCTCACCTGAATATGAGCGAATGGTGGCAGAGATAGCCCGACAGTTGGGATTGACCACATTGAAGTTCAATACCATCGAGCAGCTCATAGAGGCTATCGGACTGCCCAAGTGCCAGGTGTGCACCCATTGTTTTGATGGAAGCAGCAAGCACTCTCTCGAGCAGTTGGCTGACGAAGAGGAAGCTTAACAGAGCAAGAAAGAAGTCAGACAGGCCCCAAGCGAAGGCTTGACAGGCTATGAAATATAAATCGGAGTCGGCTAAGCGAAGGCTTAACTGGCTCCGAATGTTTTTTTACTGTGTGTCAGGCGAAGGTTTGGCAGGCTATGAAGTGGGAGCTTAGTTGAGGAAACCCAGCAAAGCTCCTGCGGCTACGGCCGAACCGATGACACCCGCCACGTTAGGCCCCATGGCATGCATGAGCAGGAAGTTGTGTCGGTCGTATTCCAAACCCAGGTTGTTGGAGATACGGGCGCTCATAGGTACGGCGCTCACTCCGGCATTTCCTATCAGTGGGTTGATCTTCTTGCCCTTTGGCAAGAACACATTCATCAGTTTGACAAACAGTATTCCGCTGGCTGAGGCGATGATGAACGCCAAGGCTCCGAGGGCAAAGATCTTTACCGTGTTGAGGGTAAGGAACTCTGAAGCCTGGGTGGAGCAGCCTACGGTAAGTCCCAAGAGCATCACTATCACGTCGTTGAGGCTGCTGCCTGCAGTCTTGGCCAGGCGTGTGGTCTTGCCACTCTCTTTCAGCAGATTGCCAAAGAAGAGCATTCCCAACAGCGGCAGACCGCTGGGCACGATGAAGGTGGTGAGCAGCAAGCCGATGATGGGGAAGAGTATCTTCTCGGTCTGACTCACCTGTCGGGCTGGCTTCATCTTGATGACACGCTCGTTCTTCGTGGTGAGCAGTCGCATCAGCGGGGGCTGGATGACTGGTACCAGTGCCATATAGGAATAGGCGCACACGGCGATGGCTCCCATGAGGTTAGGACTGAGCTTGCTCGACAGAAAGATGGCTGTAGGGCCGTCGGCACCTCCGATGATGGCGATGCCTGCTGCCTGGTTGGGCTCGAAGCCTAAAGCCAAGGCTATCATGTAGGCTCCGAAGATGCCAAACTGGGCTGCGGCTCCGATGAGAATCAACTTCGGATTGGAAATCAATGCCGAGAAGTCGGTCATGGCTCCGATGCCGAGGAAGACGAGTGGGGGATACCAGCCTTGTCGCACACCCTGATAGAAGATGTTGAGCACCGAGTTGTCTTCGTAGAGCCCTATCTCCAGTCCGGCGTCGGTGCGGAAGGGAATGTTGCCCAGGATGATACCGAGACCTATGGGCACCAGCAGCAGCGGCTCGAAGTCTTTCTTGATGGCGAGCCAGATGCAGACGATTCCCACCAATATCATGATGAGGTTTCCTGCCGTGGCATTGGCAAAGCCTGTATAGGTCAGGAACTCCTGAAAATTCTGTATGATGAAATCCATAATAGTTGTTCGTTAAGTTGGGGGTTTATGTTGATGGATTCTTGGCAAGAGCAATGCTCTCTGGGGTTAAGCAATCGTTACCAAGGTGTCGCCTTCCATGACAGCATCGCCCTTGTTGACATTGATGCTTGCGACGGTGCCCGAAGTCTCAGCCTCGATGTTGTTTTGCATCTTCATGGCTTCGAGAATCACTACGGTATCTCCTGCGCTCACCTTGTCGCCCACCTTTACTTTAATGTCGTTGATGGTGCCAGGCAGTGGAGCTACCACAGGCTTGCCACCAGCGCTGGCTGAGGCTTTCTTGCTGGCAGCAGCTTCGTCATTTGCAGAGGAGGCAGAACTGCCTGTTGGGGTAGTCTTGGCACTGTCGGCAGACGATACTCCGCCCTTGTCATCAGTAGCCTCATTCGCTATGCGGAACTTCTGCTTGCCAGCCTTGACAGGTTGCTTCATCTCCACTTCGAAGGGGATGCCGTTGACGGTTACATTGGCGATATTGCCTTCTATATCTTGTATCTCTACTTCGTAGTCTACGCCCTTGACTGTATATTGGTACTTTGCCATAGTTTTATTCTTTTATATTTTTATTTTGTATCAGTAAAGCTGTTGAATTTTTCACTCTTCGTTCTTTACCCTTTGTTCTTCGTTCTTCACTCTTCACTTATTATTGAATCTCGGTTCGTTCCATCTCGTCTGCTTGGGCTTGATGGTGATGATGCCCGGTTCGATGTCGTGCACATCCTCCAAGTATTCTTTGAGAGCCAGCGAGATGACAGCCATATAGATTTCCTTGTCGATGCCCTTGGTGGTTAGGCCTTCCTTCAGCATCACGTTGGTCTTATGACCGATCTCTGTGGTCAGCTCGATGGTCTTCTTGCCCGTCTTATATAATAAGGTGGCGTGTTTCTCTGTGGCACGTGCTATGCGCTGCTTGTGCTTCATATAGGCACCGAAGAGCCAAAAGAAGACGAAGAGCAGGGCCAGACAGGAGAAGACAATGCCCATGGAAAGGGCTGCAATGCCGAAGCCATGAGGGTCTGTCGTCTTGAGAATCTGTGGCTTGCTGAGTCCTGTGTCTTGTGGAAGATAGCCCGGAGTGACATCCTTGGCAGCGCAAACCTTCCAGCTGCTGAGGTCTTTACTGAGGGCATATGACTGGTCGGCTGCCATCCAGGGAATGCTGACAGAGTCTATCAGGTCGACTGCATTGCCGTCGTAAAGAGCTATCCAGTTGTTCTTCTCGTGGAAAGCATCCGCTATTTCCTTGAGAGGCACCAGTCCGAGTTTCAAATGGAAAGGACCATTGCCCTCGCTCAGCCATCTGAAGTGTCCCTTGCCCTTGGGAAAACAGTCGGGACACGTCTTCTCTGAATCTTCCTGCCAGAGGTATCGGTCGTAGATGATCACGCTTTTCTTGCCAGCAAGGGTTGTGCGCGGCTCATTGTTGGGTAGGGGAGACATGAGTTTACGACGTTCCTCGGGCGACATGTTCTTGTCGAGCACACGTCGGTCGGTGGTAAGGAACATGCCACGGATATTATAAGTAGTAAACGAGGTGTTCGACAGTTCCACCCATGCTTTGTGGGCACCATACTCGTCGACGATACTGGCTTGGTTGTTGGGCATCACCTCCGTTATGCGGATGCTTTTAGCTCCTTGTGCCCAAGTGGACAAGGTGGCAGTGACCAACAGGCTTAGTAGGATTCCAAATTTCTTCATAGGCTTTCTCTCTTTTTGAAGGTTGGTGTATCAATAGGTATTCTTACAGCCTCAAAGTTACAAAGATTTTTGGAATAAGCAACAAAAAAGGTGCACATTTTTTCTTAAATGTGCACCTCTTTTATAATTTATAAATTTTCGTTTATAAAAATTCAAATATAGTAAGTGAACTTTCTGCTGTCGGAGAGTCTTTGCTTAGCAAATGATTCGCTATGCTCCGCAGAAGAAAAGTACCACTATCTGGGCTGAGAAGATTCTGAGGAACATACTCAGCGGATAAACGGTAGAGTAACCCACGGCAGGAGCCTCCTTAGAGCAGGAAGCGTTGGCATAAGCCAGGGCTGGTGGGTCGGTATATGTTCCGGCTATCATACCCATGATGGTGAAGTAGTTGAACTTGTACTTCAGTCGGGCTATGGTGCCCACGATAAGGATAGGAATGATGGTGATAAGGAAACCTGTGTACACATACTTGATACCGTCGCCCTGTACCACAGTGTCCCAGAAACCGGCACCAGCCTTGATGCCCACACTCGCAAGGAACAGCACAAGACCTATCTCTCGCAGCATCATGTTGGCAGAGGTGGTGGTATAGGTAACCAGTTTGAAGTGATAACCGAAACGGCCAATGAGGATGGCGATGATCAGCGGACCGCCAGCAATACCCAACTTCAGCGGAACAGGCATTCCTGGAACTGCGAAAGGCAGACTGCCGAAGATGATACCAATCATGATACCTACGAAGATGGTGGCGATGTTAGGCGCATCGAGTCGCTTCACAGAGTTACCCATCATTTCAGCCACACGGTTTACATTCTCCTCGGGACCTACAACGAGAATCTTGTCGCCCACGTGGAAGTGGTGGTTGCGACCGGCAAAGATGTCCATTCCCTGGCGTGAGATACGGGTGACGTTGACGCCATACACACTGGAGAAGTGCATCTTGCCAAGAGTCTTACCGTTCATCTCAGGACGTGTAACGACAATGCGGCGCGACACGAAGTGCTGAACCTCATCTTTCTCGCGATCCCATTCGGCCTCTATCTCAGGACCGATGAAGGCCTTGATGGCTTCGGCGTCAGCCTCGGCGCATACAACGAGCAGCTCGTCGCCCACCTCGAAGGTAGTCTGGCTGTTAGGAATGCTCACCTCGCCATTGTGGAGCAGTCGTGAGCACACGATGTCGCGGTTCAGGAACTCGGAAACCTGTCGGAGAGTGCGTCCTGCGATATAGGTATTCTCCACACGAAGGTGCATGTTGTGCGCCTTGGCATGTGGGTTGGCTGCGTCTTCTTCGTTTAGTTTCTCCTCCTCATCCGCGGTGTTCACCTTGCAGATGTACTTGATGAGAATGGTGGCACCGATGATGCCTACCACACCGAGTGGATAAGCGCAGGCATAACCGTTGGCAATACTTGGGGCACCATTGGGGAAGACGCTGAGCAGCGCCTCGTTGGCGGCACCAAGACCTGGCGTATTGGTGACGGCTCCATAGAGTGTACCCACCATCATTGGCAAGTTGTTGGGGTTGCTGGTGTCGAAGAAGAGATAATAGCATGCGAACATCACACAGACATTGAGGAATATCGCCGCCGTCGACAACAGGTTGAGCGTCACACCGCCTTTCTTGAAGCTTTCGAAGAAGCCCGGACCTACCTGCAAACCGATCATAAAGACAAAGAGAATGAGTCCGAAGTCTTGTATGAAGGTCAGAATGTCCTTGGGAGCAGTGAAGCCTACATGTCCTGCCAGGATGCCGGCAAAGAGCACGAAGGTAACGCCAAGTGAAATGCCACCAATCTTAATCTTGCCCAGATACACGCCCACTGCTATGACAATGGCATAGAGCAGGGCGATGTGAGCCACCGATTCGGTGTTCGTAAAAAGGTTGATAATCCAATCCATTGATCTATCTTCTAAATGAAAATATGTTTATTTTTGGGTTTTTAGTTGGGGTGAATAAAAATGGAAAAATCGGGGACACGTATAAAGGGTGTCCCCGACTTGAAAGTGTTTGATATATTGTAACCTATTGAATCCAATAAATCAATACTTCGTCACAACAAAACAAGATAGATATTTCTTTGTTCATCCATCAAGAATTGTATGTGTACGAATCTCCATTCTGATGAATTACTTCTCGATTGCAGCTACGCCTGGCAATACCTTGCCCTCGATAGCCTCGAGCAGAGCGCCACCACCTGTAGAGATGTAAGAAACCTGGTCAGCCAAACCGAACTTGTTGATACAAGCTACAGAGTCACCACCACCGATGAGTGAGAATGCACCCTCCTTAGTAGCTTCAGCGATTGCCTCAGCGATTGCCTTAGAACCACCAGCGAAGTTGTCGAACTCGAATACACCAGCAGGACCGTTCCAGAGGATAGTCTTAGCACCCTT
>OIYF01000284.1_pt1 | contig 21540 bp, 9 predicted proteins | sample 1587971 | NCBI WGS metagenome assembly OIYF01 (sample SAMN03283248) | human gut metagenome | biome: human-associated habitat; material: feces | host: Homo sapiens | place: Peru | collected 2012 | reverse complement strand
GTGGATGCGATGCGTATCGTGGCTGACGGTGTGAACAAGATGCATACCGACAAGACTTCTGCCATCGTCATCACTCACTATGAGCGTCTGCTCGATATGATTAAGCCAAGTGTGGTTCACGTACTCTATAAAGGTAGAATCGTGAAGACTGCCGGTCCTGAACTTGCCAAGGAGATTGAAGCTCGTGGCTACGACTGGATCAAGGCTGAGGTAGATGAAAAAAAATAAGGAGGATGGCTATGCATTCAGAAAAACAATATTTAGACTTGTATCAGTCTTCGTCGAGAATGATCAAGAAGAACAGTGCCGAGGTGCTCAATGCTGTGCGCGATGCAGCTTTTGAGGACTTCCGTCGCCTGGGCTTTCCTTCTCGCAAGGTGGAGAGATACAAGTACACAGATATGAGTGCCATCTTCGAGCCCGACTATGGTTTGAACCTGAATCGACTGGAGATTCCTGTAGACCCTTATCAGGCTTTCCGTTGTGATGTGCCCAATCTCAGTACTTCGCTATACTTCGTGGTTAATGATGCTTTCTATAACAAAGCTCTTCCAAAGGTTGAACTTCCAGAGGGCGTTATCGTGGATTCTTTGAGCAAGATTGCTGCAGAAAACCCTGAATTCATCGGAAAATACTATGCTAAGATTGCCAAAACAGACGAGGATGGCATTACTGCCCTGAATACAGTCTTGGCTCAGGATGGCTTGTTCATCTATGTGCCCAAGAATGTAAAGGTGGAGCGTACTGTGCAGGTCATCAATATTCTTCGCTCGGATGTCGACCTGATGGTGAATCGTCGTGTTCTCATCGTCTTGGAGCAGGGTGCTGAGGCAAAGTTCCTTTTCTGCGACCATGCAGCTGACGACAAGAATTTCCTTGCCACACAGGTTATTGAGGCTTTTGTAGGCGAGAATGCGAGTCTTGATCTTTATTGTCTTGAGGAAACTCATTACAAGAACCGTCGTGTCAGCAATGTTTATATAGAGCAGCAGGCCAACAGCCGTGTGAACCATAATGTGATTACCCTTCATAATGGTATCACCCGCAACCGTCTCGACTTGGTGTTCAAGGGCGAGGGAGCAGAATGTTTTTGCAATGGTTGTGTCATTGCCGATAAGAATCAGGTGGTGGATAACAATACACTCATTGATCATCAGGTGGGACATTGTACCAGCAATGAACTTTATAAATATGTACTCGATGGTGAGGCCCGAGGAGCCTTTGCTGGTCGTGTGTTGGTACGTCATGGTGCTCAGAAGACAATATCTCAGGAAACTAATCAAAATCTTTGTGCCACCAAGACTGCCCGTATGTTCACCCAGCCTATGTTGGAGATATATGCCGATGATGTGAAGTGTGCGCATGGCAGCACTGTCGGTCAGCTTAACGATGCTGCCTTGTTCTATATGCAGCAGCGCGGTGTAAGCCTTGAGGAGGCAAAGTTGCTTCTTCAGTTTGCGTTTATCAACGAAGTTATTGACAAGATGGAATTGGAGCCTCTTCGTGATCGCCTTCATCATCTTGTAGAAAAACGCTTCCGTGGTGAACTCAACAAGTGTGAGGGATGCAAGCTTTGCAAGTAATAATATGTAGTTAAAGGAGTTAAGAAGTTAAAGGAGTTAAGACAATTGTTATATTGTTTGAGATTCCTATTGAAGACAGATTTACCGATGTCTTAACTTCTTTAACTCCTTAACTTCTTAACTCCTTAACTCCTTAAAATTATGTATGATATTAACAAAGTAAGAGCCGATTTCCCGATACTTTCGAGAACGGTGTACGACAAGCCTTTGGTTTATCTCGATAATGCTGCTACTACACAGAAGCCTTTATGTGTGCTTGATGCTATGCGTGACGAATATCTTAACGTCAATGCCAATGTGCATAGAGGTGTGCATTACCTTTCTCAGCAGGCTACAGATCTTCATGAGGCTGCCCGCGAGACAGTACGCAAGTTTATCAATGCTCCCAAAGTAGAGGAAATCATCTTTACCCGTGGTACTACCGAGAGTCTGAATCTCGTTGTCTCCTCTTTCTGTGATGAGTTTATGGGCGAGGGCGACGAGGTCATTATCTCTACCATGGAGCACCATTCCAATATTGTGCCTTGGCAGTTGCAGGCAGCCAAGAAAGGCATTGCCATCCGTGTGATCCCTATTAACGAAAAAGGAGAAATAAACATCGATGAATTCGCCAGTTTGTTCAACGAACGCACCAAGATTGTCAGTATTACCCAGGTAAGCAATGTGCTCGGTACGGTGAATCCTGTGAAAGAGATGATTAAGATCGCTCATGAGCATGATGTGCCCGTGATGGTGGATGGAGCTCAGAGCACACCTCATTTCAAGGTCGATGTACAGGATTTGGATTGCGAGTTCTTTGCTTTCAGTGGTCATAAGATATATGGACCTACAGGTATCGGCGTGCTCTACGGCAAGGAAGAATGGCTTGACCGTATGCCTCCTTACCAGGGAGGTGGCGAGATGATAGAGAGTGTGAGCTTCGAAAAGACCACATTCGAGAAGTTGCCCTTCAAGTTTGAGGCAGGAACTCCCGATTATGTGGCTACTCATGGTTTGGCCAAAGCCATCGATTATGTGTCGGCTCTTGGTATGGACAATATTGCCCAGCACGAGAAAGAACTTACACGCTACTGTATGGAACAGATGCGAACCATCGATGGAATCAGACTTTTTGGAGAGCAAGAAGGCAAGGATGCTGTGGTAAGTTTCCTTGTAGGCGATATTCATCACATGGATATGGGCACACTTCTCGATCGTCTTGGCATTGCAGTTCGTACAGGTCATCATTGTGCTCAGCCTCTGATGGACCGTTATGGCATCTTAGGAACCGTTCGAGCCAGCTTTGCGCTCTATAATACCAAGGAAGAGGTTGATGCCTTGGTAGCAGGAGTGAAGCGTGTGGCACAGATGTTTTAGGTATAGCTTCGGAATATATAGAAAGTAGTTGGTTAGGAACTTTTGAAAGTATCTTAGGGTAAAAGGAAAAATCCTAAGATACTTTTTCTCTTTATATACCCTTATACGTTGGCTTAAGCTATTAAATAAAGGCAGCGCATGTACGTTCCGACAATGGGTTAATGATGATATGTTTAAAGAGTGCCCAAAAGTCGTTCCATATTTTGGGCACTCGTTGACCACGTGCTGGGCAACATATGCCCAGCGCATGTTCACCGAGGGACCAACGCGTGGTCAATGAGTGCCCAGCGCATGGTCATGGTGCGAACATTTATTTAGATTGAATGGAAATATATGGAAGTGTACAAATTCATATAGTTGTAATATGTAAAAAACAATAATTTTGCATCAAAATAGCTAAAACAATTTGCAATATTCAGATTGTGCATCTTCTGCCGATAAAACCTTAGCAGAAGTGGTCGATGTGCCAAGATGTACAAGGAACCACCTTAAGCCACTCTTTATAGTTGACGGAGAATGAAACTTGCTAAAAACAGAAACAAATTCAAATATTATAAACTAAAAAATTCATTTTATGCAAAACAAATCACTTATGTTCCAGGTTTGCATGGTATTGTTCATGCTGCTGGTAGCTCCTGTGAAAGGCCTCGCTCAAGGTGGGGGGGGTGACTATTTCAGGACAAGTGACGGATGACATGGATGTAGTTATCGGTGCGACGGTAAAAGTTGTTCCCGGTAATACAGGTACTGTTACCGACGTAGATGGTAACTTTAAGCTGACCGTTCCTTCATCTGCCAAATCTTTGGTTATTTCTTATGTAGGTTACAAGACCAAGACCGTCGACATCAAGGGCCGGACACAGATTAATGTACAGCTCGAGCCCGAGGCTCAGATGCTCGACGAGGTTGTTTCTATTGGTTATGCCAAGGTAAAAAGGAAAGATTTGACTGGTGCAACAGCTTCTGTAAATGGTAAGGAACTGGTAAATGTACCTGTTACGTCTGCTGCACAAGCTTTAGCAGGAAAAGCAGCGGGCGTTAATATCATTTCTAAAAGTGGTGCACCTGGTTCCAGTTCTACTGTAACAGTTCGAGGTGGTATGTCCTTAACTCAAGGCTCAGAGCCACTGTATATTGTGGATGGCTTCGAAATGAGCAATGCCTTGGAGAATATAGATGTAAATGATATTGAGAGTATTGATGTTTTGAAGGATGCTTCTTCTACTGCGATTTATGGTGCTCGTGGATCTAATGGTATTATATTGATTACGACAAAATCAGGTCATAAAGGTAAGACCCAAATCAACTATAACACTTATTTTGCTTTTGATGTGTTGTCTAAGAAGTTGGATATGATGAGTAATGCTGCTGATTTTGTTAAATATCAGTATGAGATGGCAGCTTTGAATGGTAAGGCTTCTATTTGGAGTAATGTGTTTGATAATGGTAAGGCAACTGATGAAGCTGATTTTTATACGGGTGTTTATGATCGTATAGAAAGTAATTATGCAAATGCTGCTTCTTTAGATTGGCAGGATGAAGTGTTTGGCGGTTCTGCTTTCAAGCAAAATCACAACATTAATATTACTACCGGTACCGATAAGACTCAGGTAATGTTGAGCTACAATTATTATAATCAAGATGGATTGTTGGCTAACCATAATGACAAAAAGAACTCTTTCCGTGCAAAGGTGAATTCTGAGCTTTATAAAGGAATCCGTTTAGATGTGAACACAATGTTTAGTGGACGTAGTGTACATGGTGGAGGAGCTTATTCTGGAATGAAGAGTGTCCTTCTTCAACCTATTACAGGAGGTACTATGTTTACTCTGGATCAACTGCTTAACGAACAGACTTATCCTGACTTTTCCAGCCTTGACTCTTCTTACGATACTGCCAATCCGTTGATCCAAAATCTTGCTTCAACAAGTAAGAAACATTCACGTCTTTTTACTGTTAATGCTGGCTTGGAATTTGATTTCTTGAAACATTTTACTTGGCGTACAGCAGGTAGTTATACTTGGAGCAATGCCAAGTCAACTTCTTTTGCAGATGAAAGATCTACATCTTACATCATGGATCCTGTTAATACGGGTATTAACGGTAGTATAGGTAATAGTGAAAGCTATAAGTGGCAAGTTACTAATACATTGAATTATCACCAAACTTTTGCAAAGAAGCATAAAATAACAGCTTTGTTGGGTCAAGAAACGACTTACTCTGAGTCAGAGAGTAATTCTATGACCTTAAATAAGTTCCCTGTTCCTAACCATGGCTTGGATGATATTTCTGTAGCTAATGTAAAGGAAAAAAGCTCGGGACATTCTCATAGTGGAATCGTTTCTTTCTTCGGTCGTTTAAATTACAATTACGACGAACGTTATATATTGACAGCGTCTCTTCGTGCTGATGGTTCTTCCAAGTTCGCTCGTGGTCATCAGTGGGGTTATTTCCCTTCTATTGCAGGTGCTTGGCGTATCTCAGAGGAAAAATTCTTTAAGGATAAACCAATCAATGATGTGGTTAGTAGTTTGAAGTTACGTGTGGGTTATGGTGCTACAGGAAATAATGATATTTCTGATTATCTGTATCGTACCAACGTGTCACAGACCATCTATCCTATGAATAACAGTACCACTAATCCAGCTTATGCATTGAGTGGTACACTTGGAAATAGTGCTTTGCAGTGGGAAACTTTAAAGTCAACTAATATTGGTGTGGATGTATCTTTTCTGAAAAGTCGTATTAATTTGACTGCTGAATGGTATAACAACGAGGCAAGCAACTTGTTGATGCAGAGTGTTGTTCCTGCAAGTACAGGTTATACATACCAATATCAGAATATTGGTAAGATGCGCAATCGTGGTTGGGAATTTACTTTGAATACAGTCAATGTACAGACTAAGAATTTCCGTTGGACTTCTGATTTGAATCTGTCTTTCAATAAGTCAAAGGTGATTTCTTTGGAAAACGGACAAGACAGTAAAGTGTTCACTGTTGGTGGTAACAGAAGTGGTTCTGTAACTTATTATGCAACAGTAGGTCAAGAGTTGGGAGATATGTATGGTTATAAATACGAAGGTATCTATACAACCGATGATTTCGAAGAAGTAAATGGTAAGTTTGTACTTAAAGAAGGTGTAGTCTCTGTAGATAAGACAAATATCCAGCCTGGTGACATCAAGTTTGCAGCAGACAACGAGGATGGAACTAAGTTTACAAAAAAGATGGTTAAGATAGGTAACGGTACACCTGATTGCGTTGGTGGCTTCAACAATACAATTACCTATAAAGGATTCGATTTCAACATGTTTATGAAGTTCTCGATAGGGAATGACATTTACAATGCCACTAAGCATAGCTTGAGCCCATACGCCATGTTCCAAAATGTTCCTTCAGAATTTGGTGACAACTATTATCGTCTCATAGATCCAACGACAGGTAAAACTGCGACTACTTTAGCTCGTTTGAAGGAGTTGAATCCAAATGAAGCTTCTCGTACATGGAGTCCAAGCAAGGTGAATACCAATTGTATCACTTATCCTTCTTCTTATTATGTAGAGGATGGTTCATATTTACGTTTGTCGCAGATTACCTTGGGATACACATTCCCTAAAGCTTGGGTGAGCAAGGCATATATCAGCAATGCCCGAATCTACTTTACTGTTTATAATGTGGCAACCATTACAGGCTATGACGGTTATGATCCAGAGGTGTCTGCTGCAAAAGGTGTAGCTACAACTCCAGGTTATGACAGTTCTACTTATCCTCGCTCAAGGAGCTTTGTTGTGGGCTTGAATGTTACATTCTAAGTTTAAGTGTAAAATATTAAATACGAAAAGTAATGAAGATAAATAAGATATTCGTGGCTGTAATGGCTGCAATCGGACTGACCTCTTGTAACGATTGGCTTGATATGGAGGCTTATAAATCTGACGATACAGAGTTCGCTTTTCAGAATGAAACTAATGCAGACTTGTTCGTACAAGGGTGTTATAGAGGTATTGTCCCAGGCGATTTTTATTATCAAATGGGCATGGGTGATGGTGTTATGCATTCATGTGAGGATGGAACAACCAACAACTCTAAGTATAATATTTGTAACTATAAGTATGATGCTACTACTCCTACGACTTTGACAGGAGTATATAATGAAGAGTATGGTGCAATAGAGCAAGCAAACATTGCCATCAAAAAATTGAGTGAAATGGCGGAGAGCGATAAGCGTAACTCGATGTTAGGTGAGGCCTTGTGCCTTCGTGCTTTCGGTTATCTTAACTTAATACGTGTTTATGGTGATGTGCCAGCTCGTTGGTTGCCTATGGATGATATTTCAGATAAGAATGAGGCCTTGTATCCAAAGCGTACTTCACGTGATGTAATCTATGACAAGATAATCGCAGACCTTCAGCAGGCGGTTGATTATTTGCCATGGTTCTCTGAGAGCGGATATGCGACTACAGAACGCGTTACTAAGCAGGCAGCTTATGCTTTGCTTGCACGTACAGCGCTATATGCTGGTGGCTATTCTCTTCGCTGGAATCTTGAGACCAATGACGTTAATACCATGCAAGTAAAGCGTCGTGACGATGCAGAACGAGTAAAGGAATTGTATCAGATTGCAGACAATGCTTGCAAGGCTGTTATTAATAAAGGTGAAAACTATTTGGTAAAAGCAGCTAACGGCAAGAGTGGTTATGAGAATTTATGGTATAACTTTGATCAGCGTAATCTAACCGCTGTCAATTCAGAAATGCTTCTCTCTTTAGCTCAATATGGTTCAGAGACCAACTCTAAATTCCAGATTTATGCACATCCAGGTTCAAGAGGCGGCACGTTTGGTTCACGCAAAGCTATGCAGTTTATTTTGCCTACCTATTATCTCTCTTTTGACAAGAAAGATACTCGTAGAGATGTCAATTGTACTTCTTACAGTATTTATTTCTTAAATAAAGGTAAGAGTAGTGATACTTGGGTCGATGTTGGTACAACTTACTCTTGCATCATGTCTGGAAAGTTCCGTCTTTCTTGGTGTGTCGAGCCACAAGATGCGAGCAAACGTAACTTGAATATTCCAATTCTTCGTTATGCAGATGTGCTCCTGATGTATGCAGAGGCTGAGAATTTCTTGAATAATGGACCGACTTCTGAAGCAAAGAATGCATTAAAGGAAGTACGTGAACGTGCAGGAATTGCTGATATGGAGATTCCTTCAACTCAAACAGCCTTCGATGATGCTTTGGCTCAAGAAAGGAAGTGGGAATTTGCTACAGAGTTTATGCTCCGAACAGATTTGATTCGTATGGGACGTTTGGCTAAGGAAATTGCTCAGACAAAGCAGGATATGAAGGATTTGTCTGGTAAACGAGGAGCATATGCTAATGTTGCTACTTATCGTCTTTACAAGTTCCACAAAGATGCGCAAGTATATGGCGACGAGTTCTTGGCTGTTGACTATATTGACATTACTGATGCTCACGAAATCGAAATTTTGAAGACCGTTCCTAATCAGGCAAAGTTGGCAGAAATTGTTCAAGCGCATGGAATAGCTGTGAATAATGGCGATAAATGGTATCCTGTCAACATGTTTGAGGCATATAACAGCTCATTCAATGTAAAGGCACGTCAGTCTGTTGGTTTCTCTGGTGGTGCTAAGGCTTTACAGATAGGTAATATCATTTATACCAAGCCTACAGGAAAGTCTGAGAATGGAGGAACTTATCCTAATTGGATTGAGGCTGCAGACGGAAGTGATGGCTTGTATTATGGATATGAGGAAAATCATTGCGAATTACTTCCTTTTGCAAACAAGAGTGCTGGTCATCCAATGGTTGACAACCCTAACCTGACTCAGTTGCCAGGTTATTAATAAATGATAATAGACTATCTCGCTAAGGCAGGGAATCTATCTCAGTGAGATAGTCTATCGTTTTATTCGGTAAATGCAAATTACATGAAATAGCTTTTCATGTTGATATTTGTTCTTTATTCTTGAAAACTAAACTAATAACTAAACTAATAACTATGACAATGAGAAAATCAACTAAGTTTTTGTTCTCAGCATTGCTGGTAAGTAGTTGCTTGGCAACTCAAGCTCAGCAATTGGCATTTCCTGAAGCTCAGGGATGGGGACGTTTTGCGGTAGGTGCCCGTGATGGAGGTACAGTTTATCATGTTACTAATTTGAATGATTCTGGTACTGGGTCTTTGAGAGATGCCATCAGTCAGCCCAATCGCATAATCGTGTTTGATGTCGCTGGTGTCATCAACATTAAGGGCCGATTGGTTTTTAAAAACAACTTATATATTGCGGGTCAGACAGCTCCAGGCGAAGGTATAACCGTCTATGGTAATGGCGTGTCCTTCTCGGGTTCAGACAATATTATCGTACGCTATATGCGTTTCCGTATGGGACACAATGGCTCGTCGGGAAAAGATGCGGCAGGTATAGCCAACGGACAGAATATGATATTCGACCATTGTTCTTTCTCTTGGGGATTGGATGAGACGTTTTCCATCAATCCAGACAACAAAGGTGTCGTTCCTGGCTACATAACGATTTCGAATAGTATTATGGGACAAGGGTTGATGCCTCATAGTGCGGGAGGCTTGATGCAGTCTGACTACATTTCGCTCTATCGCAATCTTTATGTAGATAACGCAACTCGTAACAACAAGATAAAAGGAAAAACCCAGTATGTAAACAATATCGTTTATAATTGGAAGAATGGTTGTTACATTATGGGTGGAGACTCTAAGGGAGATTCCTTTGCTAATATAGAAGGCAATTTGTTTATCAATGGTCCTGCTAACGGTGGAAATGCCTTTTCTGGTGGAGGAGGAGAAGGTGCGTTTAGCTTCTATGGAGAGGATAACTGGCAGGATAGCAATATGGATGGTAAGTTTGACCCTGCTGAGGTGACAAACTATGCGGCAGGTGTGCGTCAAACGACTCGCTATGATTATCCAGAGATGCCAAAGTATCCCGGCAATAGTTTGTTGACCAATCTGCTTCCTACTGTAGGAGCGTCTTTGCCATATCGCGACTATGCGGATTGTTATATGGTTGACGAAGTTAATTCTCTTGGAAAGAGTGGAGAATTGATATCTAATGAGGAAAATCTGGTATATGGTAGCCCTGCTACATGGACTGTTTGGGGAGGCAATAAAAAAGTAGATACCGATGGTGACGGTATGCCTGACGAGTGGGAGAAAACGCATGGGACAGATCCTAACAAGGATGATGCGATGGTAATCGCAACCAATGGGTATGCTAACATCGAGAACTACATCAACGGCATTACTGTCGATGACCGCGATTATTTCTTACGTGCCCCGATGTGTGTGGAATTTGTTTCTGCTACAACTACGAGTATTAAGTTGAAGTGGAGAGATTATACGTATGCTGAGGATGGCTTTATTGTAGAACTGAAGAAGGCTGGTGAAGAGGCTTGGAAAGAAGTGGCTCGTGTGGCAGCTAATTCGACTTCGTGTACAATTGAAGGTCTTGAACCAGGCACTGCTTTCTTGACGAGAGTGCGTGCTTTCGAAGGTTCCGACAAATTCTCCGAGTATTCTCCAGAGCTCACGATGGCCACTCGTCCTGTAGAAGCAGGCATGTTGGATATAGATTCTTATCAACCAGATTTGACATGGGATAATTCTGCTACTGTTTGGGATTATAGTGCCAAAAGTTGGAATGGTGGTTTAGCGTCTTTTACTGATAACGAAAAGGTGCTCTTCGATGCCTCAAAGGATGTTCATGTGGCACTGGATGAGACTGTGAGTCCTGCTGCTCTTGTCGCCAAAGGTGATGGAAACGTAGAGATATCTGGCGCTGGTGCAATCGCTGGTGAGACTTCTGTCAATAAAGCCGGTGAAGGCACTCTGACATTAAATACATTAAACAATTACACCGGAGCCACGGTGCTTCATGAAGGAGTGTTGGCTTTCAATACTTTGAAAAATGGCAGTGAGCCCAGCTCTATTGGTGCGAGTGCAAACTTTGCGCAGAGTTGGATTTTTGATGGAGGAACTTATCGCTATACAGGAGAAACAACTGCTACGGATAAAGCGGCTCAGATAAAGAGGGAATCGACTTTTGAAGTAGAGAATAGTGCTGCGACGGTTACGATGAATGGATCGTTTGAAGGAGACGGCAATATAGTCTTTGATGGAAAAGGTCAAGTATCTGTTGCCTCAAGTAAGTTCTTTGGCTACAAGGGAACGACGATTCTTCGTGGAGGAACTCTCAATCTCTCGACTATTGAGGTCGCAAAAGCGGGTATAGGTTCTTCTTCCAAGCTGATTATGGAAGGAGGAGAACTGAAGACGAATGGTGAGGATAACAGTTTTGAGACTTACTCATTCCCGATAGAAGTGAAGGAAGGAACGGTTTCGCAGTTCTCTCCACACCGCAATTGTTATATAGCTACACCATTGACCGGGTCTGGTACTCTTCAACTGAATGTTCCTTATTTGCGAGAGTATCTGAAGGGTGATAACTTCTCAGCATTTGCAGGACGTTTGGTTGCAAATGGTATCTCTTCTGAAAAAGAAGGGTCTTTGTTCTTGCTGAATGATAATTCCGTTAATTTCAAGAATAGTGTTGTGGAGTTGGCAGGTAACGCTCGTATGGGAATTTGGGCTACGAAAGGTAATGCTACCATAGGAGGATTATCAGGTGCTTCAACTACTTATTTGAGTGGAAGTAGTAAAAAAACAAAAGATTTTGAGTGTATTTGGAACATAGGAACCGCCAATACGGATGAGACTTTTGCTGGAAGAATCAACAATTGGTCTATGAGTGGCAGTAGCTCAAAGTATCAAGGTACGGTAAATATCAATAAGCAAGGTACTGGTTATTGGCGTTTGACAGGTGACAACGACTATAAGGGTGTCACCAACGTACAAGGTGGTAATTTGATAGTTAATGGCACAAATAGTGGAACAGGAGCAGTAAATGTCATGAAAGATGCAACTCTATCAGGTGAGGGAAGTATTGCTGGTGCTGTTTGTGTAGATGCTGGTGCCACGATCCAGGCAGGAGATTTCGAAAAAGGCGCTAATGGCGCCAAGTTGTCTTTGAAAAGCTCTTTGACCGTCAAAAGCTGTGGTATTGTTAATGTGTTGTTGGAAGGTACAAGCAACAATGTGATAGCTTCTGATGCTGTAACCTTGGAGGATGGCGCTGTCATCCAAATGGGAGACGCGGATGTACCAATGACCTTTGTCGATGGAGAAGTATTCAAAGTCTTCTCTTCTGGAGTGACATTAGGCGGAACAGTAAAGATGATTCCAGAGAAACCAGGAGAGGGACAAGTTTGGGATTTGACTTCTCTTTCTACTGAAGGTATTGTCAAGGTCGCCACTGCTACAGGTGTTGGAAATATATCTATGCAGGAAATCCCTGCCAAAGTAGAATACTACGATTTGTCAGGAAGAAAAATCTCTAATGTGGGTGATGGTGCATATTTGTTGCGATTGACTACAAAAGCCGGAAAAGTGGTAACACGAAAAATCATGAAATAAAATGATGGGTGGAAGTGTACACAATTGTACACTTCCTCCTATATATGCACACGAGATATAAAATAACTTCTTAAAAGAATCATAAATGTGTGTCTGTGCCTTGTTTGCTATAAATGCACCTTATTTTATCTATAATAAGTGCACATCTTATATAAAATAGGTATTTTAGTTCAGACATATTTTATTTACTTATTTGCCATTTATAGCAAATATTCGTCCAATACTATGTGCGTGAAATTTCGTTTGATGGAATGAAAATATATGATAGTGTACAATTTTGTATAGCTATAATATGTGAAAAGCACTAATTTTGCCATCGAAAATAGCTAAAAACAAATGAAAAAATTAATCTTAAGTATTTGCCTGTTGTTTGCATTGAGCTCTATGGCTCAGCAACCCATCGACAGAAAGAAGGTGGTAGAGCGTAACAATCCACATGTTACAACAATGGATTCGCTCAACTCACTCTCTGTAGGTAATGGTGGTTTTGCCATGACAGTAGATGGTACAGGTCTTCAGTCTTTCCCTAAGTCTTATTCTCTTGGTGTTCCATTGGGAACCATGAGCGACTGGGGCTGGCATTCTTTTGCTAATCCTGAGAATTATCAACCAGAGGAAAGCTGGCGTTATTATGATTTTGGCAGAGGCCGTAAGGAACCTTATGCCACACAGGTAAAGGACAACAAACGAGCCAAGGCAGCTGGCGACTGGTATCGCGTAAACCCTCATCGTCTGCATTTAGGTACATTGGGATTGTCGCTGGGTACAGATCCTAAGCAGATCAAGCAGATAGACCAGACACTGAATATGTGGGAAGGTATGATCAAGAGCAGCTTTATATATAAAGGTAAGGCTTACCAAGTGGAAACGACCTGCGACCCTGTTCTCGATATGATAGCTACCCATATACAGTCTAAGGGAACCATCGCTGTGGATGTACGCTTCGCTTATCCTACTGGCGGACATTGCGATGATGCCTGCGACTGGACTAAAGATAAGTTGCATTCCACGACACTTGTTGCTCAAACATCCAACTCTGCAGTTTTAAAGAGAATAATCGATGAAACCGTATATTTTGTGATGTTAAGATGGCAAGGCGCTGCTAAATTAAAGCAGAAAGGCAAGAACTTCTATCAGTTGCAAGCCAAGTCTTCAGACCTGAAACTTACCTGCGAATATGCAGAGCAGACATCCACAGCCAACAAAACTTTTGCCGATGTTGCCGATGCTGCCAAGGCATACTGGATGGGTTATTGGAAAAAGGGAGGTATGGCAGACTTCTCCAACTGTAAGGATCCCCGTGCCAAGGAGATGGAGCGCCGTGTAGTATTGAGCCAGTATCTGCTCGCCATTCAGGATGCAGGCGATACACCTCCACAGGAGACAGGACTCACCTATAATTCATGGTTTGGAAAATTTCATTTGGAGATGATTCTCTGGCATCAGGCACAGTTTGCTCTTTGGGGACACCCCGAGATGTTGGAACGTTCACTTTCCTGGTATTTCAAGGCAGAAGCCAATGCCCGCAAGATTGCCGAGCGACAGGGATTCAAAGGAGTGCGCTGGATGAAGATGACAGACCCTTGGGTAGGCGAGGCACCTTCTGGAGTGGGAAGTTTCCTGATCTGGCAACAGCCCCACCTCATTTATTTGGCTGAATTGCTCTATCGTGCCAACCCAACACCTGCACTCTTGCAGAAATATGCGCGTTTGGTCGATGAAACCGCTGAATTTATGGGCGACTTTGCCGATTACGACAAGCAGAACGACCGCTATATACTTCGTGGTTGCATAGCAGCTCAGGAAACTCTGCCAGCAGCAACAACCATCAATCCTCCGTTTGAGTTGAGCCAGTGGCATTGTGCCTTGCAGATTGCACAGACCTGGCGCGAGCGATTGGGCAAGGAGCGCAATGCACATTGGGATGATGTCATTCAGAAGATTTCTCCATTGGCATCCAAGGACAGTCTGTATCTCGCAGCAGAGACCGAGCCTGATACTTATAAGAATGAAAAGATGTACAGCGATCATCCCGCAGTGATGGGAGCGATAGGTCTGTTCCCATACAACAGTCGTCAGATTGACTTTGCCACGATGAAGAAGACAGAGCAGTGGATTTGGAAGAACTGGAAGTGGGAGACATCCTGGGGATGGGATTATCCGATGATGGCTATGGGAGCCGCCCGCATGGGTGAGCCCGAGAATGCAGTAGGAGCCTTGCTGATGAAGCAGCAGAAGAACACCTATTTGGTAAGCGGTCATAACTATCAGGATGGTCGTCTTCGTCTTTATCTTCCTGGCAATGGAGGTTACCTGATGGCAGTAGCCATGATGTGTGCAGGCTGGGACGGAAGTGTTCATCCCAATCCAGGTTTCCCACAAGATGGCAACTGGGATGTGAAATGGGAAGGTCTGAAGCCCCTCTTTTAGTTGACAGAGAATAACAATAGTAAATACAATTATAAACTTAAAAATTCATTTTATGCAAAACAAATCACTTATGTTCCAGGTTTGCATGGTATTGTTCATGCTGCTGGTAGCTCCTGTGAAAGGCCTCGCTCAAGGTGGGGGGGGTGACTATTTCAGGACAAGTGACGGATGACATGGATGTAGTTATCGGTGCGACGGTAAAAGTTGTTCCCGGTAATACAGGTACTGTTACCGACGTAGATGGTAACTTTAAGCTCACCGTTCCTTCATCTGCCAAGTCTTTGGTTATTTCTTATGTAGGTTACAAGACCAAGACCGTCGACATCAAGGGCCGTACTCAGATTAATGTACAGCTCGAGCCCGAGGCTCAGATGCTCGACGAGGTTGTTTCTATTGGTTATGCCAAGGTAAAGAAAAGAGACCTGACTGCCGCTACAGCTTCTGTCAGCGGTAAGGATCTTGCCAATATACCTGCCACTTCTGCCGCTCAGGCTTTGACAGGTAAGGCTGCCGGTGTGAACATCATTACCCAGAGTGGTGCGCCAGGTGCCGATATCAACATTACTGTACGTGGTGGTACGTCTATCACACAGAGTACCAAGCCACTCTACATCGTGGATGGTTTCCAGATGGAAGATGGTTTGAGAAATGTGGATATCAACGATATCGAGACCATCGACGTGATGAAGGATGCTTCTGCTACAGCTATTTATGGTGCTGCTGGTGCCAATGGTGTAATCCTTATTACTACCAAGAGCGGTAAGGCCGGCAAGACTGAGGTTTCTTATAATGGTTATGTAAGTTTCCAGCGTCTTGGCAAGAAGCTCGACCTGCTTGGCGTTCAGGATTACGTGAAGTATCAGTATGAGTTCCAGACTCTTCGTGGCAACGAGGATGCTTTTGCAAGCCTCTTTGGTGGCAGCGTAAGTGATGCCGACTTCTATACAGGCGCTTATGACCGTATAGCAAGCGAATATGGCAACCGTGCCGGTATCGACTGGCAGGACGAGGTGTTCGGATCTACTGGTGTGGCTCAGACACATAATATTAATATCTCTGGTGGTAGCGAGAAGACAAAGTATATGCTCAGCTACAACTATACTGGCGAGGATGGTATCATGGCAAAGCATGGTTACTATAAGAACAGTGTCCGCGCCAAGATCAATCACGAACTTTGGAAGGGCGTACGCTTCGACTTCTCTTCTGCCTTGCAGATGACCAAGCTCGAAGGTGGCGGTTCTCTTGGTGGTACTTTGAAGCAGACTATTCTTCAGCCTGTAACTGGTGGTGTTCGTTTTACCAACGATCAGATGCTCGGCGAAGACCTTACAGATGCTTTCGATGCCATTCCTGGTAGTAACAACTACGACTCTAACAACCCTATTCTTACCAATAACGCTATCACAAACGAGAAGTTTACTCGTCTTGCTACTGTGAATGCTGGTATTGAGTTCGACATTATCAAGAATCTGACATGGCGTACAGCTGGTAGCTATCAGTGGAAGCAGACTCGTACCGACTATTGGGACGATGGTTCTACCAAGACAGCTGCTGCCAACAAGAGCCCTTATGGTTATGGCAAGCGCAACAATGCAGAGGCTTACCAGTGGCAGATTACCAATACGCTGAACTACTCGTTCGACCTCAACAAGGATCATCACTTCTCAGCTCTGCTGGGTCAGGAGACTACTTATTGGGAGACCATGAAGCTCGAAAACGAGTATCGTGAGTTCTCTGATGGAAACTTCGGTTTGAATGATGTCAGCATGGGTATTCCTGCTGTATGGAAATCAGGCAAGACTCGTCGTGGTCGTGTATCTTGGTTTACCCGTGTATCTTACAACTATCTGGACCGTTATCTTGTCAACGCTACACTTCGTGGTGACGGCTCTTCTAAGTTTGCCAAGGGCAACCAGTGGGGTTACTTCCCATCTGCATCTGCAGCATGGCGTATTTCAGAGGAACCATTTATGGAAGGTTTGAAGGATATCTTCGACAACTTGAAGCTCCGTGTAGGTTATGGTACGGCCGGTAACGATAACATCGACGACAATATGTATGCTACGTCTTACGGCTCTGGCCATTATGGCATTGGCGGTAAGGACTATATCACTTATGTTCCAGGTAAGACTCTTGGAAATAAGGACCTCAAGTGGGAGAAGACAGAGACAGTCAACGTAGGTCTTGACGTTTCGGTATTTGGCAGCCGCCTCAATGTAGGTATCGACTGGTACAACAATACCTCTAAGAACCTGCTTATCAAGAACCAGATTCCTTCTTCTACAGGTTATACAACACAGTATCAGAATGTAGGTTCTATCCGTAACCGTGGTGTGGAAATTGTTATCAACGCAACACCAGTTCGTACAAAGGACTTCACATGGTCAACAGATTTCAATGTAGCTTTCAACCGCTCTAAGGTGCTCGATATCTATGGTGGCAGCAGTGAGTCAGACTACTTTATCCAGGATTACGAGTCTCGTATGGGCTTCAAGATCGAGAAGGGCAAACCTCTCGGACAGTTCTATGGTTTGGTATATGATGGTCTTTACACCACAGCCGACTTTATCCAGAACGAGGATGGTACTTACAAGTTGAAGGATGGTATTGCCAGCCTGAAAGGTTTCGATCGCAAGGCAGTAAAACCAGGTGATGTGAAGTATAAGACATTTGCAGGTGAAACAGATAAGAATGGTAACCCTGTATGGAGTGTTAACGACCGTACCGTTATTGGTAATGCAGCTCCTGACTTTACAGGAGGTTGGAACAATACCTTTACCTATAAGGGATTCGACCTGACCGTCTTCATGAACTTCTCAGTAGGCAACGATGTGTTCAACATGAGTACTCAGCGTTTTGTTGGTCCTTACTTGGCCAACCAGAACACCATCTCAGACATGGCTAACCGATACACCCTCATCGACCCACTCACAGGTAAGGAGTCTACCAACCTTGCTCGTTTGGCAGAGTTGAACCCAGGTGAGGACAATGGCAGCCGTATGTGGAATATTTCTTCCAATAACAAGTATGCCATCTCCGACCATAGCAGCTATTATATCGAGAATGGTTCATTCCTTCGTCTGAACACCATCACTTTGGGTTATACATTCCCTAAGACATGGTTGAAGAAGATCTACTTGCAGAAGGCTCGTGTCTATGCGACGATGAACAATATCTGCACTATTACAGGTTACTCAGGCTATGACCCAGAGGTTTCTGCTTCAGGAAGTGCCCTGACTCCAGGTGTGGACAATTCTTCTTACCCACGTGCTAAGAGCTGGGTAGTAGGTGTAAACTTAACATTCTAATCAATTCATTCTAACAAGAGTAATATATGAATAAGATATTAAATATATTAGGTGTTACGGCCATAGCTTTGACCATGACATCTTGCCAGGACTGGTTGGATATGCCATCTGAGTCATCTGCCGACAGCGGTTCTGTCTTTGAGACAGTATCCCGTGCAGAACTTGCCACAGTGGGTGCTTATGCCAGCCTCCATACTCAGGAGCTGGGCTATCAGCTGCTTGAGGGTACAGACGAGTGTGCCTCAACAGAGAGCAACTCTAAGTATGACGTTTCCAACTATAACTTCACCAACGTCACAGGTATGCTCAGCAATACATATACTTCTATGTATGCAGCCATCGAGTATGCCAACGTTTGTATTCAGAAGTTGCCCGGTATGAGCGTTTCTGAGAGCGAGAAGGGTAAGGTGAATGCGCTCCTTGGCGAAGCGTTGGCCATCCGTGCCTATGCTTACTGGAATCTGATTCGCTTCTATGGCGACGTTCCTTTCACAACAGTTCCAACAGCTGAGTTGACAACCTTCACTTCTTCACGTACCGACCGTGATGTGATCTACGATCAGTGCATTGCCGATTTGCAGAAGGCTGTAGAACTCCTGCCATGGCAGGGTGAGGCCAATGCTCCTTCTACACCTGAACGTTTCTGCAAGAACTCTGCTTATGGCATCTTGGCCCGTGTGGCTCTCTATGCTGCTGGCTACTCTCTGCGTTGGGACCTCAACACCTACGATGCTTCTACCTTGCACATCGCACGCCGTGACGATGCTGCACGTGTGAAGGAACTTTATCAGATTGCTGCTGATGCCTGCAAGGCTGTTATCGAAAAGCGTCAGAATGGCTTGCTCGACAACTACGACCAGTTGTTCAGAGATTTGGGCAACCAGACTTACAACAAGGAAACCATGTTGGAGTATGGTTGGTATGGCGAGAATGCTACCGATGTAAGAACAGGTTATGTCAATGGTATCCCAACTTCAGGTAACGACAATTCTGAAGGTGGTATGGGTAAGGGTGGCTCACAGATGATGGCTTATCCTACTCTTTTCTTCGATTATGACAAGGATGACCAGCGTCGTGATGTGTCTGTCTGCAACTACGGCATCGTGCTCAGTGCCAAGGGCAATAAGTATCAGATGAATACTTACAATGGTATGGGTGTGGGCAAGTACCGCATCAACTGGAAGAAGGAGATGGGTGCAACCAACAGCAAGCGTAACATCAATTTCCCATTGCTTCGCTATGCCGACGTATTGTTGATGTATGCTGAAGCTCTGAACGAGGTGAATAATGGTCCTACTCAGGAGGCCATCAATGCAGTGAAGGAAGTCCGCAAGCGTGCCTTCCGTGGCAATGAGGCCAAGGCTGCTGCAGGTATTCCTACCAACCATGACGACTTCCTCACCTTCATCCAGAAGGAGCGTAAGCTCGAACTTTCCAACGAGGGTCTGCGTCGTACCGACCTTACTCGCTGGGGTAAGCAGTATGAGATGCTGATGGCAGAGAAGCAGCGCTTGGTAAACTTGGCAAAGCGTGATGGTGAATTTGCCAACGTACCAGTTTATCGTGCTTACTATCTCTCTACCACCCCTAAGTTTGAGGATCCTACCATCGCATTGAGCTATATCGACCTTTCACAGGCTGATGTTGAGGCTTTGGGTCTTTCTGCCGACCAGATCAAGACTCTGAAGATTTTGAACTCAAGTAGCAAGGGTTCACTTAAGGATGTGAAGCTCTATGAAAAGGATGGCAAGCTTTATAGTGCTGTAAACAAGCCCGAAGGTGCTGTAGAGCATTCTTACACCATCCTCAATATGTTCAGTATCGTTTCTATCAAGCAGAAGGGTAACCTGTGTGTAGAGGACGTAACTGGAGTGTCAAGCAACAATGCCTGGATTACAGGTAATTCTGGTGTATTCTATGGCTTGCAAAAGAACATGACAGAGCTGATGCCGTTCAACACCTCTAAGATTCTTGATGTAAATGCAGGTCTTGAGGGTCAGCAGCATCCAGCTTACAAGTAAAGATTGTTTTTAGTACAGTACATACATTTCGGTAAATAAGAATTATTTTTAGTAAAAAAGGGACGAACTCGCGATGAGCTCGTCCCTTTTCGTATGGTATGAATGGGGTTATTTCAGCAGGTTGAAAAGACCTTTGCCTTTGTTGAGCAGGTTCTTCATCTTTTCTTTTGAGTTTTTCTTTTCCGTCTTGTCCGATGAGTCGCTGTCGTCTGTTTCCTTCTTCTTTACCTTCTTTTCCTTGGGCGACGAAGCTCTTTTGCCTGTCAGTGCCGGCAGCTTACCTACTTTGGCCTTGTCGCCTCTGAAGGCATCGCCTCCCCATACGGCACGTATGGGATAGCCGTCGCTTGGGATATCTGCGCCGTCGGGATCTTCGTTGCATTCGTAGGTGTACTGCATGAACAGCCATTCTTTGGTCTGGGTGTTGCAGCTGTAGCTGCTGCCCCAGGTGATGTTGAACATGTGGGTTATTCGGGTTGAGTTGGCTGTCATATAGTCACCGAAAATGCCTTTGTTGGCATTTACTGTGCCGTTTATATGTCCTGCATAGGGCAAGAAGATAGACTTGCCGTTCTTCAGACTGGTATAGAGTGTGCCCTTTACACCATTTATCTTCACATACTTTGCGTAGCAGTTCTCGCGCAGTTCCTTGCACTGCAGTCGGGTAGGAATTTGCCATTCGCCTCCCATGTTCTGGCGTGCTGCGTCGTATTCTGGCTTTAGGCGTTGTCTCATGGCTGTCGATATGGCATACTTGTTGTCCTCCTCCTCGAACGACTGTATGTTGTATGGGTTGGTGTAGGTGTAGGCACCATATCCGATGAACGACTCACGGTCATATTTGGGCTTTGTCTTGGTCTCACCGTAGGCGTAGTAGTTGCCGTATGCCTCGGGCTTGGCTGCGCCCACGTTGCACGTAGCCCACTTGGTTCCGCTTGGCAGTGCCAGATCTACGTATCCATATCCGGCATGCTTGTCGTCGGCTGCACTCAACTTGGTGTTTGCCTCTATCGGGTTGCGCTCGCCCGGCAGTGTGATCAACATCTCGCAAATCAATGGGCGTCCAGAGCCAAGGGTTATCTTTGCCTTCTTCCCGTTGATGGTTGCCTTCACCATGCTGTCATCTACGGTAAACTCCTTGTTGTTCTTGTAATTGAACAGTATGTTGGTAAAGTTGGTCAGGTGGATGCGCAGCACGTATTTCCTGCCCGACTCGAACACGAAGCCGGCATTGGGAGTCTCACGGTTGCCGTCGGTGTCGAACTGCAAGTAGCGTCCGCCGCCATTGCATTCTATCTTTCCCTCGCCCAG
>OIYF01000279.1_pt1 | contig 21771 bp, 26 predicted proteins | sample 1587971 | NCBI WGS metagenome assembly OIYF01 (sample SAMN03283248) | human gut metagenome | biome: human-associated habitat; material: feces | host: Homo sapiens | place: Peru | collected 2012 | reverse complement strand
TCCGGTGAGGAGTTATTTTAATTTGGTAACAAAAAATGCCGTATTTATGCGGTCTGTGGCGTTTCGCAAACGCCTAACAATTACAAATGAATAAGAGGTAAAGGAGATTTTACTATGAGAAAAGACATGACGATCGGAAATCCAATGAAGATCATTCTTCTTTTTTCCCTTCCGGTTCTGCTTGGAAATCTGTTCCAGCAGTTCTACAACATGGTAGACACCGTGATCGTAGGCCAGTATCTTGGGGAGGATGCACTGGCCGCCGTTGGTTCTACGGGCTGCCTGATGTTTCTGGTTCTCGGTTTCGCCAACGGAATTGCTCAGGGATTCGGTGTCATGGTATCCCATGCATTCGGTGCCAAAGACATGAAGCTTCTCCGTCATTGCGTAGCACTTTCACTGCTTTTAACGGTTGTAATTTCCATGATTCTGACCGTTCCTACGGTTGCGTTTTCCCGCCAGCTGCTTCTGTGGCTGAATACTCCGGAAAATATCCTCACACTGGCAAACCGGTACATCCGGGTCATCTTTGCCGGTATCTTTGCTACCATGGCATATAACGTAGCATCCGGTATTTTACGTGGGATTGGTGACAGCCGGACACCACTTTATTTTTTGATCCTGTCCAGCGGTCTCAATATTTTTCTGGACATCTTCCTTATTGTTGTGGTAAAACTCGGCACTGCCGGTGCCGCTTATGCCACCGTTATCTCGCAGGCGGTTTCCGCAGTTTTATGTTTCATCGTCATGTTCCGCAAACATGACATCCTGCGGACCACACGCGAAGATTATTATTGTGATTTTCATGAGATCCGCCGGATGCTGTCTGTGGGAATTCCGATGGCTTTAAACTATTCCATCACAGCAATCGGAACCATGATCCTGCAAAGTGCCGTCAACGTGTTTGGTTCCAGCGTGGTAGCTGCTTTTACTGCTGCTTCCAAAGTCAGCAACATCGCCACCCAGACCATGCCGACACTCGGTACAGCCATGGCAACCTACTGCGGACAGAATCTCGGTGCTGGAAAACATGACCGCATTTTCCGCGGTATGAAAGATGCATTTTATTTATGTTTCTTTGCAGCCGGAGCCGCCGCACTGCTCTGCTGCCTTGCCGGACCTACGATGGTCGGATGGTTCATCCACAACCCATCTGAACAGACACTGCACGCAGCAATGCAGTATCTGCACATTGCAAGTATTTTTATGCTGCCTCTGGCATGGATCTTTGTATACCGTAATGGTCTGCAGGGCTTAGACCGTGGTCTGGTTCCCATGCTCAGCGGTGTACTTGAACTGTTCAGCCGTTATGCAGTTATCCTGATCGCCGCAAAGCCTTTTGGATACGTGGGTGTATGCAGTGCCGATGCTGCTGCCTGGCTGACAACCGGTATTTTACTGATTGTTACGTATATGTTTTGGAAACATCGTGTCAAAAAACAGCTAAACGCAGAAAATGCCACCATTAACTGCATCAAATAACGATTCTTCCATATCGGAAAAAGGGAGCGTCACCGCTCCCTTTTTATTTTATCTCATAAGTTGTTCCGGTCAAAAGGTATGATTGATGATACCTTTTGGATTCTTTTATCATCTGATTTATCCACAATAACCGTTATCTGCGGAGTCCATTTCGCTGCAGTACATCACTACACGGTTTCTCCCCATATTCTTCGCCCTGTATAATGCAGTATCTGCATGTTTAATTGTCTCCTGATAATTTTCTTTGCTGCACTCTGCCACTCCCACCGAAATCGTAACCGTTCCGGTTTCCAGTTGTAACTGTTCCACAGCCTCGCGGATTTCCTGCGCATGTTCCTCAAATCTCCGCTCATTCTGTTTCATGATGACGATAAACTCTTCCCCTCCCCAGCGGACTAGAATCTCGTCCTCGCATAATCTGGACCTCACAGCTTCCGATACCGCAACTAATGCTTCATCTCCAGCCGAATGTCCATACATATCATTAATACGCTTAAACTTGTCCAGATCATACATTGCGATCGCCATATACTCACCCTTTGCGCAGATAAACGTGTGATTTTCCCCAACTAATGACTCAAACACATTACGGTTATACGCTCCCGTCAGTGCATCATGCCGAAGGTGATCTTCCAGTTTTAATTTCAAGGCAACCTGATCCCGGTATGTTTTTTCCATTGCCACATCAAATACACAAATTCCGATATACAACGGGATTCCCAGAAGAAACATCATCACGTAATCCGGATAGTGTAAAAAAGTATTTGCAATCGCAATATCCACAAACAACAGCCCATGTCCTATAACCTCATATGGAAGCGGTGCTGCAATGCCAAATGCCATAAAAATAAACAGGATGATAAAAAATCCTACACACGCAAAACTCAGATCATCCAGATAGGTACATGCCCAGATCGTACACCACATTACGCTGTGCCCAATCGCATAACTCATCGGTACCATAATCCGATAATCCTTCGTATACTTATTCAAAATTAAATAAATGAGAAATGGGATGATAATTGCAGATCGTGAGATCAGCGTTTCAGTGGAAAATCCACCCAGCAGATAGCAATCCGAGAAAAAATATCCGATTGATGGAATACTGATTCCGAACACAGCCCACAAATTCAAAGTTCTATAATACTCATACTTTTCCTGATAAAAATTTTGTTTATCCATAGGTATACCCTCTTTTTATCCACTTTGTATACTTCTTAGCATAAAAAAAGACCTATAGCAAACCACTATAGATCTTCCAGTGAGACACGGGGGATTCGAACCCCCGACAACTTGATTAAAAGTTATCTTTGTCTTTTTCACCATAATAAAAGAATCTTTTGTGTTATATGTTATTGTTTTCGATTTTAAGTTCAAAAATTTCTACTAATCTATGTTATTTCAATTTAGATATCTTTTACCCTACGTTTTTTGAATTTGATGATTCTTTTTCTTGTTCGGCTTTTGCCGCTCCGGCATTTGCCAGTAGTAAAATGCTGTCCTGCTCTCCTGGGCTGCATTGTCGGAAGTGTTCCAGAAGTTCTTGTTCCTGATCGGTTAGGGTTGGTGGTGCTTCTGGATTAAGATCTAATAGGTAGTCACTGGATATCTCTAAGTATTTGCATACTTTTATTAATATTTCGCTTCCAGGTAAAAAACCTTTTTTCCATTTTGTTGTTTGTGATTGGGCTATTCCGGTGCCTTTTGCTAGTTTGTTTAGTGTTAGATTTTTCTTTTTTAAAATCTTGTCTAGGTTTTCGTAAAACATTTCTCTCCTTTTTAGCAAAATTTTGATAATTTTCTTGACAATGTATCTCGATTTTGTTATTATACTATTAGAGGTTAACAAAATTGAGATACATTTTATTTTTACCTCTAGTATATCATAACTAAAAAATTTTTACATTAGATTTTTTCATGGAGGTGCTGAACATGAAAACAGGTCAGATTATAAGGAAAGCAGTTTTACAGTTATTACAGGAATATGAGTTTCGTGTTGCTGAGGCTAAAAAAGCATTAAACGATTTTTGTGCCTGCTCTCCTAATGATTTGGATAACTTTGATGTTTTAAACGCTAAATTTGAGGATGCCAAAAAGCATCAGTTTGATGTTGCTGATAAGTTGGCTTTTATGCTTTCGCGTTATGCGGATCAGCTGGATTTTTCAGATGAACCGCTGGCTGAAACTTTAGATGATTTAATTGCATTGGCTGCATCCGAAGAAACTTTGACTGATCCAGTTCTGGAAAATGTTCCGGAAGATTCTCCGGTGATGTCTGCAAAATGTAAACTTTGCCCGTCCTGCGTAGACGGTCGGTGTTTCTTTGTTCCGGACATTTACGACAGTGTGTTTCCTTGCCAATCCCCTGCTTGGGATTCCTTTTTTCGGGGCGGCTCTCGTAGCCCGGCGCCCTGATCGCGCGCGTGCTTCTCCGCGATTTTGGTTGTATCTTTTCAAACCAATCTATACCGATTGATTGCCGAAGGGGGACAACCAAAGGTACATGTCCGCAATCATCGTCGTCGCGGTGTATAAGTGTAAAAGCGGCTGTTTTTGAGCCTTGTGTATATCCTTGTGGGTAAGCTTGTTTGCACTCTGGGGGTAACGCACCGCTCAGCACACCAGCAAGTTCACCTGCCCGGGGGACTTGCTGGGGTGCGTTATCCCCAGAGTGTAAACAGCTTATCCATAGGATATACATAGGCGGTTAGCCGCTTTTGCACTTATGCACGGCGATATGGAAGGAGTAGCGCATGGCACTGTGTTGGAGTTTTGAGAAAATCTGCCCCAATCGGTATAGATTGGTGATTATAGATAAAGTTTTAGGGTGTGGCCATAGCACGCGCGCGCTCTGGGCGCCGGGCTACGAGAGCCGCCGGCTCCGGGATATCATCCAGGCATCCTGGTATTTAAACAGTAACGGTAAGTTACGCGTAGATCTCACCGACCATATGGTGACGATTCTGGATCAGATCAAAAGTGATGCGCTTGCGCATGGCTTTGATATATAACTTTCATCAGGAAGGAGGTTCATGACGCTGACTAAAAAAAGCATAGCGAAATCAGTCCGCTTGACACAAGAGGTCTTTGATTATATTGACAGCGCGCCGGGAAACGGATTTAATGAAAAATTTGAAAATATCATCCTCGAGGCGAAACGCGGAGAATCAGACCGGAAGAAAGAACTTGCGCGACTGGATAAGCAGATTGAAAAGCAGCAGCGCAAAGAATCGTTGTTGTTCGAGAAGTACAGTTACTTAGAATCAAGTTTCCGTGACTTTGTACATATTCATCATCAGATTGAGAATCTGAGACAGGACATTGACAAAGCTGCAGAAAAAGACAAACAAATTAAAGGAGATTGAAAATGAACAAATTCAGAATTTTTTTATTTTACTCAGGATTAGTTGATATTAAGGCGCGTGAAGGTCATGACGCAGTGGAAGGTGTTTCCATGGAGTTTCTTTTCTATGGTGAACACGGCGAACAGGTCGAGCCTGTGGTATCTGCTGACGGTATATCTGGTACCAGACGCGGTAAGTCTTTCCTGAAAGCCGACAAGGTGCACAAGGTGTCTTATGTGCCGGGAATCTATGACGGCACTTTTGAAATGTCTATTGGTGCAGACGGAAAGCCGGTGCTTAAACTGACGGACGTTGATTTTGTCGCTCCGGCACTTATATCCATGAAGGATTCCCCGGATGCAGGAAACCCGAAAGGTGGTAAGGGTGGTAAGTAATGTTATTGCTCTCTTTTGATTTTGAGAATAATCTTGCGGTTGTTGATTCGACCGAAGCCGCACTTCCGGAAGATCATTTTCCGGAAGATACTCCGGAAGTAGAAGAATCTACACAGGTGGTAGACGATACCCAGCCGGAACAGTCGCAGGATGTCACATATAATTTTGTAGTGTTATTTGCTCTCGGGATAATTGCAGGACTTTTGTTCTTTTCGATTTTTTCCCGGAAGTGGGATTGAGAGGTGCGTATGATTTTTTCAAATTATCTTTTCGGCAGTTATGTAGGTTCTCTCTTGGCTGGAATAGCACTTGGTTTTACATTGGGCTTTATCGCATGGGCGATTGGCTACGTGATTTTCGCGTTAACTAAATTTTTTAAGATGGCATAGACCATCAGAAAGGAGTGTCTTATGACAACAATTTTAGCAACAGCACCAACAATGGATCTTTCCGGTATCCAGACAGCAATGACAAGTGCTTTTAAACAGGTGCAGACAGGTGCATCTGATATGATTACCGCTGCAGTTCCTTTTGCGTTGGTTATCATTGGAACTGTTCTGGCTGTTACGGTCGGAATTAAAGTCTTTAAGAAGCTGACCGCTCAGGCTTAGGCTTTCGGTCTCGGTGTTTTTTGGTTTGCAAATTAAAATAGTCACTCATGAGAGGGTAAGGGTTCGAGCCCTTGCCCTTTTTTGTATCTCATTGGTTTAACGCTGCGGCGCTGATCCGGATGATCTGCAGAAAGACTTGAGATACAGAAAGGATTTTTATGGTAAAGATTTCCAGTGAACAGAAAAAGAAGAAAATTCGTAAACTTATCAACCGCACAAAAAACAGATTACAGCGTGTACGGAAATTCTGTAGGCAGCACGTTGCTCCTGTTATGCTTGCTACTGCTATTATTGGCGGTGTTATTTTTGGCACATATCTGCGCGCAACTGCAACCGGTGTCGAAGAGCTCTATTATACTTATTGGGATCTGGTATCCTCCATTTTTGCCGCGGAAGGCTACGATATGTCGATCAAGAACGGAAATGACAAGATTTCTACTCCTGACCGTGTAACTGGTCGGCAGTTATGGAACAACATAAAGCAGTGGGTCAAGATTAAGTGCGCGGATGCCAAAAATTTGTACGATGAATTTACACTTTTGCCGAAAGCTGTTACTGCTGAGGGAATTAAGATGTCTAAGGATCTTTATGATTTGCTGGGTGATTTTTGCGCGGAGTATTCTTCTTTTTCTGGGACTTGTGATTATGGCGATTATAGTGCTACGGTGGAATATATTCATTCTATTATGGGGATTACAAGTGATTATAAATGGTCTGGGGGTACTATTGATGAATACAATATATGGATTGGCTTGAAAAACGGTGAATCTTTGAACTTGATTCAGTATGGTTCTGAAAAATGTATGTTTACAATGGATGCGTCTTATGTTGATTTAAAACTTGATACTACTCGGTGGGGGTATGGTGTTTGGTATTCTTATGATGGTTCTCGTTATCAGTCTTCTTCCGCTGCTGGATTTACTGCTAATTCTTCTCTTATGCAAACGTCATCTCAGATTTTGGATTCTATATCTGTAAAGCCTACATGGATTATTAAGCAAGGAGTTTTTTACCCTGACGTAATTGATAAAGTCAAAGATGCCGTTGATCTTAAAAACGCACCGGATCAGAAAGTTGATGACAATATTTGGAACAAAGAGGGGAACGACAAAGGTGTATTACCATGGTGGTACTATCCCGATCTGTTAGACACTGCTATGCGGAATCAGGCGGTCGATCAAGAGCAGCTCCCGGACGGAGATCCCGACGATGGAGATGATAACAAGGACAAGAACGGAAAAAGCTGGAAAGATATTATTCCGGCGCTGATCCCCTTTGCTCCCCCGATCGTAACCCCGACAGAATCCGAGTCAGACTCTTCCAAGGGCACCGAGGACTCCAGCAAGCCGGGACATAAACCGGGATCGTCGGAAAATCCTTCCGAAAACCCGTCTGAGTCTGAAAAAGATTCCGAAGCTACTGCAACAGATCCGTCTGATCTGCCGCCAATCGCGGATCGTGGGGGAAACTGGAAGCGTCTGTTTCCTTTTTGCATACCTTGGGATATTATGTCGCTCGTAAAAACCATGAAAGCCGATAAGAAAGCCCCGGTTTTTGAGTTTGAGTATACTTTCAAGGCAGTAAATTATACTTGGAAAATCCGTGTTGATATGTCTGATTATTGGGAGTATATAAAGATCTTTCGTTGGGGCATGACTATTTTTTTTATCATTGGTCTGTTTTTCCTTACCGTGAAATTTACAACGTTTGTTTACCGTATGAGTTAGGAGGTGTTTGTATGTCTGTTTCTATGTTAAGACCTTTTTTTATATCTGTAGCGGGTATGGTTGTTCTTGTTCTGGTAGCGTTCTTGTGTGGGATTCTTCCGGAAAGTCCTTTCCTTGCATTTATTCAGGCGGAAGAAGTAAATGATTATTTGGCAGCTATTAATTATTTTGTTCCCGTTGACGCATTTGTTACGATCGGCTCCGCGTGGCTGCTGGCTGTTGTGCCTTGGGTTGTCTCCCAGTTTGCCATTGCCGGGGTCAAGATCCTGGGTGAATGGATTCCGTTTACATAAAAAATGTATCTCATTTTCTTTTCCGGAAAACGTTCCTGGAGAAAAAATTGAGATACAGAAAGGAGAAAACATGATTTCTTTATATTCTGGGACTCCGGGTGCTGGGAAGTCTCTGCACCTTGCATCCCGGCTCCTTAATTGGATGAAATACAAAAACGCGCCGATTATCGGAAATTTTCAAACAGACTTTAGCTGTATTCAGAACCCGAAAGGTCATTATCTTTATATTGATAACTCCGATCTGACGGTTGAGCGTCTTATAAATTTTTCTAAGAACTATTCCGAGTATGTCGGGCGCAGGGTGAAAGAAGGAGAAATTCTGCTGGTCATAGATGAGTGTCAGATTATGTTTAATGCCCGTGATTGGGGACAGAAAAACCGCGCTGCCTGGTGTGCATTTTTCACCCAACACCGGAAGTTGGGTTATGAAGTTATCCTAGTCGCGCAGTTTGACCGGATGCTTGACCGTCAGATCCGTTCCCTGATCGAATATGAATGGATTCACAGGAAGGTTTCTAACTTCGGTGTAGCCGGGAAGATTTTTTCCCTGCTCTTTGGTGGGAAGCTCTTCGTCGCCGTGAAGGTATGGTATCCGATGAAGCAAAAGGTCGGATCTGAATTTTTTATGTTTAAAAAGCGTTATAGCGGAATCTATGACACTTATGCTCTTTTCTCCGCGCCGGATCAGAAACAGTTGTCTTGATTTATTTTGTGTATCTCATTCTTCCGGACGTTTCCGGCGCCTGGAAAAAGTTTTGAGATACAAGCGGAGTCTGTCGCGCCCCGGGTAAGCTGTGACGCGGGGGATTAAGGGGGACCCGCGGCGCGGCTTGCCCGGGGTGTGACCACGGGGCTGTAATACGTGGTCTGAAAATACACAACTAATTCCTGCTAAACTCTGATGAATACTGACTTTGAACCCATTTATGCAATTTCGTAGAATTGCAATTCTACGAAAAAATATTTTTACATGGAGGTGGTTATTTTGATTGACAAGTTGTATATTAAAAAATCTTTTATATACAATGAGTTTGATGAGGTTGAAAATACATACTGGTTTGATTTTAAGCAAAAAAAGTTTCTTCACAATATTGATACATTTTATTATTCCGTCAAGTTCAAAAATGATTTTACAAATGATTCTAAGGACTTGAGTGTGAAACGCTTCCGCAGGAAGTTTGATGCGATTGGTCAGGAATGGGAAAAACTGAATGACCATTCGTCTGGTGTGTCCTTTTTCTTTGATGGTCTGCCTGGTGCTTTGAACTACAAACCTTTTAGTTACGCCGGATGGTACAACATTTGTTTGGAATGTCCGGAGTTATTTGATATCTTTTTCGCTCCAAAAGTTCCGCACTCTTCTGATAATGGTGATTCAGTAACCTGTGAATGTGTGGTGCAGATTCGTAGTTATATGCTTTGGATGTATGGGGTTCATATAGCTTATGAACGTTCTTATGAGTATGTAAAATCGATTGCAGATTATTTTGGACTTGAAATTGATTTTGTCCAGGAGAACCGTGTGGACTATTGTTGGCACTCTAACTATTTAAAAAACCCGGAAAAGTTTTTCAGTCCGGAAAACTTCTATAAAATGCGTGTGGATCGTTTTAAAGATGCATTATTACATACTTCCAAAAAGGGATCAGAAGATTTTGAGATTGATTATCTTGCTATCGGAAAGCGATCTGATAAAATTTTTATTCGAATTTATTTGAAATCAAAGGAAGTAGTTGAAAAAGGTTATAAACCATGGTTTTTTAAAGTTTGGTTGTTCAATGGACTTATTAACAGATATGATATGTATTGTTATGAGTATGCATTTTTAAAACACAGTTGGAAAGCTTTAGATTATGGTCGATTGCAGTATTATGCAGAATTTGGACGTCAAAAACATTATGTTGAGAAATGCCGCAGGATTTTAACAAAAAAAGAAGATATTTCGCCGGATTCACTTCATAAGCTCGCTGATCTGCTTACTCCGCCTGTTAATTTGATTATGAATGTGGAGTTCCAGACAATGAGGAAACATACAAAAACATATGAACTTTTACCTTTCTTTGATAATTCGTCTAAGGGAGAGGGAAAACGTGTTTATGATTATTTTGACAATTGGAAACTCATTTGTGATTATCTTACAAGTAAAGTTTTACGGTTAGTTGAACCCCATGAACCCGGAAAAAATGATTCAAATAAATCTCGCCGTGATTTGTGTCCTTTCTGGAAAGCACTCCGCAGCTGTAAACTTACGGATGCATTTATACCGGATGATCAGAAATCACTTGTTAGAACGTATACAAGAAAACTGAATAGTGAAGTTGTGAAAGCTCGCGCTGTTAAATCTGCTATAACATATGGTATTTATACCCGTGGTATTAATAGTGATGATCCTTTGAGGGATTGTATTGAGGCGCTTTGTATGCTAAACGATAATGATGTTGAAGATGCAATTCGTTTTAAAACAAAGAAAATCCGCCAATTCAATTCGGATGAATTAGCGGACACAATGAAAAATGCTGTTAAGCGTTCCAGTAACCTTATGATTATTGATAAAGATACCGGAGATATAATTTTCAACTCTTAGCTTTGTTATAACATGAAAAAGCCAAAAAGTAAAGGCGAATGTTGCAAAGTGATGGTATATCTCCAGATAAGGAGGGTTTTTATGAATGTACAGATAGCTTACAATTTATTTTTAGTGGATCATGAAGCATATTGCTCTGAACAGTCTATTGTATATTATCGATTTAATGTGCAGAAATTTGTTGATTTTCTGTCTGATCAGATTGGATCAGCGCCCGATCTGATCGAGTGTGATGTAATTTCTCGGGAGTTGGTGCTTGCATATCTCTCCCAGCTCCGGGGAACCGGTTGTAAAAATACTTCTATCAATACTTATTTCAGAGCCGCAAAGGTGTTTTTAAACTATTGCATTGATGAAGGGTACTGTTCTGCTGATGTTTTGCGGAAAGTAAAATTTCTGAAAAAAGACAATGCTCCGGTGTTTCCTCTTACGCAATGGGAAGTTGATGAAATTGACGGTTGTTATAATGATAAAACAGAATCCGGACTTCGTAACCTTTGCATTATCCATTTGATGCTGGATGCTGGTTTCCGTCTCGGTGATGTGGTGTCTCTTACATTTAAGGGAATCAATTTCAAACTCAATTACCTGACAATTAAAGGTAAAGGGGATAAGTTCCGGACAGTGTTTCTTTGTCCTAAATTAAAACGGATGCTTTACCATTATTTGATCAAATACCGGGCTTACACTCCGGAAGATGATTTTCCGGTGTTTGCTCAGGTTGGAACAACTGAACCAATAACAGAAACGTCTGTGAAAATGGTTTTTGCCAGATTAAAAAAGCGATCCGGTATAGATCGGTTGCATCCGCATCTGCTTCGGCACACATTTGCAACGTCTTTTATTATTGGTGGCGGCAATTTGGAATTTTTGCGCATGATGTTGGGACATAGTGATTATGCAACAACTAAAATGTATTTACATCTCGCCCAACAAGCTAAGATGTTGCACAGCGATATATACAGATTAGATCCAGTATTTTTTCAGGCTGGGTATTAAGGAGGAATTATGGATATAAAAGAATTTACTATAACATTGGATGAATATGTAGTCGTTGATCCTGTGGATGGTTTTTGCTACTTCTGGTCAAAGTCAGAATTTGAAGCAAATCTTTTTTATAAGGTCAATTGTTCGCTTCGCGCTTCTTTGATTCATGTGTAATGTATCTCAATATTAAATGGCTGCGGCGCTGATCAGGAAAACCGGCTTTGATTTGTGAGATACATTTTGAAATGTATTACAATTTCTTTTCCTGGCTCCGGTTGCTGCAGAAAAATTGAGATACAACGAAAAAGGACTTCCATCTCTGGAAGTCCTTACTTTTTATTTATATTAAAACATATAATAAAAAGTTCTTAGTGAGACACGGGGGATTCGAACCCCCGACAACTTGATTAAAAGTCAAGTGCTCTACCAACTGAGCTAGTATCCCATAATTTAATTTTTAAGCAAGCTGGGCTAGTTGGATTCGAACCAACGAATGCAGGAATCAAAATCCTGTGCCTTACCGCTTGGCGATAGCCCAACAATGATAGTTGCTACCGCAACAGGGTGGATACAGGGATTCGAACCCTGGGCCTCCAGAGCCACAATCTGGCGCGCTAACCAACTGCGCTATACCCACCATAGAGATGTTATCGTACCATTTAGAGCGCTAACATCGCTCGCAGGAACGCGCATGTGCTCGAAGGGATTCGAACCCCCGACCCACGGCTTAGAAGGCCGTTGCTCTATCCAGCTGAGCTACGAACACTCATCAATATCACTTTCGCAATATCAGAGCGGGTGATGGGAATCGAACCCACGTATCCAGCTTGGAAGGCTGGTGTTCTACCATTGAACTACACCCGCATGTAGTCGGGGTGACAGGATTCGAACCTGCGACCTCCTGGTCCCAAACCAGGCGCTCTAGCCAAGCTGAGCCACACCCCGAAGGCTATGTTGTTGCGTCCGTGTTGTTTGTGTCTCATCCGTGACGCAAGATAGATTATAGTATAGCCTGGCAATAAAGTCAACAACTTTTTTGAATTTTTCAAATATTTTTTTCAATTTCCTCAATAAGCCCCAGAAACTCGGCTTTTTTCAATGCCTGCGTGGCAGATACAGAGAAAGAATATGTACCATCCGACCAGGTTGCAAGCATATAACTGCCTTTTTCCTGTCCTTTGAAAGTGACAGAATATTTTCCCACAACAATCAATTTTTCTTCTGCATAGTGCGTATAGTCACCGGAATTATCCTCCTGCCCCTGTGACTGCCGGAAACAGATACTTTGTGAATCCCAGCGATATGTGATCTCTGCCAGTCCATCCCCATATGTCACATAGGAACGATCCGTTGCTTTTTCTTTCAGCGAAGCAATATCCCTGACCGGAAAGCCCACCGCATCCGTCAGTTTTTCGGCCGATGCTACCTCCTGTGGCGCATATACGCCCTCTACCGCCGGTTTTTCTTCTCCCGGCTTTTGCGGTTTTTGCGGAATTTTCTGCCGGATCTGCGGAACTGCAAGCCCCGCCACAACAATCACTGCACATGCAGCAAACGGAAGAATACGACGTGCCAGCCGCATCGGAACAATATTATTTTTCCGGGGAGAAATATCCACGCGTTCTATTTGCGATAAAATGCGTTTTTTCATTTCATCGGTCACTTCGATTTTTTCCATAATTTCATCATACTTCCCCAAAATCGTACTCCTCCTTTAAAATTTCTTTCAACTGCTGCCGTCCCCGCCGCAGATTGGTGCGCACCGTTGCTTCCTTATATCCCAGAATTTTTGCGATCTGGGCTGTAGAATAGCCCTCATGGTGAAACAGATGGATCACCTCCCTGTATTTTTCCGGGAGCGCGCGTACTGCCTCCCACACAAAACGCAGATCTTCTCGCTTTTCTGCAACGAGCGTTTCCTCCAGCTCATCGGTCTGCCGGATACGATTGTAATCAATCCGGTTTTTGCTCAGGTTGGCAGCCACTTTCAGAAGCCATGCCTTCTCATGGGCCGGGTTCTCCAGAACAGGCGCTGTCTGCAGATATTGTATCAGAGTCTCCTGCAGGATGTCCTCTGCATCGCTCATGTTATGTAAATAAGCATATGCCATCCGCAAAATACTGTTTCCGTAATCTTTCAGAAGCTTTTCCGCTTTCTGGTTGACCGCTGCCCTCTCATCCTGTTTCTCCTGTTTTACAGCCATCTGCAACAGATGCTGTCTGCATATCCGCCAGCAGTCAGCGGCCGCAGCATGCAGCCGCTCCTGCCAGGAAATTGCCCGTTCCAGACAAATTACCATATCTTTACTCCTATTGTACCTGTTTTACGAGTCTGATCAGTGCTTTCTGGCTCATTCCTGCACTTGTATACAAAGAATAGGAATAGGTTCCGTCACTCCATACCGCAAGATTTTTCTTCTTTTCCGTTCCTTTGATCGTAACCTTTCCCTTTTTCCCTTTGACAGACACTTTCTTTGTCACATCATAAACATTGTAATCCCCACTGATATCTTTTCCCTGTGATACCAGTGCCTTACGGATTAAAACCTCCTTATCCCCGTTTTTGTAAAATACCTGCAGAACTAATCCGTCGACTGCCTGAATCATATCTTTTGTATAACCACTGATCTTTTTCGGAAGCTTTACGGAAAATCCCACTGCATTTTCTGCATCTTTCACAGAAGTGTATTCCTTCCACGGATTCGGAATCTGCTCTCCCTCCTGTGCGGAAATTACCGGTGTTTCCGGACTCTCCGCCGCAAATACACTGCCAATACCACAGGTCAACGCCGACATTGCCATCATCCCGCATAATATACATACAACCAGTTTCTTTTTCATAATAAATTACCATCCTTTCCGTATGTGTGTCACAGCTTTTTTGCTGTTCTACTTACTATACAGATCAGATGGTAAAAATGTTTCATTCTTTTTTAAATTTCTTTTTTCAGTAATTCTTTCATCGCACGCAATGCCTTGCCTCTGTGACTGATCGCATTCTTCTGTTCTGGAGAAATCGCTGCCGATGAGCATCCGTATTCATCCAGATAAAAAATCGGATCATACCCAAAGCCGTTTTCCCCTTCCGGTTCCCAGCCGATATATCCTTCCATCGTCTGACGGGTCACCAGTTCCCTTCCATCCGGAAGGACAGCCGCAATCGCACAGACAAAGCGTGCGGTACGTTTTTCTTTCGGTACGCCATCCAGACGGTCAATCAGATTTTTGTTTTTCACATCGTAAGAAGTATCCTCTCCCATATAACGGGCAGAATATACGCCCGGCTCTTTATTCAGTGCATCGATTTCCAGTCCGGAATCATCCGCCAGAACAATCGCATCCGTATGTGCAGCCACCGCCCGTGCTTTGATCTTTGCATTTTCCTCGAAAGTAGTTCCATCTTCCACAATATCCACCCTGATGCCGGCTTCCTTCATGGATACAATATGTACATCACAATCCGCCATAATCTCACGGATCTCACGCATTTTATCCTTGTTTCCCGTTGCAAAAATAATCTCTGTCAATTTAATATCCCTCCTGAAATGCTTCATTGATTGCGTTATAAATACCCTCAGCTGCCTTTTTCTGATAACTTGTACTGTTCAGCAGATCCAGTTCCTTATAATTTGTCATAAATCCTACCTCAATCAGTGCCACCGGCACCTCGCTTGTGCGGATAATATAGATACTGTCTCCTTTTAGCAGCCCCCGGTTCTCACTGCCCGTCGTATCCACGACATTTTTCAGGCAGATCTCCGCCAGCTTCTTACTCGACAGCTTTGCGTCATCCGATTCGCTGTACATTACCTGGGTTCCCTTCACTTTGGTAAAGTTTCCGGTTGCATCCGAATTGTTATGTACGCTGATAAACAGATCTGCATTTGCCTTATTTGCCAGCTGAACCCTTTGATCCAGCGTCGGATTCGTATCCGATGTACGTGTATAGTACACCCTGATCCTGCGTTTATCCTCATCAAACAGTTTTTTCAACTGCTGCACGATCGCCAGATTAAGGCTTTTTTCAGTAATTCCAAGTTTTACGGCACCCGCTGCGTGGCTTCCGTGTCCGGCATCCACCACAATGACTTTATCATAGATATCGTGCGGATCAATAAAATCAAGGTAAAGGCTTCCCTTTTTGAACCGGTTTTTCAGTTCATACACCTGATCCAGCTGAAGTGCGATCACACCCTCTTCCTTATCCTTATAATAAGCCATGGATGCTATATGATCACTGCTTCCCTTGATGGCATACTGCTCGAAATAATCATCCACACCACCCGCAAATTTGATATAAATGGTCTGCGTCACATAATCATTTTCAATTTCTACATCTGCTTTTGAAATTCCCTCCGGCAGAGCAATCTTAAGCTGCGCGTTCAGATCCTTTGACTGCTCCACCACCGCTTTCGGATTCGCCGTTGTAGCGATCAGATTTCCTCCGCCGACTTCCTTTTGCTGCTCGGCTGCCAGAACAGCCCGTTCATGTATATCCGGGAAAAAGAAAACCGACACGCATACAATCACCGTCAGGATTCCCGACAGTACTGTCACCCACTTTAAAACGATTTCGTCCATCTTAATCCCTCGTAAATGCTTTAATGCAAAGATTGCAATCCTTTTTCTCTTTTACGTTTACAAAGTTTTTTCCATTTAAACTGATATAACCCTCTCCGTCATCCAGATCCACCCCCTGTAAAATTTTCTCTCCGGTATCATATTCGATTGCCATCGGATGTTTGGTTCCGGGTGTTTTCAGGTATACCAGCACGGCATAACGTTCCCCTTTTTTCAGAGAAACCTTTGTATCAAAATCAACGGTGTAATATCCCGCTTTCTGTAACGTTCCGGATGCAAGCTGTTCTCTCTGCGCAAAAGACTTCTCATTTTCAAAATCGTGCACCACATAAACTTCGTACTGTGTGTTTGCACCGGTCGCATAAAAAGAAGCAGCAGACAATGTTTCGCTCCCTTTTGCCTCAAACACATTCGCCCCGTAAATCTGGTCACTGTCATATCCTAATTTTCCAACCCAGCCGCACAGATCACTCTGATAGATGTGATCATAATTATGTACATCATCTACCCGCGTATATGCCACATTATGCGTGCCAATATTCGTATCGTAGTAGGACACATAGAAAATTCCGTTTTCTCCAAATCCATCTCCCCAGCTGTTCTGGCAGATAAACGCACCGTCTCCCTCCAGCGGAGTATTGAAATTGGATCTCGAATAATTGTCATCCCATCCAATGATCACTACATCATGATTCGGTTTTTCCGTACCAATATAACAATACGCACTTGTATTCTGATTATAATACACCGAACTCCCCTGTGAACTTCTTATGGTACTGTAAAGGGAAGATTCCACACCGCCATATTTAAATACCGCTTCTTTTATTCCTTCGTAATCTTTACCGTCAATAACCTGCATTTCCTGCACATGACGCACTGCTTTCAGCGAATCATCCGTCATCCCGTCCCCATACGGATCGTCCTTCTCATAGACCGGTCCCTGCCATGCTGCCAGATAAGCCATTCCCATGGTATATTCTCCGCCATCATACTGATTGGCATGAAAAGAATTACTCATACTCATATGGTCCACGGAAAAATTAACTTTTTCCTCCGGTCGCAGGGAAGACTCCAGGGCACTGGTTGCGGCAAACGCCCAGCACGTACCATAGGAACCCTGATTGTATATCGTTGATACCCGGTCACGCTCCCTTAAATCATAGGAAGCCGGAACAATCGCAGAAGTATCTTTATCGGATGCCGTAATTGTATTACTTGCGATATCGAAACTGCAACTGTAACCTAACAGGTTGGACAGATCTTCCAGACTGACAAACAGCTGACCTCTGACTTCCTTTAAAGCGGATGAAATATCTACTTCATCCCCATTTAAATACGCCTTTTTCTGACCCACATCCATCGATACGGACTGACTGTGTTTTTCCACCAGAAGACGGTTTTTATCGTACACATGTGCACTGCAATTCAGCGCATCCCGCAACATGCTGACAGGAACCATAATATTGCGGTTTTTGTCCATGTAAAATTTCGATTTACTGTTATTGTAAGTCTGGTTATCAATTACAGCATGAATGGTCTGCCCGTTGACCTCCTTTGCCACCATCGGATTCCATACCCGTGTATCCAGTTCTCCTCCACGGAACTGTCCCACCTGTGCATTGTCCACGCCCAGAATCTGAAATTTTAAAATAAAAACCAGTGCCAGCACAATTGTAAACGCAATATACCGTTTCGAGTATTTCATATATTACTGCTGTTCCTTCCTTTCGACCGTTTTCTCTGCTGCTTCTCTGCGTTTCGGTGGTTTTGGTCCCATAAACTGATAAAAATAGGTTTTTATCATACCATTATAAATCTTTCTGTTTTTATCTGCCTTTCTTCCTATATAACGCTCCGCATCCTCATAACTGGTAATCATATACAGTGACCAGCTGTCAAGTCCTGCATAAGCCTGTCCGATCTGCGTATACAGTTCGGGAAGATCCTCTTTCTCCTCGAGACGTTCTCCATACGGTGGATTTGTAATGACAAACCCGTATTTTTTCGGATGATGCAGATCCGCAACGGCTCTCTGCTGAAAATGAATCAGATGATCCACGCCCGCACGCTTGGCATTCTCTCTGGCTGCTTTCACCACTTCCGCATCGATATCATATCCCTGAATATCTACCTGGATATCTGCATCCATAAGATCCTGTGCCTCTTCTGCCGTGTCATACCACAACTGTTTCGGAATCAGATTTTTCCATTGCTCTGCGGTAAACTGACGGTTCATTCCCGGTGCAATATTTGCTGCAATCATGGCTGCCTCAATCGGGAATGTTCCACTTCCGCAAAACGGATCTACCAGAATACGGTCCTTTTTCCACGGTGTCAGCATAATCAGTGCTGCTGCCAGCGTCTCCGTCAGCGGAGCCTTGCTGGTCATTAGACGATATCCTCTCTTGTGCAGGGAATCCCCGGAAGTATCCAGTGTAGCCATTACCTCATCCTTTAACAGGAAAATGCGTACCGGATAAGGTGCTCCATCCTCCGGAAACCAGTTCAGCCGGTATACATTCTTCAGACGCTCTACCATCGCCTTTTTTGCAATTGACTGAATATCCGACGGACTGAACAGTTTACTTTTAATAGAAGATGCCTTTTTTACCCAGAATTTTCCATCCTTTGGAATATAGTCTTCCCAAGGCAGAGCTTTTATCCCCTCAAACAGTTCATCAAATGTTGTTGCCCTAAAACGTCCTACCTGCAACAGCACTCTTTCTGCACTGCGAAGGAATATATTTGCACGGCATATGGCTTCCGCATCTCCCGCAAATGTCACTCTGCCATCTTCTACTCTTGTAATTTCATATCCTAAATCATAAATTTCTCTTTTTGTTACCGCCTCGAGTCCAAAATGACACGGTACAACCAATTCATATGTATCCATAAATGTTCTCTTTTCTACTATAATGTATTGCATGGTCTGCAGTTCTATTGTTACATATTCTCACGATTTTTAAAATAGTTTTTCGAAATTTTTTTCATCGCCTCATAACCACCAACCACACTTGCCACATGATACCCCTGTTCCCCAAGCATACGCGCCATCTGCATGCTTCCTCCCCCATGGTCGCAGTACAAAATCAGCTTGCGGTTTTTCGGCAGACGGGCAGTTCCTCGTTCCAGCTGATCATACGGATAGCTGACGGCCCCCGGCCAGTGTTCCCTCTCATACTCTTTCCTGTCACGGATATCAATTACCAGTGCCCTGCTCTCCCTTTGTTTCTGCCTCAGCTGCGATGCGTAAATCAGTTCAAAATCTTTCACAATATCCTCCAGAATATGCCGTTTTCATTAAAAAACAGATTACACGCTGTCCTTCGTGTAATCTGTTTTTTATTATATTATGCAATTTTATGCATTTTGTTTCTGCCTAGCGCATATTATCAGATGCGGAATCAGACACATCTCCTGCCTTATCTGATACCCTGTCTTCTGTCTTGTCTGATGTCTTATTCACAGATTTATTGGATGTTCTGTTTTCAGACTTGTTGGAATAACAATCAGAGACACGATTGCTCCCACTGCGATTTGTTGCACTGTTTGTTCCTGTACTGTTTTTTGACATACTTTTTCCTCCTTTAACGTTTCCCCAAAAACTGCATGGTTCAACGAATACAATTATTTAGTACAGGAATAGTTTCTCAACTTTTCGAGAAAATATTCATTATTTGATTGCAATCCATACCGCAATCCATTATAATAACTTTTGAAAAGAAGTTTTTTCTTCTTTTCAATGTTATACCTCTTATTAATTATTTATACTCCCCTCAAAAGAGCCGGTCAGACGACCGGCTCTTTTACTTTCTTCATATGCTTTCATTTATATTTATGCATTCATTCCCCGTTTTGCAGCTGCACCAAAGACTGCTTTTGACAGCGGGAACTTATAAAACAGCTTCATAAGTCCATACTGTATCACTCCTCCGGTCAGAACCAGTACAATATCTGCCACAATAGCCACCAGTGGATGAATGAATCCCTTTGGGATAAAAAAATGCAGTCCGATTTCCAAAGGCATTCCGACTCCAAACATAAAAATGTACATAACAATCATCGATACCACAAAAAATTTATAACATACCCCGGTAAAAAGTAAAATCACAAATGCCCACATACCGGTCATAAGAAGTTTTACTCCCTGATCCGCTAGTTCCTCATATGCTTTCATCGTTGTAATGACACTGATCTTCAAATCCTTTGCCAGTCTTCGGATGGACGGAAGATACTCTCCCTGTGCATATTTACCGGCCAGGATATCTGTCCGAAACTGATTGGCAATCTGCATATAAATCTGTCAACCTTATACTTCCATTTTATGATTTTGTTTTCTTCGCACCCGGCTCAGATGCTGTTCAAAATATCCTTTATTGATAAATTCTGCCAGTGCATACTGTTCCAATACCGGTACGGTACAGGAAAATCCGCCGGAAGTTTTTTTGTAACGTTCCATCAGTCTCTCCGGCAAAATCATATATCCCATACGAATGGACGGTGACAAACTTTTAGAAAATGTATTGATATATATGACCGAACTGCTGTCATCCAGCATAAACAATGTCTCTACCGGCTTACCAGGCATGAAGAACTCACTGTCAAAATCATCTTCCACAATAAAATGATGTTTTTCTCTTGCCCATTCAAGATATTCGTATCGCTTCCCTATGGTTGCCGTAACCCCGGACGGAAAACTGTGAAACGGTGTCACGTGCAGCACATCCGCCCTTGTCTGTGCCAGCACATCACTCCTGATTCCATCTTCCCCCATAGGCAGCATTTCACAGACTGCACCCGTTCCCTCATAGACTTTCCGGATCTGATGATAGGACGGATCTTCAATTCCATAAATCTTATCCGCTCCAAGAATACGCACAACCGTACCATACAGATGTTCCGCTCCCGATCCGATAATAATCTGTTCCGGCTGTGCAAATAATCCACGATAACGCAGCAGATAGGATGCAATACTGTTTCGCAGAATCGCACAGCCCTCATTTGGTGAACGATACAGCAATTCTTCTCCATATTCTGTAATAACACTTCGCACGGTCTTAAAATACAGGGAATATGGAAAGCTGGAAAGTGCTGCATTCTGCAATCGTCCATCTTCGATTTCTTCCGGTATCTCGGGAAGCATATGCAGTTGCTGATTCTGCTCTTTCATTTCTCCGATTACATGTATTTCACATACATAATATCCACTGCGTTCTCTCGGTTCTATATACCCTTCATCTTTTAACATCTGATACGCATTCTCTACCGTGATCAGACTGATTCCGAGGTGTTCCGCCAGACTTCTCTTGGATGGAAGTTTTTCTCCTTTTTTCAGTTTTCCACGCTCAATATCCCGCCGGATCATTTTATATATATAATAATATTTCGGTTCATCATTTCTCTGTTCCAGATTGTAAGTAAGCATATTCTTCTCCCGTCATTTTCTTTTATATTTGAACTTTTACGTGCTGGAATACTAAAAAAGGAGTAAGACTTACGTCTTGCTCCTTTTTTCATACGTGCGCGAGAGGATTCGAACCCCCGACACCTTGGTCCGTAGCCAAGTGCTCTATCCAGCTGAGCTACGCACACATATTTACTTAACACTATAAATCATAGTGTAATGCCGGCGACCGGAATCGAACCGGTACTGTGTCACCACAACAGGATTTTAAGTCCTGCGCGTCTGCCAGTTCCGCCACGCCGGCATGAATGGGACCTACAGGGCTCGAACCTGTGACCCTCTGCTTGTAAGGCAGATGCTCTC
>OIYF01000276.1_pt1 | contig 22014 bp, 17 predicted proteins | sample 1587971 | NCBI WGS metagenome assembly OIYF01 (sample SAMN03283248) | human gut metagenome | biome: human-associated habitat; material: feces | host: Homo sapiens | place: Peru | collected 2012 | reverse complement strand
TCCCATGAAGAACACGCCCACCAGGGTGGCTATGGAGAAGGCCAGGAGGAAGGGTAGGGCCACCTTGAAATAGCGGCACGGTATGTTCATCGTCACGATCATGCAGAACAGACCCACGATCAGCAATCCCACATGCTTGAGCACCGGCGCCATGTAGTTGCTGTTATAGGTCAGCTGCGACGAGGCCGAGTAGACCTCGATGACGCTGATGATGCAGAGGAACAGGAACACCATCCAGATGACCTTGTCGCCTTTGAAAATGTTGTTTAAAGTTTTGTTCATGTGTCTATTTCTTCATGTCTCTTACGAGCTGCTTAAACTGTTCTCCACGGTCTTCCATGTTCTTGAACAGGTCGAAGCTTGCGCAGCATGGGCTGAGCAATACGGTGTCACCTGGCTTTGCCAATTCCTGGCAGGCTGCCACGCAGTCTTTCATGCTGTGGGTGTCACGAACAGGGATGCCGAGTGCATCGAAGTTGTCGTGCAACTTCTGATTGTCAGCTCCCAGGTATACGATACCTGCACATTTCTCCTTTACCAGGTCCTTGATCTGGTTATAATCATTTCCCTTGTCCTTGCCACCGATGATGAGGATGGTTGGGGTAGTCATGCTCTCCAAAGCGTACCAACAGGCATCCACGTTGGTTGCCTTTGAGTCGTTTACATAGTAGACGCCCTGGAATTTGCCCACCTTCTCCAGACGATGCTCTACGCCAGGGAAGTCGCTGAGACCCTTGTGCAGAGTCTCGTGGTCGATGCCTACGATGTTGCAAGCCAAACCTGCAGCCAGACTGTTGTAGATATTGTGCTTACCGCGGAGACTCATGTCTGCCTGTGGCATTTCGAAGGCTGACGGGAAGTTGAGCTTGTACTTGCCGTCCTCGATAAAGCCGACGCAACCTTCCTCCTTAAACTCAGAGAATGGACAGAGGTGTGACTTGAGGTTGTACTTAGCCAACTCCTTTGTAACGATAGGATCATCGTTCCAGAAGATGAAGCTGTCTTCCTCTGTCTGGTTCTGGGTGATGCGCATCTTGGCATCGGTATAGTTCTGCATCTTAAACTCATAGCGGTCCAGATGGTCTGGAGTGATGTTGAGCAGGATGGCCACATTGGCACGGAACTCATACATATTGTCGAGCTGGAAACTGCTCAGCTCGATGACGTAGTACTTATGAGGAGTTTCAGCCACCTGAAGGGCCAGACTCTTTCCGATGTTGCCTGCCAGACCTACATCATAGCCAGCCGACTTGATGATGTGGTAAATCAGCGAGGTAGTGGTGGTCTTACCGTTACTTCCCGTGATACAGATCATCTTGGCATCAGTATATCTGCCCGCAAATTCTATTTCGCTGATGATAGGTGTACCCTTAGCCATCAGTTTCTGTATCATAGGTGCTTCCTTAGGAATACCCGGACTCTTGATGACTTCATCTGCATCTAAAATCTTTTCTTCTGTATGGTGACCTTCTTCCCATTCGATGTTGTGGTCATCCATCAACTTCTTGTAGTTATCCTTGATCTTTGACATGTCTGAAACAAAGACCTCGAATCCCTCTTTCTTTGCCAGCACGGCTGCACCTGCGCCACTTTCGCCAGCTCCTAAAATTACAATTTTGCTCATTGTCTTATTCTCTATACTTGTCGGGCTGATAAGAGCCTGTATTTTATCTGATCTTCAATGTGATGATGGTCAATGCTGCCAGAATGATGGTTACAATCCAGAAACGGATGGTAATCTTTGATTCATGGAAGCAGTTGCGAGGTTTCTTCCACAGATACTTGCAGTCAGGATCCAGCTGACTGTCCTGTGTGCGGAAGTTGTCGTGGATAGGTGTGCGCTTGAAGATACGCTGCTTCACACCTCTCCGCTTTCCTATCTTGTAATAGTAAACCTGCATCATCACGCTGAGGCTTTCTACGAAGAAAATACCGCAGAGGATAGGCAGCATCAGCTCCTTGTGGATGATGATGGCACCTACTGCGATGATACCGCCGATGGTCAGCGAACCCGTATCGCCCATGAATACCTGAGCAGGGTAGGCGTTGTACCAGAGGAAACCGATGAGGGCTCCGATGAAGGCACAGAAGAATACTACCAGTTCCTCAGAACCTGGAATATACATGATATTAAGGTAGGCGGCAAACTCGATGTGCGACGACACATACGCAAGTATGCCTAGCGCCACACCTATGATGGCGGAGTTTCCGGCACACATTCCGTCCATACCATCGTTGAGGTTGGCACCGTTTGATACGGCTGTTACAACGAAGATGGTCATGATGACGAAGAGAATCCAGCCTGCTGCTACCTTGTACTTACCGCAGAAACTGGTGATGCTGGAATAGTCGAGGTTGTGTCCCTTGACGAATGGGATGGTGGTCTTCAGCGATTTTCTTGCTTCCGTACGATGCTTTACCACCGTTTCCTGTCCCTGTTGCTCGATGGCGAGGTTCTCGTTCATCTTTACATCAGGTGAAGACCAGAGTACCAGTCCCACGATCAGGCCGATACCAATCTGCCCTATAATCTTATATTTGCCCTTCAATCCCTCCTTGTCGCGCTTGAATATCTTGATGAAGTCGTCCATTCCACCGAGGAAGCCGAGCCATACGGTGGTGATGATCATCAGGATCAGATAGATGTTGCGCAAACGTCCGAGTAACAGTACCGGTACGAGGATAGCCAGGATGATGATGACACCACCCATAGAAGGAACGCCAATCTTCTTGACACCGAACGGGTCGATGCTGGCATCGCGCTGTGTCTCTGTAATTTGCTTGCTCTTGAGATACTTGATGAATTTCTCGCCGAACCAGGCAGAGATTACCAATGATAAAATCAGCGCAAGCAGGGCACGGAATGAGATGTAGCCCCACATGTGAGAACCTGTGATGCCCCACTGTTCCAGAAATCTAAAGAGATAGTATAACATTTTTCTTTCTTTTCTTGATTGATTTTACTTCTGTGAAATTCCGAAGATGTCGCGAATCACCTCCTTATCGTCAAAGTGGTGCTTTACGCCCTTGATCTCCTGGTAATCTTCGTGTCCCTTACCGGCTACGAGAATCACGTCGCCCTTCTTTGCCAGCATGCAGGCTGTGCGGATGGCTTCCTTGCGGTCTACGATGCTGATTACTTTCTTCATCTGCTGGGCATTGAGTCCGGCAAGCATGTCGTTGATGATGTCCTGTGGCTCTTCGAAACGTGGGTTGTCGCTGGTGATGATTACCTTATCGCTCTGCTTTACAGCCTCCTGTGCCATCAATGGGCGCTTGCCCTTGTCACGGTTGCCACCGGCACCGCAAACGGTGATGACTTCTCCGCCCTTGCCTTCGAGCACTTCGTGGATGGCGTTCAATACGTTCTCCAGTGCATCTGGTGTATGGGCATAGTCAACAATGGCGGTATAACCTTCTGGCGACTGGATTGGTTCCAACCTTCCGCTTACGCTGTGAAGGGTACTCATCACTACGAGTACATCCTCTGGCTTCTTGCCGAGCATAATGGCTGCACCATATACGGCGAGCAGGTTGCTCACGTTGAACTTACCGATGAACTGTACGCCCACTTCTCTGCCGTCAATCTCCAGATACATGCCGCCGAAGTGACACTCCAGGATTCTGGCTCTGAAGTCTGCCATGCTGCGGGTAGAGTAGGTCTTCACGGTAGCCTTGGTGTTCTGTACCATAATCATGCCGTTCTTGTCGTCGGCATTGGTAATGGCAAAGGCTGTCTTAGGCAGTCCGTCGAAGAAAGCCTTCTTGGCGTTACGGTAGTTCTCGAATGTCTTGTGATAATCGAGGTGGTCGCGGGTCAGGTTGGTGAACAAGCCTCCGGCAAACTGCAGGCCTCCGATACGTTTCTGTGCGATGGCGTGAGAAGAGCACTCCATGAAGGCATACTCGCAGCCTGCCTCTACCATCTTGCCCAGGAGCATGTTCAGCTCGATAGGGTCTGGGGTGGTATGGTCGGCAGGGATAGCCTCGTCCTCAATGTAGTTGCAGACGGTAGAGAGCAAGCCACACTTATGGCCGAACTTGCGGAACATATTATATAATAAGGTGGCAATGGTGGTCTTACCATTGGTACCTGTTACGCCTACCAGTTTGAGCTTTCTTGAAGGGTCGCCGTAGAAGAGGGTTGCTACCTTGCCGACAGCATCCTCGGTCGACGCGACCTGAATGTAAGTTACGCCCTCAACTTTCTCTTCAGGCATGTCTTCGCACAAAACCGACTTTGCGCCCAGTTCCAATGCCTTTGGAATAAACTTGTGACCGTCAACCTGCGTTCCCTTCATGGCAACGAAGAGATGACCTTCCTTAATCTTGCGAGAGTCGATGTTTACTCCCGAAACCTCTACATCAGCATCGCCGATTATCTGAACCGGCTCGATGTTTTTGAGTAATTCTTGTAACTTCATATCCTGTTTCTGTTTTATATTCTATATATTTTTTATCTACACCTTATTATATATAGGGTTTCAGATAACTGTTTCTGAGTTTTATTCGAGCACAATGCTGCATACGGCACCTTTCTTGATGACCGTTCCCGGCACCAGACTCTGCTTTACTACCTTTCCTCTACCTATAATCTGGGTCTTGATGCCCCGGCTCTCCATATTGTAGATAGCGTCTCGGGCTCCCATTCCGGTAACGTCGGGTACGATCGTCTTGCCGTATTGCTTCTCCCTGGTGAGTTTGACGCTGTGGTTACCCACGCGCTCCGCCTTACCCCAGATAGGGTTGCCGTTGGCATAGCTGCCGCTCCAGTTGGCATTGGTCTTGATGCCGAGGTGGCTGAGCACATAGTTGGCTGCAAGGATATTGCCTGCCTTTACGTCAGGAACGAAGACGGATGCTGAGTCGCGGGCGTCCTTTACGTCAACTTTCAGACTCTGCGCCATGATGCCTTCTGAAATCTCATGGAAGACCTTACCGCACATCGTACCGCCCGAAGCAGGCAAACCGGATTTCTGTATACAGACGATACAGCTGTAGCGTGGCGCATCGGCAGGGAAGTAACCTGCGAAACTGATGAGATAGCTGGTTCCGCCACTCTTATATCCACCGGCACCTTTTGAAATCTGGGCTGTACCGGTCTTTCCTGCCACTTTGAAGTTAGGCGAACCGGCTTTCTTTCCCAGTCCCACGCTTACCACCTGTTCCAGGATGGTTTGCAGTTCCTTGATGCTCTTCTCCTTGGCTATCTGCTGGCGCATCACTTCAGGAGGAAATTCCAGGATGGTTTCTCCGTTCTTCATTACCTTGCTCACGAATCTTGGTCGCATCATCTTGCCGTTGTTGGCGATGGTGTTGTAGAAGGTGAGGGTAGAGATAGGCGGTATCTGGGTCTCATATCCGATACTCATCCATGGCAAACTGGTCTTTGCCCAGTTGTCATATTGTCCGTTCTTGTTTCTGTGCGGCATGCGGATTCTGGCTGGCGTTGCTCCCACCAGCGGAATCTTCAGGTCGTCGTGCAGACCGGTACGGTAGATACCCTTTACGAATTTCTCCGGGTTGTTGCGGTAATGGTCGTCTATGATGCGGCTCACACCGATGTTTGAACTGTACCACAGGGTCTGTGCGAGGGTCAGCATTCCGTATCCGCCTTTTCGCCAGTTGTGGTCTTTCATTTCTCTGCCGTACATCGGCCATACACCACCTGCGGTTTCCACATGATAGGTGGTGTCTACCACTCCGTCGTCCAGCGCTACGAGGATAGAGGCTGGCTTGAACACCGAACCTGGCTCCAGAAGGTCGCTCACGGCATGGTTGTGGATTTCTCTGTATTCGCCGTCGAAACATTTCTCCATGTTTACGATGGCCTTGATGTCGCCCGTAGGTACATCCATCACGATGGCTACACCCACATTGGCGTTGATTTCCTTCAGCTCGTCGATGAGTGAGCGTTCGGCAAGGTCTTGCATGCTCACATCGATGGTGGTCACGATATCGGCTCCGTCAATAGGAGGGGTATCGGTAATGTCGAGGAACTTGTTGCGCACCTTGCGGCGATGCACGATACCGTTGGTGCCTCGCAGGATGGAGTCGTAACTCAGCTCCAGACCGAAGCGGGCGGTATCCTTGGCGCCATACATGGCTCCGATGGTACGGCCTGCCAGCGAACCGTAGGTTCTGGTTCGGGCATTATATTCTTCCCAGTGGAAACCGCTCTGGTAGGGTTTCAGGCGGAATACAGGGATGTCCTTTATCTCGGTGAAGGTGTTATAGTCTACACGCTTCGGATAAACCGGCCAGTGGCGGCTCATCTTGGCGCGACCTTCGGTGAGGTGCTTCTTGAAATCAGACTCGCTCAGGTTCGGGAATATCTGGTGCAGGCAAAGACAGATGGAGTCTTGCTTGGCATCCCACAGCGAATCGTTTTCTGCATCTTTCAGCGCCTTGAAGTCCATGAAAACCTTAAACTCCGGCAGCGAACTTGCCATCAGCTGTCCTGTGCAACTCAAGATGTTGCCTCGGTTTGGCTTTACGGTCACGGAATCCTTCTTCTGCCGTTCTGCCACCTTCATCCAGTAATCATGCTTGGCGGTCATGATGTAGAGCGCTTTACCCACTACGGCTATGGCGAAAATCGTCATGATGATGGCGATGGCGCTGTAGCGGGGCATTACTTTCTTGTGATCAAATTTGCTGCTCATTCTTCGGGTACGTTTATGATGTATGGAGGTTGGGTAGCGATGTGCAGCACGCTGTCTTTGTTGTTTTTCAGCATGTCAAGCACATTACTTTCACGACTCTTCTCTGTTATCTGGCTGCTTGTAGACAGCGCTTTATATTTTGTGTCTTGCAGTTCTTTCTGCAGTTTGTCCAACTCGATGATATCGTTCTGGATATTGTATCGGTTGGATATGTAGATAATGACAAAAAACACGATGAGGATAACGAGCCATATCTGCCGGCGTATGATTTGTGCGGTAAGAATGTCTCCACCCAGAATCTTTCGCAGCGTAAAGCTCGATGATCCTGAAGCCTCTTCCTCTATGGCTTGCTTGGCAATCACTTCCTTGAGCGAAGCCTGTGGAGCCTCCTGCTGCTGTGGCTCCTGCTTCGGAGTTTCCTGCTTCGGCGGTTTCTGTGATGCCTGTGCCTTTTCTTCGGCTATAGGCTTCTCGCTGATGTTTATGTCTTTATCGTTTATCATTTCTTTTCTGCTATTCTTAGTTTGGCGCTTCTGCTCCTAGGGTTTCTTTCCTGCTCGTCGGCATCGGGAACGATTACCTTGTTGTTCACGAGTTTGAAAGGGGTTTCTATTCTTCCGAAGAAGTCCTGCTCTATCTTGCCTTCTGCATTGCCCGCTTTCATCATGTTCTTTACGATTCTGTCTTCCAGCGAGTGATAGGTGATGACGCTGAGTCGGCCTCCCGGTTTCAGAAGTTCCGTGGCTGAGCGGAGCATCTCTTTCAGGGCGTCCATTTCGTGGTTCACTTCTATGCGCAGCGCCTGGAAGAGCTTTGCCATGTCTTTCTTCTCGCGTTCCCGCTTGAAGAGGGGCTCTACGGCTGCCATGAAGTCTTTGGTGGTGAGGATGGGTTTCTCGGCTCTTGCCTTGACGAGTGCCGAGGCGATGCGGCGCGAGTTCTTCAGCTCACCGTATAGGTAGAAGATGTCGGCAAGGGCACCTTCGTCATATTCGTTTACGATGTCGGCAGCAGTCTTGCCTGCACGCTTGTTCATGCGCATGTCGAGTGGGGAGTCGAAACGGAAGGAGAAACCGCGGGTCTCGTCATCGAAGTGATGGCTCGATACGCCCAGGTCGGCTAACAGTCCGTCGAGTCCGTCTACCCCGTAGTAGCGCATCCAGTTTTTCAGGAATCTGAAGTTGGAGCATACGAAGGTGAAGTTCTCGTTTGCCACCACGTTGCGCTCTGCATCGGCGTCCTGGTCGAAACTGTACAGGTGCGCTCCCTCCGTCAGGCGCGACAGAATCTCTCTGGAGTGTCCGCCGCCACCGAAGGTTACGTCTACATAGATGCCTCCTGGCTGTATGTTCAACCCGTCAACGCTCTCCTTGAGGAGCACCGGTACGTGATATGTTTCTGCTGTCTTTATCATATATCTTTTTGCTGTCTTATCGCGTTATAATATTGCGTGCGTACTTATTAGTGTATAAATTTGGGTTCAAAGGTACATAAAAATCTCCATATAGCCTTACATTTTCCCACAAAATTTATAAAACTTAATGAAAAAGTTGTTTTTGGTCAACTTCACCTTCCAGTTTCGGGCATCGCCTTTTTGTTCTCATCAAGTGTGATGTTTTTGCAAAAATACGTGCAAAATGGGCTCGATTTGTCGTGATAGTTTAAAAAAACTAATAAATTTTCGCTTTTTTGCTATTTTTTTGGAAAAAATGGCACGTATTTGAAAAAGTTGAGTTACTTTTGCACTAACTTATATAAGTTTTAGCAAACATGAGTGAATCAATAGAGAAAACGATAGACATAGATAAGATTCTTAAGAGCAAGATGGGAAGCAAGGTGAAATTCGTACCGCGCTTCCTGGTTTCCTGGCTCAAGAAGATTATTCACGAGGACGAGGTGAACAGGTTCTTGTGGGAGAGCCGTGGCCTTTCGGGTACTGAATGGCTCACCGAATGTGTGCGCTATCTGAAGATGGATGTTGAAATCGTAGGCTTGGAAAACCTGCCTGACAAGAACGACGGCAAACTCTATACCTTTGTTTCCAATCATCCTCTGGGCGGACAGGACGGTGTATGTCTCGGTTCCATCATCGGCAAGCACTATGATGGCAAGTTCCGCTATCTGGTGAATGATCTTCTGCTCAACTTGCCGGGTTTGAAACCTGTAAGTATCGGCATCAACAAGACAGGTCGCCAGAGCCGCGATTTCCCACGTATGGTGGAGGCGGGCTTCAAGAGTGACAACCACATGCTGATGTTTCCGGCTGGCTTGAACAGTCGCAAGCGCAAGGATGGAACCATTCACGACCTGCCTTGGAAGAAGACGTTTATCTCTAAGAGTGTAGAATATCAGCGCGATGTGGTGCCTATCCATTTCGGAGGGCGCAACTCTGAGCGTTTCTACCGCATCGCCCGATTTAGCGACAAGTATCTGCCGTTCAATCTCGCCATGCTGTTCCTGGTTGACGAGATGTACAGGAATGTGGGCAAGCATTTCCGCATCTCCATCGGCAAACCGATTCCTTGGCAGACTTTTGATAAGAGCAAGTCGGCTACAGAGTGGGCGCAGTATGTTGAAGACAGGGTTTATGAACTTTAATGGTTTGCAAAACCCGGGAACATTGTTTTATATTAAAGAAATCGTAGAATCATAGCATAGAAGAAGAGTAATATGGAAGAAGAAATCATCCAACCGATTGACCGTGAGCTCCTGAAGAGCGAGCTTACACCCGACAAACAACTGAGAATGACCAATAAGAGCCATAACGAGATTTACATCGTTACGGCAAATGATTCGCCTAATGTGCTGAAAGAGATTGGTCGACTTCGTGAAATCGCTTTCCGCGAAGCGGGAGGCGGAACGGGCAAATCTATGGATCTTGATGAGTTCGACTTTGGTGACAACTGTTACAAACAGCTGATTGTCTGGAATCCTGAAGCCGATGAGATTATCGGCGGTTACCGTTATCTCCTGGGTAAGGACTGGCTGCTCGATGAGAAGGGACAGCCTAAGCTGGCAACCAGCCACATGTTCCATTTCTCCGACAAGTTCCTCAAGGAGTATATGCCTTATACCGTAGAGTTGGGCCGTTCCTTCGTTTCGCTCGAATATCAGAATGTGCGTACCAACACCAAGAGCATCTTTGCTCTCGACAATCTCTGGGATGGTTTGGGCGCTTTGACGGTTCTCTATCCGGAAGTGAAATATTTCTTCGGCAAGATGACGATGTATCCGTCTTACATCCGTCGTGGCCGCGACATGATTCTCTATTTCCTCAAGAAGCATTTTGATGACAAGGAGAACCTCGTAATCCCGATGAAACCGCTGAAATTGGATACTCCGGAGAGTGATTTGGCTGCTATCTTTACAGAAGATGACTTCAAGGCAGACTATCGTATCCTGAACCGTGAGGTTCGCAAGTTGGGTTATAATATTCCTCCTCTTGTTAATGCCTACATGAGTCTGAGTCCTACGATGAAGCTTTTCGGTACCGCCATCAACTATGGTTTTGGTGATGTAGAGGAGACCGGTATCCTTATCGCCATCGATGAGATTCTGGAAGAGAAGCGAGTTCGCCACATCAACAGTTTTATTAAGGAACATCCTGAGGCTCTCAAGATTACGAGCGGAGCCAATAATTTGATTTATAAGGAAAAAGGTATTTAATTCAAGTTTCGCATGTAAGCTTCACACGCCCCAGGCATCTGAACACCATCATGTCCCCACACGCCCTGAAAGGGCAGAAGCTCCTAGCCCAGGGCAACGCCCTGGGTATTATGATATACAAACCAACGCCCTGTAAGGGCAAAAGCTTTAAAACTCCAAGGTAAACATAAGGCTTTTGCCCTTACAGGGCGCTACCTTATACAATAGGCAGACTGATTCCGTTGATCTTCTGATAGATGTCGAGCGCATAGATGTCGGTCATGCCGCTGATATAATCAATTACAGCCATGATGCGCTCCTCCAGATTCTCGTTCTCTATATCATACTGGCTGCTTACCCGGCGCAAGAGCTGCTTGGAGTAGAAGCGCGATGGGTTGACGGCTGCCTCGATGAAAACCTCCATCAGAGTTGCCATGATTTGATAACCCGACAGTTCTATGTCGAGTACCGGCTTGCTTTGGTAAATCTTAGAGTAGGAGATCTTCTCACATTCCTTGTATGCCTTTTTCTGGCGCTCGGAAATATGGTCGATGAGACTGCCCTCGAAAGTTCCGGCAAGGATTTCCTCCTCGTGCGCCAGGAAGGCTGCCACACATTCGTTCTCCAGTTTGCCGATGACGCTGGCTCTCATGTAAACCACTTTCTCGTTTTCGTCAGTCAGTTCTTCGTCGATGATGCGCTGGCGTATCTTCTGCTGGATATCTTCATCGAAGAAACTCAGCAGCAAGTGCTCCGTCTCGGCAAAGGAAAGAATCTTGAGTTTATGGGAGTCTTCGATGTCCATGATTTCGTAGCAGATATCGTCGGCAGCTTCTACCATATATACAAGTGGATGGCGGGCGTATTTGAGAGGCTCACCCGGTGCAGATTTGCAAAAAATGCCCAATTCATCGGCAATTTTCCTGTAAGATTCCGCTTCTGAAGCAAAGAAACCGAATTTGCCGTGGTTGCCGGCAAGACAGCTTGCAAACGGATATTTTACGATGGAAGCAAGCATGGAATAGGTCATGACGAAACCACCCTGACGGCGCCCCTTGAACCGGTGGGTCAGGATTCTGAAGGCATTTGCGTTACCTTCGAAATGCGTAATATCATCCCAAAACTCCGATGAAACCATTGATTTTATCTTCTGACCCGGTCCTTCAGAGAAGAAAGTCTGGATGGCTTTCTCGCCGGAATGACCAAAAGGAGGATTACCCAAATCATGTGCCAGACAGGCTGCACTTACGATGGTACCTATCTCCTCGACGAGCGTATCCTTCAGTTCAGGCCGCTTCCGGATGACACGTCGGGAAATGTCGTTGCCAATCGACATGCCCACACTTGCCACCTCCAGACTGTGGGTGAGGCGGTTGTGAACGAAGATGCTGCCCGGCAAAGGGAAAACCTGCGTCTTGTTCTGCAGACGGCGGAATGCCGATGAAAAGATAAGACGGTCGTAATCGCGCTTGAATTCAGAGCGGTCATCATGGCGCTCGGCATGCTTATGCTCCTGTCCGAAACGCTTGTTGGATATCAGTTGTTTCCATTCCATATTATTGTATTACTTGATTCTGTAGCGCAAAAATACACTAAAGTAAGCACAAATCAAAATAAAATATGATAAATTACATGTTTTTATCCTCAAAAATTCATTTATTCCATCAAAATTGCTTATTTTTGCAGATTATTAAACTCAGACACAGATAAAAAAGAAAAAGTCATGATAAAAGTACAGATTATCAACAAGGGGCATCAGCCTCTACCTGCGTTTGCCACACCTCAGAGTGCCGGCATGGATTTGCGTGCAAACATCGATGAGGCAATCGTGCTTCATCCTATGGAGCGACGACTGGTACCAACCGGTCTTTATATGGCTTTGCCTGCAGGTTATGAAGCGCAGATCCGTCCCCGTAGCGGTCTGGCTTTGAAGCATGGCATTACCGTATTGAATACGCCGGGAACCATTGATGCCGATTATCGCGGCGAAATCATGGTTCTGCTCATCAATTTCTCTACAGAGGATTTCGTTATCAACGATGGCGAACGTATAGCCCAGATGGTGCTGGCCAAGCACGAACAATGCGATTTCATCGAGGTTAATGAGCTCGATGAAACCGAACGTGGAGCCGGCGGATACGGTCATACGGGTGTAAAATAACAGATTATTAAAGATAGAATAGAAAGGATTAGAATCGTGAAGATGAATCTTAGAAATATCAGTTGGGCAATGGGGCTGGTCTTGCTGGGTTCGGTAGCCATGCCGTCGCTTGCCCGTAAAAAGAAGGTGCAGCCGGTTCAGAAGCCGGTGGCTCAGGAGGACCATCTCTCTCCGAACGACCGCCAGCGCTACAACTATTTCTTCCTGGAGGGAGCGCGCCAGCAGGCTGCCGGCAATTATTCGGCAGCTTTCGACCTCTTTGAGCATGCCCGGAAGATTGACCCGAAGGCGGCTGAAACCTATTTCTATGAGTCGCTTTTCTATTCTCAGCTCAAGCAGGATTCCCTGGCCCTTGCCTATATGCAGAAGGCAATAGAACTGAATCCGGAAAACCAGACCTATGCAGAGCAGTTGGGCAGATATTATATAGGTAGCCAGAAATACGATCTTGCCATCGATGCCTATGAGAATCTGTATGCCAAAAACCACGATAATACCGATGCCCTCCGTATCCTGGCTCAGCTTTATTCCCAGAATAAGGATTATAAATCAGTACTCAAAACCATTTCGCGTCTTGAGGTGGAAGAAGGTGAAAGCGAACAGTTCACCCTCTCTAAAATGAGAGTTTATGAACTGATGAACGACAAGAAGGCTGCCTATCAGGAACTGAAGTCGCTGGTAGACCAGCATCCGCTGGATATGCAGTACAAGACGATGCTGGGCAACTGGCTCGTACAGCACGACCGCCAGAAGGAAGCCTACAAGTGCTTTACCGATGTGCTGAAGGAAGAGCCTGACAATTCCTATGCCCAGATGTCGCTTTACGACTATTATAATGCCACCCGTCAGGAGCAGCTTGCCGGGCAGATGCTCGATAAGATATTGATGAGTCCGAAATCGGATCTGGAGACCAAGGTGATGATGTACCGCTCTTTCATTCAGAAGAACGAGAGCGAAGGTGGCGATTCTACCAAGGTGATTGCGCTGTTTGACAAGGCGCTCAACGTAGCTCATCCGTCAGCCGATGTGGCAGAGATGAAAGCTGCTTATATGAGTTTGAAGAAGATGCCTGCCGACTCTGTTTGCCGTGCCTTCGAAAAGGTGCTTACCATAGCTCCGGATAACGTGAATGCCAGAATGCAACTCGTACAGATGCTCTGGAACGAGAAAAAATATGACCTGGTTTCCCAGCAATGTAAGGCGGCTCAGGAGTATAATCCCGAAGAAATGGTGTTCTATTACTTCGGTGGAATGGCGTATTATCAGAAAAATAAGGAAGACGAGGCGCTCCGTGAGTTCCGTCTCGGATTGGCGCAGGTGAATGCACAGTCGCCGGCTGACCTGGTTTCTGACCTCTATGCCGTAACAGGCGATATCCTTCATAAGAAAGGTGAAGAGCAGGAAGCCTTTGCGGCTTACGACTCCTGTCTGCAATGGAAAGATGATAACGTGATGGCGCTCAACAACTATGCCTACTATCTGAGCGAGAAGGGCGTTGACCTGCATAAGGCTGAGGCGATGAGCTACAAGACCATCAAGGCAGAGCCGAACAACGGTACTTATCTGGATACCTATGCTTGGATTCTCTTTATGGAAGAACGCTATGCTGATGCCAAGACCTATATAGACCAGGCACTCAAAAACCGCGATTCCACCGCAGATAACAGTACGGTTATAGAGCATGCCGGAGATATCTATTATATGAATGGTATGGCCGATGAATCCGTAGATTTCTGGAAGAAAGCCTATACCGGCGAGAACCAGACTGAGGTGCTGGCATGGAAGATTAAGAACAGACAATATATTACCGGAGAAGAACTGAAGAAGCGTAATGCGCCAAAGCAGAAACCTGCCGCTACGAAGAAGTCAGTTAGAAAAGGTAAGAAGAAATAAACGGAAAGTAGAAAAATCAGGAAAAATGAAATATACAATGAAGAAGAATAAGATGATGCTGCTTGCCGCAGCCTGCAGCATCCTGCTCCTCGGTTCTTGCGGAACCAGCAAGAATGTACAGGGATCTGGCTCCTCATCAGCCAGTCATCAGAAAGAGAATGCCACCAAGGGTTCTGTCTCCCGTCAGAGTGAGACGCTCAGGAAGTTGGCTTTCGTACAGAAGGTTTCAGACAATCAGGTGTATACCAGGAATATTGTAGGCAACATGTCGTTTACTCTCCAGGCTGGTGATAAGGACATTACTGTGCCGGGCAAACTGAGCATGCGTAAGGATGAAATCATCCGCATCCAGCTCTTTATTCCTATCTTGGGTACAGAGGTGGGCCGTCTGGAGTTTACTCCCGACCATGTACTTATCATCGACCGTCTGCACAAGGAATATATCAAGGCAGATTATACCCAGGTAGACTTCCTCAAGAAGCAGGGCATCTCCTTCTATTCTCTGCAGGCTCTCTTCTGGAACCAGCTGCTCCTGCCGGGCGAAAGGACTGTGAAGGAATCAGACCTGAAGAAGTTTGATGCCAGACTGGATGTGGCAGGAGATGCTGTGCCGGTTAGTTTCAGGAACGGCAATATGACCTATGCCTGGACAGCCAACCGCACTACCGGCCGTATCACAGCTGCAGATGTTGTCTATAAGAGTGCGCAGAACGGCACCTCCAATCTCCGCGTCGACTACGGCAACTTCAAGAGTGTAGGCGTCAAGATGTTCCCTGCCTCCCTGAATCTGTCGATGACCACTACTGCTACCAGGAAAAAGCAGGAGGCTAAAATCAGTCTGCAATTGAATCAGGTGAAGACCGACAGCAAATGGAGCACTCAGACCGAGATTTCCAGCAAATACAAGCAGATTTCTCCAACAGATGTGCTCAGCAAGATATTGAGTATGTAGATGCTCATCAAGAGTTTGAAATTATAGAACATGGGTTTTTAATATAAGAAATGAAGCGAATCTTATTATTCATCATGGCAATCACCTTCTCGCTCGCACCTTTTGCGCAGAAGCATTCTGCCCAGAAGAAGCCGGTGAGAAAGACTGCCGTAACTGCGAAAAAGAAGGCTGCTACTCCTGCCAGAAAGACGAACAGCAGGAGTCATGCGGCCAGAAAGACATACAAACCAGCTGCGCCAACCAGAGCAGAACGCAGGGCTGCAACCTATAGCAATGCCTCTATCCGGGGTTTGCAGGGACAGCGCGCTTCTATCCGGAAGAAGATCAGAGAACAGGAGCAGGCTTTGCAGAGAAATAAGGCGGATGTGAAGAAACGTCTTGAAGACCTGATGGCGCTGAACGGAGAAATAGACCAGCGTCAGAAGAAGATTGACGGTATCCAGAAGGATATCCATCATATTGACGGCAATATCGGCATTCTGCAGGCACAGTTGAAAACGCTTCAGCAACAGTTGCAGGACCGCAAGAACAAGTATATCCGTTCCATGCGCTATATGAGCCGTCATCATACGGTTCAGGACAAGCTGATGTTCATCTTCAGCGCCAAGAATCTGACACAGATGTATCGCCGCCTTTCCTTCATCCGCCAGTATTCTTCCTATCAGAAGGTGCAGGGCGAGGCTGTAAAGGCTAAGCAGAAGCAGGTGAACGAGAAGCACCAGCAGTTGCAGCATGTGAAGGGACATAAGAACACCTTATTATATAAGGGTAAGCAGGAGAAGACGGTATTGGAAGGCAAGCAGACCCAGCAGCAGGAAATGGTGCAGGGACTGCAGAAACAGCAGAAGACCATTCAGGCTGTCATCGCCGACCAGCGTAAGAAAGATGCGGCAATCAACGCTCAGATTGACCGCTTGATTGCTCAGGAAGTAGCCAAGGCTCGTGCCCGTGCTGCTGCCGAGGCTAAGAAGAAGGCCGCTGCCGCTGCTGCCGCCAAGAAACGTGCCGAGGAACTGGCTCGCAAGAAAGCTGCTGCCGAGGCTGCTGCCAGGGAGAATGCCCGTCGTATAGCCGAAGCCAAGGCGCGTGAGGCTGCTGCCGAAGCTGCCCGCAGAAAGGCGGCTGAAGAGGCAAGACTGGCTGCCGAGGCTGCAAGAAAGGCTCAGGAGGAGGCTGCTGCCCAGGCTGAGGCAAAGGCGAAGGCAAAAGCGCAGGCTAGAGCGCGTGCTGCTGCTGAGGCTGCCCAGCGTGCCGCCGCAGAACAGGCTGCCCGTCAGGCTGCTGCCGAACAGGCAGCTAGAAAGGCGGAGGCTGAAAGACAGGCTGCCGAGTTGAAGGCGAAGATGGATGCGGAACGCAGTACCCGTGAGATTGCCGCTGCCAAGAAGGTGGCACAGGAGGCTTCTACCTTGAGTTCGGTAGACCGTATGCTGAGCGGTGGATTCGAGGCAAACCGTGGCCGACTGCCGATGCCTATCAGCGGAAGTTACCGTGTGGTAAGTCATTTCGGTCAGTATAATGTAGAAGGTTTGAAGGGTGTAACGCTCGACAATAAGGGTATCAATATTCAGGGTAAGCCGGGTTGTGTGGCTCGCAGTATCTACGATGGTGAGGTGAGTGCCGTCTTCGGTTATGGTGGCATGTGGAATGTACTGGTCCGTCATGGTGCCTACATTTCAGTTTACTGTAATCTGAAATCGGTCAGCGTTCATAAGGGTCAGAAGGTAAGTACCCGTCAGGCTCTGGGTAATGTTGGTTCTGATAACATCCTTCAGTTCCAGCTTCGCAAGGAGACTGCCAAGCTCAATCCGGAAGCTTGGCTGAGCCGATAATGTATGAAATGGTGCAGCCGGTAGTGTGTTTACTGCCTGGTTGCTGTAAATGATAGAAATGAAACCTCCAATCGATTGGTTCGATTGGAGGTTTTTAATTGCTTACTAACGAGGTGGTTACTGGCAAATATCCTAGTGTTGTAACAAAAACTTTATCTCATTTATCATTTAATTTTTATTAAACATTGCTTAAGACCTAAATCAATTTTATGTTGTAATTTTGCACCCGAAATTTTGAAAAGAATTAATAACTAAAAAAGAAGTTTTATAAATATGAAGCATTCATGAAAAGATGTATAGGGCTATTCTTATACTTTTGGCTCCTTATCATTTCGCTTACTTCTTGCATTTATGATGACTATTCCGGTTGCCCGAAAAAGGATGGCCGTAAAATGGTGCGGATTAATGTGGATTGGCATTTGTTTGATAAAGAGGTGCCTACTGGTATGACGGTCATGGTGTTTCCCTGGTCAGGTGGTGCTCCGCATACTGCCTTGACTAATGACATAACCCATGCCGACTTTTTCTTGGAACCTGGAAAATATCATGTACTGGTATTCAACCAGAGTACGACCGAGTTTGGTACACTCGAATTTCAGGGAATGGACTCTTACGAGACGGCGCGAGCTCTGGTACTGCATACAACATCGCGCTGGTACTCGCGTGGAGATAATGAACTGATAGGGGTTGAGCCCGAGTGGCTTGCCTCTGATAAACTCGATGAATTCGATGTTTCTGGAGACTATTCTGAGGCTACTTTAACGCCAAGGAATGTGCTTTCGCATATCCGGGTCAACGTGAAAGTTCCAGGTATAGGAAACCTGTATTCTGCGAGAGGATCCTTAACTGGTATTTCAGAAGGATTTCTGCTGGGACAGGGGAAGCCGCTTCAGAGTAGTAAGGTGACTTATCTTCTGGAGTCCTGGACGAAAACGATAGATAAGAATGACGCGACACTAGGAACGTTGACGACATCGTTTAAATGTTTTGGCCTACCGGAAACTGCCCATCTTGATGCCGAAAACAATAAGCTGTCTTTTTCAGCTTTGTTGATAGACAAAAAGACGCAGGTAGATTATCAGTTTGCGGTAGGAGATAAGTTTAAGGAAGATGAAAATTCATCGGAGTTAGGTTATTTTTCTTCTCTCCATGTTGATGTTGAGTTGCCGAACCCTTTACCTGATGTGAAGCCTTCGGAAGGAAGTTCTGGCGGTTTTGACGTCACGGTCAAGGATTGGGGTAAACCTGAGGATATTGATATGGAACTGTAGAAATAGTAAAGTGATAAGAATCAGATAAAAATAGTAAAAGAGTAATAATAGATTAGTTTAATTTAAAAATCCAAAAAGATATGGATAAGAAATTTGTTATGGGTATTGCTGCAATGGCAGCGTTGACATTGGTAAGTTGTTCAAGCGATGACTTGGATAGTTTTTCAGGCAATTCTTCTAAGAATGAGGCTATCAGCTTTGATGGCTATTTGGGAAGAAGTGCAGTTGCTGTAAATGGTACACGTGGTAGTGTGCTGACGATTGATAATCTTCAGACTGATGGTTTTGGTGTGTTTGGTAACTATAGCTCTGCTGACGATGTGGCGTTTGGTGTTAATTTGTTCAAAAATCAGAAAGTAACTGGAACAACTTCTACTGGTACTGAAGGTACAAATAAAGTTACAACGTGGACATATGAAGGTGTTAAGTATTGGCCATTAAACGGTCATATTGATTTCTTGGCGTATGCTCCTTATGATGCTGACAAAACGTTAAACGGTTCTAAAATTAATTTTACTGTAAAAAATACTGCTACCGACCAGAAAGATTTGTTGTGGGCTAAAGCTGAGAAGCAGACAACAACAACGATCGCTAGTACTGGTAATAAAGTGAAATTCCATTTTGCTCATGCTTTGTCTAGACTTGGTTTTACTGTAAAGTTAAAGGGAACCCCTTCTAATGATGCAACTATTACATTGAAGAGTATTAAATTGGCAGGATCTGCTACTGCTACAGAATCAACACCAAAAGCTTTCTACACAGGTGGTGACTTAGATTTGGCTACAGGTCTTTGGGATAAAACAACTCTTAACGATAAGCAGAATTTTGATTGGTTCTCTGGCTCTCAGAAGGTAACTAGTACATCTCAATCTAATAAAGATTTTAATACAGATTATTTGTTTGTAATTCCACAGGAATTCTCAGGAGCAAATGAACTTTATGTTATCGTAGAGTACACTATGCAATATACTGGCGTAACGAAACCAGGTACTAATGACCCGGCAATAATTACAAATACGGTTCATAAGAAACTTACACAGGACTTCAAGCAGGGTAAGGCATATATGATTAACTTGACCATTGGTCGTCCAATCGAATTCGATGCTGATGTTACACCTTGGACAACAGATGGGACTAATCCGAGCACCGATATCAATATCGATTCTTGGGAGTAATCGTATCAGATAAAAATAATGAATTTAAAATTATCATAAGATGAAGTTTCTTCGTTTAGCCTTTTATGTTTTGATAGCACAGCTGGTATTATCTGGTTGTGCCGGCGAAGGTGTGGAAGAAACTTCATCTTCTTCATCTTCTGAAATCACCTTTGATGCTTATGTGGGTCGGAATGCTTCAACCCGTTTAGGAATAAACGATCTTGATTCTCTCCAATCGAATAATAGATGGAACTCCGGATTTGGTGTCTTTGCAAGATACAACAATATTCATCTGATGGATGATGAACACGTATTCTGGCAAGGAGATCATTGGGGATATGAACATACCCGATATTGGCCAAGTGAAGGATCTGTGGATTTCTATGCCTTTGCGCCTTGGATTCCAAGTTTAAATCTGGTAAACAAACCTGAGAGTAACGAAGCTAATCCAACTTATATAGATTTTCCTTCTACAAAGTCTCCTGTAGATTTGTTGTGGGCTGTTGCTGAGAAGCAGACAAAGGATAATATCTCTAGTACAGGAAATAAAGTGAAATTTCAATTTGAGCATGCAACGGCTCGTTTGGGCTTAGATATCACAGCCAATAAGAAATTAGAGAAAAATGGTGCAGTTATAACAGTTGAAGAGGTGAATCTATTTGGTCATGGCAAAGATGATTATGTAGGCGTCTTTGATATGGAGGGCTTTCTGAATCTTAAAACGGGAAAATGGCATGTCGTCAAAAATGAAAGTACTAGATGGTATTATGCTTGGACACCAACTGGCAAAGTTGGAAAAGACGACGATGAGAAATATGACCCAAGTAAAGGTACCGTATTAAAGTTAAGTGCATCTCAGTTAGACGATACAAATAATATAATAACAAATGATAAGGATTCTTATATCTTTATAGTTCCTCAGACGAAGAACGAACCATTTTATCTAAAGATAACTTATACGGTAAAGCAGGGAGATCTTGTGGAAAAGGTGACGGTAAAGAAAAATCTGCTAGATGTTCATTGTAAGCCAGGAGATCCTAATCGGTCTTTTACGTTTGTAGGAGGAAAAGCGTATGTCTTTCATTTGATACTTTCACTTGATCCTATCGGTTTCATCGTAACGGTTGATGGCAAGAAGAGGGATGAGGTGACAGGTGAAATAACGATTTAATAAGGATAATCGGGAATATGAAGCGGAATATTTATAGTTATAGTAAGTTATGGATGATTCTCTTTGTCTTGATGGGTGCAGCCTGTACCAATCAAGTGGAGGATGCTATTCCTGCATCTGGTCAGCCTATTGAGTTTTCTGTGCAATCAGATTGGAAGGAAATTCCCAATACTCGCTCGAATGATAAAACGCAATTTATCGGAGGTGACGAGATTCAGATTTTCGGTTTTCATAAACCTTATTTAGGTGCGGCTGAGAAGGATCAGAAGTTGTTTATGTATCAGGAAGGCGATCAGTCGACAGGTCAGAAAGTAGTATATAATGGTAAAGACTGGAATTATTCACCCAAGCGTTTCTGGCCTAAAAAGGGACTGCTAGATTTTTATGCCAGTTATCCATACAACTCTGTTCACTATGACGTAGGAAATAAGAGGATGACTTATAACAATAATTTGACACAAGATCTGTTGTATGGCTTGGCTACCAATCGTGATTGTGCAAGTAAAGAGACCGTATCGATCTGGATGGTGCATGCCTTGGCTAAGGTGAGAATTATTTTAGACAGCTCTTTGGGTCAAATCGGAACAGTTAAAGTCTCGGGTTACAAAGCTGGCCATTTCGATTACACCATTGATGGAGTCCCTGCTTGGGATATTGATGATAAAACGCCTATTTATGCTACCTTTTATAAATTTCCATACAATGGATACGAAGCAGACGAAGAACTGAAGAATAATAATTCTGTTACCGTATTTATCTTGCCGAAAAAGATTACGGGACTCCAGATGTGGGATTATGGTAGTCATCTGATTGATGCTTCTGAAAAAATAAAGGATCTTGAGTTTGAAGCAGGAAAGGTATATAATCTCACGATATCAAAATCAAATGGAGTACGGAAGAAGAATACAAATAGCCGTTCTATAGCAATGTCTGTTCGTTGTGTTTCGGAATAGCGAAAAAATATCGACCTGTACGGTTGAAATTACCCACACGCCCTGAACCAACGGTCACCGGCCGAAGGGAAAGGTAAAGGGCAGAGAGGGTGTGTCATAAGTCACAACCAATACGCCCTGAAAGGGCAGAAGCTCCTAGCCCAGGGCATCGCCCTGGGTTATTACAGACGCAAACTTGTCGCCCTGTTTTACTCTAATTGAGCAAGCTTTGAGCGTATTTTTTAACGTTAATTATATTTAACGACCCTTGGGTCTTGCCTGATGAAGTTTGCGTCATAGTATTCACCTTTTTCCACGAGGGTGAATATGATCCT
>OIYF01000260.1_pt1 | contig 22745 bp, 16 predicted proteins | sample 1587971 | NCBI WGS metagenome assembly OIYF01 (sample SAMN03283248) | human gut metagenome | biome: human-associated habitat; material: feces | host: Homo sapiens | place: Peru | collected 2012 | reverse complement strand
AGCTCTCGAAGAAGTAGCCACGAGCATCACGGAAGAGGCGTGGCTCTATAATGAGTACGCCATCTATATTGGTTTTGATAATATTCATCGTTTTATATTTTAAGAAAGGCAGGCTCCATACCAAGAGCCGAAAAGTAGCTTAATAAAATAAGCTCCTGGCATTTCGCCTGCCGTAATTTTATATGGATGCGTCCAAAAATATCACATCATTACCCATTATCGAATTGAGATTTTCTTTATACTCTCTTGATAAGTAATAGAGAAAACTGTATATTACTGATACAAATCGACATTGATATCGAATGGACTATCAAAGCCTTTCAACATCGCATGCTTCATATCCTTGTCGGAAAGATTGGCATGCTCGGTTGGAATTTTCCAATCGATACCAAGGCTATCATCGAGAATGCTGATACCACCATCTGCTTCTGGGTGATAGAAATTATCACACTTGTATTGGAAGACAGCAGTTTCTGAGAGAACTGCGAAGCCGTGGGCAAAGCCCTTTGGAATGAAGAACTGGCGATGATTATCTTCTGTCAGTTCTACTGCCACATGCTTGCCGTAGGTTGGAGACCCCTTACGAATATCCACTGCAACATCAAGCACAGCTCCCTTGACACAGCGAACCAGCTTAGTTTGTGTGAATGGTGGACGCTGGAAATGCAAGCCACGCATTACGCCATAAGAACTCATGCTCTCATTGTCCTGGCAGAAGTTTATCTTATGTCCCAAGATTGGGGCTACTTTCTCATCGAATTCTCGCTGTGAGAAGCTCTCGAAGAAATAACCACGAGAGTCTTTGAAGAGGCGTGGCTCTATAATGAGTACGCCATCTATTTCTGTTTTAATTATTTCCATAATAATATTTTTCTAACTCAAATGAATCGACTCTGCTATAACCATTTTACTCAACTCTGGAAGCATACGCTCTATCTTCTTGCACTTCACCTTATTATAATAGAAGTCCATATCATCCAAAAGGTCGTAGCATTGCTCCTCTGGCATATCTCCACCATATCCTCCTGCTACGATTGCAATTGCTGCCAATCTACGGGCATCTTTGTCTATACGAAGGTCATATACTCCTTTTAATATGATAGGTAATGACTCATACATGACATTGCAATAGTGCAGCAACTCAGAAAATTCATCGGATTCCGTGAGATAGGCACTTAGCATTTCCTCTTGGTATTTGCGGAGAAGCAAGAAGTACTTCTCTTTGGCAACATGTCCCCTGATGTTTTGAGTCATTACCCAAAACAGGGCATGAGAAAGGACTATTCTGTCCTCACTGGAATGATAATAGAAGAAGCTGTCTTCTGGCTTTCTATTCACATTCAGACGTTGCTCCATTTCTGCAAACATCTCCTTACGTATATCTCTTAATTCTTTTACTGCCATAAGTTTATTTGTTTATCTTTTCTTATGATATGTCTTGACAATTCAGAAATCTTCCACTCCCAATGCATTCAATATGACACGGCTCGTGTACAACGACAGCACCATCATAAAGAGCATTCGAAAGTAAAACAACTGCGTATTCTTCGCAATTTGCTTGTTATTATTTGATTGATGGGACATTACTCCATATAATATTTCTTGTTAAACTTACGTGATCTCATAACTTTAGGCTCAACAATCTTTTTTGCCATAAAAGGAAATGCAGCGATCGCTAATTTCTTGAATGTACTATTACTAACGACCATTGGGCACTCCAATTTTATCCACTTTTTTGATATCGAATCTTGCCCCCAGACAGAAATGTTGAAATGCCAAAAATTACACATCGTAGGACTATGCTCTATTTTGAAACGGATTTTGTCTGTTGGAATAATACCGTTTGCCTTATAGACAAACGAGATTTCAAAATCTTGGATTTGTGATATTTTAAAGCCATAATATCGTTGAGCTTTATTGTACTTGTATTCTTCAATTTGTGGCAGACAACCATCTGAGTTCTGGATAAAAGGAACATGAAATCTTGGATTATTCTTATCTTCTATAGGGAAAAACTTCATATCATTCTTTTTATATATGGATATAAGATTGACTGATATTCCATTTTTCACCGTAGAGGCTTTTACTTCCTTACCTTCTGCAAAAGAGTCCTTAACTGCATTTATGGAGAATGGATTAGCATCTATAGACGTGGTTCTCCCAATGAAGAAGCCTCTGTGTTTCAAGAAACCGACGTTATCAATCTTCTTAAAATTGGACTTTCCTACTATATGTTTTGGATAATTTGGATAATTAAGCGTCATAGCTCTTCTATTATTGAGAAAATATTAGAAATAGAATCACATGTGATATAATCTTTCCCATTCTTTGAATACGAAAGGAAAATTTCTTCTTCATTAAAATCTCTTTCTGACTCAAAATCCTCTTCGTCTACAAACATATTTATAGAAATGTTTTCATTTCCAGATAAAGTTAGATAAAGAGAATCCTCTCGCAAGGCTTTTAAACTCAAGTTGTGAAAATCATATTTGTTTGAATAGTAGAGTTTTTCGATGAAACAACATAGTTTGCTTTCCAATACTTGGAATATGTCAGATTCTATTTGCTCGTCTTTGCCTAATTCTTTCATTTGCAATACAGTCTGAGCTTGTTGGCGTGCAATCACCATGCTTGCATACTCTTCAACATCATTAGATTCTTCTGAATATACAGTATTGAGAAAACTTTCAAGGACTTGCGACTGATGGTTTTCAACTTCTGAAAACTGAAAATTGTATATACTATTCATAGTGAGGATTTAATGTGTTGATGAATTCTTCACTCAAAAGCAAGAAAAACAGATGCTTTTCAAACTTATGACATTCAGACAACAATTGCAAACATTCTGCTAATTGATAATCCCCAGTTTTTCCAACAATAGCAACTTCTACAATAGAGACTGTACTATCCTGAATTTGCTTATTGTTAGTTAACTTAATAGTTGCTTCTGCTATTGGCTCTCCTTCCTTGTTGCAGTTGCAGGAAAAGTTGAATACAGACCCATTGAAATTAGGAAGTTGGTTCAATTTTATAGTTCCATCCAAAGCTTTAAATATGTCTGTATTTTCAAAACATGACATATACTGCAAATAGACGCCTTGTAACTTTACTTGACCTATAGAACTCAACACTCTATTTATTAAGTTTGAATAGGCATTCCAACCTGGATAGTTTTGGGTGAAGTTGAAAGTTACACTGTTTTCCGAAACTAATATTCGATAAATAGGGTTGGCCAACAATATTTTGTCTTTTGAATCCTTGTATGACAATGATTCATTGGCAACGCTTTTGTCTTTTGTAGGAATTTCCACAAATAGATTTTCATTGTTGCTATTGATAGCTGCCAATATATTTTGAGATATGTATCTTACGTTATAATCAGACACATAATTTATACAAACAACAGCATCATTCAAGCCATCATGCTCTAAAGACACTGGCATGTGTTCTATATTTACTTCCATAACATTTTTGCTTTGTTAATATATTATTCAGTTTGCCATTCATCACATACAGAATGATAGAAATTTCGATTCTTGCCTTCTTTCAACCAATTTTCAATAAATTTCGGATTCTCGCTTTTTGGTCTAGGACTTGCCGTATTTATTCGTGCCATTACTGGAGTTCTTACAGCATCACCCAATATGACAGCATGTTGTTGTGGCAATATTGGTAACTGGTTAAGGACTTCGGAACTTGCTGAAGAAACCAACTTACGAATATATTGCTGGTCGTCTGGATTCTGCAGACGATGAATAACAAAACTATTACATTGAGAAAGAACAGTCTTGGACAATTCTGATGGTCTCTGACTTGAAATCACCAAGGACAGTCCATATTTACGACCTTCACGTGCTATGCGTTCAAATACCTTACGCGAGATAGATGTTCGGTCTTTTTTGTTAATTTCTGGTATGTAGTTCTGTGCTTCTTCTAATACCATAACAATAGGCATAGAGCCTCTATCAGCTTCGTTGAATCTCAAAACAAATTCAAGTATTATTCTTCCCACTAATCCTGTGATGGTCTCCAATACTTCTGATGGAAGAAGGGACATATCAAGAATTGTAACCTGATTTGTTGACTCTGATATTTGCGAATCGTCAATGTTTTTTACATATTGTGTATAAATATCAGTATCACCACTCTTATAAACCTTACAAAAATCTCCAAGAACAAAAGCTATAAACTTTACGAGAACCTCTTCTATATCTTCTGTTGCATCCATCATTAATGGACTTGCTATACGCATATCATCCTTAAACGACTGCATTCGCATTTTCAATGTAGAAACATATTCGGTCAAACGATCTGATGAAGTTTCCTGCTCTCGAATAGCTACATCAAAATACATTGATAACAAATCTGAAAAATTATAGAAAATAGGTAAATCCAAATTGCGATTTTCTGATGTTGAAGCAACATTCTTCTCTGCAATGAACTTATCTATTAAATCTTGCAATTTTGACAAAACCTTATTTACGACACTTACATCTACAGGCCCATTTACATATCCCTTATTCTTTGTCAAATTTCTTTTTTCTTTGGCTAATTCTTCTAAACATTCAATAAGCTTGTCATATCTATCGGAACCATCTTCCTTCTGCTTTACTTTAAACATCTTTAATATTGAATCTATATCATCATATAAAGATGCTTTCATTTTATAATCTCCAGCTTGCAGGGAAGTCAATAGAGAAGTTAGCTGCGAAATTTCAAATTTAGTAAGAGTTTTATTTACCCCTGTCACAGAACAAGAACTCTTTGCCAACCCTACAGCTCTTTTCAATATTGGAGCTTGACTTCCAGCAGTAGGTTCAAAAAGATAATCCAAATCATCATAATTCATGAACCAATGTGGAATTTTCAATCCGTCCTTGTTTATAGCTAAGGGATTTACCTTATCATCTTCAGACAAGTTAAAAGCATTTTTATACTCGCCATTAGTATCAAAAATTATAAAATGGGCATTTTGAAGTTTTTGACCATTGTATTTGTGACGAAACAAGCTCTGGAGTATTGATGCCAATGTACAAGATTTACCAGAACCTGTATTTCCCAATATTGCAGCATGCTTACCAAAGAATTTATCTGGATTTATCTTTATTTGAAAATCAGGAAAAGCAGGCGAGGTTCCTATCGGCAAATAAAAATCCCCCTCAAAGTTTACTTGCTCTGTTCCTTTCTTCTGGTCAAAGATTTTCTCTAAATCTTCTCTTACAACGTACCATACAGGATTATCCAAAATAGGATAGTTGTAAACGCCCATGACGTACTTTTTATTATTTTCAATCGTGCCAATCATGGTCGCTGACAAATATCGAGAGGATTCTGTCAAGAACAAGGCTTTATTATTTTTACTCAACTCTGTTTCCTCACGAGTTTGAACACGATTGACGATAGCAACAATTCTATCTGCGCCTACAGGTATAATAATGTAGGAATTGATTCTTGCTATTGGATAAATCTCATGAAAGCCGCTTTTATACAGGCTCTTCAAATCATCCTCCAATTTGACATATACCGTAAGACTATCAACGGAAACTATATGACCTACTTGTCTTTCTTGTTCCATAATATATTGTGCTATTTATTCAACAAAGTTTCCAAAGTCTTGATTACTTCATCAGAAGACGATGCATCAGTAAATGTTGGCATCATTTCTGTTGAAAACGTCAAGAAATCGCCAATATCATTTCCTTCCAAAATAATGATACGAGGATCTTTCAAATCTCTCAAGCGTTTAATCTCTTGAGACTTTTCTGATTTTTGAAAATTCACAATTATCAATGTGAAAGAAGGATTTGACAATGCTTGATAGATAATATCATTAAAATGTTCGTCACAGAAAGAATAGCCAATAGCAAACAATACCGACTGCGGTTGAGAAATTGCACCGCTAAACTGTCGAACAAGTTCTGAATATGGCAAATCTAATGTATATGCTTTCTTAACCGCAGATGGATATATCATCAAATCTCCATAATCAAAAGATTCGCTTGAATCCTTTGATTTTTCTTTTATTAAGTCTATTGGCAATTCCTTAATTCCATAGACATTTGAAGCATTCAAATCATGGTCTTTTACCCATGTGATAGAACCATGTAATTTGAAATACCTAACAACTTTTTCTATACGTTGCACTTTACCTGATGTCGTGGAACCAGGATAAAATATATCATAGTCAAATGTCTCAGGCTTAAAGTAACGGTGATGAAAGCCAGAAAAACCATCTATGTATTTTACGCCAATATTGTCAAAAGCATATTCAAAAGCCAAGTCATAGTTACTTGTGAATATGTTTGCACGTTTGAGATTTAGAGGCCTTTGCAACAAAGACTTCAAGAACTTCTCATGAAAGATATATTTATCCTTTTTGAATAAATCCTCATAACCTTTTGCCTTAATACGTTCCAAATCTCTACCACTGGTCGTTCTAAGATGGACATCGCACAAATTAAACATTGCTTTCTTTATTGCAGAAATCAATTTGCTTAATCTTGCAACTTTATCATTGTCTTGTTCTGCTTCTGCAACATACAAATTGGCGATAAGATAATTCAATAGAGATTCTAATGGAACTTCTATTTCTCCATATTCATCTACAACCTCAACTTCCTTACCTTTTACTGTTCTCTTCTTGACATCACAATTTCTATAGAACTCACCATCATAAGCATACTTCCACCCATAGGAGTTCGTTATGACTTTATCTTCCTTTAATTCTTTCGTTACATTCTTCTGCATCTTTTGAATGTAAACTTTGAAATCATTTGCAATATCCTTATCCTTGCCATCAAGAATGTCATCTTCAACGGCAAACGGAATGGTTTTGTATGGAAGCTGCTCCTAAGTGAATGGACGAACCTGTACCGAAGAGGAATGAAACATTATCCAATTCCAAATAATCACGGAACATATTTTGGATACGCTCAATAACATTCGAGCGTTTCTCTCTCAGTTCATCCTCAGAAAGAGATTTAACATCATTTGGATATTTCCCCCATTCAGGAAGGACATTTGTTCCACCTATATATATATTATTGTCTTCTACAAACATAGCATCAAATATAATTACTTTACTCTTCTCATTGAAGAAGAATTCTTGCCAAAATTAATCTCTGCAAAATCTCGTTCAGCTTTGTCTTTTACATTAACATCACAAGTTTTCAGTAGTTGAGACATATATGAAAGCCTCCTTCTTGCATCTTCAATAATGTCAGACCATTTCTTAACCTTAATTTTTACTCTTTCAGAATTGATCTGTATTTCATCTTTATCTTTTCCTGTGAGTTTGTAAGATGCCTTACTTGAAATGTCACTTCCAACAAGCCAGACCTCAAAACTGACCTTTGAAGAAACAAAAGAACTGCTATCAATCTCGTATGCATAACGCTCTACTTGTCCAACCTCTTTAGTACTCAGCTTTACCTTAGGAGCTTTCAGCTCTATAATAAGAACCTTGCGATGTTCTTGGTCTGGTCTGATTTCACTGTATAAGAACAAATCCGTTATTGACTTTAATCCATTTGGAACTTGTCTAACATTATCTTCAGCCTTATCAGCTTTATATGTCATATATTTATCTCGCAATTCTTTTAGGTTGTTCTGAAGATTCTTGTCTGAGAACAAATTCACGGCATGACTGTATTCTTCTCCAAAGATCCAAAGCATCTTCTCCAAGAACTTATGCAGTTCCTTTCGCTCTTTAACATGCTTAGAAATTTCAGAATAAACCAACTTGTCGATAAACTCCAAATCTTCCATTTTTCGAGCTACCTTATCAGAAAAGTCTATCACGTCTTTTAACTCGCTTCTTTCCAATAGTTCATTAAATTGTCTGATGCTTTTCTGTGGCAGACTGATAATGCTCTCAAATACTTTGTCAATATCTTCGCCATTAGACAAACACATATCAATAAGTGGATAAATCAAACGGCGGATTTTATTGTCCTTTTTCAAAAGTTCATAGTTATTCTCCACTATATAAGCAACGGTATCAAAAACAAACTTTTTAGATTCGGAACTCGCATCTATTTTTTTATATGGATAGAAATCATCTTCTTTCAATTTAGAAAAGAATTCATCGCATTGTTTTGTTTTTTCAACAAAGAAATTGGTCAAGTTGTTTTTTATAAAAGTTGTAAAACTTCTATATTCATCTGACAACTCATCCATATAATTATCTTTGAATATACTTGTGTCAATTGTACTGCTGTCAACAAAAACTATCCATCCACCGACTTCTGGACGCATCCATTTTGCAGTAAATTCAAAATTTGATATGATTTCATTGATTCCAGCTATTCGTTCGGTAATAAATGCTCTAATCTTATTATAGCATTTCACATTGGAATAACTAATAAATATAGGATGTTCTATTCCTTTCTTATCAGTATATTTCACTTCTTTTCTAACAGGATCATTCAATAAGTAATCAGAAGCATCTATCTTTTTTCCATTTACATGTATTGATATTTCCTTTTTGAAAATGCGTAAGAGATAACGCTCAAATAGACTTTCCTCTATATTTTGTTTTAACAACTTCAAAGATAGTCTATTATGCGAATGTGTCTTAGTCCATTCTGAATCATAAAAGTCTTCTATTGTAATACAATAGTAAGTTGGTCCCTTTTTTAGAACGCTTTCTTCGGTGTTTATTTTAACAGTATCAATATTTGACTGCTTAAAATCAGAAGCTCGTAAGGGAACCAATATTTTTGAATATTCTTTGTTCTCTGTTGAATAGCCAACAGATTCTATGGTTACTTTTTGCCCCAATTGAAGAGCTGCAAATCGACCGACACCTTTACCTCCTTGTTTGTTTTCAGTACCAATATTCAGCAATTTGTCATTTACGTCATCTTGATAGACACCATTACCATCATCTTTAATCACCATTCGATTGATGATATAAGGAGAAATCGTGTCTTCATTGACATAATCTATATCGATCCATATATTCTTGGCATTTGCCTGAATCGAATTATTTATCAATTCACAAAATGCACCAAACGTATTAGGATAATTGGTAAATATCTTTCGAACAAGACTTGTACTTGCGCTAAAACTTCTTTCCATAATCATTTGTTTATTAAGTTAAAAGTTTAATTGCCATTGTTTACGGGTTTCTTTTTGGGCTCCCCATTAGAGGTTTGTTTCTCCTTCTTGCAGATGAATTCCATACATTGCAAGAATTTGACTATTTGTTCTGTTTCCCAGTTACTTCCCTTATCACCAATAGATGCAGCCAAACTTTGCAAGAAATACATTTCGGAATTATTAGATGAAGTAGTTCTAATATCTGTATTTGTTGAGATATTTTTTCTAATTTTTCTACTGTTTTTGCATCGGCATTTTCATATTTGCTTTTGATGTTACGTATATAACAAAACCCTAAAAGTGAGGCTATAATAAATAGTGACGTAGACAAACGGAGCAGTCCTTGAACCCAAGATTGATCTTCATAACAGAAATATACGATAATGCCGAGCATACCTAATGCCCAAATAATAAATAAAAAGATTTCCCACAACTTATCATTCATAATTCTTATCGTTTAAATAGTTGTCTATATTGAAAAGTGCCTTGTTACAATAATAGGTCTTTTCAAGTTTGTTTATTTTTCCTTGAATATATCCATTGTTCAGACAATACAATTCCGTGGCGAACTTGAAATAGCACGAATTATTAAACAGGTCATCTTCCAAGAAATACAAGGTACTCATCATTTCCTTGTAGGCTTTTCCGCAGGTATGCATCTCAACAGCTTTGTGATAAAAGTCAACAGCATTTCCTATCAAATAGGAACTCGTCAGATACCTGTGGCTGCTTGGACAGACCTTGTCGTAAATGCTTTCCACAGGGTCTTTTCCTGTATTTTCTTGTTTTGTCAACAATTCTTTGTAGGTACCACAGTCTTTTACAAACTTTTCTATATGACTGAACAAGTATGAAATCCTTGATTCGTCAAACTTGTACTTGTATCTCTGCTGAAAGCCATTGATAAATGCTAGTTTGTCCTTGCTTTGCATATAGTACAACACTTCACGCAAGACTATCAAAATATGATTCCATACAAATTCTCGCTCATAGCATTCACCTATATACATATTAGTATATAATGTTGTGCTATAGAGTGGAGAAAGGATGTCCGTAACCTTGTTTAAGCAGAAAAGGCTATCCGTGATGAGATATATCAAGAATTGGAAACGTTTGTCTGCATTGGATGTGCTGTTGTCTTTGAAAATATCCAAACCAATTTGGTTAATAATGATATCGCTGTTGAAATTGTGCAGATATTTATCTATAATCTGCAAAGTATCCAACAAATTGCGTTCTCCTTTAACAAATGCTTTTCGATAAGATGGCATCAACAGGAAAAGAGTCTGTTCATTGGCTTCTTCCTTGAATCGTAAGTTCTGAATATTCTGTACCAAAGAACTGATAATTTTGTCGCAGCCTAACTGGCGAGCTGAAAGCGTATGCTTCAACACATCCATAATAATAGATTCTCTTCGGGACAAGAAGCATATATGGTAATACTTATACAGTACAATCTCTATGTCAGTAGAATTACTCAGATTATCAAGACTAATTTCCGTAATAAGATTCTTCCCCAACATACGTTTAAACAAATCAATCTCTGTCGTATTGATATGTCCATAATGCTTGTATGAGTCTTGAATGGATTTTATGACGATGTACTTGCAGAAATCCAAAATACCATCGCTTGCCTTGAAACCTGATGCAGGAAGCATTGTCTGCACGGCATCCAACATCTGGCAGTAAATGCTATGCGCGGATTTATATTCACCCATCATCTCGTACATCATGGCTGCACACCAATAATAGAGCTGTGACTTCATGAAACAACTTAAATCGCTGTCAAAGTTAACTGTGATAGTGTGCTTGACACCACTCATTTCCTCATTTTGGGCGTATTCCTCTGCAAGATGATTGAGTGTTTCAAAGAAAGAATACAACTTTTCTTCATAATCTTTACCAAACGATTTTTGTGAGCATCCTAATAAACAGTTTGCTATGCCAACAAATGATTTTGTGACAGTTTTCAATGGTATATTGCCAAAAGTAATGAGGTTTCTCTTCGGATCCTTATTAAGTAGAATTTCTAAAAAGACAATGGATTTATTTGCTTTGGCTGTTACACTTCTTCCATCAAAAATCAAATCATGTATTGCGGTATCAATAGCCTTTCCATAATATCGACATGCAGCACATGGCATATAGATTCCTCCTGCTTCAGAAACATTTCTGTAGTACATGATGTCACCAAGTTTGGTGTAAAAGTCTATCACCAATAAGGATTTTTTGTCTTTCGCCGAGTAAATAACCTTCTTGAAATCAATTTCTGCTTGCTCTACATCTAATTTCGTAAAGCCTCCCAAGTCCATCTTTTCCTTGACAAATAACTTTGCCAATGGAGCAAGATAGGTTATACGGATTGTATCAAATAGAAGTGCTTTGTCGTATGTATCCTTACAGATAGAGTACTTTCGTATTTTCTCTGTCAACTGAGCGTATGTCAAATATGCAGTGTCGTATGTCTTGCGCTTTTCGTAAGCTAAGCCTAATTTCAAAGACAGACGAACCATAAACAGCATTCGGGAAGGTTCTATTTCTATGCTTGAAAGAGAAAACTCTTTCTTGCGCTTTTGCTGACGGTACAAAGCAGACAATGCTTCTTGATACTCATATATAGCCAATTCATAGTCTTCCTCTAACATATAAATGTCGCCCAATGTATGGTGTAGACTGGCAATTGCCATTGCCTCATACTTATTGTTATAATGCCCCAACTGTCGAATATAGAGGTTCTTCACTGACAGCAGTTCGTCATGAGAGAAATTGAACAAATATGAGATTTCTTCTGATGTTTTAGAATAGAAGGTTATTTCCTCTGACAAATGCATCGGGAACTTGTACTTGTACAGATTCATCACAGTCTCATCAATGTGAGTCTGCGTCATAAACTCAACGATACCACCAATGAAATCTCGCAGCTCAGGCATCTTATTAATGTCAAGGAGTTCTGGCATGTATTCCAAATTTCTCATGGAAAAACCTGACTTATGGAACTTGTACAAGTTGGACAACATAAAGGAGGTTGATACCAACAACTTATCATTGTAGATGTTTGACTTGTCAACCAAGTTCTGAATCATAGGATACAGCAAATAGTTGACAAAACATATTCTCTGAACGTTACGGCTGTCAAAAAACAGGTAATACTTGCTGGTTTCTTTGCCAAAATGAATGTCGTAACCTTCACCCAAAACTTTGTCACGCTCTATCTTTTCTGTTATTCGCTCTTGGGTTCTAACATATTTCTCAATATAAATGGCAAGTTTCTTTGGCGATCCGTTGCTCATATATACTAAATAGGTCAAGAAATTATGTAGGAATACGATTCTGCGCTCCAAGATATGCTCGTATGTTTGAAGATTTTCCTTGGAAATAGCTAGCTTCTTCCATTCTGTTCTGCAATAATCTGTATAATCTCGTAAAGAAACTTTTCCATCTTCTGCTTTTATCTTGCCTCCAATAAGCAGTTGACAGAGATATTGCTCTATCATAGACTCTACGCCACTGTAATGGTTGGTTCTTCTAAAGAAACTGCTGACATTAATGTGCCCATTGAAGATGCTATGAATATTGAACTCTCGATTTGAGATGTCGGAGAGAGTTTCCTCATACATGTCATATCCTGCAACAAAGACAAATTTCGCTTTTGAGCTGGAAATAAAATACTTCATATTAGCAAGCAACTCGCCCAATGCTCTCTGACGACTGCGATTGCTGCTGTTTCCATTAAAGCTATTGCCTGTATTGTATTCTGGCATCTGTTTGCTATCCTCATCCTTTGGTGATATTTTATCCAATTCGTCAATGATGAAAATAAAATGCAAATATGAACCATAAAGTTTGTCTATCAGATTAAGCAATTCGACAAGCATCTCTTGCATTTCAGGAACGTCTGCAATAGGATATGACACATTCTTGCCGAACTTGAGATACATACCTAACTCATGGATAGGATTCTTGAATGAAGTTCCCGTTTCCGTATTTAATGTAACATCAGCATCAATACGCTCTATAAGATAATGCCAATAACGTCTAATTTGTCCTATGGTGACAAGACAATTCCATTTGGTAAGATGCCATAGTACAGAAAGTATCTGATTAGCTATCCAACCACTGGACAAAACGCCCAATATGCCAATTGTATAAACGTACCACGCTTTCGGAATTTTCCAGCAAAGCCCCAAAATATCAAATTCATAACAAAACAAAAGTATAATAGAAATAATGAAAATTGGTATCCAAGCAAGAAGTATGGCAACAGTGTTTCTGCTTCGTCTTAAGCTTGTGACTTTTAAGCCAGAGAATTCTTCCTCAAACCTTTTGGCTGCAACTTTACAAACCATTCCCAAAAGTTCTTTAGTTGTCAATAGTTCATTACCGACATTTACCGTTACTATCACATATTTGGGTTCTCTAAGTCTTTTTATTCTTTCCAAAAATCCTTTTGGTTTTGGACTCAGTTTTTCAACAGCCTTATGTACAAACGAACTTTTTCCCATTCCACGATATCCTGTGATGAGATAAGCACCAGAATACGTCGTTTTACCCTTTGGGACATCCAGCCAAGCAGAAAGTTTGTCTATAATGGAGTCTCTTCCAATAAATCCTTCTGTATTTTCTTCGCAATTACTTGCACTATGATAGTGATTAAACCCATACAAAGGAATAATCATATTATGCAAGTTGGAAAAATAGCGTTCGTTAAACATTAAAATAGTTTTTTCTATTCTATGGCTTCTAAGAATGTTCTATCAATCTCAATGGTTGCACCACTGATGTACTTGATTTCATTGCCGATGATGGCTTTCTTACCAGATAGACGTTGCACGTATGCTTCCAATCCTGCCATTTTACCCTCGGTGATTCTTACTCTCTGTCCTTTGCGTAAAGGACCAGAGCAAGGAGTGACTGGAAGGTCTGGGTTTTCTACAAGGCGACGATAATCTTCCACTTCTTTGTCACTGAGGCGGTAGATTTCACGATGGCCTGGCATGGTGAGCATCTTATAGACATCGGAGCGGAAACGGATGGTGTCAAGATGGTCGGGGCTAACATGGCAGAAGATAAAGGTGGTAAGCAAGACCTTTTCCTTGACTCTTCGCTTGTTGCTTCGTTTGTCAATGACTACCATTCTTTGCATAGGAACCCAATATTCAAACCAAATCTTATGTCTTTGGAAATAAAGTTCAAGTGTTTTACCGATGGTATTCTCGCAGTTGCACCTTACGACAGCGACATACCAACCTGCATCATCGGGCATTTTTGGCTCATTTTCATGTCCCAATGCCTCATTTTGGGGATTTTTAAGCACGGCTTCGCCGTCGTCCCCCATCTGAGGGGCCGAAACCTGATTCTCTATTTTTGTCACGTCCATCTCTTAACTGAATATTAGTTCGTTTTCGATGTTTTCTTCTGAATCTCTACATAAGAGATACAGAATCTCCCTGCAAAAATACGAAAATTGTTGGAAACTAGCAAATTATGCGTGTTAAAAAATTAATATCATTCTACAAAAATCAACATTTTTTCACCGTTCTTTTCACACACAATTCCCTAAGTCGTTGATTGAAAGAAAGTTTTCGGTTTTTCTGTATCTCTTATGTAAAGATTCTGAAAAATTGGTTCATTTTGGTTCATTTTACAAAAGTCCCTCTTTTTATTCTTTTTTGCGGCTTATAGGGCTGCCAGTATCTTGGCGTTGGCATCATCTACTTCTGAGCTTTTGATGGAATTGAGATAGATTTGTGTGGTGGTTTCAGAATGATGTCCCAATGCCTCGCTGATGACGGAAATGGAGATATCATTGTCTCTTGCTGCCGTTGCCCAGGAATGGCGGGCAACATAGAGAGTGAGCTTGCCCTTGATTCCTATCTTAGCACCAAACTTCCTGAGATGGTAGGAAATACGGGATTCTGCATTGTGATACAGGCGCACTTCTTCCTGCTTTTTGTCAATAGTTTTGTCATGACTTTTGTTTCCAGCATCAACAAGGAAAGGGAAGAGATAAGGTGAGGAAGCAGTCTGCGCCTGATACTTTTCCAACATCTCCTGCATATCCTTCTCCCATCGTATGGTGAGGCGTTGACCTGTCTTGCTTCGGGTGTAATGGAGATAACCGTCCTTGAGGTCGGATTTGCGGAGATGAGCCAGATCGATGAATGAGATACCACGCAGATAGAAACTCATCAGGAATGTATCTCTTGCCATCTCTTCTTTGGGAGTGAGATTCTTGACCGACTCCAAATGCTTGATCTGGCTGACAGATTCAGCAGGTATGGCTCTCTTGCGGGTTGGGGCAATGCCGGTATAGACATCAGTGAAGGGATGCTGCTGTGGCGTCAGTCCCTTTGCCACAGCTTTGTTGTAGGTGGAACGGAGGATACGGAGATAGAAGGAACTGGTGTTTTTGCATACCTCCGCCGTATGATGCAGGTACGCCTCATACGAGCGCATCACGTCTGCATCTATCTCTCTTAGGGCAATATCCTTGTTGTCTCGGTATCGCTTAAAGCTGTTGAGGGTTGCCTTGTAATGCAACATGGTGCGGTATTGCCCGTTCTTCAGCAACAGGGCGATGAGGAGGTTCATGAACTGGAATAACGACTCTGATGTTTTCTTGTTTCTTGACATAATACGTATATATTTTTGATGTTTATAAAAAAAGATAGGGACACCTTTGTCTCTTTCAAAGAAACAAAGATGCCCCTATATATAGTAAGGTATCAGAATCGATAGTTTGCACATACTCGTTGTGGCGGCTGATGAGCTCTCTCGCGTTCATTCATAGGCAGTGTTGCTGCAGGGTTCGTCTCTTCCTTTTCTGCAGCCTGCTGCGGTGGCGCCAGTTCCAGTTGTATCTTTCTGTCCAATGCAGCCAGCTCTGTCCTCAGACTTTTCAGCTCTTCTTCTCTCTTCCAGACCTTGGAAGCTATTTCCTGCAGGTGCGGTATCTCCTTCTCCAGTGTCCTGCATCTTGAATCATACTGTTCAATGTACCCTTGTATCTTCTGCAGAGCATTAACAAAGTTGTTTGCCGCAGCTATCGGGTCCGACTTGGCGAGATGTCCGTTGTTGTACTGATACTTGTAATGCCCCTCAACAACAAAGCGGTTATCAACGAAGGGCAGACCACTCTCAAAGCTTGTCTCGCTCACGACCTTGATAGGGAATCCATAAATTGCACCTATTTCCTTGTATTCCCCATCTGTCCTTTCCGTTTTTGCCATCCTTTGAAGTTGTTTGCCTATCACTTCCAGATTATTGGACTCGAGACCGTTAAGGGTGATGAGATTGAGAATATTTCCATCCTTGTCCTTCTTTGCCTGACTCATAAACTTGTCATAGTCCGCTGTCATGCCTTTGAGTATAGTCCGATTGCCGTCCAACTCTTCTGACTTTGATTTCAGTTTCAGTTCCGAATCACGTTTGCCCCTGTTGAATGATTTGCGCTCACCCTCCAGAGAAGCAATCTTCTTCTCCAGCTTCGCCTTGTCGAGCAAGTCGGTATTTCCGGAGAGAATAGCCATATACTCGGAAAAATTCATGCCCGATTTCTCGTCCATCGCTCCCTCGTCAATGGTTCTCGCTCCCAAGGCTCCGCTTTTCAACTGCGAGATAAAAGTCTGCTTGCAGTGCAGGAGGTTAAACTTGTACGAGTCAAGCGACTTTTCCACCGCATAGATGATGACATCCACCTTGTTGTCGGCATACAGCTTGGCAATCTCGTTACCAGCACGCACACCTCGACCGTCACGCTGTGCCAAGTCTGACGGTCGCCACGGTGTGTCCAAATGATGGATAGCCACACACCGTTTTTGTGCGTTTACACCTGTACCCAACATGGATGTGGAGCCGAACAATACTCGTACCGAACCCTCGTTCATGGCTGCTATCACCGCCTTTCTTGCCCTCTCGTTCTTGCACTCCTGAATGAAGCGGATTTCAGATGAAGGTATTCCATAATCCTCTATCAGCTTACGCTTGATTTCAGAATACACGTTGAATTCCCCAGGTCTGTATGTGCCAAGATCTGAGAATACGAACTGCGTCCCCTTGTGATTGTCATAGCGTTTGTAATAGTCCGCTATCATCTTGGCACAATGGCTTGCCTTGTTGTCGGGATGATCCTCACAAGTCGGGTCTATCATGCGCATGTCAAGCGCCATCTTTCGGGCATAGTCTGTGGCTATGAGCATCTTTGCCTTCTCTTCCGTTTCTGACAGTGGAAGTCTGCCGAGGATGGTGGCATCACCCGTCTTGGCAAACTCCATCAGCTTTTGGATGAAATCTTCCTGCTCTGGTGTCGGTGATATGTTATGAAGAATCTCGTTCTTCTGTGGTCTGTCCACACCAACCGCCTCCGCCGTACGATAGTCGGTTATCTCGTTGTAGAAGGCAGCAAGCTCCGGCACCTTGATAAAGTATCTGAAACGTTCCTTCTGCACGATGTTGTTGGTGACGTTAAACTCGAAGTCGGTAGTCTTCTTGGCGAAGATTGCCGCCCACGCATCGAAACAGCGGATGTCCTGACGCTCCAGTTCCTTGGGGCGCAGGTACTTGAAGAGCAGATACAACTCAGTCAGTGAGTTACTGATGGTTGTTCCCGACAGGAATGTCGCTCCCAGATCTCTGCCTGTCCGCTCCTGTATGGTACGGATAGCAAAGAGCATGTTGAGTGCCTTCTGGCTTCCCTCGCTGTTGCCAAGTCCTGCCACACGGTCGTGACGGGTGTTGAACATGAGGTTCTTGAACTGGTGGCTCTCGTCCACAAACAAGTGGTCGATGCCCATCATGCGGAAATCCACCACATCATCGGTGCGCTGCTCGATGCTGTAGGCTATCTTCTGCAACTTTGCCTCCAGATTCTGCTTTCGCTTTTCCAAGCCTTTGAGCATTCCCCGTGACACGTCCTTGCCCTGCGTGCGTATCACCTCCAAGTTTTCCTCCACGGTATCAAGCTCTGCCTGCAATATCTGCCGCTGGAGTTCTGGCGATTGCGGTATCTTTCCGAACTGGTCGTGCGACATGATTACACAGTCATAGTCGTTGTTCTTGATGTTGTTGAAGAAACTGACACGGTTCTTGGTGGAAAAATCCTTCTCCGAGGCATAGAGTATCCTCGCATGGGGATAAGCTGTCTGATAGGTGGCAGCTATCTCCGCGACATTGGCTTTCAGTCCGATAATCATCGGCTTGTGAGCCATACCGAGACGTTTCATCTCATGCGCAGCCATGCACATGATGAGGGTCTTGCCTGTACCTACGGCGTGGTCACATATCCCACCTCCGTTCTGCAAAAGCATCCATACACAGTCCTTCTGACTTGGGTACACACTCTTGATGCCATACTTTCCGCCAAGGGCTTTCAAGTCCAAGCCGGGGAAGGTCTGGTGAGAACCGTCATACTTCGGACGCACGAAGCAGTTGAACTTCCGGTTGTACATTGTGGTCAAGCGTTCCTTAAAGGAGTCAGACTGCTCTTCCAGCCATTCAGTGAACCCGTTGCGGATTTCGTCAATCTTGGCATTGGCAAGCTGTATGCCCTCGCTGTCACGCACCTTGATGTCGTTGCCGTTCTCGTCCTCACCGATGCTCTTCATCATGTCGGGACAAGTGTTGTGCAGGGCATGTTTCAGAAGACTCATGCCGTCATAGTGGCGGTAATATCCCTTCACCATATACTCATCCGTGATGGCCATGGTCTTCATACTGCATTTTGCCGAATATTCGTCCATGCTGTCGGAATAGACGATGCTGACCTGTGTATTGAAGAGGTGGCTCATGTAAGCGGAATACACACCTGTAGGTATCCAACGCTCACCGAAGTTGAAGTCCAGGTCCTCAAAGGCTATCGGTTCGGGAATGCTTGCCTTCAAGGCTTCCAACGACTCCCTCACGATTGCATGGTCGGGATTTTCCTTCAGCCATTCTTCTATACGCTCCGCTTTCTCTATGACATTGCCAGCAATGAAGCGGTCGGCTATCTCGTAGCCGTCTATGAGCGGATTGTAATAGATGCGCCCTTTAAGCGCTTCCGTCAGTTCCTGTTCCGGCATATCCGATAATTCAGTCATATACGGCAAGTCGATACGGCCGAACTTGTTGAGCGAGGCGGTGAGCGCTTCCTCCGGAGAATCCACATGACTGACCTCGTCAAGCGAAAAAGAGACCGGGTGGTCGAAGATGTCTGACTTTGTGAACTGTCCGTTTTCCACCCGTTCCAACGACAGCATGTCGCGCCCTGAGGCATCCATAAGGATGAACTTCACGTTCTGCTTGGCATTGAGGTTGCCGAAGCGGATGAAGAAAGCGTCATAATAGACATTCAGACTCTCACGCATCTGCTTGTTTTCCGTCTGTTCTTCCGCTTCATAGGTGTAAAGTTTCTGATAGGCATCACGGAGGGCGATATACAAGACTGCCTTTTCTTTCTGCTCCATATTCAGATCCAACGGCATGAAGGTAGCACCATACTTGGTAAGGTCTTTCAATACACCGATGTTTCTGGCAGAGTCGAGCACCATAGAACCCTCACGATGAAAACTTTCCAGTTTCTCATCAAATGGACGGGGCTTCATAGCATCCTCTTTCTTCCTTGCCTGCTCTTCCCGCTTTCTTTCTTGCTCTTTTTGTTGTTCCCGCTCATGATTTGTTTCTTCCAATGTGCTCTGAGTCTTGGAATCTTCTTTTGCCTCATTCCCTTTCGACTGTCCATGCCCGATTTGAACTTTGAGAACTTCTATCGGTTCCATCGGCGGCTTGAACTTCGGATCAAGCGTATCTTCAACGCCCAAAGCCTTGAGTTGTTCCTGACGGTGCAGTTCCGCCTTTTGGCGCAGCAGCACCCTGTCTTCGGGAGCCATGGTCATCATCATCTCGTAAAAGCCGTTGATTGGCGGATTCTCTTCCCAAGAGATGCTTGCGTATGGTTCATCACCTGGCAGGATAGGCTTCGCTTCCTGCACCGTTTTGTTCCCCTGCGTCGTCTCATGTTCCTGTGCCACCTTGTTTTTCCGTGCCACCTCATGCCCCTTTACCATCACATGCTCCAGTTTCGCCCCATTTTCCTTTGCCGTTTTGTGTTCCAGTTCCACCTCGCCCCTTGTTGCCGCCTTGTGCTTCTGAGCCGTATCATGCCCCTTTACTTCTGCCAACAAAGGCTTTTCTTCTTTTTTCTCTGGTTTTGTCCCAACTTCAAAAGTCGGATTGACATTTTTCACCAGCGGGCTTGCTTTCTTTCTAGGCATTTTCTTGGCGGCAGCACCCACTTTGGCGGCTGCCCCCACTTTGGCTGCAGTTTTCTTCTTCATCACATGCCCCGTTAGGCGGTTATCTTCTTCCATGCCCCAAAGGTCAAACAGCGTCATTTGAACTGGCGGTTGCTGATGGGATTGCCCTGTTGGCGGTACTGATTCACTGTGCCCATGTTCTATTTGCCCCTGTTCTAGCCCTGGTTCTGGTTGCTTTGTTTTTGAATGTCCCAGTTTTGTTTGCCCCGATTGCGATTGCTCCTGCCACCGTTCCAACTCATTCCATGAGGTGGTATGCCCTGTAGCCGATGCAGATTCACTGTGCTCCATTTCTGGTTGCCCTTGTTCTGCCCCCTGTTCAGATTGTTCCAGTTTTGTTAGCCCCTGTTCTGATTGCGCCTGTTCTGATTGCTCCGGCCACCGTTCCACCTTATTCCATGAGGTGGTATGCCCTGTAGCCAGTGCTGGTTCACTGTGCTCCATTTCTGGTTGCGTTTGTTCTGCCCCCTGTTCAGATTGCTCCAGTTTTGTTTGCCCCGATTGCGATTGCCCCGGCCACCGTTCCACCTCATTCCATGAGGCGGTTTGCTCTTCCCCCAAATATCTGCTCAAATGAAAATTTCTTCCGAAATCTTCATTGAGCATTATTCTTAATTCCTCAGCAATGCCTTCCACGCCATCCTCATGCGTGTATATCATTGCAGGTTTGCCGAACGGGTCAGTATCCAACTTTGCCGTTGTATGGATAATGCGTTCCGGATGCTCCAGAAAGTAGTTGTTTGTCGGAATGCGGTTCTCGTCATTATAGACAGTGTCAAGCAGGTTGTCGTCTCCTCGCAGCGACTCCTTTTGGCTGTTTTTCTGCAGAATGATGAGGTCACTGCCCACTTCCGTATTGGCATTTTCCGTGAACAGGTTGTTGGGAAGACGAATCGCTGACACGAGATCAGCATGATAGAGCATCATAAAACGCGCGGCACTGTTATTTTTGGCATTCAATACGCCTTGTGAGGTGATGAAGGCAACCAACCCACCATCCCTTACCGTATCAAGAGCCTTGACAAAGAAGTAGTTGTGTATGCGTCTGGTGACAAGTGCCCTCATGCCTTTCATGGCTGTATAAGACGGATCAAATACGGCAACATCGCCAAAGGGAATATTTGAGATGGCGAGGTCGAAGTAGTCATTGAAAGGCTTTTCTATCTTCTCGAATCCCTCTATGCGCACTTTCTGCTCCGGGTGCAGATGGCGGAGTATCTTTCCCGTAAGCAGGTCTTTTTCAAATGCCATAATGTCTGCCTTGGGATTGTTATCCAAGACGGAATCGACAAAGGCACCGATGCCTGCCGAGGGTTCAAGCACCTTTTCGGGGATAATCTGATGCTCTTTCAACACATCCGTCAGAGCCTCCGTAACGGCTGACGGCGTGTAGAATGCCGTGAGGACAGACTGTTTCAGACTGTCCATCAACTGTTTGTACTCGCTTTCATTCTTGCTGTTTTCACGGATAAGTCTATGCAGCTCCACTGTTGGAGCAAACAATTCAAGGTCTGACTTTGCCCAATGGACGGCATCCGCCAGTTCCCTGGCAGGGTTCAGGATGCACTTCAATCCCCCGAATCCGCAGTAACGCTCCAGAAGGAGACGCTCACGGGCGGTCGGCGTGCGCTGTTCCCTGTCAAGGATGAATGCCGTCTCTATCGCCTTGATGTTGTCGTTCAGACGTTGTTTTCTATTGTACGCCATTTGACTCTATGAAAAGGGCTACGGCTCCCGTCAACTCTGTGTAGAGCTGGTCGTAGTCCGGTGACTGGGCAAAATCGTCATCGGTGAGGTCGTAAATGGAATACACGTTGTCAACCAAAGGCAGGAGGTTCTTGACAAACGCTTCCTGGTCTTCTACTGCTACCTCCAGGGGAAACTCACTGTCAACAACATCATACAGGATGCTGTACTTGGAAAAGCGGAGACCTTTCAGCAATGCTGACATGGCAAGCTCTTGTGCCGCATCGGCAAAGAGGGCATCACGCCGTGCCTGCTCATATACTTCTGCGGCATGGTCTGCACGTTCGCGGATAAAGTCCGCATCGCTGGCTTGTGGAAAACGGTTCTCTCTGAGGTGGTTCAAGAGGTACAGTCCGTAATAGGACAGCTCTGTCTGTGCCTGTTTCTTTCTGTTCATTTGTCTGTTGAATGGATTAAGTGGTGAATAATAAACCGTGGATGGCGGTTGGTGTTAGTTGAAAGCAAGAAAAAGGCACTCGGTATCCCTCCGAGTGCCGCCACTTAATCCACAGTAAATAAAAGCATCCTGAATAAAGACACCATTTATGAACCATGTTTCGGTGGCAAAGGTACAAACTATTTCTTGTATCTCTTCACATTTCCTCG
>OIYF01000255.1_pt1 | contig 23355 bp, 14 predicted proteins | sample 1587971 | NCBI WGS metagenome assembly OIYF01 (sample SAMN03283248) | human gut metagenome | biome: human-associated habitat; material: feces | host: Homo sapiens | place: Peru | collected 2012 | reverse complement strand
AATGAGTACAGTATCAACGAGCTAACCCCGTGTGTCCCACGGTTCTATGTTTTGAATTTATGCAGTTACTAACCGCATGCCTTCATTATTTATACTTATAGCATAATGTTTAGAAAGCTGTCAAGTAGATTTCGGCAATTCATCTCACCACCTTAGAGGTGGGGGACTTCTTGCCGAGTTCAGTTAAAACTTAAAGCCAAAGTTAAGTCCAAGCCTCATTGGCTCTAATTTTCCCCAAGGAGCAAATTATCTCAGCCAATTACAAGCCCTAAGACAACTACAAACCATAAGCCAATTATGAGCCATAAGCTAATTGCGGGCCTTAGGCTAAAACTAAATTTAGTTTGGCTTAGGCTTGGTTGATATTACGCTCAATTTTTACGTCAAAGGTACGAGTACCGTTATCAATAAAGGTTAAGCGATTATTAATACCGTTTGGCGCATCTTCAGCATGGTGAGAAACAAAGAGAACCTGAGTTTCGCCATTTTTCATCAAAAATTCGACGAAGCGACGCACCAATTCGCGACTCATGCTATCAAGCCCCTGCAATGGTTCGTCAAGGATTAAAAGTGGCGGCTGTTTTACTAAAGCGCGCACGATTAACACTAAACGTTGCTGACCAAAAGATAATGATTTAAACCCAGCTTTAGCACTACCTTCAAGCCCTAATAGTTTAAGCCACTTCATGGCCAAGTTAATTTTTTCATCACCTGGTTGTTCGTACAAACCAATAGAATCAAAGTACCCTGAAAGAATAACATTGATAACAGGAGTGCTGATGCGATAGTCAAGGTGGAATGAAGGGCTAACATAACCAATATGCTTTTTAATATCCCAAATAGTTTCACCACTACCACGCTTCATGCCAAACAAATGTAAATCATTGCAATACCCTTGCGGATTATCACCAGTAACTAATGATAAAAGGGTAGATTTACCACAACCATTAGGGCCTGCTATTTGCCAATGTTCATACGGGCCTACGGTCCAATTAAGCTTATTGAGCACTACATGATCATCGTACTGTACCGTTACTTCATGCATTTCTACAATCGGTTTGGTTCGATCTAAATCATCAATACAATCATCAGGCACGCGTGGTAAGGTACAAATCTTTGGCAAATGTTCATAGTGGGTCAATTGATGCACGGTGCTATCAGCCATGATTTCATCCTTTGGCCCGAACTTAGCAAGCTCAAGACTCATAATAAGACCAACGTTTTGGCACAGTTCAGAAATTTCATCAAAACGGTTCACTACCACCGCAATTGAAACCCCGCTTGCATAAACCTGGCTTAACAACTCTTGTAAATCTGCTCTGGTCGCAACATCAAGCCCATCAAACGGCGCATCAAGGACTAATAATTCAGGTTTTTTAAGAAGCGCTTCAATGATGAGCGTTTTACGACCTTCACCACTTGAAAGCAAATGAATGGAACGATCTAAAGCATAGGAGAAATTCATCGAAGCACAGAGCTTTTTAATTTCTTCCTCATCATTAGATACAGCTTTAAACAGCTCCATCGGGGTAAAACCAATTAAATCAGATTCAACGTCCGTATTACGGCGTTCAAAATCTTCTTCAAACAATTCCATCTGTTTTTCAAAAGACACTAACGCTGCATTAACGTGTTCCGGAGCGCGCCCACAAAGAAGCTCAAGTTCACCACACAAGGCTTTTGAAAACACTGACTTGCCACTACCATTAAAGCCCACAAAAGTGCTAAAACTGTGGTCAGGCAAAGTTAAGCTTTTTATGTTGAAATTGAGGTTCTTAGCTATCTTAAAAGTGCAATTTTTCCATTCGTACATGATGCGACCTGTAGATAATAAAATGTGACAGAGTTTGCATATTATACGCTTTTACGCCTAAAGCGGTATCATCTGATTTTATCAAGCCCCAATCTTAAGTTGTGCTTTTTAAGTAATCTAACGCCTAAACCAGAATTTTTCTGAAACCTAAGCCACCACTTATGAACTTAGCTTTCATGGGTCTTTGCCATTTTTCCGCCCCAAATGAAAAAGAAACTGAAACTGAAAAAAGGAGAAAAAGGCCAAAAAAAATGGCTGAAAAAAATTTCAACCATTTAAAAAAAATCATGAAGCAAAGCTCTTAGGCCACTAAGAATTACTCTAATTCTTTAGCTCTTTGCCGAGCAACTCGTTTCTTTTCCTCATCCATGATCATTTGGTAGTTATTGATTACCGCCCCGACTACTAAATTAATCAACAAAAAAGCGGCAAACACATACCAAAGGACATGGAAAAATGTTACTACCCATGGGGCCACAGGGATCAAATGCAACCGTGAGGCGGTAACTAAATTGTAGCGTATATCCGTCCAATCCTCGCCCGTCATGATCCGCAGTAAAGTAAACATCGCTTCATTTAAATTACCATATGGATCGTCACTATTTAAGGGCATATTAGCTGCTGATTGCACATATTCTGCTAACACCTTTGCTTGGGTTGGTTCTAAATCATGAGCTTCTGGCAACTTAAAAAATAAAGTACCCGCAACAGCAAAAACATACATAAATATAAGCATCACAATCGCATTGTAGGTCAAAGCTCGCATGGACCTTATCATGACTGAAATGATAAGTCTTAGCTCCATATTAGCTTTAAATAAACGAAGAATTCTGAATATTCTTAAAACCCGAACAGCCGCTACTACTCCGCTATTAGCCGAGATATCGTCAGGAATATAGCTTACCACTACAACCAATAAATCAAATATGTTCCAGCCATTAGAAAAGAATTGCTTAAGCGAAGAGCGTCCCACAAAACGCATTAAAATTTCGATGGTGTAGATGATCAAACACACTGTGTTGATGAGGTCGTAAATGTAGTTACGGTTATAAGTTTCAAGCCCAATTACAATGCAATTGATAAATATCACTACCATAATCGAAGACTCAAATAGTCTTGAAGTAGTAATCTTTTGCATCATTGAAGCCACACTGTCACGCATTATAGATGCTCCTTTTTTAGGTTGGCCTATATGTAAAATTTTAGTTCCTAGGTTAAGAAGGTTAAGCTTCCAAGCAAAACCGCCTCGTAAAAACAAAGCGGTTCCTTAAATTTACCTCACCATTTAAAAGCTTAAATCATGAAGCATGCGAGTCAAAACCTATAAGTTCTAAACAAACCTGCAGCATAAACCTTTAAATGAAAGCTAAAGGCAATTAACGATTTAACTTAATGTAAGATTCATATAATGTAAGATTTATATAAATAAACCCTTGTATAACATGCTAAAAATGTTATGTATTAAAACATTTTATTAACACAAAACGTTTGTTTATACAAAAATCTTAATCTTACTTTCTAGTTAAATAGTCACCTTGGCAAATCCATTTATAAGTGGTGAGTTCAGCGAGCCCCATAGGTCCACGGGCGTGTAACTTTTGGGTTGAAATCGCCACTTCGGCTCCTAACCCAAATTGACCACCGTCTGAAAATCTAGTAGACGCATTGATATAAGCACATGCAGAACCAACTTCATTCACAAAACGGCAAGCATTTGCATAATCATTAGTTAAGATAGCATCGGAATGGCTAGCATTATGAACACGCATATGGGTAAGCACCGCCTCAAGACCAAACACGATAGCTACATTCATAGTTAAACCTAACCATTCATTATCAAAATCTTCTTCCTGCCCTGGTGATACGAGTTCAGGTGCTACTTGGCTTACCAAAGCTTGGGTATGGTCCCCATGGCAGACCATGCGTACTGATTTTTCACGCATTTTAGCTGCTAATTTTGGTAAGAATTGGTCGGCAATTTTTTCATGAACTAAGATGGTATCAACTGAATTACAAGCGCTTGGACGCTGTACTTTGGAATTTTCAATCACGGTGACTGAACGTTCAAGGTCAGCTGTTTCATCCACAAAAATGTGCCCCACCCCAAAGCCACCAATAATAACTGGAATAGTACTTTCTTGGCGACATAAGTGGTGTAAACGAGCCCCGCCTCTTGGGATAATCATGTCAACGTAGCGATCTAAATGTAAAAGCTCAGTCACGCAAGCATGATCTGGGTTTTCAATATATTGAACCGCATTTTCTGGTAGCTTGGCAGCTAAAAGACCGGTTTTAACCGCTTTAATAATCGCCATGTTGCTGTTTAGAGTTTCGCTTCCACCGCGTAAAATACAGGCGTTACCTGTTTTTAAGCACAAAGAAGTTATGTCGACAGTAACATTTGGTCGAGCCTCATAAATAACCCCGATAACCCCTACAGGCTCACGGCGCTTACATAAACGCAACCCATTTTCGAGCACGCGACTATCAAACTCTTCCCCTACAGGATCAGGAAGTTTAGCCACATGACGCATATCATCAATAATGCCATTTAAACGCTTATCATCTAAACGTAGACGGTCAAGCATCGCTGCCCCAATGCCACGTTCTTCAGCTTTGGCCAAATCAATAGCATTAGCTGCTAAAATTTCCGCCTTCGCTTGAGTTAAAGCATCTGCGATAACGTTAAGAGCCTGATTTTTATCGGCCGTGGAAAGGCGAGCCAATTCAACTGATGCTGCCCGAGCCGCTTGGCCCATTTGTTCCATTTCCATAAATATATCCTTTACTATGCCAACAGCTTACATCATTACCATGTCATCGCGGTGCACTGCCACGTGCCCATGCTCAAAACCAAGTATCGCTTCAATTTCTTCTGAGTTATGACGCATGATTCGTCTTAAATCAGCACTATCATAACGAGAAATACCTCGAGCTAACACCTTACCGGATTCGTCAACGATAAGCACCACCGCCCCACGAACAAACTCACCCTCAACGCAAGAAATACCTTTCGGTAGCAAGGAAGAACCTTTGTTAACTAAAGCCTGAGCAGCCCCTTGGTCCACTACAATCTTATGAGTAGGCTTAGTGCCCGCTAAAATCCAGGTCTTACGAGCTTCTAATGGAGTCCCTTGCGCTTTAAATTTAGTCCCTTCAAACTTGCCTTTTACAATATCAGCAATGATTGCCGGATCGCGCCCTGAGGCTACAGCAACTTCAATCCCACTACGTGAAGCAAGCTCTGCCGCTTGTAACTTAGTTGCCATCCCGCCGGTGCCAAGTCCACTGACGCTATCACCAGCAACAGCTCTAATTTCAGGAGTAATTTCATCAACTTCACGAATCAGTACAGCGTTTTTATCAGTTCTTGGATCTGCGGTAAATAAACCCTTTTGGTCTGTAAGTAAAATTAACTGATCAGCATCAGCTAAAATGGCAGCGCGAGCCGAAAGGTTGTCGTTGTCGCCGACCTTAATTTCGGAAGTGGCTACAGCATCATTTTCGTTAATAATAGGCACAATACCATTTGCAAGTAGTGCTGCTAACGCATCTTTAGCATTTAAGAAACGTTCACGGTCTTCAAGATCTGCTCTAGTTAACAAAATCTGGCCAATGTGGAGCCCGTAAATATCAAACAACGTTTGCCAAGTGTGCATTAAGAAGTTTTGCCCAACGGCAGCAAACATTTGGCGGTTAGCCATAGTCTTAGGAATATCCGGATGACCTAAAGCTTCACGACCAGCGGCCATCGCCCCAGAGCTAACTACAACTACGTTCATCCCTTCACGACGTAGCGCCGCTAAAGCGCGGACAATTTCAATCATATGTGCAGTATCGAGCTTCTTGGTTCCTGAGGTGAGCATCGAAGTACCAAGTTTCACTACTATTGTTTTTGCTTTCACTTATAAATCCTGTGTTTTAATTTCATTCCGCCGACTTAAGCTGGCTAACCAACCAATCGGTTACTTTTTTTAATGTTTTGGCAAATACATTAAAAGCGTGTTCATCACTTTCTAACGATAAAATTTCTAATTCTGCATTCTTACAAGCATACTTTAAAAGTTGCAAGTCGGCCTTTGGACACAAATAGTCCCCTTCAAAACCTACAATATAAATAGGTAAATCTAAATGGAGACCGTTTAGAACCCCTTGTTTTTTCACAGAGTACGCTTGTAATTGCGGGATGACATTATCCCATTGCGCCGCATCAAAATTCATTTTGTTCGCAATGTTAGCTCTTTGCATCGATGGGGTTTTAACCATGAATTCTTTATTGGTAAAATATTCGTTAATAAGTGGCCCTATGATGCAGCAGCACTTAATATCTAGTTCTTTTTGCGTTAAGAGATGTACAGCGACGTTCCCGCCAAAACGCTGAGCCATTACCCCGATGCGAGATTGGTCTATAAATGGCACCGAAGACTTAATATAGTCTATTAATGCGCTATGAATAATTCCTGTTTCAGGGGTAAGAGAAATGTTTGAATTTAAGCCCATGCCCGGTAAATCACAAGCCACCAAAGCAATACCGTGTGGATAAAAACATTCACGGTAGATACGTAAATATTCAGTAGCTAAGTTTTGTAAGTTACTGCACACAATTACGCATGGACATAATTTAGTTTTATCAGGAGTATGGATAAAAGCCGAAGCTTGCTGACGTTCCCCAGCCACTGGGAATTTAATTTCAACAAAGTCACCTTCCGCTAGCTGAGCTGCTTTACGGTAGTTAATATAGTGTTGCAGGGTGGCTTGACTACCTAATTCATCCCCACGTAAATGCGGATAACTAGCAATATCGTAATATAAATACGCCAAACGATAAAGACGATAAGCTTCTTCCTTATCTCCAGCTTCCTCTACCTTCTGAGCTTCTAAGTTTGAATCACGTCCGAGCATGGAAAATTCGTAGATCCAATTTCCCGGCCCATATTCATATACGGTATCTAAAATACCTTCTCTGGTTCTCTGCCCTTTTGAAGCCGCAATGCGAGCAATGGCCGACTTGATTTTTATCATGTCGCACCCTAACCATCCCCAATAGGTTTCTGACAATTGTCTAAACCAACATGAGGTATCAAAAGACGTTTTAATGCCAGATTTAGGCAATTCAGCCACGGAATTAGAAATAAATGAAGTTTCTAGCGACTTACGAGTCGGTTTAAACAATACTTCACTAAGGTTTTCAGAGGATATATCAGTCATAGCTACACCATCCCGCTAATATTGAGCCTTAACAGCTCCTTTTTAATGTATTCAGCATGCAGTCTTAAATTTTAACACAATGAAAAAAAAGTTCATGCTTGAAAATAGGGCAAAATACAAAGAGAGGTACAATCAAACTACCTAAACTGAGCAACATTTAAACAAAAATTATGCACCGTTTTTCATGAGGTCCAAAATCTTGTGCATAAACAAATTTAAAACCAAGTTCAAATCTAGATTTTTAATGCCGTAACCCTTTGTTTTTCAAAGTAAGCAACTCTACCAAAGCGCGCAAATATACAACAATTTCACAATTTTCCCAAAGACGCAACATAAATATTTTTATTTTTTTTTGCGCACGGTTTTATGCGCCTTTTGAGCGTTATGTACAACGTTATACACAGATTTGCAAACATATTCCGTGCACAACGAGCTGTGGATATTTTCCCAGGGGTTGACAAGATGTAAAAATGAATTTAACGCTGTTTTGAGTACATTTATATAATAGACAATACGGATCATAACTTCGATTTAAAAAAGAGCATGAAGTTGCAATTGTGATAAAATGCCTTATGTTCTTCCCTTTGATTCTGCCTAGAGATAAAACATGAAGACCAAGAAGAAAAAATGTACACTTGTGGCTCAGCCTAGAATTGATTGCAACTTCTTAATTCACGAAAAAGATTGCGTCATTCTGCTTGATGATAATCGTTGTCACCAGAATATCACCAAACCTTATATCCGTGACCATGAAGACGAATTCTTGATAAAAATGTTCTTAAAAGCTAAACTAAACCACATCATCTAATACTAAAATTTAAACTTCTTTGGCTTTTGAAGAAAAAGTGGTGGTGTCTGTAACCGTAGTTATTAAAACCCCAAGACAAGACAAGACACGACACCTTACGATAACAAGGATTTAATAATGAACAGCATCAGAGAATTAACTCCCCAAGACGTTTGGAACTATTTTGCCGATTTATGCGAAATTCCTCATGTATCTGGAAACGAAGCCGGAATCACCGCTTATCTTCAAGAATTTGCCCAAACACATAATCTAAAATGTAAAACGTCTCCTTGTGGTAATGTCCTCATTGTGCGCCCAGCCTCAGCCGATTTACAGCACAAACCTGCTGTAATTTTGCAAGCTCACACCGATATGGTTGGAGTAAAACTTGAAACGTCACAACACGATTTTGCCATCGACCCCATCCAAACTACTATAACTCCTGATGGCACTGTGACTGCAGTTGGTACCACTTTAGGTGCCGATGATGGGATTGGCGTTGCCCTTATTCTATGCTTACTCGCCGATCCAAATTTACACGCCCCTGAGCTACACGGTCTATTTACCGTATCCGAAGAAACAGATATGGTCGGCGCCAACGCACTTACTCCAGATTTCGTGCAAGCTAACTTAGGTATCAACATCGATTCTGAAGACTTAGGTGAAATTTGCATTGGTTGTGCCGGTGGCACTTCTTTTGATATTGTGCAAAACTCTGAAATTAGTTCTATTCCAGACGATTACTCAATTTTGCAGGTAAAAATTCATCACGCTACAGGCGGACATAGTGGTATTGATGCCGACAAAGGCAGAATCAACGCTGCTTGCGCCCTCCTTTCCTTAACGGAAAGCTTGTGGGAAAACTCAATTGAAGCCTATATCTGTAATATTAAAGCAGGTTATGTCAGAAACTCTATTCCTGCCGAAGGCGAAATGATGCTTGCAGTACAAACTGCATTCACCGATAAAGCTTTATCAATCATTGAAGAAAATTGCGAACGGCTCACTAGTAAATTTGTTAAGACCGATCCAAACATTTTGTTCTCTACCGATATTTTGACTGAAGCTGCCAACAAGCCTAGCGTTATGTTGTTATCAACTCCAGATATTATCAATTTTAGAAAGCTAAACACTAGAGTTATTGAACACGACGACAATCAAAATCCTCTAACTTCATGCAACCTAGGTTATCTTGAATATAGCGAAGGACATGTTACCGCCAAGCTATTAGCAAGATATTCAACCCCGAGTGGTAAAACCCTAATTGAACAAACCATTGCGCAAATTGTAACTCAATGCAAAGCTGAAATTACTGAATCAAGCTCATATCCATTTTGGGAACCAAATTACCAAAGTCCAATGCTTCAAACTGCGGCCTCTGAGTTCAAGAACCTTACAGGTCATGACGCCAAAACTACAGTTATACATGCAGGGCTAGAATGCGGAATTATTCAGCAACAAAACAGCAAGCTTGATGTAATATCAATTGGGCCAGACGTGTTCGGTGCTCATTCACCTAAAGAATGTGTAAATATCAAATCTGTTGAGATTTGCCACATTTGGTTAAAGAACATCTTAGCTTCAATTTAACTATTCACCTTTTAATTTAAAAGCCTCACTGTCTTAATCTTGTAGCCTTAATCTTTTAACCTTAATCCTACGTGTTTAGAGATTTGATAGTGAAGTTTTTTAAAACAGCTACCAATAATGTTTCCCCCAAAAAAACATTAAAACGTCTTTTACTTATTAAGCCGTCGTTGCTTATTTCACGCTCATGAACTCAACAATTATTTTCTTCATCTTAATTGCTGCAATATTTGTGGTACTCCTTTTTATTACAATACTTCTTTTTTTACGTAACCAAAGTTTAAAAAAAGAGCTTACTCAAAACAAAGATGAACTTAACAGTTGCTATGCTAATTTAGATGAACTCCATCCGCAGCTAGAGCAAGCAAGAATTTGCGCTGAAAAGTTAAAAACAGAAAACAAGCTTTTGTCAGAAAGACTAGAACAACAAAAAGTAGAATTTGCCAAACAAGAACAGAAAAATGCGCAATTTTTAGATTCAACGTTTAGAAATATGGCGACGGAGTTTATCAATCGAGGAGCGCAAGCACTACAAAATCAAAGCACCACAGCTGTTGCTAACATTCTAGCCCCTCTTAATCAAAGCATTGAGTCTTTCAAAAAGGAAGTTGCGATCAACAACAATACCGCCATCCAACATAACTCCATGCTTTCAACAAAGATTGAGCTCTTAAATTCAGCTCAAATCAAACTAAGCTCTGAAGCCAACAGACTTACAGAAGCGCTTACAGGTAATTCAAAAACAATTGGCTGCTGGGGGGAAGTTATACTTGAAAAAGTGTTAGAATCCGCCGGCCTCAAAGAACACGTTGTATTTGAACGAGAACTTGTCTTAAAAAATGCCGACAATAAGATTTACCGCCCTGATGCTGTAATAACATTACCTGGGAATCAACAACTGATCATCGATTCTAAATGCCCCTTAAGTGCTTATGCGCGTTATTCTGATGCACTAAATGAAAACAACCAGGAAGTTATTGAATCTGAATTAAAAACTCATATTAAAAACATTGAAAACCGTATTACAGAACTAGCTGACAAAAAATATTATGAACTAGTTGGGCTTAATAGTCCTGAATTTGTATTTCTATTTATCCCTATAGAAAATGCATATTCTGTAGCCTTTGCCCATAAACCTGAGCTGCTTGATTTTGCGGCTCAAAGAAATATAGCTATAACTACTCCATCTACACTACTAGCTTCTATGTTCATTGTTAAGGAATTGTTCGCCTTAGAAAAACGTAGTCAAAACTTAGATGAAGCGGTACGCACAATATCTAGTTTTACAGATAAAATCAGCAAACTTTACGAAAGATTTCAAACTTTAGAAAAAAACATTTCCAATGTCCAAAAAAGCTACAATGAAGTAAACAATACTTTTGTTGGACGTAATGGGCTACTTGAGTCGTCTGAAAAAATTAGAGAGAAACTTAATTTATAAGTTTAGGACATTAAAGCTTAAAGGCCTGTCGAAGACAGGCCTTTAAGTCTCCCGACGACCAGGAGGAAGGAAACCAACGTTAACGATAAATCGTTATCTGGACTCGCTTGTGTGTTCTTGAATAGGTATCCAAGACATGTGAGCTATTTTACCACTTCACTAAAAAGTTGCAATAATTACTTACATATAATGTGATTTAAGTCTAATCTTTGTAGATATAAAAATACGTTCAAAACACAAGTCCCAAACAAACAGCTACCTACACGACAGTGAACTTATCTTCATTAGTATACTATAAAATTCAATACCAACAAGATACTTATTCAAAAACACACAAGCACCAGACCAAGCCACTGCCAAAATTCCTCGCTTGTGTGTCTGACACCTATTCAAAAACACACAAGCACCAGACTAGCTTTATCTAGATTGTTATAGCTCAGCTGTCTAACACCTATTCAAAAACACACAAGCACCAGACGGTAACAGAAAGCAATAGCAATTTAAAAAAGTCTAACACCTATTCAAAAACACACAAGCACCAGACACAACAACACTGCGCCATCTGATTAGCTAGGTCTAACACCTATTCAAAAACACACAAGCACCAGACTTATTGCGCACCAAGTAAACCGGTTCATGCGTCTAACACCTATTCAAAAACACACAAGCACCAGACTCTAATCCTTCCATAAAAGGACCTCCTTTTGTCTAACACCTATTCAAAAACACACAAGCACCAGACCTGATTGCTTTGGAATTGAGCTGGTACAAAGTCTAACACCTATTCAAAAACACACAAGCACCAGACCATGAAGAATTTAAGCGAAGGAAGCAACAGGTCTAACACCTATTCAAAAACACACAAGCACCAGACGCCGGTGCAACCGCAACCACTCCAACTGTAGTCTAACACCTATTCAAAAACACACAAGCACCAGACTAAAGTAGCCAGCACTCCAAAAGCCCGTCCGTCTAACACCTATTCAAAAACACACAAGCACCAGACTGTTAAGGAGTTCGCACGCTGGTTTGGCATGTCTAACACCTATTCAAAAACACACAAGCACCAGACACGGTGACAGATTGAGCTGTTGAAAGCGTAGTCTAACACCTATTCAAAAACACACAAGCACCAGACTCCCCAGTGTACCAATGGAAAGTAATGGTCGTCTAACACCTATTCAAAAACACACAAGCACCAGACGCTTACCGTGGGCGATATGTACAAGACTCGGTCTAACACCTATTCAAAAACACACAAGCACCAGACCACGCCTGCTACGGATTGCATATTAGAGATGTCTAACACCTATTCAAAAACACACAAGCACCAGACCTCGTAGTCCTTGGCATTGTTTGTATCATGGTCTAACACCTATTCAAAAACACACAAGCACCAGACTAAAAATAATAACAGCAGCAGTTCGGAGGAGTCTAACACCTATTCAAAAACACACAAGCACCAGACCCACCCGAATTTTTGTCACCTAGCGCCAAGGTCTAACACCTATTCAAAAACACACAAGCACCAGACCACGCACATCACTAATCGTAACGCCTTTTAGTCTAACACCTATTCAAAAACACACAAGCACCAGACAAGTTTCAACCGCTGGCATCTCCTCACATGGTCTAACACCTATTCAAAAACACACAAGCACCAGACACTGTAGCGATGTGGATTTATAATTAGTTTGTCTAACACCTATTCAAAAACACACAAGCACCAGACTACGTAGTAAGCACCCTCGAAATCTTGCAAGTCTAACACCTATTCAAAAACACACAAGCACCAGACCTGACCACTTCAAAAGGCGCCGTGGTATTAGTCTAACACCTATTCAAAAACACACAAGCACCAGACTTACTACGTAGTAAGCACCCTCAAAATCTTGTCTAACACCTATTCAAAAACACACAAGCACCAGACAAAAAAACAACTTGAGTTGGTAATTATCACGTCTAACACCTATTCAAAAACACACAAGCACCAGACAAAATAACAAGCTGCGCTTCTGTTTTTAGCGTCTAACACCTATTCAAAAACACACAAGCACCAGACCAATGGAAGCGCCAAGCGCCAGGGTGCGCAGTCTAACACCTATTCAAAAACACACAAGCACCAGACACATGCGGTGGCCAAGTGGTAGAGGTTCTCGTCTAACACCTATTCAAAAACACACAAGCACCAGACGCGCCCACTGCGGACACTTAGACATCAACGGTCTAACACCTATTCAAAAACACACAAGCACCAGACTACGCGTACCTGCTTCGGGTTGAGCGGAGTGTCTAACACCTATTCAAAAACACACAAGCACCAGACCAAGAGCATACCCGAGGGAGCACGACACATGTCTAACACCTATTCAAAAACACACAAGCACCAGACTTGTTTTAGACTTTGCAACAATAGGTTTGGGTCTAACACCTATTCAAAAACACACAAGCACCAGACCCACCCTAGCGTTAGCTTCTTCAAGTTCTTGTCTAACACCTATTCAAAAACACACAAGCACCAGACCTATCAGTATCAAGACAATTCCACCGTGGAGTCTAACACCTATTCAAAAACACACAAGCACCAGACTACGGTTCTATCGGCAACCATAATGCTGATGTCTAACACCTATTCAAAAACACACAAGCACCAGACAAAGCCTTATAACAAGCTATACGACCTATTGTCTAACACCTATTCAAAAACACACAAGCACCAGACACATATCCATTTTCAATTCCCTCTTAATAGGTCTAACACCTATTCAAAAACACACAAGCACCAGACGAGTACTGCATTATGGGCGCCGACTTGGCAGTCTAACACCTATTCAAAAACACACAAGCACCAGACTCGGACGATACTTTATCTCTAACGATTGAGGTCTAACACCTATTCAAAAACACACAAGCACCAGACCTAAAAAATTATACAAAAATCTTCGTTATTTATAAATTATTATTAGTCTGTTATGTTCTTAAACAGGTTCACAAGCAACTAAAGTATACAATAAACCTCATCACCATTCAACTCATTTCCCACGTCTTTTATTTTTTTGATTTCTGAATCTTCACTTTTCCCAGAGGACACCAAAGAAATCATATAAACATTCTTTTTTTTTGACATTTCGTATAACTTAACGAGTTCAAATTCTGATAAAAAACAAGGTAAATTTACAAAGAATACTATTGGTTTTAAAAAAACTTTGGAAATCAAATCTATATAGCAATATAGACGTTCCTTAAAATCAAATTCATTGTTAAAAATTTTTATATTCATCATTTTGAAGAGTGAATTTAAAGTTAGAGAATCGTAATCTAGAGCTACAGTACTCATAGTACAAATTTTTTCAAAATAATTTTCAATCTGTGCTGACACTTCTGTAAATTCTTGTTGTAACATCGGGTCGTTATTAATCATTACACTAAGTTCTGTTATAACAGCATTTACAAATCTTCTTTCATTTAAGTTTAGTCCACCAAACAAATCAATGCATAAAAAACCATTTTTCACAAGATCTATTGTTTTAGCATCTTCGGTTACTGTAATGGAATCAGTAATTTCACCCGATATTGTATCCCGAATATTTGATATAAATTGCACAAATGTAAACCGATTTTCAAAATTTATTGTTGGTATTTTGGCAGCGTATTCATAGTCAATTCGCACATGTAAATTCAAATCATTTAAATTCAAAAATGTACTCATACGTCTATACATCGCTCTGTAGAATTAATAACATTTGTCACAACCTCCCCAACAATATTTTCTATTGAAGCATATTGTTTTTCTGTAATCGTAAGCATTTGAACTAGTCCTTTGGGTGGTTTTTCACGCCTAATCAAATTTTTAAAAGATTCTGAAACAGTAGAATTCAAAACTAGCTTTGAATAAACTGATTCTTGCATCATAAAAAAACCAGCTCTTAGCAACAACTTCCTAAACCTACTATAGTTACGACGATCCACCAATGTTTCCGTAGGCAAATCAAAAAAAACAATTATACGCACAAATCTATAACTCATTTCTCTTCATTCATGGAAAAATACCGTACATTGTTAAGCATGCATTCATGCATACAATTAATTGTATTGGTAACAAATTGCGGGATTATGTACATCAAATAAGACTTTTTACCATTGTAAACAAACTGTGAATTTAACAAATTTCTTAGCTCAAACTTTATTTCTGAGTTGAACTCCTCTATCGATGCGCTAACAACAAAATCATCAACTATCGGTCTAAACAATTCCATGAAATCGCAAGCTAGATTGTAGCTATTTTGTTGTGAACAATGAAAAATTCCTAGTTGATTTATACATCCTGCCGCAACTACTGCTCGCGCCACAGCGGATAAAATAATCGCATAGCCATAATTCAAGGCTGAATTTTCCACCAAATCATACTTTCGCGAAAACTTACTACCAAAAAGAGCATTAAAATAAACTTTAGCCGCGTATCCCTCTCGATTAGTACAATCCCCCTCTTCAACATTTTGAGCATAACTTATTAGAGCAGAAGACTCGCTTGCGTATCCATGTTTTTGCAAAACAAAAGCTTGGTTTAAAATCTTATATCGTACACACTCCTGCCAAACCAAAGCTTTTGTAGATTCCGTCCAAGACAATTGTTTTTGCAACATATAAGATGCATCGAACTTCCCTGCTAGATCCAAAACTTGGGATACTGGCAAATGTTTTTCATCGCAAAAAACTACATTTACGTTATGCTTTAGCAATTCGCTCAATAAATAAGAGGTAAGCGTGGTTCCTAGCGATTCAACAACCAAAGTTTGAATTTCACCTATATGGATTTTTTTTAAAGTTGTTCCTCTACGAACTACAAGATAGTCCATCGAAAAATCCAAAAAAAGCTCTATCAGCAATAGTAACCACGCGCCAAGTCATTTACTTTAACTCATTTAGTTTAATTTCATGAACGTAAAAACCGGTTACAGATTGGTACACAATCGAAAAATCGCCATTTGGTTTGATTGATTTTAGCAAGCGCCCCATTTGCTTTTTGCCCCCTATTAACGAAAGGTCATTACTATGGTCCCTATTTTCAAAAATACCAACCAAATTCATAACTAGCTTAGCTTTATCAGGTATCGATAAAACTAAATTTTCATCAAATTGGGTAGCTTCTAATAGCGAAGTCACTTTATCTGAAATATTTTTAAACTTAGTGTTTGTTATTTTCCATTTCAAAATATTTAATAATTCATTAAGTTCAGAATCTGAAAATCCAGCAAACTTAGGACTGTATTGATAGCTATTATCTTCATTTAATTTTTTCAAAAAACTAACAACTTTCTTCAATTGAGCAGTATCCTTTTCACTTAAAGTCAATTGCTCTGCTAAACCACATAATAACCGACCATCAGAAACCCCAGACACCTTAAATGTCAAACTAGTTTTATTGTCGCGTAAGAAAAATGGCATTTTTAACTGACTTATTAAAACCTTTGGTGAGGCATAGCCATTTTTAACCAAATAATCTTTAATGTTATCTTTTAAATTTCCTTTCATTGAATTGATGTAAACAGGAACAGCAGCAAAACTTCTAACAACCTTGTTTTTTTCAGTGTATTCAATGAATGCAAAATACGATGTTGATGCGCCTTTATACCCACCGTATTTAGAGGTATCAAGCCCAGTCTTTGGTAAAATTTCACCTGAAACAAGCTCATTCTTTGTCTGTACTCTAATATCCTTAGGTGGAATTAATCCCGCTTCTTTAGGACTTAGATTCATATCAAAAAATTGACCACTTCTTATTTCTTGGAGTTCAGTTACAAAAATATCATTCTGTCTATATTGCTTGCGAATTGCGCCAATTTGTTCAGGTCCTGACCATACGCCAAGTTTCTTTAAACGGTCCCCTGGTTTTGAAAACACATCGGTATCACCTTCTCTGAAGGTATATCCTTCTTCATTATGTGAACATATTGAGAAAAACTTTCTAATGTCACCATGACAAAACTTTTCATCAAAAACGTTACCAACTACAATGTTAAGATAGGCATCCTTAGCATGGTGTAAACAATTAAGCTCACGAACCTTGATGAAGGAAAATTTATGCCTGAAATCTGAAACATTTCCAGCTTTAGAATAAACAACTCGGCTATCCTTATACACTTGTTTTAGTAAATTACATACTTCTTTAGTAGATTGTCTAGTTTCAACTAACTGTCTAGCCACGAAAGACTGCAATTCATCCTGTGTAAACTCAGTTGTTCTAATCAAACGCTTATATTTTTCGTTTGAAATCAAGCCTTTATCTCTAAGTTTTGTCCATAGCGGTCTGCACACATCAAAGTTTTTAGCTATGTCAGCAACAGCACCTAGAGGATATGTTTTTGACTTAATACCATTAAGAGTACGCTTTACTAAAACTTTGTTATCTAAACTATCATCCTTTACATAGCAGCGAGGGTAGATATGATCAACATCATAACTATCAAATAATTTTTCTAGATCTATAGCTTCTCCGGAATACATGCAACGACCAAATTGGGTATAGTACAAATAAAGTCTTTCATTTAGTAGGCTTGAATTTTCAACCTTATCTAATTGTTCTGCTAATTCGGGCTCTTGTTTTCTGCAATTTTGGTATAGATCCTGTAAATACTTTTTACGGCTTACGGTTCTTTCAGGTTTTTTCTCTTCCCCTCTCGCCATTTCTACAAAAATCTTTTTTGGTTGCACTCCCCCCATAATATTCACAATTTCATCTACAACCTTTAAAGATTGCCAAATCATTCTTTTAACAGACGGAGAAACATAAAGCTCGTCAACCATATCGTAAGAAATGGAATCATATTTTTTCACTTCACTACTTTGTTCATTTAGTTTAGCTACTGTTTCTGAGTACGTATAAGCGTCACTCAGCAACATCATTAAATTACCTTCTCCCTTACGTAGCCTTGTCATTATATTAACAGGGATATCTAGCTTATCATTTCTAACTCGCCCTAGTACGTTTTCTAAAAATTCACGTGAAAGTCTACCCCAAGCAGCAAAACGTAGCCCAACAACAGAATTAATTACCTTGTCATTGAGTAAATAACCTAATTCTTGGGAAAGTTTATCTTTTAAAACTTTCGCATCTTCAAAAATAGTCACCCAAAGAACAATCTGCTCCATGACATCTATTTTTTGTTTTTCGTCTTTAAGTTGAATTCCATTGGTTTTTAATAGTTCGTTAAGTTGAACATAGGAGGCCATGTTGCCTTTTAGTTCCATATCAATACCCGAAACTACTTCAACATCTTCTCTTGAAAACCCCATACGGCTTACCAAAAGATTTTTCAACTTCTTCAAACTTACATTTTTGTCTTTCTTATACAATTCTTCAATCAGGAGCGAAATTTGTTCATGTTTCAATTTGCGCCCGTTAAAACGAATATTGTTTAGTTCTTGAAGCACTTCAAATTCAGAATATAAAATCGAACACTTTGGTAAAACATCAGCATATCTTAGGTATGTACATTTAGATGTCATACGATTAATAAACTCTTGTGCTGATTTCTTGGTATCGACAATTTTATGGAAGGTCCAAGGAGTATATGGCAAATTTACTCCTTCGTTTTTCACGCACCACGCATGCTTATTACCGCTATTATTTAGTTCACCCACATAGTTGTTTACCGGTCCAACATAATATGGAATACGGAAAGAATGTAATTTAATAATTTTGTCTACAACCGTACCAAATTCGTCACTCTCGTTTAAAAATGGGAATTGCGCTTTTGCATTTTCCAAAATCTTTTTTAATTCAAATGCATGCAACTGTTGCGGGATCACTGAGTTTTCTACAGAAACTGCGTGGCTGAAGATAGTACCATCGACAATTCTGTTACACACCTTTAAAATTTCTGGCTCAATTACCGCCCCTGCTGCGTTCATCTCTATAAATTTTTGCGCAATCTCCATTAATTGCCCATAAAGAGCTTTGGCTGGAGCTAAATCTTTGTTTGTAGTCGATTTAATTTCTAAGGCTCTATAACGTAGAATCGTCTCATAAAGACATTCTCCTACGCATTTGAGAGGAGCATCGTATTTTTTAAACACATTGTTATACAAAGATGTTTTTTCGTTATCTTGTAAATGATCACTATTACGAATCAAATCCTTTAAAACGATTAAATCCTTACTGTGTTCTTTATACATTTCAACCTTGGCTTCGGAAATGGATTTCCTCCCACCCAAGAGATTTTGTAATCTTACAAAGTCATAAACCTCTTTTAAAATGGCAAAAACACTTTGTTGTGTACTGCCTAGTTTGGTTGCAAAGTCTGTTTCATAACTTGCAGAACTAAAGCATAGTTCTATTTTTAGTTGTTCTTCTTCTGGCTCATCGTCAGATACACAAACAAATGGTTTAAACTTTGCCCCAACCAAAGCAGCTACACATTGTTCAATGCTTTTTTTCTTTTTTTTATCGGCTTTTTCACCTAGAGCCTCTTCAAAAATACTTGATAAACGCTTTTTAACATCGGTTCTATTTCTATTAAGGCTCAAAAGTTGTTGCAATACTTCTTGACCATAGCTTTGGAGTCGTTCAATGGCATTATTATTTAAATCACCATCATCACCGTCATCATCTATCGATTCCGATTCCAAATCAGGGGTTAAAAATACTTTTTCTACTATAATATTCGAAACATTGCGCCAAATAGTTTCAAAACTACCACTAATATTATCAACATTAAAGTTCTCAAAAAGGAAATGCCCACGGTGCTTTAAGATATGATGAATTGCAAGATATAAAAGACGAATATCTTTAGGAGCTTTTTCCATTAAATTAAGGCGAAGGTGATAAATTGTCGGGTATTCTTCAGCGTAATTTTTGTCTTTATAATTTTCATCTGCAAAAAGAGCGTTTCTTGCTGTTGTCGTACGGTCATCATCCTGCAACATACTTTCTTTCATGCGCATAAAAAATGCAGGATCTACCTTATTAATTTCTGCTTCAAACAAACCTTTTAGTAAATTCAAACGCCAATTTCTACGTTGTAATCTTCTTCTAGTGCACCGAAATGTTCTACGTTCAGCAGCTGTATCAGCGGTAGGGAAAAGCCTCACCCCCCATAATCTCTTTTTTGATTTTTTTAGTACCTGATATTTCAAATCGGTTACCGCCCACCCACATGAACCAGTACCAATATCCAAACCAACATAATAACCATCTTTTTGAGAAACAACATCAGAAGGTTCTTTTGTAACTACATCATCTAAACATTCAGACAAATTCAAATTATTAATCATATATTCCTCGTGTTATAAAAATTAGTCAATCGCATTAAGTTATATAATTATACTCCATGTTTATTTTAAAATTTTGTGACAGAACACAAGATATTATTATTTTTATACACTCAGGTTATACTTGATGTTTTAGCTAAAAAAAAGGGATAACACCACAACGTGTTATCCCTTTTCCAACCTAAATGGTAAACCACCTTCTTTGGAGGTTAAATTGTTTATTTATGGTCTAAGTGAACGTTCACCACGAGCAATACCGCACACCCCAGAACGAATAACTTCTACCACTTCTGCCGCCTGGCAAACAGCAGCTAAGAAATTATCAAGCTGTTCACTAGTACCAATAATCTGTACAGTGTAAAGTTCAGGAGTTAAATCAACAATTTCACCATTAAAGATGTCTGACATTGACTTGATTTCAGCACGTAAATCACGGGTATTAGCTCTAATCTTAACGAGCATAATTTCACGTTCTACATGACCTGCTTCAGCCAAATCAGTAACCTTGAGGACGTCGATAAGCTTGTGTAACTGCTTGGTTATCTGTTCAACTTCTTCCGCATCACAAGTAGTAACAATAGTCATGCGAGATAAGGTAGCATCTTCAGTCGGTGCTACAGTGAGTGACTCAATATTGAAGCCGCGCTGAGAAAACAGACCGACAACTCTACTTAAAGCCCCAGAAGCATTTTCTAGGAGCACAGAAATAATATGACGCATTATGTACGCTCCGTCTTACTCAAAAACATATCAGCCATTGAACCAGTCCCAATCTGCATTGGATATACGCGAGAATCTGGGTCAGCCACAATATCAACCACTACAGTCTTATCTTTAACCGCCAATGCTTGATCAATTACGTCACCAAGTTCAGATTCGTTGTTTACACGTAAACCAATCTGACCATAACTTTCCGCAAGCTTCACAAAATCTGGCACTGCGTCCATGTATGATTCACTCTGACGGCCGTTATAGAACATCATCTGCCACTGTTTAACCATACCAAGGCTACGGTTGTTGATGATAAATACCTTTACCGGAATCTTATACTGTAAGCAGCAAGCAAGTTCCTGTAAATTCATCTGGAATGAACCATCACCGGTAATACAAATTACTTCTTCATCAGGTTTAGCAATCTTTACCCCAATAGCTGCAGGGAAACCATACCCCATGGTGCCAAGCCCACCAGATGACATGAAATGACGTGGCTTTTCAAGTGGGTAATATAAAGCTGCAAACATTTGGTGCTGACCAACGTCGGTTACAACATTAGCATTACCGTTGGTATGCTTATAGAGCTCAGACACAATCTTAGCTGGGTGAAGCATACCTGGAGTGCCATCGCCTTCATATGAAAGAGGATGAGCTGCTCTAAAGCCGTTAATCTGATCCCACCATGAATTTAAAGCCCCTTCAGCAGGCTTAATATCTAGTTCCTTGATAACGTCATTCATCTGTTCAAGCACGGTATCAATATTACCAACAATAGGAATATCAGCGCTTACACACTTAGAAATTGATGAAGGATCGATATCAATATGGATAATCTTAGCCTCAGGACAGAACTTAGCTACATTGTTAGTTACACGGTCATCAAAACGTGCCCCTAAAGCCACGATAAGATCACTGTTGTGCATAGTGGTATTAGCAGCATAAGTACCATGCATACCGAGCATCCCAAGACATTGCTTGTCACTTGCTGGGAACGCACCTAAACCCATAAGAGTCATAGTTACAGGCAAGTTAAATTTATGTGCTAATTCTGCAACCTTTTCAGAGGCATTTGAAGCGATAACCCCGCCACCTAATAAAAGTACCGGACGCTTAGCTTCAGCAATCATTTTTACCGCACGCTTAATCTGGCCCTTGTGCCCTACGAGAGTTGGGTTATATGAACGCATAATGATGTCATCAATAGACTGTTCATGATAAGGGAACTTAAGCTGTGGATTTTGCGTATCCTTTGGAATATCAACAACTACAGGACCTGGACGGCCAGTTGAAGCGATATGGAAAGCCTTACGAATATATTCAGGAATATCTTCCGCACGACGACAAAGGAAACTGTGCTTTACAACAGGGCGAGAAATCCCCACCATGTCAACTTCCTGGAAAGCATCCTGACCAATAAGAGTGGTAGGAACCTGACCTGTTAGTACTACCAATGGAATTGAATCCATATAGGCAGTAGCAATACCAGTAATAGTGTTAGTAGCCCCTGGACCTGAGGTTACAAGCACACACCCAACCTTACCAGTAGCACGTGCATAACCGTCTGCCATATGTACAGCAGCTTGCTCATGACGACATAAAATATGCTTAATCTTTGAAGAATTCAATAAAGCATCATAAATGTGTAATACAGAACCGCCCGGATAACCGAACAACTTGTCTACACCTAAATCTTCCAGTGCACGGATCACCATCTGTGCGCCCGACAACATTTCCATAAAGCCTCCAGGCTTAATAAAGAGTTACTCATTGTTAAATACTGTCTCAGCAGTAGCAGTCGGTTCACTAACTGACAGCTGATGCCGCATCCACGACCAATATCTAACACTTCTATAGCAGCTGCCTTACGAAAAATAATTTTCTCAAAATCGAAATAATTTCAGAAAACGATCTTTTTGGAACGTTTTGGTATATTCCAAACAACCCTGCTATAGCCTCAGCGAAGCTGAATAGCCATAGCATAATGCAAATAGAAGCATAAATCAATTTGCACGAATCATGAATTTTTCAGACACGTTTTTTTTGAATAAAATTTAACTTTGCTACGCGTTTGCTCCTAAAAAAAAACAAAAGCACAGGTGGCCCTGTGCTTTTATTTGATGTTTTAAGAACTTTAAACCAAAGCTTAGCAAACGCTCGCTTTTAAAGCTTTAAAGTAATTAACCAAGTTAATCCTTAATTAACGCTTCATGTTTGCCTTTTTAGTGGCTTCAAAGCATTCAACAAGTACCTGGAGTGGATGTTTAACCGATACCCCTTCCATGCGCTTAACTTGTTCACGACATGAATAGCCTGTTACCAAGCAATGGTTAATATCATACTTAGTAAAGACAGGAGCCCAATTTTGACGGTAAATTTCCTTCGAACGTTCTTCGTTCGCTGCGGTATGCCCATAAAGGCCAGCCATCCCACAACAACCAACTGGAATTGGAGTTAGCTTTAGACCAACAGTGGCAAAGATCTTTTGCCAATCACCGTGAGTTGTTGGCTTCATGGTCTTTTGGGTGCAATGCGCTA
>OIYF01000253.1_pt1 | contig 23392 bp, 20 predicted proteins | sample 1587971 | NCBI WGS metagenome assembly OIYF01 (sample SAMN03283248) | human gut metagenome | biome: human-associated habitat; material: feces | host: Homo sapiens | place: Peru | collected 2012 | reverse complement strand
CTGGGAACTGATGAACCTCCCGGCCACAAAAATCAATCAGCAAAGTAATCAGCTTAGCAAAGGCTGCATCATTTTTCCCCGCGCTGCTAAGGAACAAAGAGGAATCATCATGGAGGTCATTTATCCAGTCCACCACCGACCAGCTGCCCTCTATGCCATTCAAACAAACAAGGTCTTGCATGGTAGTGGTATAGTTCATCATGGCCGACATGGCTGTTTTGGATGTGGGGTCTTGGATAATACTGTACCCCGTCCGCAGCCCCGGCGGCAAAGTCTGAAAAGCTGCCGCTATCTCTTTAAGCGGCTTATTGTTGAACTCATACAAATCCTGCATGGTGGCTTTGTTGTTCAAAAAGCACCAGCACATGGCCGACATAAAAATCCTTGCCGCTGCATCATCCCACAGCGTTTCCCGCTTTCCCTTGGTGGGAAAAAGAATCTTGGCCATCATCTGAAGGTCAGCAGGGATATTATCAAACGTACCACGCTGGGGGAAATTCACCTCATTAAAAAGGCTCCAATGTACCGTCCGGCGGTCAAAGGGATTGAATAAAATATCCTTCCCCACCTTGCCAAACTTGCTGAAAAACTCACCTTTACGGTCAGCATAAATAATCTTGATGCCCTTGTTACGCGCCCTGATGCCGCCAATAATATTCAAGAGAACCTGTGATTTACCCGTTCCCGTGGCACCCATAACAAAGATATGCCCCCGGCACCTTTTATCCGAAATCAATAGATCACCCGCGGTAGTGGGCAAAGTACAGATAACATCCTTTACCCATTTACGGCTATCCTCCACCAGCTTTTTAGAACTTACCAGCCTTGCCCCGCGAACATAATCATCATCTTTCAGCTTCTTCTCGGCGTGAATATTGGCCGTTCCATTCCTGCCCATAGCCAGAAATACCATCGCCCCCATCCATGATAAAACTGCATAAACAGGGAACACCCGGTATACCCAAGATTCAGCCTTAGCATCAACAACAGCCACATACTGCATGGCCGGAACCTTCAAAACTTCCGCTCCTGGCGTTTGCCATTCCATCGGCAGGGCAAACATCCACCGTCCTAAATCCATATTCATCCAGCCAGTATAAGTGACAAAAGCATATTTCACCATACTCCAAAAACGCGGCTCCGGGAAGGAGCCGCGCTGATTATATAGCACTGCAACAGCGTAGTACAGCCCCAGCATAATCACCAGCGGCAACACAAAACGCAGCATCAATTTTTTCTTTGCTTCATCACTCATGAGCAGCCACCACCTCATTAAAGATACCATCATGAATCTTTTGTAACTTATCAACGGCCTCCGGCCTCTGGTAACTGAACAGATTAGCCGATACCGAAGAGGAAAAACGAACATGTTTCGTAAGCTCCATCAGGAGCGCCATCATTTCCTTATTGGCCGAAAATACCTCATTCTTGAAGGATTGAAACGCATCCGCATTGACGGAAGGAAAAAGCAATTCCCGTACCAGCGTAGACACCGTTACCTTCCTAGCCTTGGCCTCTTTCTGCAACATATCAAATTGTTCTTCCGTCACTCGAAGCGAAACGCATCTATCATTTGCCACTTTTTGCCCTCCAATCTGCGTAAACAGCCTAAAGCCTTGCCATACAAGGCTTCAAAGGCTGTAACTCCTTCATTTTGTATTACATCCGTTTACAAATCGTAAACGCCCCCAGACCAAGCCCTGTAAGGGCTGGCGACCGCGAAGCGGTTGCAGGGGTGTGAGGAAAAATTGCAGCATAGCTGCAATTTTTCTCTAGGTTAATTAGCCTCAATAAATACAATGAATTGCTAACCAGCCTCAAAACATAGATAACTTATGTCTGCTCTTATTACATAGCCATTTTAGCTTCTCTATGCAATGTTTCACTTACAGGCTTTTCCTTCTCATCCTTAACTTCCTCATCCATAATAACGTGTTCCTCCAGCCAGTTTTTCACACCAGCCAGCTCACATTCCCCTGTAAGATCCTGCATATATGCCCCGATCAGGCTTTTCTCCTTCTCCTCTGCTGCTGCAATTTTTTTAGCTAACTCTGCCTGCTTTGCCTTCAAATCCGATAAAGATAAACGCTTCATTACGCATCCTCCCCATTATCCATAGATTTACTATCTCTGCTCTTTAAGTTTTCACATAACTTATCCAGCAAATCATAAAAACCATAATACCGGCCTATCTTAAAGTTTTGGGTCGCATCCGACATTTCCACATTGATGACACCACCCATAGAATAAACCTTCTCTATTTGAATCCCATGCTGGGCTTTATCAAAGAGCCAGCACAACTTATCAATGTATTTTAACTCCTTCTCTTTATCTGCATTGAGCTTCTCCTGTGAGATATGTTCACTTAATACCTCATTTTCTATTTCCTTTAGAATATCTACCGCTTCACCTCTGGAAAACTCTCTACTGTTTTCACTTACATAAATAGCCGTCGCAAGCATCTTATACATGATTTTCTCATTATAAACGTGCTTCCAGAATTCTAAAATTTGATTAGCTAAAACTATGGGGTCACTGGTTTCATATAAATATCCATCAGGACATAAATCTTTTAACCTTGCATAAGCATCTCTCATTATAGCTATAACAGAGTGTGGTCTCGTATCTTCCTTAACTTCATATTCAGGAAGTGGAAAGATTTCTTTATCAAAATGAGAAAGTATATGCCTCAATATATCCGGCTGCTTTATCTGGTAATCCTGAAGCCACTCCACCCCTCTGGAAATTGACTGCTTTATTTCCCATTGACTTATATCTTCCTTTTGTAAAATGAAATGTGCCTCCGTATTCAGCATCCTTGCATAATACGGCAAATAACCTCTATAAATGCCAGTATTGCAGATTTCCGCCACAGTCGCGCTCTTGTTCTTGGTTTTTTCAGTGATTATCATATCAGCATCTTGCTCTGTTCTAAACAACCTGCTCGCCATATCTGAGCCCTCCTATCCCTAATGAAATATATCATTATCACGCCTGATATATATTTATATCAAGTGTACGCCTTACGAAAATAGATGTCAATTAAAATTAGATTAAAAATCAACCATTCCCCCAGAAACTCATTCAGCTTACTATTACCAGCATACCAGCAAATAACAAAATAAATACCACTATTTAGCAACTAAAAAAAACAACGCCCCAAAGGACGTTGCCAGTTAATGCATAAGCTCTTATTTGCATTTCAGTGTTACCATTGATTTAATTTTCTTTCCAGATCCATTACCTTTCGACATTGCAAGTCTAATTCCCGGGATATTTTGATAAGGCTCAGGTGCGTTTTATCAAAGTCTATCTCTTTAGGTGCTTTCCACGGTTTAACAAGTATATCCTTGCCAACCCCCGGAAAAGTCTCTCCAGATATAGCAGCCACTCTTTCAATTGTATATGCTGACTTTAAGCTACTAACAAAGTCTACTTTCATTAAGTGCGGTACTAGAGCCACCTTTTGAAGGGCTAGTATCATACGCTGTAATCTGATTTCTTCTATCGTATGCCTATCATAGGATTCGTCTTTCAAATACTTATCATACTCCCGCTGCCAGCGATAATCTGCTTGCAAAGTTCCTCCAGATGCGCCAGCAAACCTGCTTCTAGATCCTTGTTTTTTGTTAAACTTAATTCAAATTTGTCTACTAAAAAACCGAAAAGGCTAAAAGCCCTTTCGGTGTAATTTACTGGAGGGTGCAGAGGATCTGAATCCCTACCTTTTCTTAGTTTGAGCCGTTAAATTCAACATACCTTCATGGTCATAAGAATAATACATCACGTCATCGATTGATTCAATTAGTTTTTGCATCTCCAAAAAATCGATCCCAACATAATCTTGTTTAATTGACTGTTCAAGTTCTTTATTTTCTGGATATCTAAAATTAAAAGATTTTTCATCAAGGCTATGAAATAGAAAAATTGTGTTTTCAAACAAAGATAAGAATTTATCTTTTTGCTCGGTTGTTAATGTATTATAATAATTATTTATATATGCTTTGACATATTTTCTAGCTCTTTCCCATAAAGGCTTTAGTTGGTGCTGAGTAAATTTAATATCCTTTTTATACCTTACGTCATCCCTTAATCCCAATCTATAAATATTCTTTAATAACAATTCAAGGTATTGCCTATAACAAAAAAATACCGGAAACATTAAAGCATCGTTTACACCAATCATATTATTAACAACAGTATCAGCTGCCTCCTTAAACCCAGAAATGTAACCAAATTGAAGTAGTTCCTTACAGTCATAATTGTTGTTCTGCCACCCAAAACCAGCATAATAATTGTTACAATGATTTCTAGTTACTTCACAGATGTTTATTTCTTCAAATAGCATACGCAATACCTCTCTTATTGGTCGATTTTATTACAGTCACGGCACAACATCTGACAATTTTTTCAGTCTTTTCCAGCCTCCATTTTTTACCAAATCGAATTGGAATTCGTTAAACTTTTTTTCTTGATTAAAGATTAACACATATCTAATAAAAAGAACTTGAATTATGTTGAACTTTTTCTTGTAAAGATGGTCTATGAACACTCAATTACGCGTTATCACAGCCCCTTTATATCATATTATTTAGTTCTTCTCGCCTTTTACCATTTTTAATCCAAAATCACGACCTTCAAGACTTATCAGCCCCTCTGTACCTAATGTAAAAGGTTCATCATTTCTTCTTATATTAGAACCAAACCTAGCCCTAGATGCCTTTAACTCTTCAAATATTTTATCGTAAATAAGATTTACATCCTCCTCTGTATATTCATAGCTGCTAGTATTGGATAGGTTTCCCAGCAACTTAACCATATTCAGAATTTTATTCGTTCTTGCTTCTGCAAGCCTAATAAAGCGCTCTCTTTTGCTTTCCATAAACATATCTCCTTTTATATTAGCGACCTCTCCAAGAATTCATAAACGACATATTCTTTGCATATTTAGCCATCACTTCAAGTAACGCCTTATTTTTAATTTTTATATATGTGCCCTTCATTCCTAAAGAGTTGCTTTCCACCAATCCAGCAATTTCTAATTTCTTTAATGCAGATACAATAATCGACCTAGTTACTTTGTACTTATCTGCCACCTTCGAAGCAACTATAACCCCTTCATCCATACCATTAAATTCATAGAATAAATATACGGCTGCATTTTTCTCGCTTTGGGACAACGTACTGAAACTAATATCAACTTTATCTATTTCATCATCATTATCATTTTGTGGTTGCGCTTCATATTTAATTTCTACCCGCGGCTCTTTATTGGATTCCAGCGCAAAATCATCATAGGGTATATTAAGCGCCTCTAACCAATATCCAATATATTTCTTTGCAAATTTCTTTTCTACACCATAATCATCATATATAGTATCAACATACCTTTCATAAGTTGCCTTATTAACCATTTTCATATGTAAAGCATTATCTATAACACCAGATTCTATTACTGCAAACAAAACATTCCCAGCTCTTTTATCATCCGAATATGAACGCCCTAATGCCGTTCTAAGCATTGTTTCATCATAAAAGATATTCGGCATCAGATTCATAATTGATTTTAACTTTTCAACACTCATTTTAATTCCACCTTTCGTTGGATTTCCCATATTCCTTACTTTTATACTTACTCACTCTTAATTATAAGAAACAAAACACTTTTTCTCAACTTGCTCTTTTTAACCTTTTATTTTCTGCCAAGAAGTGCATCAACTCCTTTTTATATATATTTGTCCAAGTATCGTATTCTTTAGATAAATTATCTCTGATACTCTTATTCTTTTTTCTAACAATATACCACAAAGCTGCTGTCATATTTATTAACTGACACTTGGTTACTAATTTAGGCGTTACTGTTACTCTGTACTGCATATTAAACTCTCGCGGTTCACCTTTTATATCTTCTTGTATTTTATAGTTGCTTTCAAAAGAAATATACCCACGCGCATTAAATTGTACATTGAATACTTCGGAACCATCAATCGGGCTAGTTGCCTCTAAAAAATCCTTCAATTCTACTAAGCTCATTTTCCTCTCTCATTATCCCAAAAACGAACTCCCTACATTTCCTCTTGTTATGGCTATTATATTTCAAAAAAATAACCCTGTCAATATATTTTTAATATATTACTAACATTTTTCGTATATCGTAATATTTTTCATATATTATAGTCTGTCTATTTGATTTTTCAGTCTTTAATGGATGATAAAAAAATACTCTCTTCAATTAAGAGAGTATTTTTTACTATCATTTTATCGAAAAACTTTTCTTTTACATAGTCTTATAATTATTTTCCATTTATGCGCCTCATCAATAATTACATCAGTCTTCCATAATATTCTTCAATAAATCATATAGATTCTCTACTTCCTCATTTGAAAGGGTGGTTCCCTTACCCATCTTCTCATGCTCTGGTGCCCATTCACGTATATCGTACTTAGGGTCACGTCCATTCCAAGAAATCAAATTTAATTCTTTACGCCATCCTTTAGAACCTTCAGATAGAATTCCAATGTGATGTTTTATTTCAAATTTTACGTCTGACATAATTCAACCTCACTATTCACGCAAACCAATTTTCGATATATTGTTTTTCAATATCATTTATTTCGTATATTTGGTATACTATGTTGTCGATTTGTTTATCAATTTCATCTAACAATATATCTTCTTTAATTATCCCCATTACAAGTGACGAAATCTTATTTTTCATCATGTCATCAGATTTTTTTATTGGTAGCTTTCTAACATCATTAACTAAAATCTTAGGAAATAATCCTTTGCCAGATTTTGGAGAATTAGCGCAATGATAAAATGACATTAGTTTTGAATTAACTATACCTAAAATAAAGAATATATCTTCCTTGAAGTTTATACAGTTTATAATTGATGGGGTGTTATAGTATTCTTCATCCGTATATGTTGCAAATATACGGGGATTAGTTATTTCTCTTATTAAAATTCTTTTTTCTTTGAAAAATTCTGGTTTTCTTGGTGCTGCTAACCATTCACCATAACTAATCCAATCTTTCCCATTCCACTTAATAAAATATCTACTTACGTCTTTGCCTCTAAGCTCCTTTTTATAAGTTTCATCTTTTTTATAATCTGCATTCCATATTTTATTTTTTATAGTTTCTTCTGAGTGCCCCCTATATTTATCATATGGTATCAGCCCTTGAGAAACATCTGCAAGGTCTCCTAAAGGAATAGAGTTATCCTTTATTTTTTTTACTATTGATATAGCCACATCATCTTTTTCTATTAAATTAAGCCAGTTATCAATGTTTTCAAGTAGCAACTCCTTATTAGTATTTTTAGATTTAACTATACTAACTTGATTATTTAATAAAGTTAATTTTTTTAACTGTGTATCATTTTTTGTATCGTTTTTTCAAAATATACAATGCAGTTTCTTACCTTTGCACTTTCAAACACATCTATATCAGATAAATTATCTATTTCACTTAAACACCACGATTTTAGAAGATGCTTTCTATACTTTTCAGCGAATACGTTAGCCATAAACATATTTGGGACAATATAAGATAGTAAACCATTATTTTTCGTAACTCTATTACCTAACTCTATAAAGAAATCTGCCGATTCATAATCTGGTACAAAACATTTATCAAATATCTTATCCAATATATTTTTTTCTTTTCGAGAAAATTTTGCCCCGTATGGCGGATTACCTATTACAATATCAAAACCTTTATTATCCGTAAATACTTTTGGAAAATATAATTGCCATAAAACAAATGGCTGACTACTATTTTCCTTTATTTGATGATACTTTTTCACAGCAGCTGGACTACTTTCTAACTGCTGAAGAATAATACTGTCATAAATATTACGGATTTCTTTTTTTATTTGTTTTTTTATTTCATGGTCTTTAGTTAAATAAAGTTCATCTTGCAATTTAATTAGTTTAACAATTATATTATCAAAAATGGGCTGATAGAAATTATCCATCCCTATATCAGATTGATTATTCAATCTGATACTTTCTGTAATGAGTTTAATCCCTTCAAACTCATTCATCAAACTATTACCACAAATTATGTTACAATCGAGGTTTGGAAGCTGTCGTGGTTCAGTATGTGCATCAAACATTCCACCCGAATCATCAGACTTTACTGTTTCATCATCAATAACGATAGAAAGCCATAATCGTAGTTTAGTAATATCAGTAGCACTTGGTTCCAAATCACAAGCAAAAAGGCAATTCTTAATAGTTTTCACCTTAAGATCATAAGGCTTACGTCCATCAACATATAACCTAAATCTTTCAGGACGGTTCATTTCAATCCCTAAATAATAGGTAAGTGTCTGTCTTGCTCTGACAATCTCGTTTAATACCCCCAACATAAATGCACCTGAACCTACTGCCGGGTCAACAATCTTAACATTAGCAAGTAAATCATCTAACTCTTTTATACGGTTTACATTTTTCTTAAAACTAAATATACTATCTGGAATTTCTAAGTCGCGATTTTTATCAATCTCGCTTTTTTTAGTTATATTGTTCCTCAATGTTTTTTTTGTATCGCTATCACGGAAGTATTCACCATAGAGAATAAACTTTCTTATATCTTCTTTATCAATCCCCGTGCTAGTAGCAAGGTAATTTATCAAGCTTTCCTGACACATATAATGAACAATCTCACGAGGCGTATAAAAAGCACCTTTTGATTTTCTGTCCTTCACATCCAACAGATTCTCAAAGACTTTTCCAAGCATTTCCGGGTCAATGGCCACTTCACGCTCCATTGGTTCATCTTCAGCCATAGTGAAGTTATAGCGATCAAAAATATCTAGAATACCATCTGCCTCATCCTTACCCTTTTTATCTGCATTGGAAAACATTTCATTAGGAATATGAAAATCAGTGTGTTCCCAGTCGTAGTTATCAAGCTGTTCAAATAATCCACCATTCAGAAATGGTACACGGCAATGAAAACGGGCATAGAAACCATTTTCTCCACGATTTTCATTCAGTGCCTCATAGAATAGTGGCTCCAAGTAATCGTCAAAGTAATTCTTATCCCTCTTTACACAGGATTCATAGAGGGAGCGCATGAAGTTCTTAGGCCCTTCTCCCCATGCCTTTCCCTTTACCAGCGTGGACACAAATTTGGCATCTTCATCAGAAAGAGCAAATAAAGCCCCTTGGTCAATGCGAGAAATACCATCGCCATCCGGCTGTGAGTAGACCTTCTCTATCAGACTATGAGCTTTGGCATTTCTAAACAAGGCACTCTTATACTCTTTTTCTGTCAAGCGAACCGGGAAAGCTTGTACCCCCAACCAACCTTTTTTCTGTATGAAGTAGAGGAAAACGATCTGCCCCATGAGCTTCTTAGTGAATTGTTCGCTAGTAAAGCCACAACGCTCGGCCTCTGCCATGAAATCAGGAGTATTCTCCAAATACTCTTTTACAGCCAGATATTTCTCCTTGTAATCATTGAAGAACTGCTTGGTTACTGTTTCAACACTGAAAGCCTCTTCCAAGTCATTTAGACTGGGATTAACCTCATCTTGCACAAACATGTTATAAAGCCGTTCCTGTGCTGTGTGACATGGTTCATCTTTGCCTACCAGATAGGAATAACGCTTGGCAGGGGTGAGTTTTGTGCTCAGTTTACCCTCGGCAAATCCATATTCCATGCGAATGAGAGAAAGACGCCACTTGTCACTTGGCCGCTCTTGCCCATTACTGTCATTTTCCATTGTATAAAAAGCAGCCAATGCGCTATCGCAACCAGAGTTATCTAACAGAGCTTTTATGAAAGCTCTTTGCGTACTGCGAGCATTTTCTACATTTCCTTTATTTTTCAGTTGTACGGCAAACAACGCAATTTTCTTGCCATCTGAACCTTTGTAGTTGCCAATATGATAATGTCCTTCAATAACATTAGACAAGCTGCCGTATGCCTTGTTAAATGTTCCCGGTGCCACTAACTGCACATCATTCAGCAATTCCTGCAAAAAATACACATACCCTTTATGGCTATACGCTGATGTCAGCGTATCTAAGAACAGTTTCTTTTTCTGATTGTTTTCTGTCATGACCTTACTCCTGTTTCTTCATATAGCACGAAAGAATAACTTCCTTTTTACCATCATTGAGAAGGACAACCTCTTTTCGCTCATACAAATAGGTATCATCTATGTTGTCACGAATGATTGCAAAAGCTGCAACACTATTCGTAGCTGTCTTTATCTGTTTGACTATTTCTTTAGTTGCATTCTTTGGAATATCACCGTTTTCAATAGCTTGAATTATGCGTTTAGCAATATCCTCTTGGTCATCTGTAAGCTGACCATCACCCAGCGCCGCTTTGAGTGCCTTTACGACAGTAGCATCATTACCACGAATAGCCGCCTTTTTCTTTGTAATAACCTCTTCTGCTGTCAATGCTTCATCAAAAGAGCGACTATTGGCTTGATAATGGTCATAATAGGCACTTCCTACGGCAATTTTTTTCTCATCAGGCTCACATTCAAGATAATGCATAGCATCCATAAAGGAGAGACCAACAGAATTGTGACCATCTGAAATATAGAAGGTTTTCAGGGCACCTTTGCGAATAAAGGTGAGTGTTGAATCTTCCCTTACTTCTGCACTATTTCTGCCCGTTTTAGATTTTCTTGGAAGTTGCTTAATTTTATTGAACATCTGAGGATTATTATCCCTGACTTCTCTGATTATCGCTAAATACTGCAACTCCGGGCTTGCTTCACCTTCCTCATCCAGATTTTGAGACAAGTCCTGAAACAGCTTCTGAGGACTAGGATTTTCCTCTTCAGACAAGAATTTGTAATCCTCACCGATGGTATCATGAAAAGCCTGAAGCTTTTCTAAAATACGGTCAGTCAAAGGAAGCTGCTTGCTGGCTTGAGATGTTGGGAAGAAGTTAAATACATAGATACGTTCAAAAGCCGTGCCCACACGATTGATACGCCCTACACGCTGCATAATCCTTGTAGGATTCCATGGCAAGTCATAGTTAATGATTACATTGGAACGATGAAGATTGATACCTTCGGCCAGTACATCTGTCGTAATCAGAATATCATACTTGTCTTTGTCCAGTTCAACGAACTTGGGATTAAAGCTGTATTCAATCTCTCTTTTCAATGAAGCATTACTGTCACCTGAATAAGAAATAATCCGTTCTCCATACAGTTTTTCTAGGCTTTCAGCCAAATACTGAGCAGTTTCTCTTGACTCTGTAAAGACAATCTTTTTTGACCTTGCCAGTACAGGATCATTTTTCAATTCTTTTTCAAATTCAATAAGTTTAGGGTCGGTTTTGACAGATTTCCAAAGCTTTTGCAAGTAGCAAAGCTTTTGTAAATCACGCTCCAAATCAATGATAAAATTAGAATTGAAATCACTGGAGCTAAAATGCATCACATCTTCTGTCTCGATTAGGTTCATCAGTCGTTCATCATCATCATTATCCAACAAGTCATATACATCAACTTTTTTGCTGATGTAGACTTCACCATCATTATACATGTCAATGAATTTTTCATAAGAAGAAACGAACCTTCCTAAAGTCAGACGGAAGGCATGGAAGCTGCTCTCCAAGCGCTTCACCAAAATGCCTTTCATAAATCCACCCATGTTTTGCTGGGCTACCATCATCTTGGCATATGGTTCGGCAGCCTTTCCTTGAAGATACGTGAGCGGTTTATAACGCGCATAGCTAAAATCTTTGATTGCGTTAATAGTTTCTGTAAATACCTTATCTGTTAATTCATCAAATTCATATATGATTTTTTCAGGTGCATCCAATTTCGGGAATTTTAATCCCTGCAACTCCATATCCTTTGCATAATATTTGGCTACCTCACTACGCGTTCTACGAATCATGATATGTCTGAGCAATTTATCCCGGATAATCTCCGAGTTCTCGCTAATTTGAGCAAGATATGCTGCTCCGCCTTGCTTTTTAGCTTCATTCTGTGTTTTCCTAAGCTGTAAGAAGAATTCTTCCAAATTCTTCACACCTACGATGTTGGAATTATGCTTCGGTTGAAAAAGATAAATCTGGTTCTCTATATCGCTGGTGTAGTTGTTGATAGGTGTAGCAGAAATCAGAACTACCCTCTTGCCGTAACAAATAGCATGCAGTCTACCAAAAGCCTCTGTACTAGCGTTACGGAATCTGTGCGCCTCATCCACAAATACATATTTATATTTGTCGGCTCTCTCCAGTACTGGCTCAAGTTTTCCTAGAGAAACCACATCAGCGGCCACATCAAATTCCAACAAGACTTCTTTCCAGTAATCCACCAACACCGGGGGGCAAATAACGAGCTTCCGGCCTTTCTTCAAGATTTTGGCCAGCATGGCGCAAATATAAGTCTTTCCAAGACCTACCACATCAGAAATAAAGACACCATTATAGGCTTCCAATGTCTTCTTTGCTTGCAAGACCGCATCAATCTGGTATTGTAAACGCATATAGCCGTCTGGCAGCAGATTTTCTGCCAGTTCTTCCTTGTCTGCGTTGATTTCTTCTTTGAAGTATTCGTAAATGGTCTTGAGATATATCTCATAAGGGGTAATATCCCCACGCATCCATGTACTGCCATCAACAGTAGCTATATATGCCTCTGTAATGTCTACGCCACGCTCCCAAAGCTCTTCAAACTTATCTAAGGCAAATTTCACATCGTGGCTATCCTTCAATTCCACATTGAATTCGAGATTATTTTGCAAACCTGCCATAGAGAAGTTACTAGAGCCAGTAATAACGCTGCCAAATTGATCTGGAACATGTTCCGGGTCTTTACGCAACACATATACCTTGGCATGTATAGGAGCATCAGGATACATACGCATTTCGATTTTGCCAGACTTTAGCCAGTCTATGAAAGTGCGTACCCCCTTTTCCACCGAAAGTGATGGCTCCGCATCTGCAAATTCATCTACCACTGTATTCTTGAACTGCTCCGTAGCCTCTTTGATGGTCACGCCACCAAACAAATTCCCTTGTTTAGACTGTTCAATGATTTGTACTGTCTTGGCATCCACATTTAGACCGACCAGTATACGAATCTTCTCCAAGTCCTGCATGGCTGGATAAAGCTTAAAGAAACCACTGGTACGGAAGTAACCCACCAATATATCAAAAAACTGGGTATGCCCCTTCAGGATATTGCAAAACCGGCTATACAAGTCACGCTCCGGCTCATTTGTAAAAAATTTCAGGTCATTATCAACGCTCATCTTTTCACCCCGCAATTTACTACACCTCAAGCCTTAACGCCTGAGCTTTTTAGCCACTTGTATACTGTTGGCCGAGAATATCCACATATTCTAACTAATTCGCTGACTGAAGCAATTTCCCTGCATTGGAACTTCCTTACAAGCTCCGGCCAGTTTGACGGCTTCTTTGCTTCTTTCCGTCCCTTGTACCGCCCCTGCTCTTTTGCCAGGGCTATTCCTTCCTTTTGCCTCTCCAGCATGATCTTCCGCTCAAAGGTGGCAATAGCTGCAAACATGGTCATAGCCAGCTCCCCTGCGGGGGTAGAAGTATCAAAGTTCTCTTTCAAAGATATAACCTGTACCTGCTTATCCTTGAGTTGTTGCACAATGTCCAATAAGTCTTTTGTACTTCTCGCCAGCCGTGAGAACTCCGATACATAGACTGTATCGCCCTCTCGCGCAAACTCCAGCATTGCCTGCAACTGGGGACGGTCAGTATTCTTCCCCGACAGCTTATCTAAGAAAATTTTCTCTACCTTAGCCTTTTCTACTAGCTCTACCTTCTGGCGCTCCTCATGCTGCTCCAGAGTGGACACCCTCACATAACCGATTCTCATACCATCACCACCTATTTATAAACTTAATGTTTAGACCATCATTTACATTTTAGCAAATTATCAAAAATTTACAACGTGAAGTCAATATTTTCCGTCAATATCTTCTATAAAGTTAGAGCAAGGTCTATTTTTATATTGCCAGTACCTAAAAAGGCCACCCCACAAAACAAACTTTTGTGAAAGCGGCCTTTAGGTACTGGCAAATCTTAAACTGTCTGAAATTTTGAAGCTACGATAGCCTTGTCCTCTGGAGACATATCCAATGCCTCCATTGTCTCATCAAGACTCCAACCCCGCTTATTCATAAGGGATTTAACGCTTTTGAGCATATTTTCAATACGGCCTTCATCGTATCCTTCACGGCGTTGTTGTTTCAATTCCATCATTAATGTCATATACTCCAACCTCGTTTCATCATGCTGCTTCACGCGGTCTACTTCAGCAGCCACATCCTTCGTAAATTTCCCCTCGGCAGATTTACCATCAACATAGTCAAGGAAATTGGCTATATCGTCATCTACTTCACCAATGGTTCCCTTAGCATTTAGAAAAAGTTTCGTCGTTTCGTCACCAAGCTCCAACCCGTCACTCTCATGACAACGATTAGAAAATGTATATAACCTGCGCCCATCCTCAAATGGATCAAAAGTACAGATAAAAATAACATAAGACTTTTTCAGTTCTATGTAATCTCTACCCTTACCTAAAACATCCAAGTCTATCATAGCTTGATAGTATCTTGTCCTCTTAGGCAACCAGCCATCTGCACCATCAGACGTTTGTATTTCAATGTCAATAATTATTCCATCATCTGTCTCTACATATAGGTCAAGGCGGACACTCTTACTGGTAGCTCCAATAGCTATACTCTTTTCAGCAACAGGATAGATAATCTTCTTAACGTTGATATTCAGTAATTTCTGGATAAGACGCTTACAAAGTCTCTTATTTTGCATAACCTTCTGAAATAAAAAGTTGTCACAAATAGTAAGCTCTTCCCATTCCTTTATTTTCGCCATACCTTAACACTCCTCACCTTTATTTTACAACGATTAAAGGATATATATCAAGAAACTTTTCGCCCGCCCACCACCACCCTCACGGGCTTCCTCTAAAGTATCATCAAAAATACTTGCCTAACTTCTTGAGATATGATAGCGGTTTGAGGAAAGGAGCGGAGGAAAGCAGAGGAAGCCCTGCCCTTTGTGGAGCGCACAGAAAAAAATATATACACTCTCAAAGGTTGCAGGGCTTCAATATATGAGCGGCCGTCGGTCAGTCGCATCGTTTCTTCGTCGCCTTCTTAATCCCTCGTCGCATACTGCGAACGTGCCCAGGTCTGCCGTTACCACGCCTCACGCTTGGGTTAAGTCTGCCTCATCTGCCCGCATCACCGGGCATCACAGGACGGTTTAGCCGCGGTGATGAACCCGCGGCATCAGCGGGAACGAGGCCACACTCGCCCCCGCGCATCTGGATTTCTTCCCAGCCTTTAACGCATCATACCGCTCTCGCGGCCCCGTTGTTTTATATCGTGATTTGCGGCTCTCACGCACCTCGACCCACTACGGCTTGCCTCCCCTGATCACGTAGGGTCAGGGCGTTTTCGCTTGCAGGCTTCTATTCGATTGGCAACAACTTATATATACATTACAGCATCATCCATGCTAAAAATTATTATGAATTAGCATTTTCCATCCTTTAACCTGTTCAAATTGAACAGGTTAAAGGTCAATATCTATCCAAGATACTGTTATGTATATTTTTGCGCACCAAAAAAGCACACCTCTCCCGGTGCTACCCGCACCGACTGAAGAAATGTGCTGAATATCTGCCCTTAAGCGCTTGATTCCCCCTGCTAATTCTTGACATACGCCACCCAGCAAGGTATAATCAAGGTAGTCAAATAAAGGTCTGTCCGTACATCCGGCAAGATGTTTTGTTGTGGGGCAGACATTCAGCAAAATCGTTCCGTACGCCAATACGGGACGATTTTTTATTGCTTCTGGTACTTTATTTATCTGAACCTAGTTTAGCATACAGTAAAACTTCCGTCAATCCTAAAAAGCCGTAAGACATTTGTAATACAAGGGTTTCGAGGTTTTTATCATGTATAGAATGTATATACATTCTATACATTTAATCGTACAGCATGTAAATACAAGCTATACATTTCAAATGTGTAGCTTGTATTTACATGCAATACAGTGATATAATTGATTCATAAGGGTTTGAAGGAGTTGAGATTTTCATGAATAGAGTTATAACCATTGCAAATCGCAAAGGTGGCATAGGTAAAACCACCACCACCACATCTATGGCATCTTGCCTTAGACAAAAAAATTTCCGTGTCCTGATGATTGATTTGGATTCCCAGTGTAATTTATCCTCAAATGTCAACGCCGATGTCAAAAAGAAGACTGTTCTGGATGTCTTGCTCCGTAAATGCAAAGCCTCCGATGCAATTCAGGCTACCTCCATTTGCGACATCATCCCCGGCAGCTTGGAACTGAGCAAAATTAACGATTCTCTGGCCAACAAAACAGGCCGTGAGTACCGCCTGTTGGAAAGTCTCTTTGATGTAAAGGATGACTATGACTATTGCATCATTGATACCCCTCCAGAATTAGCATTGGCCACCACCAACGCCCTGACGGCTTCCGACCAGCTTATTATTCCCACAACCGCAGAAAGTTTCTCCTTGGATGGCATTGAGCAGCTTTATAGCAGCGTTAAGGATGTTTGGTCTTACACCAATAAGGATTTGCAAATCGCCGGTATTCTTATCACGTTATATAATTCTCGCGCTGTTCTTTCAAAGGCCATGCGTAAAGACTTGGAACAAATCGCCTACAAGATAAATACCAAGCTGTATAAGCAAACCATCCGCCGGGGTATCGCTATTGCAGAAGCCCAAACAAAAATGATAGACCTCTTCGAATATGCCCCTAATAGTGATGTAGCCAAGGATTACGCTACATGGGTAGAAGAGTATTTGGAGGATGAGAAGAATGCGTAAATCAGAAAAAGACTTTGAACGCAAACCAAAATCAAGACTTGAACGGGTGGCAGAAGCCGCTTCTTCCAATAAAAAGAAAACAGGCGTGGCCTCCATCGCTGGCACCCGCGTTACCGAAACAGAAGACCAGCGCAACAATAACATCAAAGCAACGGTATCTACTAATTTCCGGCTCCCAAGGGATGTAAAAGAACAATGCATGGCCTTGGCCGCACTTAAACAGGTATCTCTAACAGAGCTAGTAGTCCACGCTATGAAAATGCAGTTAAAGCGGAATGCCCCTTTGCTTAATCAATTTACCCAGTTTCGTATAGATCCAGATAGCATAAAAGAAGACCTTTAAGGGCAAAACTGAAAGCGTACAGCATGTATATACTGTATATACATGCTGTACGCTTTATGCCTTATATAATAAAGGTTTTGTATTAAGTAGGTTTTATTATATATAATAAAAAAGAGTAGTTATGTTGATGTTATCACATCAACATAACTACTCTTTTTACATCATTCGAAAATAGGTTCACTTAAATCAATGAAGAGAAAACTCTATTCTTTTTCCCAGCGATGCTGCTGCCCTTACCAAAAAATCAAGAGAAGGATTATAGGAGCCACTTTCAAAACGGCTGATATTAGACTTCTTCGTCCCCATACGTTCTGCCATTTCGGCCTGTGTTATTTTCTGCTCCTGTCTAGCATTTATAATCTGTGCAATAAGTTCATACCGCGGCTTTAAGCGGTCATATTCATTTTTGTATTCCTCATCCTGCATTAGAAGTTTACGGATTTCAGAACTGCTAACACTTGCTTTACTCATCAGAATTTCTCCTTTCAAAGTCTTTTTTATATTTCAGTGCACGCTCCAATTCACTTTCCGGCGTTTTGTTTGTCTTCTTCTTGAAACCATGAAGCAAAACAAAGGTATCACCTTGAAATGTAAAGTAAAATACTCGCGTTATATTAGAGGCGAATTTAACCCTTAATTCCCATAGCCCCTTATATTTGTCTCCTTTTATGGACGAAACATAGGGTTCGGTTAAATTTGTTCCTGTCTTTTCCAACAGGTCAATGTAATGGGACACCTTAGCTCTCATTTTTGGCTCTAACGTGCACAAAAACTCATAAACAGGGATTTTTCCATTCTCTTTTTGGTAATACTCGATTTTCCAATTCATATAATCCTCCTTATATGAATTATGTTATCATATATGATAACATAATTCAATAGGTAAAACATATTGCCAACACCGCATTATTGTATAGCATGTATATACATGCTATACGGATAACACCTTATAATAAAGGCACACTAAATGTATTTAGTTTTAAGACAACTAAAATGAACTATAAAACATCTTCTTGTACAGATAAATAAAAAAACGCTCCCCATCCCCCCCGCGCAAGCGGGGCGACTTGTGGCGCAGTCAGCGCCACAAGTCGCCGGCATTTCTCCGTAAATTGTCAGACAATAGAAGGAGGTGGCAGCTGCATCCGCAGCCGTCGCCTCCTATTTTTATATTATTCCCCTTCTACCACTTCCAGATCTTCCCCCTGCGGGATATATCCGACCTTTTTAAACATATAATCAACCGCTTTCTGTGCAGCATTTGCTCCATTGATAAGCCAATCAGGATTTTCCTTTAACTTCTGGCTCCAACTTTGCAAATAGGCCGCCGTGTTGTCCTCCTGCTCCGTGATGCCAAACTCCCGGCAAAGAAGTGCTGCCCCAAACTCTGCCACCACTTCTTCCTTGCTATACTTCACGGAACCAAAGCCATCTCCCAGCTCACGCCCCATAGCTTCCGCGGTGCTGTGTACGCACTCATGCAAAATCGTAGCTGCCCAGCTCTCTGTGGTCTTGTATTCATCAACCGGGGCAGTATATATGGCGTGTTCCTCCAGTCTATAAAATGCAGTTCCATGACAGCTTACCTGATTCACCTGCAACTGCGTGGCCTTGGCAAAAGCCTTTATAAAATCCTCTACCTTGGTATTATGGGGATTTTCGCGAGTCTTGAACTCCCGGCGAGGCTTTACTCCCTCAACTTGCCTGCCAACCTCAAAAACGCTAAACTTCTTCAAAAATCCATAAATATCATCCTCATCATCCCCCGGCTCCGCTGGCCTGTGCTCCTTCTTGTTCCATACATTCCAATAAACAATAGGCAATGCCTTAGCCCCCTTCTTGATATGTCCCCCGGCCTCCTGCGCCTGATTGAAGGTCATATATTCCTGCGTGCCTCCACCAAGGAACATAAGCAAAAGCAGGTTTATTCCCCGGTAACGCTTGCCAGTCTTCGAATTGATGGGGAAAAATTCACCATTCAGCAGACCCTTGTCCCAAGGCAACCGCTTATCCGTCGCGATTTTCTCCGTGATAAGCTTTACAAGTTCCTCTTTAATATCCTTTTTCATGACACATTCTCCTTCCGAGGCGGTTTTTCCGACCCCCTGCTGCGTTTTTCTTTTTTTTGATGGCCGGAAGGTATCGCGCCCGGATGGAAGGAGGGGGTGATAGGCTTTGCCCCGGCAAAAAAAGAATCACTTTAATGGAAGCGATAGCTTCCCTCCTTATTGCGGTGGCTGTTCCGCCGCCTGACAGCCACCCGTCCGAATGGCTTTAGGGAAGCCCTGGCCTTGGCTTCCCTAAAGACCAGCTTCGTACAGTCTTCCAGACGGCTTGCGGATGGCCATAAACGTATCGAGCGTAAAACGTGCGGCTGCTGGTCTAAAGCCTCACGTTTTACGAAACCCGCGTTAGGGATTGAAGCCCGAAGGGTGGAGACAGCAACGCTGGCTTCATTCACGAAAGCCCGACCCGAAGGGGAACGCCCTCTAAGACAAAAAAAAGACAGACCCTTAAAGAATCTGTCTTAATGTTTAATTTTGAATAAGGTAATGCTTTTTCAAACATTGTTTAGGTTCATGATTTATGCACAGCAAATCTCACGACCTAGCCGAAGATATTAAGTGTAATTAAAACTATAATAATCGCTTTATTTATAAGGTAATTCATGTATAGAATGTATATACACGCTATACGCTAAAAACGTACATTCCGTATATACGTTCTATACATTTTCAAACCTCCCTAAATTTCCAATTCTACTCCTTTTTGCTTGCTTGCCCCCTTCTCGATTTGCTTATCCTGTTGGACTTGCCTTATTGTCTCCTGCAGCCCATAATGAGCCGTTTTAGCAGCCCTTGATAGTTCCGATATACCACGTTCCAGCTTCTTGGCACCCATGCCCGCCAAGGAAACGGCTTTGTTGGATAATGACATGGCCATCTGCAACGGCTTTCCCACCACGGGAACCAGCCCCGCCAGTTCCCCGGCCATTTGCAAACCTTTGACATGAGAAAATACTGCCCGTCCAACCGTACCATTTAAGGCAGGAATCCCCTTTCCTGCTACCTTTTGAAAACGGCCTGTCTCCTTATCGAAGGTAAAATCCTTGGAGGTCAGCTTCTGGGCAAACTTGGAAATCTGCGACTCCAGCTTCTCCCGACTGTCAATATACAGCTTAGATTCCAGCTTGGCTCTAGACAAATCCACATAATAAGCGTTCCGGCTGTTCAGCAGCCTGTCCTTGGAACTCATATTGATAAGCGCACGTTTTACGGTCATCCCCTGTGACTTGAATGTCGTTAAACAATAACCATGCTCAATCCAGCGATACCTCCTAAGGTCAAACTGCACCAGCTTTCCCTCTCCGCAATCAACCGTGAAACGCTCCCCCCCAATGCCCTTAATAACGCCTTTCGTGCCGTTCATCACGCCCAGCTTCAAATCATTCTGCAAAAATACGATTTTGTCACCAGCAGCAAACTCCCGCGCCACGGTGGGCTTGCCCTTGTCAGCTTCCACCTGAAACACCGTGCCTTTATCAAGCTGGCCATTCTTTACCAGCCCTTCCCGGATTTGCCGATTTAATGCCGTCCTGTCTGCGTTTTTAGCAGACAGGACAACCGTTTTTCGCTGTTCCTCCGGCGACAGCTTCAAATAGTCCTTCACAATGGCATTAAGCCGTGCCTTGCCCGTCTTAATTTCCCGCGTGTCCTTAGAAATCAGATCCAGTGAATTATTGACCTTGCCCAGCACGGCCTCCTTGACTGAAGCCAAAAGCCGCTCATCCTTCTGCCTTTGGATGTTATCCAGTTTTATGGAAGAAAGTCGCCCTTCCCGGATAGCCTCGGTAAAGGCAGCCCCGGTGCCTACCGGCTGCAACTGTGATGGGTCGCCCACCATTACCAGCTTATCCCCGCGCCGCTCTACCATTTCCACCACATAGGAAAGCGTGTTGTTGTCCGTAAGTGAAGCCTCATCCATAAACCACACCGTAGGCTTGGCCGATTTTTGCAGGCCATCAAAGTTCCATGAAGTCTTCTGGGAATAATCCTCCCCCTTAATGGCATTGCCCGCCTGCTTCTCGGCCTCATTCAGTATACGGTGAATTGTCCCGCATCTAGCCGCGCCATCTGCGGTCATACCTTCTAAATGAGCATCGGCGGCCAATTCCTGCGCCGCCTGTCCGCTGGCACTCATCCCCCTGACTTCAAAGCCGTTGCGCTCCAGCACCTCACGGCAAACATTCAGGGAAAAGGACTTGCCAACACCAGCCAGCCCTTCCACGCCCAAAATCCTGTCCTTGGATTCTGCCACATGGAAAACCATGCTCTGCTGCTGTGGATGCAGCTTAAAGCCATTCTCACGGCAAACTTCCTGCAAGGTATGCGCGGCCTTGCTATGCTGGATTCCCAGCCCCCGGCCTTTCCCCCGCTCGATACTGGCAAAGATTTTCTGCTCCCGGTCTATATTGGCCTGTGTGGTCAGATAAACCTTTCCCAAATCTTTGCCCTTCAGGTGGGCAGATAATAGCTGCCTGTCATAATCAATGAGATTTTCGGCCTCGGCTCTCGTCATGCCCGTGGTAACACCATAGGACAATACCATATTTACCATTTCTTCCTTTGTCCATGCAAATTCCCGAAGTTCCATAGCCTTTCGGGCTTCCACATATGCCACTAACCGCGTTGCCCCGCTGGGTGCCGTTACCTCCTGCATCTTCTCCGGCAAATCCTGCAAGGCTTCCCGCTCCTGCTTCCAAACGGTGCGAAGCTCCTCAATATTTACATGCTCCTTGGCTCGCCGGGTCTCAATGGTGGCCTCCTGGGCTGCCTTTGCCCCGCTTTCCCCGGCCTCCTGCATGGCCTCCTCTATCTGCTGCCGCCGCTTGGAAAAATGCTGTATAGTTTCCGGCTTGAAGCCGGAAAGCTCAAAAAAGCCCTTTTCTGCATCGGTAATTTCCACGGCATAGCCCCGCTCTTGCAGCTCCGTGGCCAAACGGGCACGGTATTCTGTACCATACACCTTCTGAATATGGTATAGGGGCTGCCCATCCACGGCGTAATCCTTGCCTTGGTACTCCGTCCTGTTCATGATGACACAATGGGTATGCAGCTGCGGGTCAACCTCCCGGCTGATGTTATGCTCAAAACAAGCACAAACCATCTTGCCCGTATGAACGTGCTCCGTAATCCCCCCGCTAGTAATCCGCGCCCCTATCTCCCGCCGTTCAATTTGCTCCAGCGTAGCCTTTACCGCCGCCTGATGCGCGGCCAACATATCCGCATGTTGAGCAGAATTCCCCGTTTCCGACATAATGGAAACAGATTTCGGTGCCGAAAAGGTCAAATCATAGGCCGCGCATTTCTCTGATCCAGAATTATTGAGCATGAGCTGAAACTGCTCGGCCTGAACCTGCTGCCCGGAAGTCAGTCCCGCTTCCTCACATAAATACCCCCGCCAATAATCCTGCGCGGTCTGGTCACGGGTATAATAGTTCTCCTCGGCCTTGGTATAGTAGTTCCCACCCATAGCAGGGGTAACAGTTGCCACACTTAACATAAACCTGCCCCCCTATCAATAAATAAGCGTGTCCTCGTCCGGCTCCATAGCTTCATCCGGCTCATCATCCGTTGTAGGTTCCAGCTCCGGCTCCTTTTCCTTATGAATTAAAGGAAGCGTCCGGCCAGCAATCATTTCCGCATCCATATCCTCAAATTCCCGGTTGACGGTCTTATAACGGTCAGCCTCCAAGAACTGCACCTGTGCAATTTCCCCCTCAAAGTCCGGGAAGGAAACAATAGCCTGCCCCGTTGTCTGCCGCTCTATCTGACTGGGCAGAAAAAGCGTGTCCTGCATGAGTTTCCGGCTCTCATTGGTGCCTTGCCTATCATCCCCTTTGCCGAAAATCCCCGCCGAACTTGCATTTTTGCCCTGCTCCCGGCGGTACACTTCCTGCGTTCCGTAAGACTTAGAAAGATACTCTGCATCCGTCGGGTCAGGCATGGCAAAGACAAACTTGGTCTTAGTATTGGCAAAAATGGCATGTGCTGCTTCCCGTCCATAAGTTTCCACTACCTGCTCAAAGGACTGCGTGGCCAGCACCACGGAAACGCCCTTTGACCGCGCCTGTGTCAACAGATATTCCAAAGTAGACAGCCGGGGAAGGGCTGCCAGCTCG
>OIYF01000250.1_pt1 | contig 23631 bp, 17 predicted proteins | sample 1587971 | NCBI WGS metagenome assembly OIYF01 (sample SAMN03283248) | human gut metagenome | biome: human-associated habitat; material: feces | host: Homo sapiens | place: Peru | collected 2012 | reverse complement strand
AGGGGCATGCCAGCGGCCATCGAACAATGTTGGATATACCGTAGTGCTGCCCCCTCAGCCCTCCGGGCAGCTCCCCCCGATGGGGAGCCAAGAATGTTCTGCCGCTTAACTTAATAGCATTGCGCCCCTGCGGGCACCTCCTTCCACAGGAAGGAGGGGAAAATCGGAGCTGCGGCGCTTTATGTATGTTGCGCCGCACCACCATTTCTCATTTCGCATTCAAATCAGAACTGTGTGCCGAAGCTGAAGTGGAATTTATTCTTATCCCCGTGGCCATAGTCAAGACGGATCGGTCCGATCGGGGTCTGGAGACGCAGGCCTACGCCGCAAGACCACTGGAAGCCATCATCATCTTCATACCACGGGATCTGTCCGTTATCGATGCCCCAGGTGCTGCCGCCATCGGTGAAGAGGACACCCTGGACTTTCTTGGCGATCGGGAAACGATATTCCAGTGTCGCCGCGTACATTTTCTTGCCCTTAAACTGGTCATCCTCATAGCCGCGAAGCGTATTCGAGCCACCGAGGTCAAAGAGGTTGCCGTAGGAAACATCACCGTCGATGTAGCCGCCCTGCAGACGGAGCGCAAGGATGTGACCATTGCCGAGGCCCTTGTAGAAGCGGCCTTCTGTCGTAAACTTGTAGAAGTCATAGTCACCGCCGAGGCCATGTCCGCCCCACTGGGTGGAGAAGGAGATACGGCGGCCCTTGCTGGCATTGAAGTAATTGTCGCGGTTATCGAAGACATGCGAGAAAGTGAAGCTGTTCGTGGTACCGAAGTTCTCCATGATGGCTTTGTACCATTCATCGCTATAATCCTTTTTGGTATGTCCCTTATCGGTTGCTACGCTGCCCCATTCGAAACCGTCATGGTCATCGTATTTTTCCTTCGCACTTTCGAAGGTGAAATAGTTCGTGCGATATTCACCATTCTGACGTCCCCAAGTGAGATTCCAGCCGCTTCTTCTCTTATCGTATTCTGCGACGGTATTACCGTTCGAATCATAGTCATCGTATTCATAGATGCGGTTGAAGATGGAAGCCCCGAGGGAGTCACCGTTGGAATTGATCCACGGGCGGGTGTAGGAGATGGTATAGTTCTTACCGTTGCCGGCGCCACCGAATTCCCAGTGGAAATTGACCTTATCGCCTGTGCCGCGGAAGTTCGTATCACCGAGTTCGATGATGCCGACCGTACCGTCAGAGTCCGAGTAGCCGGCGCCGACAGTGATAACACCGGTCTTCTGCTCAACGACGTCGATCTCGATGACGACATTGTGTTCATTTTCTTTGCCGGGGAGCAGCTTCATGTTGACATCTTCAAAGTAGCCCAGATTATAGAGTCTTTCCATGGAGCGGCTAGCCTGGAATTTATTGAAGGGCTTGCCCTTCTTCATCTTGAGTTCGCGGAGGATGACTTTGTCCTTCGTCTTATCATTGCCGACGAGCTGGATATCTTCGATGACACCTTCGGAAATATGGACTTTCAGGATGCCCTTCGGCGTCACTTCCACATTCGGGATGGAGACGAGCATGTAGCCCTGCTTGAGGTAGGCATCTTCGATCTCCTTGAGCTTCTGGTTCACGAGGACGAAGTTCAGGACGCTGCCCTCCGGCACCTGCAGGATGGACTTCAGGTAGTCAGAGGTGAAGATGGTATTGCCGGTGAATTCCACATCACGAACGATGGGATTTGCCACAAGACCATAGGTGAGGTCCACGCCTTCGGGGATTTCCTTGAAATTCGGACGGATCTGAGAGAAGACACCTGTCGAGCCAAGAGATGCCACATCATTGCGGATGCCCTCAGCCGTGACGGTGCTGCCCGGTTTGCTCTGCAGAAGAGGGGACAGCTTCGTCTTGACTTCTTCCGGGATCCCGTCGAAGTCGACATGCGCGATGGTCTTGCCTGTATGTGCTTCGATGGCTGCGTCATCGTCCGCCGAAAGATAGAGCGAGGCATCGCCCACTGCGACTGTCTGGTGGGATTCCTTCACTTCCATGGATGGTTCCGCTTTTTCCGTCTGGTCGGAGATCTCACCTGTCTTGCCCGCTTCCTTACCGCTCTTCACATCGATCATGGAGCTCTGGGACATGCCGTTCTGGGAGCCGGTCATCTGCGGTGCTTCCGCAAAGACGTCCGCGCCGGAAAGCGCAAACAGGATCGCAGAGGCAAGCAGTGCTTTCTTATATGTTGCTGTCATCGTAAATTCCTCCTCATGTATTGGATGGTAAATTTCTATATATTTATGGAAATACAAATGGGTATCTGGCGTACTTGCCAAAACGTGTGATTTCCTTAAATAACATTGGGATTGATGGATTCGGTGCAGGACGGAAGCTCCTAAAGGGGAGACCCTTCGAGCCTCTGGAATCCTTCTTATCATTAATTTCCTCGGAGAGCCCTTCCCGCTTCGCCTACGACACGCTGGATCTCCTGATCGGAGAGGGCGGGTACCTCCGGCTTCGTGACGGCGGAGACTTCCACCGGAACCGGCGCGGGCGTCATGACGACGGGCGCTGCTTTAGCAGGCGCCGCCACCTCGGGATCTGGCTTTCGCGGATCCGTTTCCACCGGTTCTGTCGTGACAGTCTCTGCAGATACCGAAGGGACCTCTTCGGCTTTCTTATCCGCTTCCTCGACTGGCACAACCGCCGTAGTCGGTGTCGTGACTGCTGTTTCCACCGGTCTTACCGGAGTAGACACAGGTGCAAAAAAACTGTCCTTCAGAAAAGAGGCACCGAGGAAAAGCGCTCCTGCCACAGCCAGCGCGCCGCCGCGAAGCAGCCACTTCCGCCGCGGCGAAGTCCCTCTCACCTCTTTCAGGCGCTGCATCTCTGCCTGCGCCATGATGAGATTCATCTCGCCCGTCAGTTCTTTATGGTTGGAATAGGAATTTTCTGCTTTTTCCAGCCACCGCTTCACTGACTTCACTCTTTTCAGCGTATCCCCCGACATACTGCCTCCTGCTGAGAAAACCGGAATCATTCCGATCTCTGCCAACGACTGGTTACATGATTCTTATATATAATCAGTGTTTTAGAAGTACAAGTGAACATCCAAAATTATTATTTATTTCACATTTTCTTGTATTTTCAAGCATTCTTGCAGAAATGCGAGTGTTTTTAGGCTGGAATGATATGTTTTACAGGGTCCGAGGAGCAGAGATCCGATTTCTGTTCCATCTTACTCTTTCCGATAGGTTCAGCAGGGCAGCAAGGCTGTGCCGAAAATGGGACCGCATGAAACGCTATGCCACGTCATCCCTTACTTTCTCTCATGGATCAGCTTCGAGAGCATCCCGCGCAGACGCCGGATGCCGCGTTTCTCGAGGCGGTAGACGTAGGCCTGACTGACGCCCATGGCATCGGCAGTCTCAGCGGCGGTCTGCTCCGCCAGGTAGACAGAGCGAATGACATCCTGCTCTTTGGCAGAGAGTCGCTGCACCGCCATGTCGACTGCCGCATGCAGCGATTCACGGTCGGCACTTTCGAAAGCCATATCGGGAATGGCCTGCGCAAGGAAGACCTTCTCTTCCTCCCCATCCTTGAGAAGAATCTCCTTCTTATTGGCATTCAGGAAATTCAGCATGCGTCCGCGGATGCGATGGATGGCATACAGGGAGAAGGCGACACCGGCCAAAGGATCATAGCGCTCGACAGCCTCCATGAGCCCTACAGTGCCTTCCTGAATAAGGTCCATCGTCACCGCCTCCTGCAGGCCATACTTGACGGCCTCCTTGAAGACTAGCGGCTGGTAATTCTCGATCAGACGCTGTCGCGCGTCGATCTCCTCTTCCACTTTGTATTCTTTCCAAAGTGCCTGCTCTTCCTCCCGGCTGAGCAAGGTCACACGGGACAGGCAGGCTTTGTATTCTTCGAGCATAATAATGGGTACTCCATGTAAATGGGATTTCGCAAAATAGACCTTCCCTCCTATCAGCGCTAAGCGGAAGATGCGTGCCGGATCATTGGCGCATTTTTCCGTGATCCAGGGGAAAGTCGTTGGCTTGACAAGCGGCGAATGGGAAAATGAGTTCGCGCCGAAGGATTGCGGCGAAGCCGCACCTCCTTCCCGAGCCCATCAGGCTTAGGGACTAAAATTTAAAGCTCCAATCGCTGCCGATGTAACTGTCGTGATTACTATTATACCACGATGAGAGACCGACGCGCGAATTCAAATCATAATGGAAGCCCAAACTCTTTTCCTCATTATTCACTCCCATGGTCGCAGTCAGCATGAAATCATTGAAGAGGTACTTCCCGATCTTGATGTAGTAGTAGCTGTCATTGTTATCATCGATGTTGTCATAGTAGTCTGTCAGGTTCGACGTGATGCTGATGAGGTCAAGTCCGATCTTATCTGCGAGGAAGTCCTGCATTGTATTTCCGAAGAGCATGGTGAGGCCGGCATTGAAGAGCGCCCCCTGCATCGAGCCATCCTTATCCTTGGTCGGATCCTGATGGAGCGTCAGCAGCATGATGATCTGCGAATCATTCAGCGCGGGATCACTGTGGAAGGTCGTCTTCATATCACCGGGCAGTCCATCCAGCTCGGCTTTGATATTGTAATGACCGACCTTGGTATCGGCACGCGCATGGATGACAGGCAGGAAGGAGCCGGGGGTACCGCCCCAGACAGCATTGGCCTGATCGATCTTGAATTCCGTGGTATTGATCTTGACCGTTCCTTTTTCTACATTCACGCGGCCCGTCATGATCGGTTCACGAAAATGGCCCATCATCGAAATATTTCCTTTGATCATGAGGTCATAGAGCGAGCTGCTGTAGAGCCGTACATTGTCTCCGATGGCTATGTCGATCTTCGTCAGGAAATTGGCCGACGACTCACCGCTCTCCGCAAGGAGAGCGAGCGGCACTTCGCAGGTCGCATTGTGGATAGAGATCTTGCCCGTGACACCGAGCTGATCCATGAATTCACCCAGTAAAAGGTCAGCATCGACGGCTCCTTTGTAATAGGCAGAGTCGATGGAAGGAGTATGCATATGCACTTCCCCATCATAATGCGTGATCGCCTTTTCTTTCCAGTCAGCAGAGCCCTTCGCAGTGACGCCGCCGCCGCCGAAGGAGGCACTGCCATCAAATGTCACGCGATGTCCATCAAATCGTAAAGACAGATCAATCGGCTGAATGACTTCATTCATGGTCATAAGACCGAGCGCCCCATTCTTTGCTGTGATGCTGCCCCTAAGCTCCGGGTCACGATAGTCACCGACAAGTTGTACATGCCCCTTGATCGGGCCACTCGCACTCGTCACAGCTTTACCGAAGAGAGCCAGAATATTCATATCTGCCTGATCGAGATTGAAATCAACGGAAAGCGGCACTGCCTCATCGGTGGTGCTGCCGGTGAAAAGATTGCCGGGGAGTATGCCCTTGGCACTCGCACGATAGTTTCCCTTCGATACCAGTGCATTTTGCAGCGTCACGATATTGCTCTTGGCATTCGCCATCAGAGAGAAGCTGTCAAAGCTGATTTCTCCGTAGCTCGGATGCTCGATACCGATCGAGATGTCTGCTTCCGGCGATGTCTTATTTCCGCTGAGAACGACTCCGGCCGTCAGACGCCCACCCATCCGTATGTCATTTCGTCCCAATACCTGCGGCAGCCAGGACATCTCCATGTCTTTGGCTGCGAGCTGGATGGCGAGCTCCCCATCGCTATTCATTGAGCCTTCTGCTGCGAGCAGTCCATCTCCTACAGGAAGATGAAACTTACGGATCGAGAGCGCCCCATTTATGTAGGAAAAATCGATCGCTCCCTGACCGACAGGTGTATCCCCCAGATGTCCTCCCAGAAAATTTGCTTTAAAGTCGATGCTGGGGTTTTCCAGTGTCCCTCCGATCTGCATGCCGCCATTGACAGCACCATCCGCAGCGGACTCAGGCAGCTTGAAAAGACGCATGATCTCCTTGATATTCCATTCCTTAAATCGGAGGAAGCCCTGCAGGGTATGGGAGTCCATGTGATAGCTACCTCTCCATTCGAAATGGCCATTCTTCTGATTGAATATACCGTCATCAAGGCTTACGACATGGTTCTGATAGCAAATGCCGGCAGACGCCATATAAATGGCAGTGCCGCCTACAGAGATCTGCCTGGAGGAAATCGTCCCTTCAAAGACCGGATCTTCCATCGTTCCGGATACATGCCCGCGCATATTGACCTTGCCGTCTGCGCCGCGTCCCGGAAGCATCCGCGAAAGGCTGATATCATTCAGCGCCACATCCATATCGATCATGTCTGGCTTCACCGTACCGCTCACGATGGCTGTACCATCGTAGATATAGGCAAGGCCGTTTTTTAGGGTGATGTCATTTCCATCATAGGTATATTCGCCCGAGACGCTCTGGAAAAGCTCACCCATGACCGAACCGTCGAAGGCCAGAAAATCGCCTTTCACCTGCAGCGCTTCCATCGTGCCAGTGACGGTCATGGTATTTTCGACCCATCCCGTCACCGGGTAGTCCTCTCCGGCAAGCGCAAGCAATTTCTCGATGCGTGTCTTGTCGGTATCGATGGTGAGTGAGAGAGGGTTCGGCGCAAAGAGACCGACGGTCCCCTTCACGGTATGCTTGCCGTCCGGCCCTTCCCAGCGAAGCGAGGTGATGGTCGCCAGCTGATCTCCGAGTGATACATGTCCTTCGATACGGTCAAAGGAAATGCCACGGATCTCCCCATCCCGCGCTGTGAAATCTGCCGCGCCGTATGGATCCTCCCTGCTCCCGCTGGCTACGAACCGGCCGGAGAGACGTCCGGCCATATCCATTCCCGAAAGGCCGGAAAGCTCAGAAAGGTCGATGGACGATACCTCGCCCGAGAGCGAGAGAGACGGCCCGTATGTCCCCTTCACGGTGAATGCGCCTTCGCCAGATGTGCCTGTCAGATACGCAATATCCATCACGCCGCCGCGCGAAGTCGCCTCCCCCGAGAGGGTATCCATGGACATCCCATCATACGAAAGATCCATGCCATAAAAAACGCCATGCCAGTCACCATCACGGTAACTGCCAAAGCCGGAGACCTTGCCGGCTGCCATATCCTTATACGAAAGACCCGCGCCATCCATTTCTCCGGAAGCCATTTCCAGAGACAGTGCGCCTTCCTTATAGGTGCCCTTCGCCTTCCCCGATCCGCTCACAATGCCGGAAGCGGAAATCCCGACAGGAAGAGAAGAAAGATCGATATGCTCTCCGGCTGCTTCGCCTTCGAAGGCCCCGCTTGTCATATCATATGAGCCTTCGCCGATCAGAAGACCACCGACCAGCTGTGCCTTCAGATAGGGGATCGAGATCCGATCCTCTCCATAAACAAAGCGCACATTCGCCTCTTTGACAGAAAGATCCTTATACTGCCCATCCTTCACATGGGCTTCGCCGGACACGAAAGGATCTCCCATCGTCCCCGAAATATCTACGCTGCCGGAAACGACTCCGGTGGCGCTTTTTTCCGGCAGCAGCTCTTCCGCCTTGATATCCTTCAGAGTCACATGTCCCATCAGGATCGGATCGTCCACGTCAAAAAGAACCTTCGCATCCCCGGTGAATGTCTGCCCATTTACCTTTACGGCTGCTTCGGTGATGACAGCTTCGCCATTTTCAATATCAAAAAAGGCTGCTCCGTCAGCCAGAATAAAATGATCATAGCGAAGAGCAGCATCTTTGATAGAGCCTTGGACATGATAAGCGACAGCGCCATCACTTTTCCAGATCTTGGCGCTGGTCACCTGTCCTGTCCCTTTGTCTATATCAAGTTTTGATGAAATCTGTGGGAACTGCTCTAAGAGCGGCTTCAACGAGGTAAGGGAAACCGGATCCGTTTCCAGACTGATTTCCATGTTATTCGTATTCGTGTACTTCAGGTCTCCCTTGAAATGGCTGTCAAATGCCTCTCCCGCAAAAGAGCCTGTGATCGTACCCTTGCTGTCCCAGCCGAGCGTGCCTCCCAGCGAAGTGAAATCACACGAACCAATATCCGGTGCAGAGATAGAAGCATTCCCGTCCTTCACGATGACCTGTCCTGTGAAAGTACCGTTGTCCGAAGAGTCCGATGGTTTTAGAATCTTCTCTACATTCCACAGTCCATCTTCCGTCTTGGCGAGATGGACCTCCGGACCCTCAATAGTCACCGTCTTTACGACATCAGCGATGCCGCCGTCTTTGAAAGCATAGTTATACAGCGCAGAAGCAGACCATCCGATCGCCAAAGAGGGCGACTTGAACACAACCTCTCCTTTCGCGTCCTTCAGCTCCAGGTCGGTGAAGGAAAGATCATAGTTCGGATCCAGATCCATCATGGTCCACGTCAGGGTACCATTGATGCGCTCCCCTGCCGCGTCTTTGATGACAGGTTCCAGATTCTGTGTGATGATCGGACGGATCAGCAGATAAATGATACAGAGCATGACGAAAATAAATGCTGCGATACCATTGATCCACCATTTGATTCTGCTAGCCAAGGTCAAGTTCTCCAAATTAAAAATAAAGTTTCAAGGTTCAGGGTTAGCCCCGGGGCGTGCCGCCCCTTGCTCGGGGATGAAAGGGTGGAAACCGGTTCTATAAGTTCAAAAGGTTCAAAGGGGGTTGGTGCGGCGCATAAAAAATCAGAAGCGCCGCGGAGTATAAATAGGGCGATGCCCGAAGGTCAGCGATTAACAGGCTTCCCATTTATAGTTTCCTGACATCATCCTTTTGACCGCGAATGACAAAGATTTCTCGCTTCGCTCGAAATGACGATATTCGAGTCTGATGTCTCCCAGTGACTAGTCACTAGTCACTAGTCACTAAAAATTACGCTTTTGCAAATTCCGGGTGAATGACAGCCGGTACGCCCATCGCATGTTCCAGCGTAGCGAGACCGATGTTGTAGTTGTAGAGCGCGGTGATGTAGTTCGTTCTCGCAGTATTGAGGGCGAGTTCTGCATCGAGGACATCCAGGTTGATGCCGACGCCGCTGCTGTAGCGGACGGTCGCGATCTTATATGCTTCTTCTGCCTGAGCGACCGATGCTTCGGCAGCGCGGATCTGTTCTTTATAAGAAAGGACATTCAGGTAATCCTGACGGACTTCCAGCTCAATCTTTTCTCTCGCCTGCAGGAGTGTTTCCTGTGCTGTTTTGACCGCGGCATCCGCTTTCTTCACCGATGCCTGGGTAGCGCCGCCATCCCAAAGCGACCAGGAAAGCCCGCCCTGGACAGCCCAGTCATCTTTATCGACCGCCGTCACGCTGGCTTCTTTCCAGCTGTATCCGCCGCCGACGCTGACTGTCGGGAGATAGCCTGCCTTTGCAGAGCGAAGAGAGGCCTCAGCTGCCTTTACGCCATAGTCTGCTTCGACGAGTTCCCAGCGGTATTTCTGCGCCATCAGAATGGCCTGTTCCATGGTGAGGTCAAATTCCGGTTCCGGGAAATTCTTATCCAGCGGGTTCAGCGTCGTATTCATCGGGACACGCATGATGTTGTTCAGGTTCGCTTCTGCGACATCACGGGTGTTGTCCGCTGCGATGCTCTTCTGCTTCGCATTGGCGAGCGATACATTGGAAGACAGTACGTCCAGCTTAGCCACGATGCCGGCATCGAACTGCTGCTGTACGTTATTCAGATGGCTTGCATAGTCAGTGACAGACTGTGCCTGCACTTCAGCGAGCTTGACCGCTTCGAGGTACTGGTAGTACGCCTGCACGGCCGCGAGCTTCGTATCCGCTTCTGTCTTGTAGACATCAAGATCTGCGATGTTCTTCTGGTAGCGTGCGGCATCGATCGCACCTTCTACCTTGCCGAAGGTCCAGATCGGCCAGGAAACATTGATCCCCTGGCTATAGCCATGGTTGGAGCTCTGCGTGCCTAAGGCAGTAGTGACTACCTGGGTCGGATACTGATTTCTTTGCCAAGAGTAGCTGACGGACGGATTCTTCTTCGCTGCTGCTGCGCTGACATCGGCTTCCGCTTCTCTGCGCTTCAACTCTGCGATGGTGATGTCACGGTTGTTCTGAATGGCAGTCGTAACCGCACCTTTGAGGTCGATATCCATAGCCGCTGCTTCCGGAGCTGCCGCTTCTGTGATGGAAGACGCCAGATTCTTCTGGAGCAGCATGTTATTGAAGTTCACATCTTTATTCGCTACCGTCTGATTCATCTGTGCCTCGATGGCTTTCTGTGTGATCGACGGATCCGTCATGATCTTCGTCTGAGATCCTTTTGCTTCTGCACCGAGCCCGCAGGAAAGGGCAAGCACGATAGAAGCAGTCAGAATTTTGCAGGTCATTGTATTCATTCAACATTCATCCCTTCTAGACAGATGTCTTTGTTGTCATTGTATCCAGACCGCCCTTCTTGGGGCGCTGTTTTCATTTAATAAGTGTATCCCACACCGATGTACTCTCCGCCGCCGCGGTTGCTATGCGGGAAAATGGACTGTCCGGTCAGGAACAGATTCGGCGTAAGAGCATACTGCCCGCGCAGGCGGACAGAGAGATCATTGGGGTCATACACATCTGCGGAGAATTTCCACCGTCCGGACGCATAGTCCGCGCCAGCGCCGATCTTGTTTCGAATGATACCGGCATGTACGCCATAGTCCCCTCTCATACGACCATAGAGCGCATCATAGACCGGATCATTCCCCATGGATTCTATCCCCAGAAGACCATAGGAGTCTTTCCCCACGCGGAGGAAGAGATTCGGCGAGAAATCGTCCTTCTTAGTATTATATAACAATTCGCCGGAAACAGATACATCAAAATCACCATTTCCCTGCATAAATCCATTTATTTTCCCGGAAATCGCTTTGGCATTCTGAGATATCTCCTTCGCATTCTCCGATGCCACGACCATATTGTCCATAATCCTGCGCACATCGCCGGTGGCTTTGCCGTCTCCATTCAGCTGATACAGCATCTGATTCACCTGCGAGGTGATGCTCTGGATCTCATTCGCTGTCTGTATCCCCTGCGCGGTCAGGATGGCGAGATTTTCGGAAATCGCATCAAAATTATTGATGCTGTTCTTCACATGCTTCTGCGAAGAGGGGTCTGCGACGACGCTATTGATCCCATCGAGCATGGTCTGCGCGGACGTGATGAGCTTGTCCATCTTATCCATCGCCTGCTCGATCCCCGGTGCTGACTTGCCCTCGACCTTCATCCCCTCTGCCAGATAGCCGCGTTCCTGATGACCGCCGGAGGCCTTCACGAAGCGTCCGCCCATGACACTGCTGGTCTGGATGGAGAAGTCCGCATCCTTCGGCACCTTGGCATCGTGATAAAAACGCAGCTTCACGACGGCTTCCCCGTTCTCCACCGTGATGCCATCGACCATGCCTACTTCGACGCCGGCATAGTGGATCGGATTTCCCGGTTCTATGCCTTCCGCTTCCTTGAAATAGCCGGTCACATGAAATCCGCTCTTTCCAAAGATCACAAGGCTGGAAAGCTCGATCAGGATCCCGGCAAAGAGGAGTATCCCCGCAAGGGCAAAGGCTCCGACCTTTGCTTCCGTCGACCATTTCATCAGGCATCACCTTCTTTCAAAAAATCAGGATTCGATGGCAGACCGTTCATGAACTGCCGTACTCTTTCATCCTTCGATGCATATAATTCTTTAGCTGTCCCAACTGCAAGGAACGAGCCTTTATACAAAAAAGCCATGCGGTCCGCGATCATTTCCGCAGACTTCAGGTCGTGCGTCACGACGACGCTCGTCGCATGCAGGGCCTTTTGCGTCTCTTTGATCAAAAGACTGATATCGGTCGAACGGATCGGATCGAGCCCCGCTGTCGGTTCATCATAGAGAATGATCTTCGGCTCGAGCGCGATCGCTCTAGCAAGGCTCACGCGTTTCTTCATGCCGCCGGACAGATTCGCCGGCATGAGGTCTTCGATCCCATCAAGCCCGACCAGATGCAGTTTCTCCTTCACGATGGCATCGATCTTTTCCTCAGAAAGCCGCGTGTGCATACGCAGACCAAAGGCTACATTTTCTTTCACATTGAGAGAATCAAAGAGCGCGGAATACTGAAAGACCATCCCCATCGAGCGGCGCTCCTCATTCAGCTCCTCTTCGCTGAGCTGTCCCATATCCTTCCCGTTCACAAGGACTTTTCCGGATGTAGGGCGCAAAAGACCGATGATGAGCTTTAGGAGCGTTGATTTCCCGGAGCCGGACGCTCCCAGGATGACCATCGTCTCTCCCTCCTTGATGGAAAGACTGACATCTTTCAAGATATGACGATCGCTAAAAGTCTGGTATACATGCCTGATATCAATCATAGGACGCCTCAAAACAGAATGGACGAGAGCAGGTAATTCGCCGCAAAAAGCATAATAATCGAATATACTACGGACTGGGTGGTCGCCTTGCCGACGCCTTCTGCCCCTGCCGTACAGGTCATCCCGCGGTCACAGCCGACAAGCGCGACGATCATACCGAAAATGACCGACTTGAAAACGCCGATGTACAGGTCAGAAGGGACGCAGTACACGTGGATGGAGTGCATGAAGGTATAGGAGGAGACGCCATGCGTGAGCGAAGCGACGATCATCCCGCCGCCGACGCCGATGGTGACACCAAAGACCGTCAGAAGCGGCAGCATCGTCATACAGGCGACGAGCCGCGGCACCACGAGATACCCCACCGGGCTCACCGCAAGACACCTTAGTGCATCAATCTGCTCGGTCACCCGCATCGTACCGATCTCAGCCGTGATGGCTGCCCCGACACGGCCCGCAAGGACGACGCCGCAGAGCACCGGTCCGAGTTCACGCCCCATGCCGATGGCTACGATCGCACCGACGGTGAAGTCTGCGCCATACTTTGTGAGCTCGCCCGCGATCTGTACGGAAAGCACCATACCAGTAAAGAGCAGCGTCAATGCCACGATGGGAAAGGACAGCACGCCCAATGCCAGACACTGCTTCATCGTCTCCCGCCCGCGGAATGCACCGATTTCTTTCACCGCCGCCGTGAGGAGCAGGATCACCGCTCCCAACTGATGAAAGATACCGATGGTATAGCGGCCAAGCGTTTCTAAGAATGACATGAGTGGGGAGACCTCCTTTCGGGGAAAATGTGATTTGGGGGTTGGGGTTTATAGGGTTCAACAGGTTCAACGAGGATGGTGCGGTGCATTTCGTCATCCTGAGCGGAGAAAAACGTCGTGTGTTAAAAAATGGCTTATCTGAAATAGGAGAACTGAGTCGATGGATCTAAGCGCCGCGGAGTTTGGGAAATCCGTATCAGACTAAGAGACTAGAAGACTTTAGACTAGGAGACTAGGAATGGCATCTGATGTCTATCGTCTCCTAGTCTCTTAGTCTCTTAGTCTATCAGTCACTCAAAGCGCAATCATAGCTGATGTCTTTTGTGAATCTTTTTCGTCTTTATCCGTTCCTTCCGTCTTCTTATCCTTATTCTCAAGCGTCTCTTTTTCCTTATTGCTCATCTCGATGGTGGCCTGCTGTTTGCTCTTTGCGAGCTTCTTCAGGGCTTTATCGCGTTCCGCTTGCGGCAGAACTTTGAAGGTGAATTGTCCGTCACCATAGATGACATAGTCCGTATCGACGGCGCTCTTCGGAGTCTCTTTTTCTCCGTCTTCTTTGAGCCCGTCCTTATTCTTCAGATAGTCTGGATTTTCCGGTGCCTTTTTCTCCTGTATTTCTGCCTTTTTGCCGCCGTTTTCACCTTTGGAGATCATGCTGACCTCCGGATCCAGGATCTCCACGACGACCTGATTGTTCTGGTCTTCCTTCATCAGTCGGCTGTGCAGGTCATTGAAATCCTTGTACGTGCGGATGCGGTCTAAGATCTCATCCGTCAAATTGAACTTCTGCTGCTGGATGAGGTAGGGGAGCGGCACGACACCGCCGCCGCGGACTTCGAGGATCATATCTCCGTACGGCTGATCTTTCGGCACGGTGAATGTCAGGTCCTTATAGAAGACTTCTCCCCTGTAGGGAGCCAGACGCGCGCGTACATAGATGATATCGCCCGGGCTCACGATGATCGGAGACGCCGAGGCATCGAGAAGCTGCGCAGTCTTTCGTTCACTCGTCACATGCATGTCGACCATAATGCTGCGGAGAGGATATTTTTCAAAACGGTTCTGCTCGAGAAGCCGTACCACATTGTAGAGCTCATCTACGCTTCGCTCCGCGATGTCTTTGGACGACCAGTACATATTGCTTCGGGTGAAAGGCTTCTGCTTCATATCCTCCGGGTAAAGCGTATAGGTGAAATCGACCGTCCCCTGTCCTTTACGATCCATGGCATTGCTGATCGCATGGTACACCGAAGTGACGGATAAGGTCGGCAGCAGCGCTTCATTCGGGATCATGCGTACATGGAGATCTTCCTTCTTCTTCGTATCTTCATCGGTCACGGACGCATGAAGCGAGACAGCGTGTGGCAGCTTTCCCGTCATTCCGCCGATCCCGGCTCCCCGGTCCTGGTTGACCGTGCCGATCTCCGCACCGACGGACCCCAGCTTGAAGGGGATATTCTTGCTCGGGATGACGGTGAAGATATAGGAATTATGCATGAAATAATCAGTATTTCCGCGATCCATGAACGGATGCCCGAAAGCCACCATGCGATCGCCGTCGACATAGGTGACCGTCCCGACAGCACCGAGCTTGAGATCGCCTGTCACCATGGTTGCCGAGACGGCACTTCCCGGTTCAAGCGGCTGCGGCACATCATCCTGCGAAGCAGATGCGGAAGCAAATGGGACCATGTGGAAATCCTGCATTTTCCCTGCGAGGAAATCCATCGCATCCGGGGTGTATCCGCTCGCCATGAGAGGCGTCGTAAGCGGGATCAGCCCTTTGGAGGATGGCGGCGTAAGACCGGTGTCCTTTCCGTCATCAATGGTCCAGAGCTTCAGCATGTCACCGATCGGCGTCACCATGCCGATGCGCCCGCCGGACTGTGGAAATCCATACGCCACTGCGCCGAGCAGCTTCCCATCGATGTAGACCGGACTGCCGCTCATCCCCTGCGCGATGCCTTCTGTCTGATCGATCAGGGGCCCGGATACCTTCACCAGCACCAGATCTCCGCCGGTCGCGCCCTTGCCTTTCATAATCCCCAGCACATCGACATCGAAGGTCTCGATCTTCGTACCGTGTACGACGGTCTTGGCATAGCCATGCATACCCTCCTGTACCTCTGACACAGGAAGAAATTCCTGTGCTGCACAAGGCATCACGCAGGAAAGCGTGATGCAGACAGCCGCTGCCAGATGCTTCATTGACTTTTTAAACCGATTGGGCATAGGATCCCCCTTACCGAAATATAAGTTTGAAATCAGAAATGGCGATTTCATCGGATACATCCGCATAGGTGCAGCAGGATTCCAATGAAAGGCAAAGGACAGGCCGTCTGGGGAGCGAAGGAACCGTGCCAGACTGCCGGCTTCTTTATTTGCTCTCCAGCACCGCTACGACGTCCTGTTTGGCGATCGTCTGGCCCTTCTGGACGCGGACCTCTTTGACCACGCCATCCCGATCAGCTCTCGCCGCCGGTACACCGCCGACCAGTGAGTCCACAGAGACCAGTACATCGCCTTCCTTGACAGGTGTGCCTGCCTCTATGACAGAAACGACCGTCCCATTCAGTACAGCCTGCTGCGAGACGTCCTCTGCAGACACGCTATATACACCGGCAGCCGCAAGTGCTGCCAGCACCAAGCCGATTTTCATCGCGTTTCTCATGATGTACCTCCTTGTGTTGTAAAATTCACATATAGGTATATTATATTTTACCATTTTATCTGCCTCTTGGCATGAAGAAAATAAAAAGGGACATAACAAACGAATGTTATATCCCCATGTATGTGTCTATGAAATGCGATCTTTTCCGCTTACGCTCAGTGCAGATCCTGCAGTGAGTCTCTGAATGCATTGATATAGTTGAGCGAAGCCCCGGCACCGATGGCATTCACATAGGAAGGTCTCTCCGCTACCTTCGCTGCGATCCCGGTGATACGGGTGATCAGCTCATCGATGCCCTTTAGCTGAGACACCCCGCCGACAAGCATGATGCCCTGCTCTCGGATCGCTGCCAGAAGCGCCGGCGGCGTCCTCTGCAGCACATCCTGAATGTTTTTGAAAATCCTGTACAGGATCGGATTGATGGCATGCGCCACATCTTCAGCCGTTACGGCGATCTTGACCGGCGATCCCGATACGATGGAAAGGCCATACGTTTCAGCCACGCGCGGCGCCTGATCCAGATCCCAGTAGGCGCCCAGCGAGATCTTGAGGCTTTCCGCCTCTTTGCGGCCGATGCGGATATGATACTTGTCGCGGATAGCCGCCATGATGGCCTGATCCATTTCCAGTCCGGACTCCGGTGAGAAATGGCTGACCACGATGCCGTGTTTCGAAAGCACGGAAACCTTCGTCGAGCCGCCGCCCATATCCACGATCATCGCGCCCTGACAGTTATCCCCCGTGAGCCCGAGACCCATCATCGCCGCGATAGGCTGATCGATGAGGACTGTCTTCCGCGCGCCCATAGCCACAGCCGCTTCCAAAAGTGCTCTTCTCTGTACGCTGCCCATTCCCCGAGACACGCACATCATGAGACGCGGATGAAAGAACATCCCTTTCAAATACGACTGATTCACGATGGAATTCAAAAGATAAGCCGCCCCGTTATAGTCGATGATCGCACTTCGCTTCATCGGATGGACGATCTCTATGTCCCGCGGCGCCTTGCCCTCCATTTCCTCTGCCTTCGTACCGTAAGCGAAGAATTCCTTCGTCACAGCGTGGCGGGCGATCACAGAGGCTTCCGGAAATACAACGCCCTTATGCTTGACGTAAATCACTACATTCGACGTTCCGATATCGACGCCGATGTCTTCTGAGCCGAAAGAGCCGATCCAGTCCAAAAGGGTCTTCTGCCCCGCCAGACGCTCCGCCTTCTCCGCCAGTGCTTTAGTCTCGATCGACACGGACAATGTCTGCTCCTAACCCCTGCAGCTTTTCTACAAGATGGTCATAACCACGATCAATATGATGAAGCTCGCCCACTTCCGTCTCTCCGTGCGCAGCGAGCCCGGCCAGTGTCAGTGCTGCCCCTGCACGAAGGTCCGTCGCTCTGACGAAGGCACCTGTCAGGAAGGGGACGCCCTCAACGATCGCACAGCGGCCTTCGACCTGAATGGAAGCCCCCATCCGCTGCAGCTCGCCGGCATGCATGAAACGATTTTCAAATACCGTCTCTGTGATACGGCTGACGCCGCTGCCCACGGTCATGAGTGCCATGAACTGCGCCTGCAGATCCGTAGGGAAGCCCGGATAGGGCAGCGTCTTGATATCCGTAGAGCGGATATGCCCATCACTGATGACACGGACACTGTCGACATCCTTGATCACCTTGACGCCTGCTTCTCCCAGCTTGGCAAGGAGCGGCTTCAGATGTTCATTCAATACATTTTCGATCACGACATCGCCGCCAGCCATAGCCGCTGCGATCATGAAGGTCCCCGCTTCGATACGGTCCGGAATGACTGTATGAGCGACGCCTTCCAGCTTCTTGACACCTTCGACACGGATGATATTCGTCCCTGCACCTTTGATGTTTGCACCCATGGAATTCAGGAACGTCACGAGATCCACGATCTCCGGCTCTTCCGCCGCATTTTCAATGATGGTACGGCCTTCTGCCGTAGCAGCTGCCATGAGGATATTCTCTGTCGCGCCGACACTCGGGAAATCGAGATAAATGGTCGTGCCCTTCAGCCCCTTCGGTGCATATCCTTCGACATAGCCGTTGCCTACATTGATCTCTGCCCCCATGGCTTCAAAGGCTTTCAGGTGCAGATCGATCGGACGACTGCCGATCATGCAGCCGCCGGGAAGCGCAATCTTCGCATGCCCCATCTTGGCCAGAAGCGGTCCCATGATCAGGAAAGAGGCTCTCATGCGGCTCATAAGCTCATAAGAAGCTTCGGTCTTATTCACCCCGGATGCATCAAAAGTCAGGACATTGTCCTCTCTTTGGACTTTGACGCCCAAAGACTCCAGTACACTGCAAATGGTCACCACATCATCGAGATTCGGTGTATCGACAATGGATGCCGGTGTCTCAGGCAAAAGTGTCGCTACAATGATAGGAAGAACGGCATTCTTTGCGCTGGAAACACGGACGTGTCCACGCAGGGGATGTCCACCATGAATTACTAATTTTTCCAAAAGGAATCACTCCTGTACTGATGAAATACTGAAAGCAAAGATCTATCTGATACCGCAGCCAAAAGGTGCGGCGCTGTCCTACAAAGGTCAATTATATGTATGATACCATAAAAAAACAAGGGATTTCAATGTGAAAATTGGATTAAGCCTCTGGGGGAAAGTCTGCCCATGGATTCGGGAGGAAAGAGGTCCGATGGCATGTGAGGAGCCCGCCGGCTGCCCATCCTCTTTTACTGTTCCAGCGACTCGGTGACGCGCTTGACACTTTCCGAGTCTCCCAGAATGATGAGCGTATCCTGTTCCTTCATGTTCATATCCGGTCTCGGATTGACGAACATATCTCCTCCGCGCTTGATCGCAACGACGGTGATGTTATATTTTCTTCTGACGTCGGTATCGATCAGACTCTTGTTCACCCACTCCTGCGGCACATGAATGGAAAGAATGGTGATGTTGTTTTCCATCTCGATATAGTCAACGATGCCTGGGGAGATCAGATTGTGCGCGACGCGGACACCCATTTCCTTCTCTGAGTAAATGATCTTGTCTGCGCCGATCTTCTGCAGCATTTTCCCATGAATGGGATCCAGGGCTTTGACGACGATCTTCTTGACGCCCATTTCCTTTAAAAGCAGTGTCGTCATCAGGCTTGCCGACAGATCGCCGACAGAAACGACAGCGATGTCTGCATTGCCGGCACCGATGGCTGCCAGGTTCTTCTCATCGGAACAGTCCGCACAGACCACATAGCCCAGTGTATCTGAAAGATCTTGCACTACCTCTTCATCGATATCCATGGCCATGACGTCATAGCCCATCTTTTCCAATGTGACGGCGACACTGATGCCGAAGCGGCCCAGACCTGCCACGAAAAACTGTAATTTCTTTGCCATAGAGAGTACCTCGTGATGGATGATTCTATGCAATAATAAATGGTTCGATCGGATCTAGGGAAACACTGATTAAATCGTTATCGGATTTCATTCTTGGATTTTTATGCAGAGCGAGGAGACATTCGGCGCGAATAGCGAGCTATTTAAGGAGGATGTCGACGACGCTATGTATAAAAATCCATATGAAATCTGATTCTGTGATTTAATCAGCGTTTCCCTAGAGGCGAGCTGCCCGAAGGCAGCGTTTCAGCCCCGCTCCTTTTATCCGATGACTATATTTTCCTTCGGATACTTGATCTGACTCTTCGGACGGCCGGCAAAGGTGACGGCGAGCGTCATGACGCCGATACGCCCGATGAACATAGCGATCATGATGACGATTTTACAGGGGATATTCCATTCCGTCGTGAGTCCCATCGAGAAGCCGACGGTGCTGAAGGCGGAGACAGCTTCGAAGAGGGCATCCTCAAAATCGAAGTGCGACGCAGGCTCTAAGAGGAAGACCATCATCGCAGTGAGGAAGGTCAGTACCGTCGCCAGTGTAAAAACGTTCGATGCTTTCACCAGACATTCCGGATCGACCCGTTTATGGAAGATGACCACATCTTTTCTCCCGCGGATCCATGACCAGAGCGAGAGCAGCAGAAGTCCGATGGTGGTCGTGCGGATGCCGCCGGCGGTCGAGACAGGCGCCGCTCCGATGAACATGAAGAGCATGATGATAAGCCCGGTCGCATTGTTCATGGCGTGGATATCAAAGAGCGTGAAGCCTGCCATGCGGGAAGAGATCGACATGAAGAAGGCACTCTGCCACTTTTCAGCCGTGCTGAGATGTCCCAGCGTCGCCGGATTATTGCCCTCCAGAAGAAAATAGACGATAACGCCCAGCGGAATCAATATCATTTCCATGACCAGAATGAATTTGCTGTTCAGAGTCAGTGCGCTCCAGCTATGGTGCCTCAAAAGATCATCCAGCGCGATGAAGCCTACGCCTCCCAGAAACATCGAGATACAGACAACGGTACTGACCAGCGGATTGGCTGCCATTCCGGCGAATCCGACATCATTTCCCATGATATCCATACCGCAATTCGTGAAGGCAGAGACCGCATGCCAGTAGCCCTGATAAATGCCGATCCATCCATTCTGTGTGAAGAAATAAGCCGCAAGGATGGTACCGGCACAAAATTCTATAGAGAGCGTCATCAGGATGATCTTTCGCACCAGCATCACCATACCAGACGGTGTCTGCAGATTGAAGGAATCCCGGATAAGGAGCCTCTCCTGCAGGCGGATCTTCCGCCCCCGAGAGATGCCGACCATGGCCATCATCGTCATGATCCCCAGACCGCCCACCTGCATCAGAAAAAGTACGACCAGCTGCCCGAAGATGGTAAAGTCAGTCTTCAGATCAAACATGCTCATCCCCGTCACGCTGACGATACTGACAGACATGAAGAGCGCATCCAGGAAGGAGACTTCCTTCGTTCCTGTCTGCGAGATGGGCAGCATGAGGAGGAGCGCCCCAAACAGCATGAAGGCTGCAAAACCACCACAGATGAGGACGCCTCGATGAAGCTGGCTCAGCGCGTTAAATAATTTTCTCATCATGAAGTGCCTCTCCCATTGTAAAAGCGAATCACGCAAGGATCCGCAGCTATCTGTCGCCAGTGACGATCCACCAGCCGCTCATAAATACATTCTCCTTATTATACTATGCCCGCAAAAGAATTGACAGGGAACGCACACAAGTAAAAAGAGAAGTCCCATCGGCCTTCTCTTTTACCCGCAAGGAACAGCAGCACGCTATTCCCTGTGTCTCATATGCTCTTCGACCTGCGTTGCTGCGATAGCCCCCAGGATATCATGACGTGTGATGATTCCGACGAGACGCGCCGGCGGCTGCTCACCCTCACGCTCCACGCTAAGCTTCGCCTTTTCTACGACAGGCACCGTCTTCAGATGGTGATCCACCATGAGTGTCGTGATAGCCTCCATGTTCGTCTCCGGCGTGACACAGCGCACATCCGTCGTCATGATATCCTTTGCAGTCGTGGCGAGCAGCTTCCTGAAGGATTTCTCATACCGGCCAAAGCCGCAGTAGTACACCGTGCCGCCCAGCACATCGACATGCGGCGGGATCTTCGGCTGCACCTTCTTGTACAGAAGATCACCCTCGGAAACAATGCCAAGAAGCTCATTATCATCTCCCACGACCGGGATCGCAGACACAGGATGCGTCACGAAAAGTCCCACCAGCTCCTGTACGGTCGTATCCGGTGATACCGTGAACACATACTTCGTCATAAAGTCTTTCGCTTTCATAGATTTCATGATAAGGCCTCCTTGCAGGAAATACGAAAAATCGGCTCATTCTCGGACAAATGAGGAAAACACTTTCTCTATTTATATTTTAATTCTTTCAAGCCGGAACTGCAATAGGAGGGCTGGTGAAGAAGGCACCGGTTCTTGAGAAATGATTTTCCGGGGAAACCTCTTTATAGATGGTACGGTTCATGCCGTATGATCTTCATCGCGCGATAGAGCTGCTCAGAGAGGATCAGGCGTGCCATCTGGTGCGTAAAGGTCATGGCACTGATCGAGATCTTGAGATCCGCCCGATGCCGGATGTTCTTCCCATTCCCATAGGGACCGCCGATCATGAAGTAGAAATGGCTTGTCCCGGTGACCATACGCCGTGAGATCCAGTCTGCCAATCCTTCCGAGGACATGGGATCCCCTCTGAGATCAAGCAGCACAAGGCAGTCATCGTCAGAGAGATATTTCAGCATCTTCTCTCCTTCTTTCTCCATCACCCTTTCCTTCATGGCAGGAGATGGATTCTCCGGCATTTTTTCTTCATCCTGTGCGATGATCTCCAGAGGTGCGATCGGCTTCAGGCGCTTCACGTACTCCTCGATGCCCTGCCGCATCCATTTTTCTTTGATCTTGCCGATGGCAAGCAGTGTAAATTTCATAGCTCTTCCTTTTCTGTAGGCCGATGCTGCAAGCGGAATGATGCCCCGAGATACCACCAAGGCCATGTCCATAAGACCTCTTTTTCGACAGGAAACCGCTGATCAGATCGTTTCCTTACTTATTATTCTCCGGTGCAGCCGCAAGAAGGACATCCGCCTTGGCTTCTCTTCCCTGGTGTTCGTAGGTGATGGAGATCTTTTCCCCCGGCTTATGAGTATCGAGGATTTCCCGCATCTCCTTCATAGTATTGCACTCCTTCCCATCGATCGCAAGAATGTAGTCCCCCGGCTCAATGTCAGTCAGGCTGATCGGGCTTCTGGCCGCGATCTTCATGACGAGGACTCCCTTCTCGTGATCCCAACTGTAACCGTAGCGGGCGGCAATGTCCTTGTCTGCTGCATACACGCCAAGATAAGCGCGCGTCACTTTGCCATGGTCTATGAGCTGCGAGATGATGCCCTTTGCCTGATTGATCGGGATGGCAAAGCCCATGCCTTCGACCCCTTCTTTCGCGATCTTCGCACTATTGATCCCGACGACCTTTCCATCAGCGGTGACGAGTGCCCCGCCGGAGTTGCCCGGATTGATGGCTGCATCGGTCTGAATGAGCTTGAAACGCTGGTCGATATCATCGAGGCTTCTGTTCAATGCGCTGATGACGCCGACCGTTACGGTTCCCTGAAATTCAAGGCCCAATGGATTCCCGATCGCGATCGCCGTTTCCCCGACCTGCAGGCCATCAGAGTCTCCCAAAGAAGCTACGGGGAGATCGTCACTGCCTTCGATCTTGACGACAGCAAGATCGGTCGACGGATCCGTCCCCACCACTTTGCCGGAAACTGTCTTTCCGGAAGAAAGCGAGACATTGACCTCCTTGCTGCCGGAGACGACGTGGTTATTCGTCACGATGTAGCCTTTCTTGTCAAAGACCACACCCGATCCTACGCTTTGCCCAACTTCGACGCGGCGGTTAAACATATCGCGGTCATATACCTTGGTCGTGATGCCGACGACCGCCGGCCCGACCTCTTTCACCGCCTGCACGATCGCTGTATTGCGGATGGCCGGCAGCTCCTGCAGCTTCTTATCCGCCCCCTGCGGTACCTGGTACGAGGAAGAAGCGCCGTCCTTCTTCGGGATCGCCGGAAACTCGCCAAAGAAGCAGCCTCCCGCGCCGCCGATGACGAGCAGAGCAAGTGCTGCTGCGAAGAGCTTCATCCGTCCCTTGCGAGATCCGGTGATCTCTTTCTGCATGGCTTCCCCATGCTCTTTCAGCTGCTGATCCAAGTCTTCTCTATCCATGATGAGTACCTCTATTCATTTCTGTGAAATCTATCACACGATCTGTCCTTTTGGCCTATCAAACCCGATGGAACCAACGGAAACAAGATCGCAATCTGCTCCCCGTCCGCCAGAGTCCCCCTCCTAATGTGTTCCTCATTATAGCATACCTGCCCCCAAAAAGAAAAAGGGGCTGTGAAATAATAGCTCCATGAATACAAAAAAGGACTTTTGATTCGCAAAAATCGAAAGTCCTTTTTT
>OIYF01000244.1_pt1 | contig 24038 bp, 17 predicted proteins | sample 1587971 | NCBI WGS metagenome assembly OIYF01 (sample SAMN03283248) | human gut metagenome | biome: human-associated habitat; material: feces | host: Homo sapiens | place: Peru | collected 2012 | reverse complement strand
AATGAGGTGCAATTAAGAAATCCTCATTACTATCTGAAGATAATGACTTATAAACGATATGCAGAGCCAAATGACCGTTTTAAATTAAACATAGCGGGCGGAAAAATATCCCAATTCCAAATGTCAGCGGCTTGGTTAAGCAACCTTGCATGTGCAGAAGTTATCTTACGCCTAATCCCGATGGCTTGCGCGAGCTCTTCTACTTTAACGATCAAGCCTTGACCAGCTTGGCCCCCTTTATTTTCAAACAAGTCCTGCCATAAATCCCGAGGCCGATCATAGTGAACATTAGTAAAAGACCTATTACTAAAAAAAACTTGAGCGTGGTATAGGTCATCCCCTCTATTTTTAAATTGTAGACGCCCATAATCGTTATCTTCGATATTTGAGTCTTCATCTATTTTTTTAAAAGTAGGGATTTTAACAGGGTCTGTCTTTTCATCGAAAAATAACCTAGTATCGACAAAATCGTAGTCAATAAACCTATCAGCTTCTTTTTTTAATACCTCTTTTAAGCTCTGGTCCTTAGATAGAAACTGGCTCTTTAGGTAATAACTATAAGCGTAAAAACATCCAGACAAGAACCCAAAAAAATAAGTTGGGCTTAGTACCTGGCACCCTCTATCTATCACATTTTCATTTTGGCAACATGGCTCAACTACAGTTTTGCACCAAATCTCCCAAGCGGAAGTAGTCAATTGCGGAGCATATGAATAATCTTTTATAAATGCACGCATACAAGCAGCCCGGTCTTTGAGCGCTACCTCATAAAATGAGCGCATGGCGTCTCTAATAAAAATGCGTTGGGCTTTTAAACAGGTACGGAATATTTTGAATACCGTATCGTTAATTTCGGAAGATTTTTTTCCGGTCTTAATTGTTTTTGATTCTTTAATGAATTTATAGATGACAGGCTGATAGCTTAAGTTAGTACTACCGCCACAGGTGGAGATAATATCTGTAGCTCGGAGTAGCCACGGCAACACATCTGCAATCAACAAGATTAAACGTTGGTTCGTGAGGTTTTGGGCCAAAACACTTTGGCGAGAAGACAACATCACAATTAAGTCTTTAAGCATATCGCCTAATAAATACGCCACCGCTATGCCATCGCCGGCCTCAAAGAATTTAGTCCCAGAGGCAAAAATTTCCTTATTATGGACCACAAAAAGGCAGATCTTTTTAATGGTTTTGCAAATAATCGGTATAAAATCTTCGTCCGGTACTACAGGTAAAGAGGCTACGGTATCAAGCCCGCAAACATACTCAAACATGAAGGCAAGCCAAGAGCTTTTTAAAGCCTCTGGCATATCATTTTCCAACCACTCCAGATATTTTGTGTAACCTGAGATAAGAGGCGATTCAAATGATGAACGAAAAATAAAAACTTCATCATCATCGTCTTCAGGTCCAATTTGGGCCTCATATCTATTTACCATTAAAAACAACTGGAAATTTAGAGTCAAATCTAAAGAAAAGATGTCTTTTTTGGCCCAAAGCCCAACTCCTTTGGTCCCCGAGGAATTGGTTAAGACTTGAGGATTTATGCGCCCGATGCTAACATCCCAAAATGACTTACACATTTCCAAAAAATGTTCGATATCGTATTGAGGAATACTATAGTGGTTGATAAAAACCTCTAGAGCTTCTTTTAATTTGGGCGGGAGATAAATATTCTTTTTCTTGAGTACCGCCTCTTGCACTTTAGGCGCTAAAACTAACAAAGTCCCCGGCGCTTCGCAACAAAATTTCCCCACTTTAAAGCCATTTAAGGCTACATATAATGGAATCTCTCTAACAATCGCTCTGTAGACTTTGCTATTGGCCCCGTAAGGATTTACTTTACATCCTGGAAAATCCGGTACTTCTGGTCGATCGGCAAATGAAGCCTTTGCGATCATGTAACCAAATTCCCATGGATTCATTTCTAAGAAATGGTGGTTTTCATATGAACATTGATCGGTTATCGTCATTATTTTGCTCTTAATTTAGCTTGGTTGTGTTGTTTTGCTTGAGTTATTTAGACCAATTACGCTAGTTTATAGCATGTTTAGCTTAGTAATACCAGCTCCAAGCGTGCCCCTTTGATCTTAAAAATCAAGCCTAAAAAACGCTTACGCCCTAAAAATTGCTTTAGCCTCAAATCGCCCTATCCCCCAAGAAAATTGCTTATACCCCCAAAACAGCTACTAATTTTTGGGGTTACCGCCTATTCCTTGGGGTTATCGCCTATTCCTTGGCATTTAATATTTGGTCAAATGGATTAGCATAATCTTGGTTAAATTGAATCATGAGAGGCTTAGTCCCCATAAAGTATTCATGTACAACTTCGATTTCCCCGTCTTCCGTATAGATAGCATAATCATCGTATAGCTTAAGAGCAAGCGCATTGATAGCATCAATAAATTTGGCGAGCATAACCGGTCTTTTACCATACGCACGGCGCAAATCTGATTCTTGCCATACTTCTTTAGCCGCAATAATGTCGTAAATTTCATTAATGGCTTCCAAAGAGAACTTATTAGTAGAGTTTTCTTTAAGAGTAGTATCACCTTGAGCGTTGCTCGCTTTAGCCCTCGAAGGCGCCTTAGAGGTTTGGGCGTCATGCCCCTGACTATTAATATCATCTCCAGCGTGACGCATGGTTCTTAAGTTTTGGGCGACGCTCGCAACTTGCGCATCCTCTGTATCATCTACACTTTCAGCAAAGATTCGGTCTAGTGATTCACGCGCTTCTTCAGTTGTTTTAAGAACGTTTTTAAGACGCGTTTCATCGATATTTAACGCTATAGGTTTATCGAGTTCAGCCTTATTAGCTTTCTTCGCACTATTCTTACGCTTTAGATAAAGTCGGAAAGACACGTGGTGTGCTTGCGCAAATTGCGAGATAATTTTTGCCCCTAGCTTGGTGATGGCGGAGGCACTTGAGCCTACGCCATTTAAAAGCTCTTCCGCGTGTTCTAGGGTAAAGGTTGGAATCAGTGCCTTCAGAGTATGAGCTTTAAAATAGTTTACAACTAGCAGCCCAATTAAATTCACAAAAATTGGTGGAATCTCAATAAGGGACTTAGTTGCAAGCATCAAGATTGCTTGGAGCCAAACCACTAACAACTTTTCATTTTCAGCGTCGCACAGTAAGCCTTTAAATGGAGTTAATTCTTTAGCCGAACTCATCCATAGCGTGTCATAAGCCTCTACACCTTTGGCTTTTAAGAACAAGGCACAAAGCTCACACTGCTTCCTATATTCGAACCCATAGTTAGGCATTGCCTCCATAGAACCACTAACCCACTCAGGAATTGCTTCAACGCTCTGCCAAAGCTCAGAAAACGCCTGCAATAAATTCGAAGAAGTGAGATCACCTTCTTTTTGGCTTAAGGACCACGCCCCGGCATAGAAACGTAGAAGCACAAAGGTCAGCGCATCAAAATTAATTTTTACCCCGGAGCAAGCAAGCTGTTGCTCGTTTAAAGCCTCATCTGCCTCTTCTTGATATATAACCACCTTAGAATCAGCTGATAAATTGCGCTTGACGGTAGCAATACGCATTGGGTAAATATTTAACCCCCAAAGGTTCAAAGCCGTTTCTAGCACTTCGATTTGCGCCGCCCCAAGTTTGGCGTTAATAGTAGCCAACTTAGCTAACTCTTCAACAGAGGCAATGTAGACCTCATTAATGTGATTGCCTTGATTCTTAAAGCTACCAATCTTTTTAGTGCGTAAAAAAGAGCGAAACGGATTATCTGGCTTTTTTAGATAAATTCTTAACACCGCCGACGCTTGAAGGTAACGGCGGAAAAATATTACTTCTTTTTCCTTTTGAGTTAAGTTTTCATAATCGGGTTGGATATCATTTTCATCCCCAAAAACCTTAGTACTTAAACCTTTATATTCCTCAAAAAGGAAAGTAGCGTTTTGCCAAAACACTTCTCCGTAATTTGATAAGTCACCAAAGCTATATACAACTTGATTAAAACAAGTTACTCGTCCGCTAAACGTAGACAAAATAGAAACCGTACGTTTACGCACTGTTAACAATTTACGCGCATTAAAACCAACTCCTGCAGTTAATTGCTCAATTACCCCTTGAGAAAAAGCTTCTTTTGCTAGCTTGTCATACGAATTGTATTCAAAGAGCTTAGATAACACGGCTTTCTTTAAGTTGTCAGCATCGTCATTTATGCGACAAATAATGCTCTGAATTGTACCTCTAATAAAAGAACATAAGTATTCCTTACTAGCATCTACTTCAGTTTTTAACATTAAGCCTAGTGCGCTTGCATTATCGTAAGTGTTATTGCCCTTATAGTTAAACAACTGGAACTTGAGTTCACAATCCTTCAAAGCCTTCTCAGAACTTGCCTTTCTTAAAGCTTTTTCCAATGCTCGACTCTCTTCTAACACGGCGCTTACTTTCCATAAATTAGCCACTGGAAATAATTTAGGATCTTCAACTGCCTTAAGAGAACATAGCATTAGTAATTGCTTATATAACATAGACAGTATGTAGAATAAGCCAAAGAGCCCATCGCCACGTTCAGAGAAGTATAAATCTTTAAATGATGCGTCAATCTTAGTTTTTAAAACTCCCATTATATTGCGGAGGTTTTTAACTAAGGCGTTGATCATTTCTTCGTCGGTATTTTGATTCATGACAAAGGCCATTTCTATCCCGTTAGAATACTCAAAAATATATTTAAGCCACGGCCACTTCTTGCTATACGGCATACCGGCTTCAATCCACGCAAAATAAGACTCAAGTTCATGATTAACTAATGATAAGTCCCCTATTGCTTGATTGTCGGATTGATTTCTATTGCTTGCATAATGGGAGTATTCTTCTCTAGTGACAAAGCCCCCGTAATAATTACTTTTACTCGCTTCACGCAAAAACGAAGTATATAAAGCAGTAGCTCTTTCATTTTCTGGAAACGCTTTGCATGCAGGATCTGAACATGGCAAGCCTAAGCCTTGATCTGAGATAAAAATCTTGCCACAAAATTTTGATCTTACGGATTGAACAACTGAAGTTAATTTTCTTTCGGCGTTGTAGCTATATATTTGATCTTCCCTCAGAAGCTTATAAAAATTGCTGATATAGATTCCGATTGCTTTTTCTATAGCCTTAGGCGTGGTTTTATTATTAGTAGCCCCTTCAAATACCAAAATAGTGTCTTTAGCATGACAGGAGTACTTGTCACTTTTAAAGCCATTTGTAGCTATATAAGCCACACGATCAAGATAGGTAGAACGCTTAATAGAACCACCGCTTACAGGTTCAAGTGAAACTTCAGCTTTATCCAAAATATCGGGTACATTTTGAAAATATAGCTTAGCCAAATTTGCCCCACGAGCATTTATTGACATTTTTTTAAGTTCAACCATTGATTCAGGTTGCACCAAGAGATCCTTGACATCTGACATACTAGCTACCATTATGGAAAATATGAAAAAGAAAAAATAAGTTTACCTTAACGGGCCGTGAAATTACGTTCAAGCTCCACTAAACTCAAAGTAAAACTTACTTTTAAGAAATGCGCTAAAAGTATCTTATTATACCGTTAAAGTCCCTATTCGTTGAAAAAAATACGCCTAATGTGCGTCTTTTTCCCAAAACTAAGAAAGATAGCTCTAAACCCAAACCAAGCTTAACTTAAACCAAAGAACCTAGCTATCTTCAAACCTTAGCCTCGGTAAACCCAAACCTCAGTAAACAAAAACAAAAAAGGCCACTACCTATGATAATGACCTCATAGAAGTTCTCGTTGATGGCCAAGTATTTGGCGAGCCTTATTATTACTAAGACTATATTGTTAAAAAAGCCCATTAATTGGGCTTTTTACATCAACCAAAATTATTCAAATTTAAATGTGTGCTCCATACCTACACCAATTGTATCCGTTATTCCATCAACACACAAAGACTTCTCAATACAAGTAGAATCTTTTGAATCACTCCAAACAAAATCATTGCCATCTAAATAAGCTTTCATAACGTAAGTAGCATTATCATATTTCTTTGTTGCAGTAACTGTAACCGTTGATACAAGAACCTTTCCTTTACTCAAAGCCTTAGCAGTATAGTCATTCGACTGCACTTTAACACTTTCAATATCTTTGTTTTTTATGTAATGAGGAATTTCGTATCCCATCCCAGAAGTTCCATTAACACATACACTTGATGATTCCAAATTTTCAAACCAGCATAAATGTACCAATAGTGAAATCTCTCGCTTTATAGGATTAATCACCTTTTCGTGAAAGTTTTTTGTTGTTCCGTCATCGCCTGAGCACAACAAATTACAGGTAACATTGCAAGCATACCGCAAAGAGCATATTTAATCTTCATAAGTTTTATCCTCTATATTAAAAAATTAACGAGATTTTCCTTTCTTTTGACTTGTGGAAATAACATTCTCACGAGCATTATTCTTTTCCATATTTCTCCGCATCATTGCCATTCGTGGCGATTCAGTAGAAGCTTGATTTTGTGTTTCTTCATCAATTTCTTTTGAAGCTTCTGCCTTTAACTGAATCCGTTCATTCATGTAAGCCATTCTTGAACTCTTTTTTTCCATTTCTGTTTTTACAAAGCAATTTTCTGCAAGATAATCGATGATATCATTATTTTCTTCTGTATAGAAAGCAGTCAAATACTCTTCAAAATCGGCATATTTATCTTTCTGTATAATCAACAAGTCAAAATCATTTTTTATCAATTGAACATTGCATAAGAAAAGAGTTGTTCTTTTATTTCCATCCCAGAATGGTTGTAATCTAGACAAATTACAAAAACATTCTGAAACAACTGATTTATAGTTATCTGGAGATACGCTATTTAATTTAGCTATCTCTTCTTCAACCTTTGCCTCATCAGGAACGGGAATCTGTCCTATACATGGAATTGAACTCAGGCCATTTCGTAAGACGCCAGTAAATAATGCCTGATCTTTGGCCAACATGGAATTTAGCTTTATATATAAATCTAAGTCCACGTCTAAGTGAGAAATGTCCAACGATTCCATATAGTTTAAAGTATTAACAACATTATCAATGACAAGCGACTCTTCTTCAGGAAAATCCAACATTTCAAAGTTTTCTTTGTTCAACAGCTTCTCTGTCTGTATATCCGTGAGATATATACCTTCAAATCTACAAAGAGATTGAGCAAAATGAATCTTTACCTCTCTTCTGAAATCTTTTAGATTTGCCATTTTAGATCCTCAGTAATTAAATTATCTTCTAAATCAGAAAAACTAATTTCATTGTGCTTGTACAAAGATATAAATTTATTATTGGAGTACGAAATTTTACCTTCCTTAAAAAAAAGACATATGTTCCTCTTTAGTAAAGTCTTTTCATTAGATGAAAGATGAGCAATGTTTTCTGTATAATTCAAAACTTCATTTATATCAGCCCCTTTAAAGAAAGCCCCGTACACACAAAAAATCTTTTGTAAAAAAAAGTAATCTTCAAAACAAATGTTTTTGCAACGTCTGTTTGTGTATAAATCTACAATATGACCATATCCTATATTTTTATGATCTATTACATTTGCATATATCGCCCATAGTATTATATCTTTAATTTTAGACAATTTAGGCTTAATAGATTCTGAAAAAATATTCATTTTGAACATAACCTTCTATAAAGTTGTCTAGCGATAACATCCTACATAAAGAGCTATCCCCCCTTTAAGAACTAAAGGAGTATCGCTCAATTGTTTCAAAATACACGTCATTAAAATTTTATGATAAAAATTTCTTTGATTCAGTACTATTCCGCTATTGGATTTTTTTTCTTCCATGCCTCTAAAATCTCTAGTTCTCTTTGGGATAATTTGTTTTCCATTATGTCTATGAGTTCATAAACTCTTTTCTTGTCTTCAATACTTGGAAACCATTCATCTAGCATCACATAACCTAGTTCTCCAGATTGAAGCACTGAAATAAACAAATAATCAACACAAGCTCTAGGATGATCTGCTATCCATACAGGGGAATTTTCTGGATAATATCCCATTTTATTTAACCTGTCTGTTCCGTCTATTACGCCCGTAATCCCTAAAAGGCTATTTGTATTGTATCTTTGTCCTGTGCCAAATATAAACAATTCCTGCCGATCATCCAGATTAAAAAAGTGCCTTAAATAAACCTTTTGGCAAAACTTTTAACTTCGCCTTTAAAACTGCGTCTTTAAAACGGTCCCCTAAAACTAACGTCTAATCAGCTTAGGTTTAGCTAAGACTTGGTTAGAGTTTGGCTATGGTGGTTTAACTAAAGGCTCGATTTAATGCATAGAACAATGGTTGTTTTCTTGTAAGAACTTTAAGCGATTTAAAGAAATTTCGCGATCGTGTTCATCAAGCATGGTCCCATAACGGCTACAATCGTAGCTCACTCGTGGGCGACATTCTTTAACATTCATGCACCAAGCGTAGGCTTGAGAGGCCGATTGTTCAACACCACGCCCCGCAGCATATCGAGCTGCTAATTCAATCTGCGCTTCTGCGACTCCAGCTTCTGCTGCTTCGCGAAGTAAACGCACGGCTTTTTCTTCATCTTTAGTTAAAAGATATAAGCGACTTAAATCGTATTTAGCGTTAGTAGAGCCAGAGCTTACTGCAAGCTCAAGCCACTTTTCTGCCGTGACAAGATCTTTTTTAGTACCAGAGCCTTCCATATACATAAGGCCTACTTGACGGCGCGCTTCCATACGCCCTAAACCAGCTGCTTTTTGGTAATACTTAAGTGCTTCTTCTGACTTATCCTCACTTAAAGAAATTTTACCTAATTTTAAAAGCGCTGAGATATTTCCAAGTTCAACGGCCTTTTGATAGTGAAGCTTGGCAATTTTGCGGTTGCGGACCACGCCAAGCCCTTCTTCGTAAATTCTACCTAACCCAAATTCAGCGAGAGCTGAGCCACCTTGAGCCGCTTCAGCAAGCCATTTATACGCTTCGGTATATTCAGCCTTACCATTGTCACCACGTAACAATATTAATCCTAATTGTTCTTGCGCCCCCACGATCCCGGCTTTAGCAGCTTCACGGTACCATTTAATTACTTCATCAAGTCTACCACCTTCAGAACGTAATAAAGTCGCTAAAGCAAACTGAGCATTGCCGTGACCTAATTCAGCGGCATGGGTATAAAGAATTAAGGCTTGTTTGTTATCCTTAGTCAGCACGCGTCCTTCTTCATAGAAGCGAGCCAAACGAAATTGAGCCTCAGGGATGCCGGCATTAGCGGCCTGAGTATAAAAACCCACCGCCTGAGTCATGTTAACCATAACGCCTTCACCTTCTTCAAAAGCAAGACCTAAACGATACGCTGCAGGAGCCCAGTTAGCGCGTGCACTTTCTTGTAAATATGCAATCCCACGGGTTCTATCCATGATGGCACCAATCCCATCCATATTCATAGAGCCAATGTGGTATAACGCTTCACCATCTCCACTTTTGGCGGCGGTACGGTACCATTCGTAACTTTGCACTTTATCTATTGGCACGCCACGGCCTTTTAAGAACATTTCGGCTAATTGCTTTTGCGCCGGAATACTACCGCGCGACGCGGCATAAAAAGCCCAAGACATCGCTAAATCGCTATAGGCAGACCCAGCATCATAATACTGTGAAGAAATGGCATACTGCGCATTTAGATCACCATTATTAGCTTCTTGACATAATGGTTGTCCTTCAAAGTCAACCAAGCATCTTGCAACTAATTCTTGCATCGAAAATGGTACGACTAAAGGTTGGGTATTTTGCGCCACTCCGACCGTAGGTAAAAGCCATAAAGCTACTACCGGAAGCCACTTATTTATTTTGGTCATTTGGAAATCCTATTTCCACGGTTTATGCCCCACTACTTACTACTTCAACTTGGCGGGGGTTGTGTTAGAAATGGTCACATTGTAACGGATAATATTTTTTTTTCCACCTGCAAAATAGGCGTTTTAACATTTTTGTTCAATATACCCAACAAATTTTTAACATCAATAATGGGCATGTGACTATTTATGATTATGACGAAAACGCAAAATTAACTAAAAACTAAGTGATTTTAATGAGTTGGGATTTTTAGCGCAGGCTAATTTAGCACCAAAAATTTTCATGACCTCAAGTTTAAACGTATGGTTTTTGCGTTTGATTTTAACGCATAATTTTTACCCAAAACTTAATTTGAGTCTTTAAGTCTTGGAGCTTTGTTTCTTGGTTTTGAGGTTTAGCGTGTTGCTCGGTACTTGAGTTTTGGTTTAGTACCTTTCGTTTGGGCTTAAAGTTTTTACGCTTTTGGCGCTTTTAGCGCGAGCGTTTTAGCAACTACAGGCGCCGAGCGCTTAGTTAAAGCCAAGCTTATAGGCGCAAAATCATGCCACACCACTTTAGTATTTAACTTAGGCATATACCACGAAAGCCCAAAGGTTTCCTTTGTAGAGGCGATAATTGTGCTTTGAATAAACCCTCGCTCTGATTGGTGTTCAATTAAATCTTCATCAAGCTTAAAGGTAAATTCAGGCAAACCAACCAACCCCCGAGCTGTAAGCTTTACCGCGGTTTCTTTAATGGTCCAAAGCATAAAAAAACGGAGTAATTCAGGTACCAACGACTGCTGTTTAGCATCGTTATGGCAAATTTGTTCTTGAGTGTAATTGGCTGATTCTAATAGCTTTGCTTCTAAATTTTTATCTTGAGACGCTAAAAGTCTATTTTGCAGGCTCTTTAGTAGTGGCGCACTTAAAATCCAGCTTGCATCGAAATTGCTATGACGCACAAAAGCTTGTTCCTTAGGGCTTAGCATTCGTTCAACCACAGCCTGGTAAGATTTACGTCGTTGCACTAACTCAATATCGATAGCACAAGGATTTTTACTTACGAGCAAAAAGAGTCGTGACGCCGAGTGGCTAATACTAAAATGGAATAAACCAGATTTTAAATATGGTTTGCCATATTCACCGATCACTAAGTTTTGGGCTAAATAGGTTAAAGCTTCGTCCCATGAACACGACCTTAACACCATGGTGACGCCCACAAGAGCCCGGCGCCCTGCCCACCACGTGAGTTTACGCGAGTCTCTTGAGGTTTCAATACGGGAAGTAACGAGACTACCTAGAGACGTTAAGTCAACGCTCACAGGTAAAATCTCGTCTAGTTTGACACATAGTCCCCAAAGTCCACCATTCTTAAAAGAGGCTAAACCTTGAAGAATTTCTTTTATAGTTAAAAATTCATCCGTCTGAGCTACATTAATTTTAAGGCTATTTGGAGGTTCTAATAGGTTTAAAGAATCCACCAAAAGCTCGGTGTTTAAGGACGCCCCAAGCTTAATCTTAGAAGCTAAAGAAGCGCTATCCTCTAACACCTTACCCTCTAAAACTTCAGCCTTGACGTGAGACCCCATTGATTGGGCTTTAGCCCCCAATAATTGGGAAGGACCTTTCTCACTTTGGTCACTTTTTTCGCCTTGGGAAGCTATTTTGCCTTGTTTATTTGGGGTGCCTTTTCCACTTTTAAAGCTTTTAATGCCATGTTTAAGCTCAGATAAGGAGAATTTATTTCCCAAGATAAACTCCTAAGAGTTCATAAAGCTTTTCAGCTTCTTCAGGAGTTAAAGTTACGCCTTTACCCATTTTTTCATGAGTTTCATCCCAATCACGAAGATCAAGTTTGGCATTACCACCGTTCCATGAAACGAGGTTTAATTCCTTTTTCCAACCACGATTGCTCGCCGATAACACCCCAAGATGCTGCTTGATATCAAATTTGATTTCGCTTTTGCGGGCACCGCGAGAATTTTCTTTTTCTTCCATCGTTTATCCTATTTTATCTTAGTTTTCTATAGTCTAAAATCAAAACACTGAGTGCTCCCACGGATAAGCCCATGGGGTTCTGATTGAAGTGTAGCTTGTAATCGTACACCATTTTCAGGCTTTGGAGTTACAAGTGCAAAACTGTTTCAATCAGGACTTTTATTACCAAAGAGTCCTACAACCACTTTAGCGGTAATTTTCTGTCTTACGACAAGGAAGTACAGTCAATCTTCCTAACGTTTAGATTTTATATTATTCCATGCTAATGTCAAGTAGCAAAGATATAGTTTTTCATAAAAAGCGACTTTTCTCCCACACGCAAGCGTGTGGGGTTTACGCCACAATTTATTTATAACACAAAGCGAAAACCATGCTGTAGCATTTCTCACATTGCTCGATAAAAAATGCTAAATACTCCTTGTTTTACAAGTTTTTAGCGGCTCTCAGTTTACAGTTAGAGCTCGCCTAATCGTAAACATCAACTGTCCATAAGGACTCTTAATCTAATAGTAACCTAATACCGTCATTCCATGCATACTTTACCTTATAATACGCATACTATTAAGGGAAAATTCCATTAATGCGTTACTGTTTCCCTTATTTTGTGGTAATATTTAAGGGAAATAATCAGAGGTGAAGGAAATGAGAACTTTTAATTACTCTGAAATCAAGATGCAAAAGTGGGATTCAGATGTACTTAGCTTAATTGCGGCAATTTATAAAGAGGCTGGTAAACAGGAAATGTCCCTGAAACAACGTCCCGAGGAATTAAAAAAACTGGTTGAGATTGCTAAAATACAAAGCACCGAGGCATCTAACGCAATTGAGGGAATTGTGACAACAAGCACTCGTATCAAGCAGCTTGTAGAAGAAAAAACAACACCAAAGAACTGTGATGAGCAGGAAATTGCAGGGTATCGCGATGTTCTGAATATTATTCACGAAAGCTTTGATGCAATTCCAATCACACAGAATTATATTTTACAGCTCCACAAAATATTGTATAGTCACATGAATAATCCTATGGCCGGAAGAACTAAAAGTGTACAAAACTATATTAGTGCCACCTATCCAGATGGCCATGTAGAAACTCTGTTCACTCCACTTGCTCCTTTCGATACTCCACAGGCTTTAGATAGAATATGTGAGGAATATAATCGTGTCATTGGAAATATGGAAGTTGAACCTCTGATTGCAATCCCAATCTTCATTCATGACTTTCTTTGCATCCATCCGTTCAATGATGGAAATGGACGAATGAGCCGTTTGCTTACAACACTTTTGTTGTACCAAAATGGCTTTTATGTTGGCAAGTATATTTCATTGGAAGCTAAGATTGCCAAGAACAAGGATCTGTATTACGACACACTTGGTCAGGCCCAGATTGGCTGGCATGAAGGGACAGAGGACTCAGTGCCATTTATCAAGTATTTGCTTGGTACTGTTCTTGCTGCATACAAAGATTTCGAAGAACGTTTTGAACTTGTTGAAACAAAGTTGCCAGCTCTCGAAACAGTCAGACGAGCAACCTTACACAAAATAGGTCGCTTCACAAAGCAGGATATTCGTGAGCTTTGCCCTTCGCTTAGCGTCAGCTCTATAGAGGGCTCACTAAGAAAATTAGTCGCATCTGGTGAACTAAAACGTGAAGGCTCAGGAAAGAGCACTTCCTATTTTAGAATGAAATAATACCTTTAAGTATTTTATTTTTCCCTTAAACATTTCCATTTTTTAAGGAAAAGTCACCGTGATTAAGGTTAAGCATCTGCAAATGCAGGTGCTTTTCTTTTGCTCAAATTTAGGAAGGAGTGTGATTATTATGAGCATTTAAAGCGGACTATTCCAATCAAGAGACAAGCCCACGAACAGCACCAACGACAACGCTTACCGCTTTTTGTTTGGCGGCAGTAACTCCGGTAAAGCTCTGAATGAACGAAGTGCCATGCAGCTGACTGCCGTCTACGCTTGCGTCAGAATTATCTCCGAGTCTATTGCTGGCCTGCCGATTCATGTTTATCAATACACCGACTCAGGCAGCAAAGAAAAGGCAATCACCGACTACTTAACTCCTTCAAAAATTAAAACCATCAAAACTAAAATCCCCAGAAACCAAAAGGCATGATTTCTCTAAAGAAAATCATGCCTTAAATTTCGATTTCGATGCAACTTTAATCAAATTGCATCTTGCATCGACTTTAATTTTTTTGCTTTAACTTAAGCTAAGCTTTTATCTTTATATGGTTTATGGTTGGTCATTTTTAGTAGCATCAGGCTATTTGCTATTGCCAACTAAAAACCTACCACCACGAAATAAATTACTGCTTAGCATGACCTAAATCAGTTAAACCTAAACGTTCCTGACGCTTATGAACGGCGATAGTGAGTAAGGCGTCGGTAGAGCTGTTAAGCGCAGTTTCACATGAATCTTGGATAACACCAACAATCATCCCTACACCTACTACGTACATAGCGATGTCGTTGTTTAAGCCAAAGAGTGAACATGCAAGTGGAATAAGCATTAAAGAGCCACCAGCAACGCCAGAAGCACCACAAGCTGCCATCCCTGATACTACGCAAAGTAATAATGCAGTCCAAACGTCCACTGGTACGCCCATGCTAAATACGGTAGTCAAGGTGAAAACGCTGATAGTAATAGCAGCCCCGGCCATATTAATGGTAGCACCCAAAGGAATAGAAATAGAACTCATCACACGAGAAACACCAGCGCGGTCGCAAACTTCCATATTTACAGGAATGTTAGCTGCTGAGCTTCTTGAGAAGAACGCCTGCAAAGCAGAAGTTCTTAAAGTTAAAAATACTAATGGGAACGGATTTTGTCTTGTCACAAAAGCTACCATAAGTGGGTTAATTACAAGAGCCATGAAGAAGATTACGCCTACTAAGAGCACTAACACCTTGCCATACTGCACCATGTTAGAGAACCCGCCTTCAGCGGTACAAGCAGCAAAGCAAAGACCCATAACACCAAGTGGAGCACAACGAATTACCAACTTAACGAGGTCGGTCACTACAGAGGCTAAATCCTTAAGCACTAACTTAGTTTCGTTTGAAGCCTTACGGAAGATCGTCCCAAGTGCTACCGCCCAAACTAAGATAGAAATGAAGTTACCATCAGCCAAAGCTCTGATTGGGTTACTTACAGCGCTTACTACAAAGTTGTAAACTACCTGGCCAATGCTAGAAACAGTTTCAGTAGAAGAAGCTGCGAATTCAGTTGGTAAAGGCATCTTTACACCAAACATAAAGCAAGCAGCCACTGCTAAGCTACCAGCAAGCAAAGTGCTAATAATATAAAGTACTAAGAGGTAACGAAGACCAGTCTTCACATCGCGTTTATGAGAAGCGATAGCGCTAGTTACAAGCACTAACACCAAAAGCGGAGCTACGCTCTTTAACGCTTTAACAAACAATTCCCCAAAAATGGAGACGAAACCAGCCTCAGTCGGCACAAAATACGCAAGGGCAACACCAACAAGCATACCCAAGATAATCTGCGCAACTAATGGCACTTTTTTATAAATAGCGATGATGCTGTTCATTTAAAACTCCAATAGTTTTTCTAATATTTTGCTTAATTGTGTCTCTGCGCCATCTAAGTAGTTTTAAATGACTCAGTTTTTGGATGCATTGTTTTTTTACTTTAAATACGATTAGTAAAAATAAAATTTATATAAGCTATAAGCCAAAAGTTCGGCTACTTAGGTCTAGTAAGTCTTACTTAGTATTAAGAAATACCATTTAAGATTTACCAAAAGGCTAAGTAAATCTTGCCTTAGATAAAATTCTAACCAAGATAAACTTGTACCTACCACTTATACCACTTACATCACTTAAATCTTAACCAACACAAATAATAAAAAAACTCTGGAACGCCAAATAAACTATTTTAAAACCACGGCGGTATTGATGGCTTAGGTCCAACCTTTTCCATCCAAAGAGCCACCGGCAGACACATGCTAGTAAACTAAACCAAAAATAAGTAAAGTAAACTTAACCTAAAGAAAGTTATCTAAAACATCCTAGAGAGCTAAAACGCCCTAAAGTTCTAAGATGTCTTCGAGTTTTAAAACGTCAGAGATCTGACGATAACTATCGAAAACCAAGGAACGTTAAAAAAATTAACTCCATCATTTATCAAATCATGCATACGCCTGCCGGTGACTATTCAGGCACAAACCACCAAGAATCAGCAGAGACCGACAAATTTTACAATGGAGCCCACAATTGCTCAAATATTGAGAACCGATTATGTTAAAAAATGTCCCGCTCCCCACAAAAAAGCGCTATTTAACCGTTAAACAAAGAGAGTTACACGATCTGTTTCAGAAAATTGCCAATTTTTGGGCGGTTAGTGTCAAGCAAGTTGCAACTATTGTGGGACCTAGGGAACATGAGTATCCCCCCTCCTTTCAAAGATAAAGTTTGGCCAAACATTATTAAACACAGCTTTTTTATACCTGTGTACATTAAATTATAACCTATCGAATTTTCATGTAAAAATCGGTCAAATGGCTCAGAAACAAGGAGTTTAATGTGGTTTAGGTCAACAAAAGACTAGCCCGTCACACTTTGTTCTAGCAATTACCGCCCCAAATGAGTATTCTAAACCTCAAAACTTGACGTTATTATTTTGGATTATTTTGGGCTTAATAAAATGGCTAAACACAATTCTCAAGAACTTTTTTCTGCTCTTTGGTCTGCCGCTGATGTTATGAGATCAACAATGTCACCAGACGTTTACAAAGACTATCTCCTAGGTTTGATTTTTTATAAAAGCTTGTCCGATAAAACCTTATATAAAGTTGTAGATCTACTAGAAGATCGTAAACCTCAAAGTCTTGAAGAAGCGCAAACCATTTATGAAAACTCCATGAATGACGAAGAGAATTGGCCTACTCTCCTTGAAGAATTAGAAAATGATTTCGGCTGCGTTATTCTGCCTAAATATACTTTTACTAATTTTTATAACCAAATCAATAATGGCGACTTCCATTTAGTTACTCTTAAGGAAGCTTTTAGAGAAGTAGAGCATCCTTGTAAAAGAACTAACAACAAAGCAACTGAGTTACCTCAGACCTCACAAGATGGCACCACTAGCGCTGCCCAAAACAATGATAATGTCTATGACGGCTTATTTGATGATTTCGACATCGACTCCAAAAACCTCGGTCGAGAAATCCAAGACCGCAACATCATGATTGCCGATTTAATCAAGGCTCTTACCTGTATTAACTTTAATGAATACGAAGAAGATGCCTTAGGTGATGCTTATGAATACCTTATTTCTCAGTTTGCTTCAGAATCAGGGAAGAAAGCTGGTGAATTCTACACCCCACAAGCAGTATCTAAACTCATTGCTAGACTTGTAACTAATGGCCGGGAAAAGAAAAATGGCTTTTCTGTATACGATGCCTGCTGCGGATCAGGTTCACTTCTTTTGCAAATTAAACAATACATGTATAAAGGCACCTCTATAAATGATGACTTTTCACGTAATGTCCAATTCTTTGGCCAAGAAAAAATTAATCAGACCTACAACCTATGTCGCATGAACATGATGTTGCATAAGATTACAGCCAGCAGACAACACATCAACTTAGGCGACACCTTACAAAACGATTGGCCAACAGAACAACCAACTAATTTCGATGCCGTAGTTATGAACCCACCATATAGCCAAAAGTGGAATCCTGCGGAATCACTCATTACTGATTCACGCTTTGCGCACTACGGTAAACTTGCTCCAAAGTCAGCAGCTGACTATGCTTTCCTCTTGCATGGTTTTTATCATCTAAAAACTGACGGTATGATGGGCATCGTTTTGCCTCACGGGGTGCTTTTTAGAGGCGCAGCCGAAGGCGTTATCAGAAAACATTTACTTGAAGATGGTTCCATTTACGCTGTAATTGGCCTTCCATCTAACCTCTTTTACAACACATCTATTCCTACCACTATCGTAGTTCTCCGCAAAGACAATGCCCAACGCGATGTGTTATTTATTGATGCCTCTAAAGACTTCAAGAAGAACAAAACTCGTAACGAGCTCACCGATGAGCATATCGAAAAGATCTTCCAAGCCTTTATTGCACGCAAGGACATAGAAAAGTACGCTCACCTAGCCAGCTTTGAAGAAATCAAAGAAAACGACTACAACCTTAATATTCCTAGATACGTTGACACCTTCGAGGAAGAAGAAGAAATCGTCCTTGACGACTGCTTCAAGGAACTTGCGGAAATTGACCAAGAAGAACTTAAGCTCAACGCTGAACTAAACAGCTACTTTAAAGAACTTGGCCTCAACTTCACCCTGAGTCAAGGAGAATAACATGAGCGAACAACGTAAGGTTCCGAAGCTAAGATTCCCTGAATTTACTGACGATTGGGAACGGCGTAAGTTGGGAGATGGTATGACTGAGTATACTGATAGAGTCTATATTGAGGACTCTGAAATCTATAATCAGGTGTCAGTTAAAAACATCGGAGAGATATGTTTAAGAGGACAACAACTTGGGGCCAATATTGGAAGAAAAAGACAAGCAAAAGTCAATCTCGATACACACCCAAATACTCTAATTTTTACGCGGCAGACTATTGAACAGGGTGGTATTGGATTTGCTCCAGAGGAGACAAATGGTGCTATTGTAACTGAAAATATGCCGACAATAGATGTAAATACAGAGATATTCGATAAAGATTTCTTTATGGCATTTACAAAAACAATAAGCTTTAGAAAGCAAGTAATTTTGCCAAATATCGATGGTGGCACAGCTCAAGTTGCTATACATGAAGATGATGTTTTAACTTCAGAAATTGAAGTGCCTTCAATAGATGAACAGAAGAAAATAGGTGAATATTTCTCCAACATCGACAATCTCATCACCCTTCATCAGCGTAAGTGTGAAGTGCTCAAAAAACTAAAAAAAGGGCTCTTGCAAAAAATGTTCCCCAAAGATGGGACCAACATCCCAGAAATTAGATTTCCTGAATTTACTGACGCTTGGGAACAGCGTGAGTTTGATGATTTCTTTGAATATATACCACATAATTCCTTATCTAGAGACAATTTAAATTATGACGAAGGTGAAGTAAAAAACATCCATTATGGCGATGTATTGATAAAATTTGGAGAAGTGCTTAACCCAACAATTGAAAAGATTCCTTTTGTCAATAAAGATATAAAATTTGATGATAAATCATGTTTTTTGCAAGATGGCGACATTGTGATTGCAGATGCAGCAGAAGATTTAACAGTAGGAAAATGCACAGAAATATCAAATGGTTGCAATCAAAAATTGGTAGCTGGCTTACATACAATCCCATGCAGACCTAAAAATAAAATTGAAGAGGGATTTCTAGGGTTTTACCTGAACTCCAAAGCATACCATAACCAGTTACTTCCATTGATTCAGGGTACCAAAGTTTCTTCTATCTCAAAATCTTCTTTAAAAGAAACATGGGTAACATTCCCTTTTTCAAGCAATGAACAAAAGAAAATAGGAAGTTTTTTTCTTACCCTAAATAATCTTATCACCCTTCATCAGCGTGAGTGATAATCTACACTAGTTTAGTCCAGATAAAGACCTCATGACCAAATCAACATCCATGCTTTCTAATTCATGAATTATATGGAGATAAGTCTTCTGAGTTGTCGTCATGCTAGAATGTCCTAAACGTCGCGCTACACTAGCAATGGTAACCCCAGCGAATAGTAGCAAGGAGGCGTGAGTGTGCCTCAAGCCATGCACTGAAATTATTGGAATATTAAGTTTCTTGCAGTGCCTTGCAAGAATGCTATTGATCGTCGAGTTAAAAACACGTTGCTTTGTGAGGAATATAGGTTTATCAGAAGGAAGTTCCTTAACTAGTTCTGAAAATTGACTAGCTGTATGCCAATCAATTTGAACCTTTCTAACGGAAGACTTGTTTTTAGTTGGTTGAAAACCTCCGTATTTGTCTTTGTAGTTCCATGTTTTGTTGATGGAAAGAATTTGATGAGAAAAATCAAAATCCGCAGGAGTTATGGCTAGAGCCTCGGAAAAACGAATGCCCGTTTTGGCGATAAGGAGAATTAGCCAATCCCAATTGATCTTAGTTTTAAGATTGAGGTTGGATAATAGCGTATGCAGTTCGAATTGGTTCATAAATTTCACCTTCTTCTGCGCCGGTTCTTTGCCTTTAATTATGGCTTTGCGAGTTGGATCTCTTTCAATTAGACCTTCATCGACAGCGTCAAGGATGGCTCCTTTCAATTGATGATGAAAATCCATAGTGGTTTGACGCTCATGAACTAGAGCATAGTCATTTAGAAGTTGCTGATAAGTAATTCTAGTAACTTCACAAAGGCGTAAAGTTGGAATTAATTTTTCCAACCATGCTAGAGTCATAAGGTATTTATCAAGAGTAACTTTTCTTACCGCCCCCTCTTTGTAAACTCTAATCCATTGAGAATAATAGTCCTTAAACAGACTTTCTTTGGTTACTTGATTTAACATATGGTGTACTCCTTTTTAGGTGAATACACTCACGCTGATGAAGGGTGATAATCTCATCCACTTTTCTAAAGTAACTTGCAATTTTTTGTTGTTCTTCAAAAGATGGTACAGTTATTTTGATGCTAACAAAGTCTTCATAACCTATATTAAGTAACCCATCCATACGGGCTCCAGAAGAGACTAATTTTCCTAGTTCTTTATCAAGGATCTTTGTTGCAAACAAATATTCTATAAAACTGGAATTAGTTTTATTATTTACTCTAAAACTATGATAAACCCTTGGAACAAGCGCTTCATCAAAGTCTTTTAACTCAAAAACAGCCCCGTACTTAGCTAATTTTGAGTTTCCATGGTTATAAGCTAATTCACCCTGCTTTAGCAATGTATAGTTCTTTTGCTCCTTTCCCGCAATATTAGCTGAAAACCTATCTTCTTGTTTCATCCAGCCATTACCTGCAGAGATAGTCAGCGTTTGTAAGTTTAGTCTGCCGTTATTTCCTTGAACTCTACTAGTAATTTCATTTAACTTATGCTGTTCCCAAGAATTAGTATTTTCAGCGCATTAAAAACCGCCTGCTTGACCACTACCTAGCCTCATCCTGCTCTCAAACAATCATTTACCAAAACTACACTCAAAATGCGTACTCGTTTTTGGTTTTTTAGCTTTTGGAAGCTAAAAAGTTGCAGCTTTAGAAAATACTATCCATCGTCACTTCGTTAGAATCAGAACTGGAGTTACTTTTTTGAGTAGTGCGAGCTCTACGTACTTTGGTCCCACCACCATTAGAGTCGTTAGCGCTAACAGTAGTTTTTGTTTTATTCGTTTGAGCGTCGTAGGTATTCCTTCTGCTATTTGCAGACATATTACCATCTATTTTCTTGCAAGAGACACGGTGTCCGAGCTTGCAACCAGCTTTAAACAATAATTCTGAATCCCGATAAGGGTGAGAAAACAAGCGCATATGATCAAGCATAGTCTGGCCTGCAAAGTAACAAGCTTCGCCATTCCTAACTACACAGCCTTTACGCGCCAACATTACTGCTTCTTCAATTGAACAACGGCCGTATGCACCTTTTAAACAATTCTTAGCCACCTTTAGGCACACAGCCCCTTTGGGCTCAGTAGTACACTTACGTAGTTCAGCATTTTTTTTAACGTCTAATGATTTTTCTTTGCGTTGTTGCTTTAATCCTTGTTTAGCCACTTGGCTGCTACTGCGAGCTAATTCAAACTGAGTTAAGAATTGTTCAATAGTAGGATTGAGTTCATTTTCTTTGTTTATAATACCTAAAGATTTTAGGTTTTCTGCAAATGAAGTTTGAGAAAGCTCATAAATAAGCTTTACTCTGTATTCACCAAAGAGCGTAAAGAAGGCAAAAAAGCCAACAGCATAAACTACAATTACAAATGGCACAAACCTTAATACCGTGCCCCAAGATTTTATTTTGGCCCGTTTTAAACCAATCCGCGCCACATTGCTTTTACCAGTACCGTTGTCGCTTCTTCGTTGCGCTCTATGCTTGTTCTGATAATCAGACATTTTTACCCCTAATTTTCTGATAAATGCAAGCTTTGACCTGCTTATTTTAATTATTCAATTTTTAAGTCATTACCGTTTTGCTAGAACCTCAAACGTTAAATTTAGAAGTTTAAAGGTTTTAAAGTTTAGAGGTTTTGAGATTTATAAATTTAGCTTAGTCATAGTTTCCTAGAGGCCTTTCCACAAAAAAATCCCCTAAAAAAGCAACTAACCAACAAACCTGTACCCCACTTAACAAACTAAAATAACTTACGCTTGCCAACGCTTTGCTCTAGCTTTGTAGATATTATATAGTTTTTTGTTTTAGTTATTCTAGTTTTTAACCTATTTTTAAGAAAATTTTAAGAACTTTTCGTTGCGAACGGCTTAGTTTTCCCCAAATTTGAAGCCCTAGCAATAACAACGCCATCTACTATTAAACTTACAAAGCTTACTAGGATCTAATTTCATCCACTACTATTTCTTATTCTTGTTCTTACTCACGTTTTATTCTTGTTTTCTCTTCCAACTTACTTCTTTCCGCACCTACTTATGTATATGTATGTTTGTATTTCTGTACCTGTATCATATATGCTTGCGTACATATATACTGATGTGCATTAAGTACATTAGACCATAAGTTTGGGGTTTGGAACATTTACTAGGATGTTGTAATTTTCATATACAACAATCCCATAATGGCATTATACTCCTAAAACGTGGATTATTTTTCACAATAAATCGCCCCCAAAATTTAAGGACTAAATCATGCTTAACGAAGAACTTATTCGTAAATACGCAGCCGCGCATGAATCCTGCTATCTCTATTCACAAAAAGAAATCAACGCCTCACTTAAAGCCTTGAAGACCGCCTTTCCGCATAATCCGTTCCTTTACTCCGTTAAGTGCAATCCTGAGTCTCAAGTGCTAGATACTATTTTTAGCACAGGCCTCGGCGCCGACACTGCTTCAACTAAAGAAACTCTTATCGCTCTTGAGCACGGCCTCCCCCCTGAAAAAATTTACTTTTCAGCACCAGGAAAGACTTCAAATGATATTGAATGCTGTTTAGGCAAATGTATTCTAACCGCCGATAGCCTAAACGAAATAAAGCTCATCAATCGTATTGCGGCCGCCAAAAGCCTTAAGGCTACGATCGGAGTCCGCCTAAACCCCGCTTTTGCCGGTTCAGATGGCAAATGCGCCCCTTCTAAGTTCGGCATTGACGAACCTGAATTTATTAAAGCTATTCCTGACCTCTTAGAACTTCGAAATGTTTCCATTATCGGTCTTCATATTCACGTTAAGAGTCAGCGACTTGAAAATGCCGATATCACTAGATATTGGCGCAGTTGTGCCGCCCTCTTTGGCCGCGTCCAAAAGAAGCTTCCTACACCTATGACCTTTTTAAACGTAGGTTCCGGCATTGGCGTCCCATATAGCTCTCAACAAAAGGCTCCAGACCTTGAAGCTTTGGGTAAAAGCATGACTACTATCACCGCCAAACTTCATGAGACTTGGCCTGATCTTACAGTCTTTATTGAATCGGGCCGTTTTATTACTTGTAAGGCTGGGACTTACCTCACCCACGTCACCGATAAAAAAGTTTCTGCCGGCACCAACTTCTTAATCCTCGCCGATACTTTAAACGGTTTCGTACGTCCCTCAATGGCCATCATGGCTAGCGATTTTGCCCAAGGCGCGGTCCCTGCTTGTGAACCTATGGTTTCAGGAGGCGCGGCTTTTGAGTTTACTGCCTATACTCAAATTCCATCTAGTCCTAACGACACTGAAGTAGTCACGATTTGCGGTAGTCTTTGTACTGGCGCTGACGTCGTTGCAAGAAACATTACCTTACCCAGAATGTTACCAGGCGACATCGTAACCATTAATAATGCCGGCGCATACGCGCAAGTACTCACTCCAAGTCAATTTGCCTCTCGGTTGCCACCAGCTGAAATTTTGGTGCCTGACGACGAACTTTAAGTACCACGTCGCCATCTATGCATCTAGTGATGGGATTATCAAAAGGAGCTCGCGCATAGCGAGTTCATTTAGATGTGAGCTCAAACACCATCTTTTCGCTATACCTGTTATCCATAAGTATCAACCCCAAGCCCTAGCTCCATACGCTATCACCCTACAATCTCATCCCACAAGCGACTAGCATTTCGATATTGTAGCTATTATTCATT
>OIYF01000243.1_pt1 | contig 24155 bp, 20 predicted proteins | sample 1587971 | NCBI WGS metagenome assembly OIYF01 (sample SAMN03283248) | human gut metagenome | biome: human-associated habitat; material: feces | host: Homo sapiens | place: Peru | collected 2012 | reverse complement strand
GGAACGGCTACTCGCTGCAGATGCAAACCATTTTCGAGTGTTTTGTCTTTGAGAACTCTTCCGAGCGGTGAGGGCAGTGTACTGACGTGTCGCATATCCGAAGCAATATCCTGGAGTCGTTGCTCTGTGAGTTGTAATCGGTCGTAGAGCGGGTTCGCCTTGTCCATCTTCGCCAAGTCTTCTGCATTCGCTTTGAGAAGCGCAGGAGACTCTGCGATGATGGCATCAGCCACCGCCTGCAGGATTTCATTACGTTGTTCATCGCTGAGTAAGCCCAAAGTCTTGCTAGCTGCCTTTACTTTTTGGAAAGTCTCTTTCAGTTCCATTCGCTATTTCCTTTCTTATTTTTATGATAAGATATTTTGTAATGTGTTACGAGTTTCCTCTTAACAACGGCAAAGGTAAGTATAAATATCGGAAATTGCAAACTTTATGCAAGAAAAAGTAATAGTTTTATAGATAAATGGATAGTTATACGGAAAATGACATTAAAAAAGGTCAGGCAGTGCCTGACCTTTTTGGGGAAGCAAAGAAGATTCAGCAGACAGTGTCTGCTGTTACTCCATGCTCATAGAGATATTCTGGCGCAATATCGGCACCATTAGCCCAAAATATTGTCTGGTCTAATCCGAATTGAATGAACTTGTTTTTGTCTTTCAACTCGCTGAATGCTGGGTATTTTAAGAGCGAGGTTAAGTCAACCTTTTTCTTTACTCCGTCATTAAAAGTACAAAGAAGAGTATAATCTCCTAAGTAGTCTACATCTTTAATCGTTAAAATCATAGCCGTTTTGTTTTTATCGTTGTACTTTCTTTATCGTTTCTCCTCTTTGGGCTTTACCCCAAAGTTCCATGATTTCATCTTCATGTTCGTCGATGAAGTCATTAATCAGACGAATCGTCTTTGATTTAGCACGTCCTTCTACGATTCTGTCTTTGATAGTAATCGTAAAAGTACCTTCTCCACTTCGTACATGAATGTGCGGTGGGTTGTGGTCAAAGGCGTAAATGTAAATCAATATTCCTTGTATTACATATACAGCTCCCATATTCCTTGTTTTTATATAATTATGGTGCAAAGATAGTGCTTTCTTTTGAAAAAAGCAATCTTTCTCTTCACTTTTTTCGATAAAAGTTTGGAGGTTTCGATATTATTTCTTATTTTTGCGGTGTCATATCTAAGCTGGGAGCCCTAAGGGTGGAGGCTAAGGGATTGATACATATACATAAAGGCGTACTGAACGCTTTGTGTTTGACGTGTTGGAACTTCGCAACTTCAAACTATAAGTCAAAAAACAAAGCAACGAGGACGTCCCAGGGGTGTATTATATATATCCTAATTGTCGCTGTGTACTAAAGTGCATAGCGCAAGATGGTGTACTATATATTCACTTTTGCGTGGGGCTTTCAGCGTTGCTCGTTTCGACTTATAGGGCAATGCGAAGGCCTCAACACGTGGAACGGGCGGCAGACTGGCTCCACGTTTCTTTTTTGTGTATGGGATGGTTAAACTTTTTAGAAGCACGAGGAGCCACGTGAGGAGGGTTGTTTAAGCATGCCATGCAATGGATAAAATTCCAAATAGAAGATAATTATCGTGGTCGAATTTCTTGTAGAGGATATTTGCCAAATAAATTAGCTGTGGACTTTTTGACGCAGCTAAATTGAGTGTGTGAAGAAAAAGTAATGTGTAAATACAAAATGTTATGGACATAAATGTTGAAACAGCAAAGAGGATGCTGAAAGAGGAAGTTGAAAATGCGCCTTATGTAATCGAAGAGTCATTTGGAAATGCAGGTACCTATCGTAAATTGATTTCGTTCTTTGTGGCAGTTGTTAAAGATGATACTGTCAGTAGAGAAGATGCGAAGGAGTGGTTGTGCTCTCTTTTCTCTAAACAATCACCAAAAGAACACGAGTTGTTTACAGTTCGTGTTGATAGTATCTTGACAGCATTGGAATATTTGTATAACACGAAAATGGTTGTGCTATGAAAAGATTTTTGTTAAGTTCCTTCCTAGCCTTAGTAAGTTACTGTATGTATGCAATAGATCCAAATGGAGCTAGGGTAGACTTTGATGATTCGCAAGGAGACTCAGGAAGTTTAGTTTTTATGGCATTAGTAGGCATGGTCTTGTTTCCTTTTGTGGCATTTGTCTATTTAAGTGGTAAGGATAAGGATTTTAAATGGGGCTGTCTCTCTCTTGCTGGCATTCCGCTTTCTGTATTTGTATTGTTCAAAAGTTGTACAGGTTGGTAATAGTAAATCTCAAACATTACATAAATAAGAGAAAATATGAAAAAGTTTTTGAAAATCGGGCAACTTGCTTTAGTAGTAATGTTGCTAATTGGTTTAAATTCGTGTGAGTTAGAAAAGAAAATACGAAAGCATTTTGGTGGAAAAGAGCAGCCGGAAGCGCAAACTGCTAATGCTCCCGTTGCACAAGAACCTTCGTATAAGACACCTGAGCCTAAGGTGGATGGAGTTTTTCAAGTAGAAGCTAGAATATATCGAATTATAGACAATTATGACGGAAGTGTCACCCTGAAGGCTACAGATCATATTGTTCCTATGAAAATTGAACATTATGATAATGGCCATATGTATGCCAAAGGTAGCATGGAGGTGCGTTTTTCGAAGATCTCAGGATATGAATATGAATGTGGCCCTTTTACAGATCTCTTAGGACGACAACTAGAAAATGCTATATATGCATTTAATACAGACAAAGTGATATAGTTGTGTTATATGGTGTCATTTCATAAGATAACAAATGCACCATGTCAAAAAGGTGAAACACTGTCTCACTTTTTGATATGGTGCATTGATATTTATTTCTTCTTTCTAGTCCAATCGTTTCTATGAAGAGATTCTTGGCCGATTTGCTTGTCCATAATCTTACATTATTTCTAACTATACTTTGCAAAAATACAAAATTATTTCGAAGTATAGGTAGAAATAATGCAAGAAATATTGTTTTTTAACTGTAAGCCATCGGCTAACCACGTATTGTGAGACATAAAAGTTTTATGAGAATCCCTTCCCGAATTCCTCTGTAAGAGCAGCCGAAACAATCTCTATCACATGCTTTCCGTATTCTGCACGTGATGCTCCGTTCTGTTCTTCTTCCACAATACGTTGTCCAATTCTCCAGTTTCTTTCCACCAGAGAATAATTGACGGCAGCAAATGCTTTGCTGCGAGCCTTGCTGACGATGGAACGCAAGTCGTTGACGAGCATGTTTTCTTCATCGTTATATTTCTTGCCGGGTTCTTTCATGATGCTACTGATTTTAGCTGCTCAAAGTGCAAAGATACGATTTTATATCGAAAAAGCAATCTTTCTCTTCATTTTTTTCGATAAAAAGTTGCAGATAATAATTATATTTCCAAAAGAAAGTAGTATCTCTGCATCAGAGTTTGTAGTTGTACAACTATAGTGTATAAGGTTGTACAACTATGGTGGGTAAAGTTGTACAACTATAAGGTGTAAAGTTGTACAACTATAAGGTGTGTTATTGTACAACAATAAGGTGTTGTCACTATAGTCAGCAGATGTGCTGACTGCAGTCGGCAGACCTGCTGACTAGGCTCAGCAGAGCTGCTGAGCCTAGTGACAAACTCCGAGAAGCAGTATTCTCTTACCCAAGAAACTGTCTCCGCTAACTCAAGAAACTATCTCCGTTAACCCGAGATTCAGTGTCCGTAAGCTTAAGCAACCACATTCTCTTACTTAAGCAACCATATTTTCTGGCTAGTTTAAGCACTAATTTCCTGTTACCTAGTTTCATACGCCATTACATATTTTATGTTACAACTTTTTTGTAATGGCAAAGATACGGCTTTTTTCTGAATAGAACAAATAAAAAGCCCAGAAAGTATATACTGGGCTAAGAAATGATATAAACTTCTCTATGTTTGTCTGATATTCCCTTGGCGATTTTATATCTTATTTGTCAGGAGGCGCTCATAGTACAAGGTATTGATGTTACGACTCAATGTGCGATAGCTCCAACCTTGCTCAAATGCCTCCTTTGCATACCATTCACGTGCCTTTTTGTTTTCTATGCGAATAAGTCGTTCATAGTGTGACCATGGAAGTAAATGTAATACTTGCTTTCTGAATTCCTCAGACACTGTCTGATGAATTTCTAATTCTTGGAATAATAGGAAGAACTTCTTGAAATTTATGAGGTTTGTCTCAGAGAACCCTTTCCCAAATTCCTTTGTAAGTGCAGCGGATGCCACCTCAATAATATGCTTTCCATACTCAGCCCTTGCTTCTCCGTTCTACTCCTCTTCCACAATACGTTTCCCTATTCTCCAGTTTCTTTCTACCAGAGAATAATTGACGGCAGCGAAAGCTTTGCTCCTTGCTTTGCTGACTATTGTCTTCAAATCATTTACGAGAAACTTCTCTTCTCCTTTATATGAGTGCTCCATCTGCTTCATAATTATGCCTTGTTTTAAGTATGGTGAGTGCAAAGATACGTTTTTTTATTGGTAAAGCACAAAAATATGGTTAAAAAGTTTGCGGAAACCAAAACATTTGCTATCTTTACATCGTCAAACCCTTGCTGAAAGCCCTCGTGGGTGGGATGTTTAGGGAGATATACATAAAAGGCGTAACAGTACGCTTTGGTTTTGGCGTGTTGGAATTTCACAAATTTTACGTCATTTAGTATAAGAGGATAGTTCTTCACAAATGGGAAGAAATTATTTTTTTAACACCGAAGAAGCACTTTTACGAAAAAAAACGTATTTTTGCACTTGCGTGTTGAATTTGTGTAGGAACAAAACATTAACTTTGAAAACAAAAGCTGAAAATTATTAAGGATGGGAAAAACAGGGAGACTTTATCTGTGTGCATTGGCAATGGTGATTTTTGTGCTTGCATCTTGCAGTAGAAAGCACGAAATCTCGTTCACGGCTAAAGAGCGACATGAGATAGACAGCATCGTGAAGTCTTTGCACAGTATGGACAGGCTTGACAGTATTCATCAAGCAATGCGCAAGCAACAGAATTTGCTCGGGCAGATAATCGTACTGCGCGAGTGGGGCAAGCAGTTGCGCAACGAAAGCCGTTTCGACGAGGCTCTGGAGAAACACGGCGAAGGATTGGAGCTTGCCGAACACGTGGGCGACACGCTTGAATGGGTGCAGGCGCTGAACAACATCGGCACCGACTACCGCCGCATGGGAATTCTCGATGCAGCGCAAAAGTACCACAAGAACGCACTGATAATGGCAGAAGAATGTTCTGACACATCGTTTACCGCATGCAAGAACCGCGTCATCTCGCTCAATGGACTTGCCAACGTCTATCTCACCGTCCAGAACTTTTATCTTGCCGACAGCTGTCTGCGACAAGCCCTTGCCGGCGAAAAATCACTCGGTAGCATCACGGGGCAAGCCATCAACTGCGCTAACCTCGGCTCTATATTTGAAACCAAAGGACAGACCGACTCTGCATGGATTTACTACAAAAAGTCAATGGAACTCAACACCCAAGATGGCAATACGCTCGGCATAGCTCTCTGCCACACCTATTTCGGCAACCTCTATGAGAAGGCGCATCAACTTGACAAGGCCCTGGCGGAATACAACAAAGCCTACCACTTGATGAAGAGTTCCAAGGACCAATGGCACACGCTGAACTCGCTTATCGCCATCGCTGGAGTATATATAACCAAGGGAGACTGCAAAAAGGCCGAAAGTTTTCTCACAAAGGCCAAGGACATCACCACAAGCATACACAGCACTGAGCATTTGGCACAAATATACGACCTTTACTGCAAACTCTGCAAAAAACGTGGCGACTGGCGAAACGCGCTGCTTGCCCATGAACGGTCGGCTGCGCTTCAAGACAGTCTCATCGACATGGAGAAGGTGAACCGCATGCAAAGTGTCAGCTTCAATATTGAGCACGAAAAGTATACACGACATGTCGCTACCGCCAACAACAAGATAACGCAAGAACGATTGGCTCGCCATACAGGATATGCCATTTTTGCAGTCATCATCTTCTTTCTTGCCGTCATCATCGGATTGCTCATCTATAACCGCAAGCTCAGCAAACGTGGCTATGAAGCGCTAAAAAAGCTCAACGACATGCGTGAAACATTCTTCCGCAACGTCACACACGAATTCCGCACACCGCTGACAGTTATCCTCGGACTGAGCCATGACTTGCAGAAGGACAGCATAACAACGGATGAAGCACACGACATGGGCATGACCATCGAAAGGCAAGGCAACCGAATACTAAGACTTATCAATCAGTTGCTCGACATTTCAAAGATTCGTTCTGCCATCGGCAAGCCGGAATGGAGGAACGGCAATATTGTGGCATACATAAGCATGATAGTTGAGATGTTCGAGGATTATAGCCGGAAGCGTGACATTAAACTTCAGTTTATTCCCCATGAGAACGAGATATACACTGACTTTGTACCCGAATACATGAACAAGCTCATGAGTAATCTACTGTCGAATGCCATAAAGTTTACGCCTGCTTTGGGAAAGGTAAGTATCAGCTTGTGGCGCAACGGCAGACGACTGCATATAGTCATAAGCGACACGGGGTGCGGCATATCAAAGGAGAACCTGCCACACATCTTCGAGGAATTCTATCAGGCTGACAATAACGAAGAAGCGGGAACAGGCATCGGCCTGGCGCTTGTCTATCAGATTGTGAAACAACTTGACGGCACAATTTCCGTAGAGAGCACTGAGGGAAAAGGCACCACATTCCATATCGTGCTGCAGGTCAAAGCAGAAAGCAAAATGTCCCACAGTATCCTCAAAGAAGAGCCGAAGGCAATTTCTCATGGCAATGATACACAGACTAAACTTTTGTCCGATTCCCCACATTTCGAGGAATCAGTAGAGGGCTTGATCGATAGCTCTGGCAAGGTTTCCATCCTTATCATTGAGGACAATGCCGATGTGGCAGCATACATAGGCAGGCAACTCGGCATAAAGTATAATGTTCTTTATGCCCGAAATGGCGAGGAAGGTTTTGACTTAGCCCACAAGCAACAGCCTGATGCTATTGTTACCGACCTTATGATGCCGAAGATGGACGGAATGGAACTGATGCGGAAGATACGCAGCGACGAGCTGACAAGCCACATTCCTATTGTCGTTGTCACGGCAAGAGTCACCGAGGCAGACCGTCTCCGTGGTCTTGAGGCTGGAGCCGACGCATATCTTACGAAGCCTTTCAGCAGCGATGAACTTCTCACCCGTATCGACAAATTACTTGAACAGCGTACACGCCTGCAGAAGAAGTTCTCACAGATGATTCTATCAAACGATGACAAGCCGAACACGCAAACGCTATCTCCTGCCAGCGAGGTCAGAAGAGAGGAGCCCTTCGTCAACCGTGTCACCGACTGTATCTACGTCATTTTAAATTCAGGCAAGTTTGCTGATGTCAACACTGTTGCAGAACGACTTAACATGAGCTACAGCCAGTTCTATCGCAAGCTGACAGCAATCACGGGACTCACACCTGTGCAATATATTCAACGCACAAAGGTGGCGAAGGCAAAACTGATGCTCACGAAACGTCCTGAGATGAGTTTTAACGCTGTTGCCGACCAATGTGGGTTCACCGACTACTCGAATTTCGTGCGTGCCTTCCGCAATGTGCTAAATATTACTCCGACACAGTTCGTCAGGCAAATAACCAACTCTCCGAAAGACTGACACTGACAAGCAGAACAATTGTTTTTCATAGCCGTTGGTGGCAGATTAGTGGCAGAGATTTGTAAAACAAAGCAAACTCGCAAAGTTTGTGCCCATGATTCCATGTGCACAATCTTTGCGAGTTTATGGAGAAATGTCTATCCCCACTGATTGAATGCAAATTGCTTATCTTCTAATTATCTTACGTCCATTCTGAATGATAATACCTTTGTAATCACGACCTACACGTTGTCCGGCTATGTTGTACATCGGGGCGTTCTTGCCTACACCATTCACACCTTCAACTGAGTCAATTCCAGTAGGTAACACCTGCTTTACCTTCACAGAGAATATTTTAGCCCCGTTGGTTGGTGCAGCCATAGCTCTTGTGCCCACTGCAGCCGAGGAATTGTTGGTGGTATAGAGATAAACGTAGGAGTCTTGAGCAACGGTATAGCTGACGTTGGTCTCTTCCTGCGAACCAGAAGTGATGGTCTGCGGAGCGTCGGTGCCCACCTGCACGGCAACAGCCGTTGTGCCATAGGTCTGTGTCTCGACGGTGATGATGCCCTGTCCTTCTGGCACCATAAGAATCAATCCCGTGTAGCCATTGTCTGCGGCAACAGAGATTGGGTTTTCAGACGATGCTATGGTTGCCATGTCGGTATTGTTGGTAGTCTGGACAAGCACAAGTGAATTGTCTGTGCTGTCGTAGTAGCCTGTTTGCTCTGAACCAGTGGTATTGATGTTGAAGTAGATGTTGTTGACGACTTGGTTGTTGAGGTCGGTGCTTTCTGTGATGTTGCTGGTGTCAACAACTTCGACAGCATTGTTGCTGTCGGTGACTACAGGCGATATCTCGGTAGGCTTCGGTGAAGCGATGCCAATGATCGCCGTCAGCGCTGCGGCTCCCGTGGCGTCAACGATGTTTGAAAAACATTCTTTGTAATCCATGAAACTTACGAACCGGGCACCCTTTGGAGAGAGGATGGAAACGTTGTCGGAGAGATTGAGATTGAACACGCCATCAATGGCATTCCTTCCGCCAGAAGCATGCAGAGTTGCATTGTCGATGGTCAGTGTTCCGTCAATCTTTCCTCCTCCAGCCTTAAAGTAGACACCAGTTCCACTCTTTGTTGCGCCATTGGCTATGACCACGCAGTTTCTGATGGTGAGATTGGAAAGATATGCAAATATTGCCTCACTCTGAAGTCCGTTCACCGTCAATGTGTCGGTGCCATTGTTTTGCCCCTCTATAGTCAGCGTTGGGCCGTTGTACGATGCCATATGCCCATCACCATAGTTGAAATCAATGCCAATATTGCCGCCAGTGATTGTGCTATTGCCGTTGAGCCTGATGGTGAGATTGTCACCATACGCCTTGATACCCTCATTAGCCTTGCCGCCAGGGTTGATGTTGGCATTGGTCAGCACCAGTGCACCGCTCTTGGGGTCAATGGCTACGCTGCCTTTGTCGTACAATATATCATACATGTTGTCCTGTGTCACTTTTTCGCCTTGCACAAAGAGTGAGTTGGTCTGTATGTTGAATTGCGCCGTCAATGTCTGGCTGCGTGTCGTGCCATCTGTAACATAGGCAACAATGCCCGATGGCTCGGTCAGTTCCACGGGCCCTTCGTATTTCTGGATGTCCGACGTGCGACTAAAGCCGTTCCTACTGATGATGTAATAATAAATGTCGCCTGCCGTGTTCGGATTGGTAAGGGTAACCCTTACAGCCTGTGTGAACACATTGGTATCGGGGGTGTAGCTGGCGCTGTCGGCAGACAATACCGGTGCGTTGTAGCCTACGTTCGGTTCAAGTCCTTCTTCAATAGTGGTAAAGAATCTCCATGGAGCAAAGTTGCTGTAATAGGGCTTGCTTCCAAAGGGCACGTTCAAGACTGCATTGTGATAGATGTAAAGGCTGGAGCGCTCTCGCCACAAGAAGTCACTGTCGCTATTGAAGAGTGCATACCATGTACTGACAGGATACGCACGCTTGCTTACGACCTTCTCCAGATTGAAACAATGGCAGAAAGACTGCTCCCCGTAGTCGTACAGCGTCTCTGGCAAGATGAGCACCTTGAATTTCTTCTTGCCGAAAGAATAGCCATATATGCCGTTGGGCACTTTAGTGACCTTGTACAAAGTTTCGCCCACGTTGACGTATCCTGGTATGTCCAGCGTGTCAGTATAGCCATAGGCATTGTCCACGGTCAATGAATCAGAACCATGCACAAAGAAATGAAATGTCACACCATTGACAGTAGCGTAAACACTGTCGCCATCCAATGTTCCCGTTACACTCTCTTGTGCCGAGGCAGGAGACAAGCAGACGGCGAGTAGCAGAGCTAAGAGGATTCCACGAAGTCTGCCATGAAGTTGCAGTTTTAAAGTTGTTGCCATAATACTATATTTATATGTGAATAATAGATTAAATCCATACCATAAATAACATGCTGCAAAATTATGGAAAAATGTCGGATACTCTATTACAGAATCTTTCAACTTTCTTGCGAAATCTTGCAAAATGCACATGAACCATCTTGCGAAATCTTGCACATAGACTTAGCCAATGCCTATAAACAAAAGGATTTTCTGTGACATATTTACGTTGTTTAACAATCGTCATTATGAAAGTAAAAGAGTAGTTACTGCTATAATCCACCCCTTACCCTTCATCCTCCCTTTTTTCGGATCTCGGTTTTGATATGAAACAAAGTACCCTTGGTATCTTCTGCTATCATCTCGGTCGTGATTTCGGTAGCCTTTCATCTTCTGAGAGAGTATTCTTTAAAAGTTTAGACTTTTATGGATTCAATTCTTTAAAAGTTATGCTTTTTATGGAATCAATTCCCAAAAAGAGTCGTTTTTGGGGGGATTTCCCGACGAAAGTATGTACTTTTGTACCATCTTAACAATGGAATAAAAATATGATTAATAGATATTGAGAGTCAATTATAGAAACTCTTATCCTGATGTGGATTTTAAGGTAGTGACAAGGGATTATTTTGGAACATTCTTGCTGTAAGGTAGAATCTTCTTGTTGTAAATATAAATAGTTGAAGTCTTAAAGGCAGGTGTTACCACCATTAGTGCCTTTTATATAACAAACAATGCACCATGCCAAAATGGTGGAGCTTTGTCCTATTTTTTGCATGGTGCATTGCTATTGGCAAGGAATGCCCGTAATGTAGCCTTGTCTTTTGACATTAGTCGAAGAAGAAAAATCCATTTGACATTCGAAGACGATTGAAAGGATTGTTTGTGGCAATCTCTTTCAATGAAAAGTTGGGATCGAATACTTGACTTATCTTCAGCAAGTCTTTTATCGTCCTCGACTTTTGCGCCGTGGTAGAGTTGTGCTCTTTTACAGGTAGTAAGGATTGATTAGTTATAAAGTAAGTAACAGTTAAAAATAACTTGGTGCAAATCTGCTTAGCATTTATTTGTTCCAAGTTATTTTTACTGTTACTTAGAGAACAAACAAGACGTCCATTGTTACTGCCGACTGGATATCCCAGGCATAAGGATTGTTGGATAACCCCATGGTCGTAATCATTGTAAGATGTAGGCTTTCTAGGAGAGAAATGTGCTTTAAACGTGCGGAATGTGCTTAAAAAAGACACATTCCGCACGTTTAAAGCACATTTTTTTGTTTATATTCTCTTTAACCACAGATCCATGAATCTGTCGTAGATGATGTATCCTTCATTGGTTCTATATACCAATTCCTTGTCTTCCAGGACCTTGAGGGCAGCCTTTACGCTGCTGGCTCCACTCAGCTTGTGCTCCTTGATGAACTTGCCAGATGTAGGCTGGGCAACAATGACATCCTTGGCTATAGCCTTCAGAAGCGAGAACTGGTTCTCTGTGAAGAACTGTACCATATTCTCAAACTGTGGTTCTCTACCTTCGAGTACTGAAAGAATTGCTGCATTTACTTGCTTGATACTATCAACTTGTATTTCGGTTTCATAGAGGCGATTCATGATGCATTGGATATACCATGTGTGGCCCTCGAATTGTAGATAGATGTAGTCGAAGGTTTCTTTTGATAAGTTGCCACCTTTCTGCTTGAAGAAGTTTTGGCAAAACTCATAATAAACATCGTTTCTCAATGGTTTAAGTCCCATCATCTCAGTGCTTTGGTAAAATGGATGTTTCGGCGAGCCGAATATCTCAGCCATCAGATGATGCTTGCTGCCAGAGAAGATGAAATGCACATGTTGGGCAAACTGGATATAAGAACGTAGCAATGCCTCTGTGCCTTTCTCCGGATATTCTGCAATCTGCTGAAACTCATCGATGGCGATATATACCTCTTTCCCACTCTCGTTGAGATAGTTGAAGATGCTGCGGATGGTGATGTCTTCTTGGGATGGCTCAATTGTGATTGATACACTAGGCTCACCAGTCAATGGATCCATGCTGAGTACAGGGCGCAAGGCACTGAAGAAGGCGATGGTTTTCTCTATGAATGAGGTGTTCTTGCGGACGATGTCATTGATAACCATTACGCCAAATTGTTCCACAAAGTCGTGCAAGTTCTTAGTGGCGAATATGTCAAGGTATAGGCATGCGGAATCCTTCTCATCTTTTTCCAGATGATAGAAAGTGTTCTTGATAAGCCCAGTTTTTCCTAGTCTTCGAGGAGAAATGAGGGTAACGTTTCTTCCATTCTTCAAGTGCGACATTAGAGTCTTTGTTTCCACTTCTCTGTCGCAGAAATACTCAGGACTTTCATAACCTTGATAGATGAAAGGATTTGCTAATTTCTTGTTTCTTAGTTTCATACGCCATTACATCTTTAGTGTTACAACTTTTATGTAATGGCAAAGATACAACTATTTCTTGAATGGGCAAAAGAAAATGGCAGAAAATTGAGGAACATTCTCAATTTTCTGCCATTTATTAGCCTATCACATTGCATAGTCGGTTGATGGCTGCATCAAAAGTGGTGAGGTCTTTGGCTCGCTTTCTGATGGCTGCCTTGTAATTATAGATGGTTTGCGTAGAATAGAACAGGAGGGTGGCCAGTTCCTGACCATCCGTAATTCCCAGTCGCATCAGTGCATAGATACGCAGTTCCTTGGTGAGACTGTTAGGGGCAGGGAGAACAATCTGCTTTTCTGGCAATAGCAGTTGGTTGAACTCTTCCACGAAATTCGGATACAAGTCAATGAATGCCTTGTCGAAGCGAATATAGAAGTTGGCTGCCTCTTCTTCTGCCAGCTTGTAGCTGTTGATGGCAGTCAGAAGATCGGCAGTTTGCTTTGCCTTGATTTTGCGGCTTACCAATTTGCGATAATCATCCAGTTTCTTGATATATACGGCACTGATGTCCATAAATAAATGCATATAGGTCTCTCTTCGCTTATTAGTGTTGAGCAGCTTCTGGTTCAGTTCGTCCAAGAGTGTATTTTGGCTTTTTATCTCCCTACGGCTCTTGGCTAGATGCTTGTTCATCTTGAATGCAAAGAAAGCCATGGCAAGGAATCCTAGCGACAGGATACTCACGATGACGAGGGATGCTGTTACGATGCGGTTCTTGCGTACTTCTGCCTGATGGTTCGTTTCTGTGATAAGGGGAAGTATGCGGGAAATCTCAACCATGCGGAGACGGTTGTTGTAGAATTGGGCATCCTCCATGGAGCAATAGATGTATTTGGCAACCCTCTTTGCATAGGAGGCATCCTTATTATATAGATAGGTGGAAAACTCCTGAAGGGCCAGATTCTCCTTCAGGGGACATATCTGGTCTGAGATGGCTGCTTCTACAATATACTTTTCGTATAAATCCTTTTGGTCGGTATCATAATAATAGCGGGCTATACAATAAGCCGATGAGGCATACACACGGCTGTTCAGGGGACTGGCAGAAAGCGCCTTCATGTAGAACTGAAGTGTTTTTTTGCTTGTACGCTGCTTTAGAAATTCAAACTCTCCTGAAAGATAGTAATAAAGAGCGGATTCCTTGTTGCCGATATGCTCAAGAGTCTTGCCTAAATAAAAACGTTTCTTGGCTAACAATCCTTCTTGAAACTCCGACTTGTTGCAAAAAGTTTGCCAGTAGTTATATACCCAAGTCAAGGTATAATAATAGTATTGCAATAACTTAGGTGACATTTTCTCCACATCCATTGCGAGCATTAAGTCTTCTGCCTGGCTGTAGAAACCGCCTGTTGACAGCACTGCCGCACGATTGATTTTATTCAGGTTGATGAAATAATCATCCTGAAGCTGTGCTGCCAGCTGGTAGCCCTTCTTGGCGTATGTCATGGCAGAGTCGTAACGGTAGGTATAATACTCCCTGTAGATTTGGTTATAGAGACTAAGCTGGCTGCGCTTGTCGGAAGTCATGTGTAGTTGCTTTTTGAGTCTTAGCAGTTTCGCTTCTTTTCTTTGGGTAAACTTGCTTCGCTGAGCGATGTAACTGTCTAAACGATGGAACAGCTGTTCCTCGTTTACGGAAGAAGCATTTGCCATTAATGGCATAAACATCATTAAGAACCACAATACTACTTTCATAACTATTTAATTGTTATTGTTACTATCTGATAGGCTATAAGAAAGCCTTATAATTGTATTTTCTGCAAAGATACTACATTTATTTCTCTTTTTACCATCTACTCTATTAAAAAGTATTAATATCTTTGATAGCTTGATTATTAGAAGGTTATAGACTTAATAAACCTAATATTTATCTACTCATAACCTACACATGATGCCAATGTCTGAAAAATCTCCTTAACTTTGTAACCGCAATCGAATCGCATTCGGTGGCAAGTGAAATCATGTAAAACTAAGAATAAACAACTGTAAGATTATGAACTTAAGAATCCGTACATTTTCTATGGCTTTGGTAGCGATGTCTGCTGCAAGCCAAGTGTATGCACTTCCTTCCGACGAATCTGAAAACAAGGAGAAAAAGGAAGAGCGTAATGTGATGCTCAACGCATCTGATGCCAACAAGCCTCGTGAAATCCAGATAGGATTGCCAAGCGAGGATGTAACCGTATATGAAAACGGTCTTCCTGCCGTTTACTCTTCTTCCGTACACAAACTGTCTGCACATTGGCGTAGCGATGCCTCACTGAAAGGTACCGACTTGATGACTCCATCTGAGTCTGCCATTGCTACTGGTAATATTGCGTACGCAGTTTCTTCTTTCAGCGAGTTGGGACAGAAAGAGTTCAAGGGCAAGCTCAACTATAAGGCAAACCATTTTGGTATGCAGAATGTAGATCTCAACCTGTCTGGTGGAATCGGTGACAATTGGCTTTATACTGCCAGTATGTATCAGAATTTCGATCCAGGTAGTTTCAAGCTTCGCTTTACTGATTATGCCGACCGTACCCAACTTTATCATTTCGGCATCACTCGCATCTTGAATGATGGAAAGGGACGTATCTCCTTATTATATAAGTATTCCAACAGCAAGAACCCTGGCAATTTTGCCAATGCAGCCCCATTTATCTATTCAGGCGACGGAAGTATCAAGAAGATTGATGGCTTTGACCCTGGTATGGACTCATACGTGCAGCGTCAAGGTTCTTTCCAATACTTGAATACAAAGTCAGGAAAGATGGAGACATGGAATATGAGCGATGGCAGTGAGAATCATGCCAACGAAATTGCCCTCATCAGCCAGTATCAGTTTGATAATGGATGGTTGTGGAAATTCAACGCCAAGTATATGAATGCTCCACGTGCCAATTATGTAGATTACGGAGGAAGTACCATCTCTCAGGTGAGCGAGGCTGATGGCTATCAGCTTTCTGATGGGTCTGCCTACAGTGGCTATATAGAAGGCCGTCGCACCTGGTTGCATGTTGGTAAGGTGAGCAATGCGCTTTTGACTACCGAAATCTCCAAGCAGTTGAACAACCATAAGTTAATGATTGGTTTGAACGAGTGGTATTACCATCTCAATTACTATTCGTCTTCGTTCCAGTGGGCAGGCACCGTAGAAGCTTATCCACGCACATTGAGCCAGATGTATGTCAATCCGCTTGATCCTACACAGACAGCCCGTCGTTCTGAGACTTTCGGTTATAATGAGTTGAGTCCAGAATACACCAAGGGTTCAGAGAACAAGTTGGCACTCTACTTTACCGACGAATGGAAGGTAAGTCCTAAGTTCAAGGTGTTCTATGGTGGTAGATTGGAGTACTACCGCATGTCTGCCGAGCAGATTTCTACTCCACGTTTCTCAGGATTCCACATGGGTAACTATAATACATACGCTACTGCTGCTGATGGTTCTGTTGTTGCTACCGAGCACAGCATCGAAGCAAAGAACGTAACCAAGGATAAATTGAATTATGCAGCCACCTTGCAGTTGACGTATAACCTTACCCGCCAGTTTGGTCTGACAGCTGATGCTACCATCGCCACCCGTTTCCCACGCATCAGCGAGTATGCAGGAACAGGTCCTACCGAGGAGCAGTATAAGCGAGTAACCATTCCATTGATTCGTGGTGGTATTTTCTACAAGAACGATTGGATTGACCTTTCTTCAATGGTGACCTACATATCAAAGTCGAACAATATCGACCAGCAGAATCTTACCAAGCCTGGCACTACAGAGGGCAAGACCGTGTTGCTCATCTATAACATTCAGACTTTGGGTTGGACAACCTCGGCAGAAATCAATCCGTTCAAGAACTTCCACATGCATGCACTCTTCACCTATCAGAAGCCGGTGTATAAGAACTATAATGCGAGCGTAACGTTCAGTGACGGTCAGTCTATGGGTGTGAATGCCAACAACATGATTGTCAAGGAGATTCCTCAGGTTCTTATCGAGTTGGACCCTAAGTATGATATCACCAAGAATCTGAATGCTTGGTTGAGCTTCCGTTACTTCGGTAAGACCTATGCCAACCTTCAGGAGGCACTCTACTTCAATGGTCACTGGGAGACTTTCGGCGGAATCAACTGGAATGTGAACAAGAAGTTGAGCCTTGGCGTGAGTGTCATCAATATCTTTAACGAGAAGGGTGCCAAGGGTACCATTAGTGGCTCTGAGCTGATTACCAAGCAGGAAGCCGGAAAATATGAAGGCAAGTACATGAGTGGTAGCTATCTCCGTCCGTTCACAGTGGAATTCTCTGCAGGAATCAAATTCTAAGATAATAACGAAAGAATTATAGCGTTTAATTATAACAAAGCAATCACGTAAAAACCAAAGAACGATGAAAAAGGTATTTATGATTATCGCAGCGATGTGCATGACATCTATCATGGCATCTGCTCAAAAGACCATCCGAGTGTCAACCGACAAGACCGACCTCGTGATGCAGGTTTCTCCTAAGGGTCGCCTCTACCAAGTGTATCTGGGTGACAAGTTGAAGAATCCTTCAGATTACAATCATCTGAAGTGGGATGTATATGCTGCTTCTGATGGTTCCGTCTGCCAGCGAGGTCATGAGGTTTATGCAACCTCTGGTGCTGAAGATTTCTTCGAGCCGGCAGTGGCAGTGACCCATGCAGATGGTAATATGACTACCTATTTGTATTATCAGTCTTCTGAAGAAAAGGCTATCAGTGGAGGTGTTGAGACCATCATCACGCTTAAGGACAAGGTGTATCCGCTGACCGTGAAGCTCCACTATGCAGCTTATCCTAAGGAGAACGTCATCAAGGCGTGGAGCGAAATCTCTCATAAGGAGAAAGCTCCGGTTACGCTTTGGAGATATAGCTCTACAATGCTTTATTTCAAGGCAAACAAGTATTTCGTTACCAATTATCATAGCGACTGGGCTAAGGAAGGACAGCCTGAGACTTGCCAGTTGACTGCTGGTAAGAAAATTGTTGATACCAAGTTGGGTACCCGTGCAGCCATGCAGGAGGAGCCTTTCTTTGAACTGGGATTTGATGAGCCTGCCAAGGAGAATGAGGGCAAGGTGATGCTTGGAACCATCGGATGGCCTGGCAACTTCCGCTTTACCTTCGAGGTAGATAACGTGGGAGCTCTTCGTGTTATTCCTGCCATCAATCCATACGCCTCTAATTATAAACTGAAGGCTGGTGAGACGTTCACTACCCCTGAGTTTATCTTTGCCATGAGCGATAATGGTATCGGTGAGGCTTCCCGTAATTTGCACAATTGGGCTCGTCAGTATCAGGTAAACATGGGTATGGAAGATCGCCTTACGCTCTTGAACAACTGGGAGAATACAGGCTTCGACTTCAACCAGCAGAGTCTTGCAGAGTTGATGAAGGATGCCAAGGACCTGGGTGTAGATATGTTCTTGCTTGATGATGGTTGGTTTGCCAACAAGTATCCTCGCAAGGACGACCATGCAGGTCTCGGCGACTGGGAGGCTACCAAGAGCAAGCTGCCTGATGGAATACCTGGATTGGTAAGAGACGCCAAGAAGGCTGGTGTAAAGTTTGGTATTTGGATTGAGCCTGAGATGGTGAATCCTAAGAGTGAACTCTTTGAGAAGCATCCCGACTGGGTCATCATGCAGCCAAAGCGTGATACCTATTATTACCGCAACCAGCTGGTGCTTGATATCAGTAATCCTAAGGTACAGGATTATGTGTTCGGCATCGTGGATCGCATCATGACGGAGAATCCTGATGTGGCTTACTTCAAGTGGGATTGCAACAGTGTGATTACCAACATCTATTCTCCATATCATAAAGAGAATCAGGGTAATTTCTATATCGATCATGTGCGTGGTATCTACAAGGTGCTTACCCGTATTCATAACAAGTATCCTAAGTTGCCGATGATGCTTTGCTCAGGTGGTGGCGGCAGAATGGATTACGAGATGCTTAAGTATTTCACTGAGTTCTGGTGTTCAGACGATACGGATCCATACGAGCGCCTCTACATCCAGTGGAGCCTGTCAAAGTTCTTCCCAGCCAAGACCATGGGTTCGCATGTAACTAACTGGAACAAGAATACCAGTGTGAAGTTCCGCACCGATGTTTGCAGTTCATGTAAGTTGGGCTTTGATATCGACCTCAAGTCGCTTTCTGGTGATGACTACAAGTTTGTGCAGAATGCTGTCAAGAACTACGATAGTATGAAGCCGATGATTTTTGAGGGCGACCAGTATCGCCTGGTTTCTCCATACGAAGGCAACCACTGTGCCATTAACTATGTAAGTAAGGACAAGCAGCGTGCCGTTCTCTTTGCTTACGACTTGCATCCACGCTACAAGGAGCCTGTGATGAATGTGAAGATGCAGGGATTGGATGCCGATAAGGTTTATACCGTAAAGGAGACTAATCTGATGCCTGGCAAGGAGTCTGATTTGGAGTGCAATGGCAAGCAGTACAGCGGTGACTATCTGATGAAAGTCGGCTTGAATGTATTCAGCCAGACCGATGGAACGAGCCACGTATTGGTATTAGAATAACGTATCAACTATTCATAATAAAAACAAAAAGCAGCAAAGTCTATAAATAGGCTTGCTGCTTTTTTAGGTTTCTGTATTTCTTATCCCTAATGATTTTACTTGTTTAGCGGTCTTGCCACAAACTCAGTATGAAGGGTCTCCATCGGATGCTCCTTCAGATTGATGAGGATGTTTGGCGTATTGCCGTTGGCGATGATTACCTTGATGCCGGCATTGGCTACGTCGTGAGCGGTCTTTACTTTCGATGTCATGCCGCCTCTGCCGTGACTGCTCTTACTGGCAAGGACGTACTCACTGATGTCACGGTCGTAATAAACCGATGGGATGATGCGGGTGGTAGGCTCGCTTGGGTCGCCATTGTAGATGCCATCCACATTACTTAATAGAATCAAGGTGTCGGCATTCATCATCTTGGCAATCAAGCCAGACAACTCATCGTTATCGGTAAACATCAGCTCGGTGATGCACACGGTATCGTTCTCGTTGACGATAGGGAGCACGTTGTTTTCCAGCATCACCTGCATGCAGGCCTCCTGGTTCTTGTACTGCTCTTCGGCACCGAAATTCTCCTTCATGGTCAATACCTGACCAATCTTTATCTTATATTCACGGAAAAGGTTGTAATAGAGACCAACGAGTTTCACCTGTCCGATGGCAGAGAACAGCTGGCGTTGCTCCACGCTGTCCAGATGGTGGTCAACGTGCAGTTCGGCTCTTCCGGCAGCCACGGCACCAGAAGATACCAGAATCACCTCATAGTCGTGCTTTCTGAGCCAGACAATCTGATCCACAATTGCCGACATTCTCGTTACATCCAGTTTTCCGTCTTCTCGGGTCAGCACGTTGCTGCCCACCTTTACTACGATTCTTTTTCCCATTTTATGCCGATATTTAGTTGGAGCAAGGAATCTGTTGTTTCAAATTCCTTGCCCCTTCAATCATTATTTCTTTTTATTGTCTTTTTCTCGAATCTCTACTCTTCGAATCTTGCCGGAGATGGTCTTTGGCAATTCATCTACGAATTCGATGATGCGAGGATATTTATAAGGAGCAGTCTCGTGCTTTACATGATTCTGCAACTTCTTGATGAGGTCAGGGCCCGCCATACTCTTGTATTCATCCTTCAGTACAACGGTAGCCTTGACTACCATGCCTCGGATAGGGTCAGGCACACCGGTGATGGCGCACTCTACTACGGCAGGGTGAGTCATCAGGGCATTCTCTACCTCGAAAGGACCGATGCGGTAGCCAGAACTCTTGATCACGTCGTCGATTCTGCCCTCAAACCAGAAGTAGCCTTCCTCATCACGCCAGGCCATATCGCCCGTGTGATAGTAACCATCATGCCAAACCGATTTGGTCTGCTTCTCATCACGATAGTAATATTTGAAGAGGCCGATAGGCTTGTCATCGCCGATGCGGATGCAAATCTCGCCCTTTTCACCATCCTCGCATTCCGTCATGTCTGGGCGAAGGATGTGAACATCATATTGTGGGTTAGGCTTGCCCATGCTTCCTGGTTTTGGCTTAATCCAAGGGAAGGTTCCTAATGTCATGGTGGTTTCGGTCTGTCCGAAACCTTCATAGATCTGTACACCAGTCAGTTTCTGGAAGGTTTCTGCCACGGATGGATTCATCGCTTCACCCGCAGTAGTACAATATTCGAGACTGCTGAGGTCGTACTTGGAGAAATCCTCCTGAATCATGAAACGGTAGATAGTAGGAGGGGCGCAGAAAGAAGTGATATGATATTTTTCTATCTGGCGCATAATCTTATCAGCCGTAAACTTCTCGTGATCGAATACGAAGACGGTAGCTCCGGCAAACCATTGACCGTAGAGTTTGCCCCAAACAGCTTTTCCCCAACCGGTATCGGCTACGGTCAGGTGAATGGAGTTCTCGTGGAGATTGTGCCAATATACACCCGTGGTCAGATGACCGAGGGCATAGAGGTGGTCGTGGGCCACCATCTTTGGCTCGCCTGTCGTACCTGATGTGAAATACATCAGGAGCGTATCTTCATTGGAATTTACATGTTCCGGGCGAACGAAAGGAGCGCATTCGTTCCACTCCTTCATCCAGTCGTGGAAACCTTCAGGAATGTCCGGACCGATACTGATCAGGGTCTTGACGGTAGGGCTCTCTGGCATAGCCTCTTCAATTTGCTCTACCACGTAATCATCGCCGCAGCAGATGATGGCTTTTACGCTGGCGGCATTGTTGCGATATACGATGTCATGCTTGGTGAGCATATGGGTGGCAGGAATGGCTACGGCTCCTATCTTGTGGAGTCCGAGCATGGCAAGCCACCACTGATAGTGGCGCTTCAGGATAAGCATTACCTTATCATCATGACCAATGCCGAGGCTCTGGAAATAGGCAGCAGCCTTGTCGCTCTGTTCTTTCAGATCCTTGTATGTAAAACGTATCTCCTCGCCACGTTCACTTGTCCAAAGCAGTGCAACATGGTCTGGCTTGATTTTTGCCCACTCGTCCATTACATCGTAGGCAAAGTTGAAATCTTCTGGTATAATGAACTCCAGATGCTCCTTGAAGTCTTGTTCTGAAGTAAATTTAGTTTGTTTTAAAAATCTCTCAATCATAATTGTTTGATTTGCTTAGAGAATTGAATTCTCTATTTAGATAATGATACAAAGAAACTTGGCAGGTTCTCCATTGAGGGAACGGAAACAATGTTGTTTCTTGCTGTCGAAATAGATGCTGTCACCAGGGTTGAGTACCATGACTTTTTCTTCGATGGTTACCTCAAGTGTTCCTTCTATCACATAATCATATTCCTGTCCGTCGTGTCCGTTCTTATTGGGTTTCTCATTACCAGGTAATGGGTCAACCTGAACCATGAAAGGATTCACCTTTCTGTCTTTGAAACCAACAGCAAGGCTCTGATATTTATATTGGTTGTTACGGTCAATCTCCGGTCCCTGTCCCTTGCGGGTCACGTAGTATCCCTTCATGCGAGGTTCCTCGCCGAAGAGTAATACGTCAAGGTCGATACCATACCGCTTGGATATCTTTGAGAGGCGATACACAGAAGGGTCTGCCTCTCCTGCCTCTATTTTGAGATAATGGTCGAGACTGATGTCACAAAGCTCAGCCACCTCCTCTGCAGGGATGTTGAGAACCTCGCGAAGACCTTTCAGTCTCTCGCCGATTTGCTTGATTGCTTCGTCCATATTTCTATATTTTTATTGGTTTGTGGGCAAAAGTACTAATTTTTGCTGATATGAGCAAGAAAAATCAGCGTTAATCCTCTATTTGATAACGAATTTATAGATTCCGTTTTGTCGGGAGCCTACGATAGCGGTATTGCCAATGACCAATGGCGATGATTCAAAGTTGTGAGCAAAATGCTTCTTACACAGTATTTCTCCGGTTTTGGCGCGGATAAGATATGTGGTTCCACCAGAGTCGCCTGTGAAAATATACATTTCGTTCTTCTCGTTTAAGAATCCTACAGGTGATGACCACGCAAACTGGTTCAGCTGGGTCGAGTGGACTATCTTACCTGTTTGAATATCGACGGCTATCATTTCGCCAGATCCTGCTCCCTTTCCATCAGCTCCGTTTCGGCAAATATTGGCGAAAAGAAGATGGCTGCAATCGCCCATTCCTAATAATGGAGTACAATACATACCGCCATCAAGCGCCTTTTCTCCTAAGGTAAAGCGTTTGCAAGGTATCTGCAAATTCCAGATACGATTGCCGTTTCTTCCATCCAATTTTACGATATGACAGATACCTTCATTTCCCTGTTTGTCCACTTCGCAGCCACAATATATATAAGGTGTGTCATTCTCCACTTTGCATACGATACTGCCATCTATGTCGTCATGGTTGTTGTAACTCCAAACTGGTTTCATCGTATTTAAGTTGACGGCAAGAATGTTGCCATGATTGTCTCCGAAGAAACCGTAGTTGCGATATACGCAGAGACTGTTCTCTACTCCAGGAGCCGAACCGTTGATGGTATAGCGTAATGCAGCTGCAAGTGTAAGCTTGCCTTGGGCTCTGCGGAATTTATACAGACATCCGTTTTCGCCAGGCCAGAAAAGGAAGTCTCCTACGACTACTGGCGATGAGTCGAAGGCATTCCAACCGCGGCGTGCTTTTGGGTCACGTCCGAAGAAATCGGTTATCTGGTTCTTTTTCAGGTCTATGGTCAAACTTCCGAATGGTTGGTGATTGGGAACACCCTGTCCGACATAGAGGTTGTCGAGAGTAGGATCGAGCGATGGAGTTCCCTTTATCGTGTTGGTCACGTCTATTGCTTGTCTTGTCGCCTTTCCTGTATTGTAGTCGATGAAATAGACTCTGCCGCATAGAGATCCAACCATAATCTCATTTCTCTTTTTGTGAAAAAGAGGCTGACCAGTCCATCCGGAACCTCCTCCCCAGATTCCATATTTCGTCTGCTCTGTATTATAATAGGTATGAAATACCCATGCCGTGTCTATGGTAGCAGGTGTTCCTGTTACCTTACCGCCAAAGTTGGCATCACGCAGTAGGGTTTTCCTGAAAGTCAGTACATCTTCCCCATCATAGAGACTCTCCAAAGAGGACAAGGTGAGGTCGCTGGAATCTTTGATTTCAACATCGTAGCGCACTCTCTCTGCCGACGGATACAAGGTGTCTGGTAGGGGAAGAACAGTTGTGTTGACTTCGATTTCAGTACTATCCTCTATTGGCAGGTTGTCTTGTTGCTTGACAACTTTTGTTGTGCAGGCACCTAATAATATGCTTAGTGAACAGAATATAAGTCCCCAGCATCTTTTGAGATTGCCATGATTTTTATGGTAATTCATCTTCTGATTGGTTTTAAATTGCAAGTGTTTAGATTTCGGGGACAAAAGTACGAAGAAAAAATGAATACGCCAAAGACTTTTACTGGAATTTTTCGATAAGAAAAAAAGAAGTGTATCGACCATTGCAATACACTTCTTATGATGGAATATTTTTATTTTTTACCAGCTAACAAGCCGTTGATGACGGCAGAAGTGAAACCTCCTTGTTCCATGGTGTTGAGACCCTTGATGGTACAGCCGCCAGGAGTAGTAACCTT